>Ga0315289_10000945_pt1 | contig 45178 bp, 36 predicted proteins | sample YL17G11_40_MG_FD_203452 | JGI IMG/M metagenome (GOLD analysis project Ga0315289, IMG submission 203452) | Sediment microbial communities from Yellowstone Lake, YNP, Wyoming, USA - YL17G11_40 | ecosystem: Environmental > Aquatic > Freshwater > Lake > Sediment | place: USA: Wyoming | collected... | reverse complement strand
TTTGGTTGTTGCGTTTTGTCGAGGGGTAAGCCGGGTCAATGGCCGTCGAAATAAAATGGGCTTTATCTTTGACCACGACGACATAAACAGAAAGGCAGCCTGAAATGTTTATGCGTTTCTACTTAGAGCTAATGAAGATAAATGTCAAGCAGTTTGGTACAGTATCTTCAATTTTTTTACTTGCGATGGGGCACAATATAGAAATAATGATAGCAGAAATGATTTCCAAACAATAACATGCAAAAAAGGAAAATATTATGAAAAAGTTAATAGTCTTAATAGTAGCTGTGGTTGTAATCTGGTTTGTACTCAAAATGATCGGTGTAGATATCTCGCTTTCTTCAAAACCTTCGAGTAATAACGAGGACAAGGGAATATATTACCCTTACCAAGTAACGCAAGAAGGAAACACGTACAAAGATGTTATTGGTATGCCACTTCCCAAGATAGCGGTTGATGTACGCGGACCCGTTTTCTATCTTTTTGGATCTGATGATGAACCGACCACATACAAGCTTAATTGGCTTGTTGTAAAAATACCCAAGGAAGATTTCTACGCGATGGTTGAACACCTTGGGCTAATCAAGAAGCCTGATTTATTAGAGATTTGGCCGGAAGCCTTTGAATGCGAATTTGACGAGTTTGATAAGTTCTGGGATTTGGAAAAGACCATTACTGAAGATACTTATTTTATCGAAGACCCTGACGAGGTAACTTACCGGCTATTTAAGTATGAAAATGGAAATTTATATGTGAAAAAATCAACCACGTATGTCATGTTCATAAACGAAAAACATGAGGTTCTTTACAAGAAAGTTAAAAAATGATGGGCGTAATTACTCAAAACAATAACTGAATTTGTGCAGTAAACAGATATGTAGAATCATATCGCTATTTTTGAAGCATCAGAATAATGGGGACAGTGGTTTTCGTTCTCCAGATTAGCATTTTATCATTTTCTTTCGCCGTCTTTCGAATCCGACTATATTATTCGTGAAATCATATCGCCGTTTTTGTGATAGATGTAATCAGCCGACCAGTTGCCTGTGCCAATGATATTGGTAATGTCCGCAGAAGTCAACTGTGAGCGCATATCATAAGTGTAAGTACAGCCGTGGTCAAGGGCGAATTAGTCACTGGTTGCTCGCAAGGTTTGTATCTCGTGAAGCGTGAAGTGTATTTCGTGAAGGCGGGGATAACCCTCAAGCGGGTTTGAGGGCTAAGCATTGGGGATAAGTTCAAATTCGCAGGATGGCCCCGCACCAATTGATAGCTTGCGAATGTCAAAGGCAGTCGGAGGTTTAGGTCTGAATTTTAACGGCAATTGGTGCGGGGCAAGTTTTTCACTACTCAATCTTGACCTGGAACCTTATAATCATTCCGGTTATGAGCAAAAGCGTTTACAGAATCATCGATGCTAATTTCAACCGCGCCCGCGAGGCAGGCCGCGTAATAGAAGAGTACTGCAGATTCGCCCTAAACTCCGCACCATTGACCGAACGCACAAAACAGCTTCGCCACGACCTTTCGGCCTGTCTGCAACAATTCGATACGAGCCGACTTATCACAAGCAGGGACAGCGTCGGCGACGTCGGCATCGGCCAAACGGTTGCCCGCCAGCTTATACGCTCTGATTTGAAGGACTGTTTTACCGCCGGCTGCAAACGCCTTACCGAAGCTCTGCGGGTACTGGCCGAGATGGCGCAGACTATAAATCCTTCGACAGCCGATGCCTTCGAGAAGCTCCGGTTCTCCGCCTATACGCTTGAAAAGGACATTGTGCTTTTCAGCGACACATCCGAAAAATTCAAAGCCGTTAAATTGTATGTGATAATAAGCTGCGGCGCAGGCAATCTGCCCGCTGATATACTATCTTTAACCGGCTGCTGTATCGCCGGCGGGGCGGATTGTATTCAACTGCGGGCAAAAGACATTAATGACACCCAACTCTTTATTCTTGCTTCTGAGTTCGTAAGGATTTGCAAAGCTGCCGGCGTATTGAGCATAATAAACGACCGGGTCGATATCGCAGTTGCCGCCGGCGCCGACGGCGTCCACCTCGGACAGGATGATTTACCCATCGAACAGGCCCGCAAACTGCAGATGACTCCTTTAATCATCGGCAAAAGCACACATTCGAGCGAGCAGTTGCGAGCGGCCGTCGGCGAGCTTGCCGCTTATGTAAGTTTAGGCCCTGTTTTTTCCACGCCCACAAAGCCGGGCGCACAGCCGGTCGGTCTGGATTATGTCAGGCAGGCCATTGAAATACTCGAAGATACCGGCATCGGTCACGTCGCTGTCGGGGGTATAACGCTTAAAAATATCGGGCAGGTATTGGACGCCGGCGTCAAGACCATTGCCGTCTGCTCTGCTGTGACGGGAGCGGCCGACCCTGCAGATGCCTGCCGGGCGTTAAAAAAGAAAATCACATCCTTCAGCAAAGAATAGTTTTCAGAAGAACTATTCGGGTTCCTTCTTTTTGGAGTATGCGGCGACGATTTGCTGCTGGACGTTCGGGGGCACAACTTCATAGTGGGAAAGCGACATCGAATATGAGCCGCGGCCCCCAGTGACACTCTTTAACTGGCTGCTATACTGAGCGACCTCGACGAGCGGGACCTGAGCTTTAACAGTAATGAAGTTGCCGGGGAGCATATCCTGGCCGAGGACGCGGCCTCGCTTGCCGGCGAGGTCTCCTGTAATATCGCCCATATTTTCAGCGGGGATGGTGACTTCGATGTTGACAATAGGCTCAAGAAGGACGGGTTTGGCCTTGAGGACGCCGTCTCTGAATGCCTCTCTGCCTGCGGTTCTGAAGGCGACTTCCTTGGAATCGACGGGGTGAGACTTGCCATCATAAATGGAGACGGTAATATCCTGCATCGGGAAGCCGGCGACGACGCCTTTCTGCATTAGCTCGTTGATGCCTTTATGCACGGGCGGCTCGAACTGGCCCGGGATTGAGGCGCCGAAGATGTCCCAGCGGAAGTCGAGAGGGGGGTCGGAATTTCGCGGGGCGGGCTCGACTCGGAGATAAACCTCGCCGAACTGGCCTGCGCCGCCGGTCTGTTTTTTGTGACGGTAGTGACCTTCGGCCTTTGCGGTGATGGTCTCGCGATAAGGGATTTTCGGCTCTTTGGTTTTGACGGGGAGCTTAAAACGTTTTTCCATTTTTTCGAGGACTACGCGAAGATGCAGGTCGCCGAGGCCGCTGACGACAAGCTCGTTGGTCTGCTGGTCGCGCGTGTATTTAAAGCAGGGGTCTTCTTCAGAGAGCCGGTCAAGAGCGTTGCTGACTTTTTGCTCATCGCCTCTTGCAGCAGGCTCGACGGCGAGCGAGAACATCGGCTCGGGGACGGGCGGCATATCGAATTTACCTGCGACTTTTCCATCGTGGATGAGGTCGCCGATTTTGAGGTCTTCGGCCTTGGCGATAGAAATGATGTCACCGGCGATGCCTGTGTCTATTTCCTTATTATCGGCGCCCTGAGATTTCAAGATGTGGCCGGGACGGATGCCCTTTTTCTCGTCATTGCGGATAAGATTGGAGTCTGATTTGAGGGAGCCGCTGAAGATTCGGATTGTGGAATACTTCATATTAGAGCGAGGGTCGAAGCCCGTTCTGAAGACCAGTCCTGCGAGGGGGCCGGCGGGGTCGGCTTTGAGGAGAGTCAGCGTCTGGCCGTCTTTAAGCTGTGCAGGGTTTGCCTGGACGGGGGAAGGGGTGAAGCTCGTAATAATATCGAGAAGCTCTTTTACGCCGATTTCACTGCGGGCGTTGGTAAAGAGGATGGGGATGATGGTCCCGGTTTTGAGCGCTTCGACAAAGACAGAAGCGATTTTTTCCTGCGGGATGTCGTGGCCTGCGAGGTAATCTTCCATAAGGCGGTCGTCGGCTTCGATGACGCTTTCGAGCAGGTCGGTATGAGCCTGAGCGACGTCGGCAACCGGGGAACTGCCGGGGTGGTTTTTGATGCAATCGATGACGGAAGCTTTGTCTGCGGCGGGGAGATTTGCGCAGCGGCACTGGACGCCGAAGGATTCCTGGATGTTTTTTACAAGGGCGGCGAGGTCGGTATTTTCGGCATCCATTTTATTGATGACGATGAGCCGGGGCATATTAGAGGCGGTCGCCAGCTCGAAGAGCTTGCGCGTGTTGGTTTCAATGCCTGCGGCGGCGTTTATGACAATGACGGCGGTTTCGGCGGCGGGAACCGCCTTGATGGCGGTGCCGACGAAATCGGGATAGCCCGGGGTGTCAATGATATTAACGAGCTTTCCATTATGGTTGATATAAATGACGGCAGAAGAGATTGAATGGCGGCGTTCCTTTTCCTCGTCGTAGTAGTCGCAGACGCTTGTTCTATCGTCAACGCTGCCAAGCCGGTTTGTGGCGCCGGTGACGTGAAGGACGGCCTCTGCGAGGGAGGTTTTTCCGGAGCCGCTGTGCCCTAAAAGGACGATATTGCGAATGTTTGCGGTGTCAGTCAATTTCAGGTCTCCAAAAGAGTTATTTCTGTGTTACTTAGATTTTTCTTTGAAATGAAAAATTATACACGAATCGGGGTATAAAAGACAAGGTTTTTTAAGGATTTTTGGCACGAACGGTATACCGGAACTGGGAATGGAAGAAGTTTTAATGCTGATGGCGGTGGGGTGAGAATATAAAAAAGCAGGGAATTTGCGATTTTTTTTGATTCGTATGGTCAAACGCAATTGAGGATTTTATTGGACGGTGAAAGAGGCGTCGAAAGAAACATCGCTTTGTGCGCTATATATTGTGCTGCAGAAGAGAAATGCTCTTTTATATGGTAGCTGAAGTTATGGGTCGTTGCGGGAAAGCGGGCCGGAGCGGCTAAAGAAAAAATGGTTCGACTGACGATAATGCGATAGCTCAATGGGGAACACTGCAATAGATGTTTTAAGGACGAGACAATATGAGTAAAAGGGAGTTGATAGACTACATATTAGAAATCAACAAGAGTGCGAAGCCCTGCTTTTTGGCCAACTTTTCGGAAGAGGAACTCGAGAGATACCTTGAGCATCTGATGGAACTGAACCTGGAAGAGCTGGCAGTCTGCACATAAGTGCGCAGCACAGCGAACAGGAATAACTATTTGACCAAAAAGCCGGCGAACTTTTGGAAACCTGCCGACAGTTGTGAGTCGGCGGGTTTAACAGCGGTGATGATGATATTCTGATTCTCTTTTACCAAATAAAGGACGTAAAACTCCGATATTTTTTGGACCTGCTGGGGCAGCCAGACATTACCAGGGAAAGGCTTCGCAACGGAGCCGTCTTCAGCGAGCATGAGTCCATCCTGTATATCTTTAGAGGCGAGGGAGCAGTAATCAACTTCATAAAGAGTGGTTTGGTCGTCAAGCACACCGGCGGCGATGATGCCGACGGGGTGGTGAACGGAGCCGGAGACGTCTATGAGGGCAGGCAACTGGTCGGCAGATATTGCCGAACCTGCGGGAGGATTGCTGCACTTCAGTGAAAGTAATTTGCAGCCGCTGAGGGGTCTGAACATATCGAGGAATGCCCGTCGCTGCTGGGCAGGTTTTTTCTCTGTTTCATTGGGTTCTTCCTGCGGAGGTGTTTTTTCAATTTTCAACTCGGCCCTTACATAGGCGAACTTGCCGTCGTTAAAATCAGGAGGATTTATACTGCGGTCTGTCTGGAGAGCCAGCCATTGGTTGGGGTCGGCTACGACGAGCGAAAGGCCGGCGAGCAGGTCGGGGCCGGCGGTCAATTCAAGGCCGTGGATTTTAGCAGAGGCGACAGGGTTAAGCAGTGCTTTGGTAATTGTGCAGTCGGAGACGAGAATGAAAACAATAGGCGCAGGAGTCTGCTCAGCAGACAGAGGAGGCGGCAACTGAGCGACGGCGTTTTGCTTGAACTCGACGAGGACAGGGACAAAACCATTGGGGAGATAAAAAGCGAAGTCAATTTCACGCAGGCCGTTTTTGAAATCGGCGGGTTCCAGTTTTATCTGGTCATTCAACCGTTTTTCGACCAGTCGGTCTGAAGTTCTGAGATAACCGATGGGATAAATATTTGTGCCTTTGCCGGCGAGGGATTGTTTGGCATCGTCTTTTTGTTTGCAAATCAATCTTAACTGAGAAAGAGTAAAGGTTCCGCCCTGTTTTGAAAGCTTGCTTGTTATTCCGACCCTTGCGGCAACAAGGGTGTGACCGCTTTTTGAGGGAACGGGTTTTCCGTCCAGATTTTTTATGTCATCAGGGGGCGACCAGACGGCCTTTTGCGGTATTTTTAATGTATCCGGTGAGGCAATAGTCGATACTTTGTCGGCAAGATTGTGCCTGTTGAGAAAAAGCTGGTCGAGGAAAGCGGGGTGCAGGACGGCGAAACTTCCTTTGCCGCTGAGGCTGCCGCTGCTTATGATGCTGAAGCAGCGAGTGACAAAGCCATCAGCCTTAAGCAAAACCTTGTTTGGTTTTTCGGGATTGGGGTCAGCCTGGTCAAATCGCTGGTAAGGATATTTGGTCGGCAGAGGCGCCATTGCCAGGGCGGTAAGCAGCAGACCCGAAACGATAAGGCCCAGTAATATTCCACATACGACGCGCCCGATGCGGTCAGGGAGAATCGCCAGCTCAAGCTGCTGACGAGTCAACTGTGAGACGATTGTCTGGAGGACAGCGAAAGCGAGGACAAAGAGCAATATAAAAGAAAGCGACATCGCCCAGGGGACAAGGATGCTGCGGCTGATAAAGAGATTACCGAGAAGCTCGAAAAAGCCGAAGGCGGCGACGACCGCACAGACAGCAGATACAAGTGCGGAAAATGATTTAACGAAGGTAGATTTCAGGAGCTGATAAGCGACACAACCTGCGATAATCAACACTACAAGTAAGCCAGCCATTACAATGTCTCCGATAATTTTCGCCCTTAGATTTGCGGCGAAGGACTACGTTTTTTGTTCAGGTTTATTTTCCTGTTTTTCTTTAGATAATACCCTAACCATTTCATTTATTGAGGTTGCACCTGCGACGACCCTTTTTAAGGCCTGCTCCTGCAGGTAAAGCATTTTAGCGCGTCTGAACTGAGTGGCAATATCGGACAGCGAAGACGCCTCTCTTATGATATTTCTTAAGTGGTCATCAATGATAATCGTTTCGAAGAGGCCCATTCTGCCGACATAGCCGGTTCCCTGACAAAGTTCGCAGGTCGAGGGTTTACCGCGTTTGGAATAGATTACTTTTCCTGCGCGGTAAAGGACCTTTGCCTTGTCAGGAGGGATGTTGAATTTTTTGAGAAGCTCTTTATTAGGCTCATAAGCCTGTTTGCAGCTTTCACAGAGCTTTCTGATGATTCGCTGGCTGACAATACCGAGGAGGGTATCGGCAACGAGTTTTTTGTCGCCGACGAACTTGAGCCATTTGCCGAGGGCCTTTATGACGTTATCAGCATCGAGAGTAAGATAGACGAGCTTTCCGTCATTAGCGGCTTTACAGGCGACCTGAGCGGTTTCAGGGTCTTCGCAGTCTGCGACGCCGATGATGTCATGCTCCCTCCTTATTATGCCCTGCAGTTTTTTTGCACAGGAGGTGGTGCCTGTGTCGCTAAGACTAAAGAGGTTTTGAGTAATGTTCGGCAGGGTGGCGGAGAGGCGTTTTTCAAGAGTGGCGATACTATTTAGAAAGGCGTCATGACTTCTCAGAAGGGCGTAGAAGGTGGTGGTGACGCCGCTTTTTTTTGGTCCTGCTATTATAAAGAGGCCCTGTTTTAACTGGCGAAGATTATCAAGCTGCTGATACTGCTCAGGGGCAAGACTGATGTCTTTCAACCTTAGTATATTTTCCTTGATTACCTGTTTAATTTTGACAAGCTCGCCTGCGGTGGAGCCGGCGGTGGTTATGACCCAGTCCGTACTTACTTTGTTGCGATAGGTTCTGAACTTTCCGGTTTGAGGTTTTCTTTTTTCGTTCGGGTCCAGGTTTGCGAGCTGCTTTATGAAGTGAATGAAATAATCCAACTGCTCTTTAGGGACGGAGGGCTGTTTCATAGCTGTGCCATCGACATAATAGGCGACGTTGTAGTTCGGGGGCGCCGGGGAAAAGATGATGTCACTTGCCCTTCTCCAGACGGCATCATTAAAGATATCATAAGCGGCTTTATAACCGAAGAAATCAGGCGTTTTCGGTTCGGGCAGAGGGACTTCATTATTGTTAGCGGTTATAAAGCAAAAACCTTTAAGGGCCTCGATTTTTTTACCCTCGGCGGCGAACAAGCCTTTGATATGGTCGGCGGTAAGAACCCGCTGAAAGGCGGGGACCCTTGCATTTCGATGCATTACATAACCAAGCGAAGCGGCGGCAACAGTTAGGAGATAGAAAAGCAGGCCGATTATAAAGACAGGTATAAGAAGCCAGATAAGGATTGCCGCTGCACCTGCGGCAAAGACAACGGTCGTCCAGAAGTTTTCGTTTGTTCTGACCAGCTCGGCATCCCTGCGGACCCAGCCGAGCAGTGGCAGCCAGAGAAAGAACAACAGCAGGAACACGATAAATTTAATTATGCTTACGTATCCGCCATACTCGAGAGAAGCTAACAGCAAACTGGACATAAAAGACTCCCAAAAGCCACAAACAAAGTCATAAGATACCGGATGTGTCGGCACGAATTCCCTTTAATGCCATTTTCAATTCATCGGGGTTAGGCGCATATTTGTATGCTTCTTTAGGCTCTACGCTGCCATCGAGGACGAGCCTACAAAGATTATCGGTAATATCCTGCATACCTTCCTCGCGGCAGCTTCGTATTACGCCGGGCAGCTCGGCCTCCCGCCCTTCAGAAATCAGTTTTTTGACGGCCGGATTTGCAAGAAGGACTTCAAGGGCAGGAATTCTGTCGAGACCTTCCTTTATGCTTGGCAGGAGGACCTGAGCTATGATTGCTCTGATTGTCAGGGCGAGGGTCTGTCTTGCAAGGTCTCTTTCGTTCTGTGGGAAGAGTTCGACGAGTCGCTGAACTGCCTGAGCGGAATTTGTGGAGTGCATAGTTGCGAGGACGAGGTGACCTGTTTCTGCGGCTCTCATTGCGGCGGTAATGGTATGAGAATCGCGCATTTCGCCGACGAAGACGACGTCCGGGTCCTGTCGCATCAGATATTTCAAGGCGTCCTCGAAGTTTTCGACATCGGTGCCGACCTCCCTTTGAGATACAATAGCTTTTTTGTCCCTGAAGAGAAATTCGATGGGGTCTTCGACGGTGACAATGTGGCAGAAGCGGACGGAGTTTATATAGTCTATCATTGAGGCGATGGTTGTGCTTTTTCCGCAGCCGGTAGGACCTACTACAAGGACCAGCCCGAGCCTGTTGGCACAAATTTCCCTGAGTATAACAGGGAGATTCAAGACTTCAAAGGGCGGTATATCGACGTTTACCCTTCTTGCTGAGAGACTGATGTTTCCGCGCTGACGAAAGACATCGACGCGGAAGCGGTTTTCCTGGTCGATTTCATAAGCGAAGTCGAGGGTGCCGGTTTTGAGGAAGAACGATTTTTGCTCCGGGGTCAATATTTCGAAGATGAATTCCTGCATTTTTTCCCTGGAGATTGGGTCTGCGGTGGTATCTTTGAGAAGTCCCTGGATACGCAATTTCGGCCGCTGGCCGACCTTGAGGTGAAGGTCGCTTGCTTTTGTTTTGACGGCGGCCCTGAAGAGCTTGTTTAACTGCGGCTCGTTATCAGAGGCTGCGTGCGTATCTGTAAATTGGTTGTCGGTCATTGTTATTACGTTTGCCCGGAAGCTTTTAGAAAGCAATTAACATTCCGCCGGGCGGTTTATAGATAATTCAGCATATAGAAACTTTTTAGTATAAGAGCTGAAACGACAGACTCTTACAGGGCATATTATAATACTCTGGCATAAATTGTCAATCCTGACTAATATATCGCTGATTTTTGCCGGCAAGTCAAAAAGATTCCACCGCGATAATATTTGCCGGACCAATTGCTGGCGTTCGTCGGCATTGCGTTATCTCCTGAGAAAAGGTCAGCGCAGAGCGTATAGCGAACAGGGTTATAGGCGGCGAGCGAAAAAGTGGGGAAATTGTGCTTGGAAATTGAGGGGTTTTGTTGTAAAATATACCAAAGAGCAGAGATTGCCACGCGAACCTGCGGTTCGCTCGCAATGACATTCTTTTTGTTGGAAGCTTTAAGTATAGAGCTGTTTTTTGGGTTTTTCGGAAGATAATAAGATACTGATTATTGAGTGGTAAGGGACAAGCGATGAGAAGTTTAGTTTACGGGACTATCGGGATATTGGCGGTGACGGCGTGTTTTTGCCTTGGTGCGCCGGCGCCGGCGATAGTGCAGGGGCCGGATGAGTGGACGGTAGATGCGACGTTCGAACATCCGCAGCAGATTTCGGCGGCGGCAGGCGATAAACAAGCATGCCGATTCTGGTATATGATAATAACGGTGACGAATAAAAGGAGCCGTGATGTTGATTTCTATCCGAAGTGCGAGCTGATGACAGATACCTTCCAGATTATACCTGCGGGCAGGGGGGTGACAACGGCAGTATTCGAGCAGGTAAAACGGCGACACCAAAGCAAGTACCCCCTTCTTGAGTATCTTGAAAAGGTCGATAACAAGATACTTCAGGGAGAAGACAACGCCAGGGACATTGCTATTATCTGGCAGGACTTCGACGCCAAGGCAAAGGGCGTGAAGGTTTTTATAACGGGTCTGAGCAATGAGACGGTCGTTATCAACCACCCGACAGCAGAGGATGAAGCCGGTGAGCCGGTGAAGGTTTACCTGCGAAAGACACTTGAGCTAAGCTATAAGATTAGCGGCGATTCGGCTTTCCGGTCGGATGCGAAGCTTGCTTACGAAGGGAAGCGCTGGGTGATGCGATAGAAAAAGAATTTAAGAGTTAAAAATGCAGAATTGGGAATTGGCGGGGCGGGGGTGATAACAGCAAGGGGCGCACTTATTACTATTAAAATAAAAAAGATAAGCGAATATTTTGTTGACAGACGGTGACAGTGCCGGTATGGTTAGGCCGTTAAGAGGGATTATGCTTTGCCCCCTCAGAAGTATAATCCTCCGGTACAATACGAGGGGACTTGCATTGCAGGCCGAACAAGAGGCCTAAGGAGACGATTGTGGCAAAAGGTAAAGTGAAGTGGTTTAGTGAGAGGAAGGGATATGGTTTTATCACGCCAGACGACGGCGGCGAGGATTTATTTATCCATCGCTCGAACATCGCAGAGGGGGTGCAGTCGCTTCAGGAGGGACAGGCAGTAGAGTTCGAGACCGCACAAGGCAGAAAGGGGCCCGAGGCAACCAACGTGCGACCCTGCTAACCCGAACAGGCGGACGAGAAAACCATAGGCCTTGCCGGACGGCGAGGCCTTTTTGTTTTTGACAGATTATGTGTTGTGGAATTGACAGGTTAGAAAATTTAAGATGGTGTATGTGTTGAATTTGCAAACCGGCACATTACTTTCTCTTATATTATTAGACTCAAAAGGACAAGAGCGCCGAAGCAAGAGATGACTATGCCCGAAATTTTATTCAACCATACAAGTTTACCATACCCGAGTTTTCCAAGCAAGGTAGCTGCAACAGTGCTTAGTATAAGCCACCAAAGTCCGGAACCAATGAAGACACCTGGTACCAATAGGCCTGCTGAGGCGTAGTGCATTCTGGAGCTGATTATGCCTAAGCCACCAAATAATGCTGCGAAAGCAAGAAGGGTCATCGGATTTGTGAGTGTGAGAAAAAAAGCGGATAAATAATCAGCAGCATAGCTGGGGCTATTCACCAAAGCAGTCTGATTAGACGGTTTCGACAAAAAAACCCTAACGCCCATATAGCAAAGAAAGATACCGCCAATGAGACGAAACGATATTTGTTCTTCAACGAGGAAGTTTGAAACTATGGTCAGTCCCAAAGCCGCAACAAAACCATAAAGGGTATCCGCCGTAGCGGCGCCAAGTCCCGAGACGAAGCCGTGAAGCTTACCATGATTCAACGTTCTCTGTATGCACAGGACGCCGATAGGTCCCACAGGCATAGCAATCAAAAAACCGACCAGCAGGCCTTTAAAGAAGAAGCTGGTATCCATAATGGGTATTTTCCATTTAACGCACTTAAAAACAACTTGCTGCCCACAATGGTATTAACATATCAAAATCTTCTTTGAATCGCAACAATCTATGTGTTTGTTTTCAAGCAATTTGCTTCTAATACCGCACCTATTTAAAAAGTACGCTCACAATAAAAATAAGTGCCTGATTGCCAAAGATTTAGACGATACTAACCCCGCACCAGACGCTTCGGTTTGGTGCGGGGCTAACGGCGCAAAAATTAAATAGGTGTGGTATAAAGTCACAAAAGATTCAAGTTTTCACCATTAACAAGCAATGTCTGATTATGATTTCTACATACATCAACCATAGCTTTCCCTGCAAAGGTGGATGCTATTTAATTTTTGAATTTTGAGTTTATCTTTTTGGCAGGTCTAAAATTCTTTCACACCGCGGGCAGGTCACTTTATCGAGCTTGTAGTTCGGGGGGATTTTCAGTTTCAGGCCGCAGAGGCAGGTGATGAATATAAACTGGTTTACCCTGCGCATAATGTCACCGACCTGCCGAGTCTGTGCCTGGAGGCGCTGTTTCATTCTGGCTTCGGCGCCTGCCTGGCGCAATGCTATATCTTCCTTAGTAAGAGCGGAAGGGGGGACGACGGTTCTGGATTTGGTGACTTTAGTGAAAGAATCGGAATAGTCCCTGAAAGAGGCGCCGCTCATACTGCGCAGGATGCGTATTCTTTCGGAGATTGGGGGATGTGTGCTGGTCAAATCGGAAAGCATTAGCTGTCTTGTTTTTTTGAATGGGTTGACGATATACATCGGGGCGGTGACTTTATTGGCGGAGGTAAGCTGCGGAGAGGGGTCATTTGCGATTTTTTCGAGTGCATCGGCGAGACCTTCGGGGTATCGCGTGAGGCGAGCTGCGCCTGCGTCGGCCAAGTATTCACGCTTTCGGGAAAGTGCGAAGTATAAAAGATACGCCATTACAGGCGCAAGGATAGCGGCGATGATTGCGATTAGCAGCAGGAGCAACTGTGCCTGACCACCACCTCTGCCGGAGGAGTATCTCCGGCGAGAGCCCATCGAGGAATAAAACATACCCCTGAGGAATACCTGTGAGATTAAGACGATGGAGCCGAGCATTATGCCGGCGAGGGTCACGTAAAGGATGTCACGGTGGAGGATGTGGCTTATTTCGTGAGCGATAACACCCTGAAGCTCATCACGGCTGAGCCGACCGAGCAGGCCGGCGGTGACGGCTACGGAAGCGGACTGCGGACTTCTGCCCGTGGCGAAGGCGTTGGGGGCAGGGTCTGGTATGATATAGATTTTCGGCATAGCGGGCAGGGCGGCGGCGATTTTCATTTCCTCGACGATGTTGTAAAGCTGTGGGTAGTCATCGTGAGTGACGGGTTTTGCATTACTGGAGGCAAGGAGAATCTGGTCGCCGGATGAGAGACTTATGAGCATAAGGACAAACCAGACGGCGGCGGCAATAACAAGACCTAAACGTGTGCCGTCCGGGCCGAAGAGAGCAAGGCCGATGACGGAGCCAAGGAGCAATAAGACGGCTGCCATCAGGAACATCAGGATAACAGAGTTTCTTTTATTGGCTCGAATCAGTTCCCACATTTTAGTTTTGAGTTACATTTTTAGCATAAACCTGCGGTAAAACCGCAGACTAAATATAGATTCCTGCTCCCTACGGGACAGGTTTCGCAGGAATGACAAATTTAGAAGCTTACTTTTGGCACTTCGCGTTCAGCAGGTGCTTCGAGTTCGAAGTAGTCGCGTTTTGTAAAATTGAACATATTGGCAATTATGTTAGACGGGAACATCTGAGTCTTGTTGTTAAAGAAAAGGACATTGTCGTTGTAGCTTTGCCGGGCGAAAGAGATTTTATTTTCGGTACTGGTAAGCTCTTCCTGAAGGGCGAGGAAATTCTGATTGGCCTTGAGGTCGGGGTAATTTTCAACCACCAACATAAACTTGCTGAGCGCTTCGCCGAGTGCGCCTTCGGCTTTAGAGGCGTCGGAGACGGTTTTTGCTCCCATCGCCTGGCTTCTGGCTTTAGTAATAGTTTCAAAGGTTTCGCGTTCGTGCCTCATATAGCCCTTTGCGGTTTCGACGAGGTTTGGAATCAAATCGTGTCGGCGTTTCAACTGGACGTCAATCTGCGACCAGCCGTTGTCAACCTGATTTCGAAGGCCGACTAATGTGTTGTAAATGGCAATTATGGAAAGAATCAGCAGGACAAGAACGGCAACAATAATAATTAACGGGGTCATAATTTTTCTCCTAATTCTATATTACATTTTTGTCAGCAGTTATTATAAACAACTACTCGCAGGAGACAACAGGCAATAATTTTTTTGCAAGGGTCCCGAAATCTGCCATATCCGGAGTAATCGGCCGGAGACGGAAGGAGTAAGAGTATTTTTTTACGGGCAGGCGATATTCCGGATGGGGGCGGGCCCTTTCCGTCCAGCCGTCGTCGCCGCCGACGCCCATCTGTTTATAATCGAGGTTGAGGGTGATAGTATCGCGGCGGGGCAGCTCGTGGATGTGCCCTGCGGATTCGAGGTCGTGCATTGTATAAGGCCAGGCGCTGACACTGAGCAGCGGCATACCGACGGCGAGCAGGCCGACGCCATTTTCGTCGGTGAGGGCGACCCAGCGGACATCGGTTTTATTTCCATTTTCCTGAGGTCTTACGTAATCGTGAATTTGCATATTGACCGGGCCTGAGTAGAGGCCGACGGCGGCGCCGGTTTTACGGTCCTCGTAGGATTCGTGCGGGCCGCGGCCGAACCAGGTCATATTGCCGAAAGCAGCGGGAATGGCCATTTGCATACCGAAGCGGGGCATTTCGGGGACTTTGAGGCTTTCGGGTTTGAGGGTATTTTCAACGATGACGTCGCCGGTGCCGTAAATGGTGTAAGCGGTGTAGTAGTCGGCGTCGCCGACCGGCAGAACAGCGTGGACGTCAATGCGGATGATTTGCGGTTTCGGCTGGCAGGCGGTGACACTTTTGACGGTGCGGTTTTGAGATGCGCTGCGCCAGACGCCGAGGCGGACGGGCATACCGCCGACCGGCGTTTCGGTTTTGTGGTCCCAGTAGTTTTCGATGTCATTGTCGGTGGGGACTCGCCAGAAATTTGGGGTAAGCGGGGCGGCGATAAGCTGCCTGCCGTTAAATACGAAGGACTCGATGGCGCCGGAATTTTTGCCGACTTTGAGAGTGAATATGTTTGAAGCAACAGTAAAGGTATCATCGGACTGCTGAAGCTCCAGTCTCGGCATAGTATCGATATTTTCAGACGGGACTGAGGGGGCAGGGAAGGGAATTTTGAACTGGTCCCAGGCGACGACGTGGCCGCGGTCGGCCCAGGGGGTATCATCAGCAAGGGCGAAGGAGATTTTCAGCCAGTATTCGGCGGCCGGTTCCGCGGCAGGTTTTTGGAAGGGGACAGCGACATCCTGATATTTTTTCGGAGGCAGTGACATTTTCGGCAGTGAGCCATTCTGTATGACTTTACCATCGGCGGCCAGCTCCCAGAGAATGTCAACAAAATCGAGACTGAGAAAATCATATTTGTTATGGATGCGGACTTTTCCGGCGGCGAGGTCGAGAGGCTCTGCTTTGATATACTGATAAACTTTTTTTACCTCGTAGTATTCGGGTTCAGGGTCGCGGTCGGGGCCGACGATGCCGTTGCAGACCATAGTGCCATCTGATGGCGTGCCGGGCGGGCCAAAGTCGCCGCCATAAGCCCAGAACATTTTGCCGTCGGGGGAGAATTTGCGCAGGGCCTTGTCTGCCCAGTCCCAGATTAAGGCGCCGACGAAATTTTTGCTGGATTCAATGGCGGTCTGATATTCCTGCAGATTGCCGACAGCATTTCCTCTTGCGTAGGCGTATTCTTCCATAAGGTAGGGTCTGTCAGGATGTTCTTTTGTCCAGTCGATGCACCATTCGACGGTCTGGTATGAGAGGTTGTCGGTGTCAACGACGCTGTTCATCTGTCGATACTGGAGGGGGCGTGTCGGGTCGGCTTGGTGGGCATAATCGGCCATAGCTTTTATATTGTCGCCGAAGCCGGCTTCGTTGCCGAGCGACCAGAAGATAACGGATGGGTGATTTTTGTCCCTTTGGACGACGGCGGCCATTCGGTCGATGGAAGCGACCTTCCATTTTGGGTCGCTGCCGGGGAGGCGGTTCAGGCCGTAAGAGAGACCGTGAGTTTCCATATCGGCCTCGTCCATAAGATAAATGCCGTATTTGTCGCAAAGCTCATACCAAACAGGCGCATTAGGATAGTGGGAGGTTCGCACCATATTCATATTGGCCTGCTTGATGAGCTTGATGTCCTGCAACATTCTGGATACAGGGACGGTAAAGCCGAGGTCGGGGTCGTGCTCGTGGCGGTTGACGCCCTTTACTTTTATGGAGACGCCGTTGACGAATAACTGGGCGTCTTTAATCTCTACTTCCCGGAAGCCGAAGCTGCATCGCTCGACCTCGATAATTTCTCCGGATTCATTTTTAAGGGACAGCAATACAGTATAAAGATAAGGTGTTTCTGCTGACCATTTTCGTGGGTTGGCGACGTCGGCCTGCATTTCAATAATGCCTTCGTCGCCAGCATCGATACTGTCTATGCCGCCTGTCATCAGAGGGCCGCTGCCCAGCGGTTTTCCGTCGGCGTTCAGCAGGGTGACATCTACGCTGTGTGCAGGGGCGGTTTTGTCGCCGTAGTTGCAGACTTTTGCAGTGACTTTGAGAATTGCGTCTTTATAACCGTCATCAAGGTCGCAGCGAACGAAGAAGTCGCGGAGATGGACGGCCGGGGTTGAGAACAGAAATACATCGCGGTATATGCCACTGAGCCGCCAGGTGTCCTGGTCTTCGAGGTAGCTGCCGTCGCACCAGCGATAGACCTCGGCGGCGAGGATGTTTTTGCCGGTGCGGAGGTATTTTGTGATATTGAACTCTGCCGGGGTGGTACTACCCTGGCTATAGCCGACTTTCTGGCCATTGAGCCAGAGGTAGAAAGCGCTTTTTACGCCGCCGAAGTGGATAAAGACCTGCCGGCCTGTCCAGCTTTGGGGTATTGTGAAATCAGTCCGGTATGAGCCGACGGGATTGTAGTCGTGGGGAATGTGCGGCGGGTCGGGATTTTCGGGACTGAACGGATAAGCGACGTTGGTGTATATCGGGACGTCATAGCCCTGCAGCTCCCAGTTGGCAGGGACATTTATATCGTTCCAGTCAGTGACATCATAATCGGGTTTGTAGAAATCGAGGGGGCGAAGACCGGGTTTTACGACCCAGTTAAATTTCCATTTGCCATTAAGTGATTTATAGAAAGGCGAGGCCTCATCGGCTGCCACCAGAGCCGTCTCGGCATCAGGGTATGGCATCAAGGTGCAGTGGGGCGGCTCCTTGTTCTGGGCAATCATTTCCGGGTTTTCCCAGTCGTTAATCGTTTCGGCCGGCGGTGCGGAAGCGGTATTATATACCTCAAGCTCCCACACGGACACCGATGGATAGACGCTGGTTGAGGTTATTAAATACCTTACTTTTGCCGCCGTCACAGGGGGGAAGGCGTCAATTTTGGGCGAGGGGTCTTCCGCAGAGTCGCCTACATACGCATCAATCCAATCGGAGCCGCTGTAATATTGTATTTTATACTTTGTAATAAATCCTTCGTATTCCCTTGTGATGACGGTGTCAAAGGTGACGTCGGTGCCGAAATCTATTTCGAGCCACTGGCCGGGGCCGGTTCCCGGAGCCGAACACCATCTTGTAGAGGTAGAGTCACCATCGACGGCCCTGCCTGCACTATAATCATCACTCAATTGACTTGAAGCCGACGCTTTTTTGCCAAGCGCCAGGTTTACCAATTCAGGGTTGTATCCTGATACAGGCGGCGGGCCAGTGAACGGCGTGACTATAAAATTATCAAACTGTGCGTTATTCCAGCCGGCGCCGACTCCGGCCATACCGCAGCTATAAGTAATATCACGTGCATTTGCAACAAGCAGGCCGTCTATAAGGGCCATTATGTGTGTGCCTGAAAATCTAAGCTTTAAGTTGTGCCAGGTCTCGGCAGAGAACGGCACAGAGCCGCAAGCCAGAGTTTCGGAATCTGCATTAAGCTGCCAGTTGCCCTTATCATCGAGTTTGAGCCAGTATCCGTTGGGCTGGGCGGCAACCCAGGACCTTTTATTACCTAAACGGCCAAAGATAGTAACAAAACCTGAATTTTCAACGTATGCATCTGAGCATACCTCGTAATCCGTCCAGTTGTTGCTGCCAATGAAAGTTTCAGGATAAGGATTAGTTGTCCACTCTATACCTTTTTGGGTAATAACCTGCCTGAGGCATTTTCCTTCTCCGACGGTGCGTTCTGCAATTTCAAATCCGCCGCTTTGGTCTGAGAAGTATTTTGGGGTCTCATTGACAGGATAGCTTTCAAAATCTTCATTATATGGAAGCGGGAAGTCGGCAGGGGGCGGGGGAGCTGCTGCCGGTTTTTTCTGACCTGTGGTGGTTGTCAGCGAATATATAGAACGCGGGTCGAGGGTAATAGTGAATGAGTTATTTATCGGGGTTATGTCACCTAATCGGATGAACTGCTCATTCTCATTGGAGCGCCATATATATATCCTGCCGGTTGAGAGACCGCCTGCCAGATTAAACGTCACATTCTGGCTCGAATTTGCGTCGATTGTTTCAATTATAATGCTGTAATGGCCGCTGCCGTCGGGTTTTTTCAATGTGACGAAAGTTCCGCCGCCGGCAAGGCCGCCGCAGCCGGAGTCGATGTATTTCCATCCGGGCTTTGCAAAGTGGGTAGTATGGGCAGTAGCCCAGAGGGCGGGCTGGACATCGTAATTGCCTGACCAGGGTGTATTTGCCTGCATTACACCGGAATTGGGCAGCGGCAGGTTTTCATAATATGAGCTGACCGGACTCCATATTACTGTCTTTGTTATTTTGCCGTCTATGTAGTTCCTGTTGTAAATTTTTGCCAGTATAGAGGCGCCGGACCAATTACCCATCCAGGGACCGTCTTCACTTGACCATAACGGCTTGCCGAGGTTTTTGGCGGCCTCGGTGCTTTGGGATTTTTGTTTGATAGGATAGTGCGCACCGACGGCATATACCGCATTGCACAGGTCTTTGTCGGCGTTCATATCGTCAGCAATTTTCCATATATTTTCGTGCATATCCGCGGCGACGATTTTAACGTCCTTGAGATTATTTTCATCGAGAGTCCGTCTTAAAGTTTTTATCCATTCGATGTCGTACATTTTCTCATTCCATATACCTGTATAATTTATGGCAAGGCCGTGATGTTCTTTCGCACCTTTTATAAAGGCAGCTATGTAATCGGCGTTATCCTGAGAGAAAAATTTTCCATTTCCAATCCAGGCGGGCGCACCCCACTCGAGGCAGTCGAGATATATATCAGGGTTTCTCTTTTTGGCCTCTTTCATAAGCCACCATTCGTATCCCCTGTTGTAAAATTGCGGTTTGGGGTTTTCAAATTCATCTCTTGTGCGAGCGTGAGTCGGCTCGATACCGTCGGTAGAGTTTACGTTGCCGCCGATTTCAACTTTCAGATGCTGAAATCCTGCGCCGAAATCCGGTTTGAAAAGGTAATCGAGGATTTGGCTCCTGTAAGGTTCGGCGTAATCGACAAGAAGCCGGGAGGAGGCGCCGGCGCTGCAGGCACCAATACCTTCGAATGTTCTTCCCGTGCCATTACCCTTTATATTAACAGCCTGGGTTTTGAAAGCGGCAGAACAGGAACAGCAAAAGATAAATGCAAACGAAACAACCAGGCGGTATTTGCGTACAATTTTTGACCCGCTCATTATAACCCTGCCTTTCTTATGATATATAAGAACTTTCTATAAGGCTCGTTATTATTGCATCAGGCAATAATAATTAACTTAAAGCCGCCCGGTGTAATGTCATTTCCTGCATTCACCGGACGGCTTTCGAACAGTCCATATATTCACTATTTACCCTTAACAGCGGGCAATACACGGCGGGCGACATCTTTCAATTTGCCCATATCCGGAGCATACGGCTGGAGTCGGAAGCTGTAGGAGTAGGGCTTAGCAGGGAGACGATACTGGGGGTGTGGACGTTTGCCCCAGCCATTGTCGCCGCCGACGCCCATCTGCATATAATCGAGATTAACAGTAATGGTGTCCCGCTGCGGCAACTCATTGATGTGAAGCGCTCTTTCGAGGTCTTCCATCGTATAAGGCCAGGCGCTGATACTCAGCAGCGGCATCCCGACGGCCAGCAGGCCAATACCATCATTATTGGTCAGGGCGACCCAGCGGACGTCGGTTCTGTTTGCATTTTCCTGCGGCCGGACGTAATTGTGAGTGAGGTCGTTGACCGAGCCGGAATAGATGCCGACGGCGGCGCCGGTTTTGCGGTCACAGTAGTTTTCGTGCGGACCGCGTCCATACCAGGAGAGGGTGCTAAACTGATTGGGGACGGCCATCTGCATACCGAATCGCGGCAGCTCAGGCAGCTTTTCGTTGCCGGCGGGGTCGAAAAAGGTTTTGACAATTACATCGCCGCTGCCGTAGATAGTATAAACGATGCGGCAGCCGGCCTCTATGCCGGGTATGAGTTTGGCCTTGACGCTTACCCGAACGACCTGTGGTTTCAATTGCTCGGCTTTTACCGATTCGACGATTCGATACTGTCCCGCCCATTTCCAGATGCTCGAGCGGTAAGGCACTCCTGCAAGACCGACAACAAAGTAGCGGTCCCACCGTAGCTCGAGGTCATTGTCGAGAGGGACACGCCAGAAGTTGGGGACCAGCGGGGCTGTAATCAGTTCCCTGTCTTTGTAAATGAACGAGGAAATAGCACCTCTTGTATTTAAGAACCATTCGTTTTGGCCGCCGATTGTAAGCTTGAAATCTTTGCCTGTGACAATAACGCTGGACGAGGTATCGAGACGAAGCTCCGGCATATTTTCGACAGCTTCAGGTAGGGCGGCAGGGGGTTCAAAGGGCAATTTGAACTGGTCCCAGGCCACGATGTGGCCCTTGTTGGCCCAGAGGGTATTGCCGGCTAAAGCGAAGGAGAATTTGAGCCAATATTCGGTGCCGGGTTTCAAATTGGGTTTTTTGAAAGGAATAGTAAGCTGTTGTTTTTGCTTCGGCGGCAGGGAGATTTTCGGGAGGATGCCTTTCTGGATGACTTCATCGTCAACAGTCAAATCCCAGGAGATGTCAACGAAATCAAGGTTCAGGAAATCATATTTGTTATGAATACTAACCTTGCCGGCTGCGAGGTCAACAGGTTCAACCTTTATGTTTTGATAGACTTTTTTGACCTCGTAAAGCTCAGGTTCGGGGTCGCGGTCGGGACCGACGATGCCGTTAGAAATCGTAGTTCCGTCAGATGGTGTCCCTGGTGGGCCGTAGTCACCGCCGTAGGTCCAGAACATTTTTCCTTTACAGTCGAAACCGCGGAGACTTTTGTCCGCCCAGTCCCAGATAAATCCGCCCTGAAGGTGTTTATATTTTTCGTAGGCGTCCCAATATTCCTGCAGGTTTCCGACGGCATTTCCTCTGGCGTAGGCATATTCGCACTGGATGAGGGGTTTGGGTCTGTCCTGTTTGGCGTAATCGACGATTGTCTCAATAGAAGCATACATCGGGCAAACGATGTCACTTGCAACGAGGTTGCCCATACTGTTTGCGGGGTCCATAAAGTGGACGAGTCTTGTCGGGTCTGCTTTGCGGGTGTAATCAGCCATTGCGATATGGGTTGTGCCGTAGCCGGACTCATTTCCGAGCGACCAGATGATGACGGACGGGTGATTCTTGTCCCTCTGCACCATATTTTTCATACGGTCCAGACAGGCGTCTTTCCAATTCGGGTCGTCCTTAGGGAGTATTCTTATTACGCCGTGGGTTTCGAGATTACATTCGTCGAGCAGCCAGATACCGTATTTGTCACACAGGTCGTACCACTTCGGGTCATTGGGGTAATGACAGGTGCGGACGGCGTTGATGTTGTTTTGCTTCATAAGCTTAATGTCTTTGAGCATACTTTCGACGGTGACATAATAGCCGGTGTCGGGGTCGTTCTCGTGGCGGTTGACGCCCTTAATCAGAATCGGCACGCCGTTGACGAGCATCTGGCCGCCTTTTAACTGGACCTCTCTGAAGCCGAAATTACATCGCTCGACTTCGATAGTTTTACCGGAAACGTCTTTGAGCGACAGCAAAACAGTATAGAGGTTCGGCGTTTCCGCCGTCCATTTACGAGGGTTTTGCAGATTTGCTTTCATTTCGACAACACGTTCATCCCCTGCGGCCATACCTTTTACCATGGTCTCCATCAGAGGATTTTGTCCTACTGCATTACCGTTTTCATCGAGCAAAGCAACCTGTAAAGTGTGAGCATCGGCGCTGCTGCCGGAGTAGTTTTTAACCGCTGCCGTGACTATCAGTGCGGCATCACGATAGCTGTCATCGAGGTCACATCGAACGAAGAAGTCCTGCAGGTGAACCTGAGGCGTCGAGAAGAGGTAAACGTCGCGGAAGATGCCGCTGAGCCGCCAGGTGTCCTGGTCTTCGAGGTAGCTGCCGTCGGAGTAGCGATAGACTTCGGCGGCGAGGATGTTTTTGCCATTTTGCAGGTATTTTGTGACGTCGAACTCGGCAGGCGTACGGCTGTCCTGGCTGTAGCCAACCTGTTTGCCGTTGAGCCATAAGTAGAAGGCGCTTCTGACGCCGTCGAAGTGGAGAAAGACCTGCCGGCCCTGCCAATCGGCGGGGACCCGGAATTCTGTGCGATAAGAGCCGACGGGATTATTGTCGTGCGGGATATGAGGCGGGTCGGGGTTTTTAGGACTGAAAGGATAGTCTGAATTGGTGTAAATCGGGATGTCGTAGCCCTGCAGCTCCCAGTTGCCCGGCACAGTAATTTCTGCCCAGGCATTGACATCGTAATCAGGCCTGTAGAAATCGACTGGTCTGTCAGCGGGCTTCGGAACCCAGTGAAATTTCCACCTGCCGTTAAGAGACTGATGGAACGGCGATGCCTCGCGGGTGCCGAGCAGGGCAGTATCCGTGTCGGGATACGGGAGCAGAGTGCAGTGGGCAGGCTCTTTGTTTACACTGAAAACCCGAGGGTTTTCCCAATCCGGAACCGTCGCTGCTGCAAGAGCGGCCGTCAGGAAAAGCGTTGATGTTACCGCAAACACATTAAACAGACACTTTAGAGATTTCATTCTCGGCGACGGGTTTCAAATCGGTTTTTCAATAGGAATAGTAAGCTGTTGCTTTGCTTCGGCGGCAAGGAGATTTTCGGGATGATGCCTTTCTGGAGGGCTTCATCATCAACAGTCTTCTATTATCCTTATCCTAAATAATTACTCTGACCAAACAACGACATCAGATGCTTTCAAAGTTTTCCGGCCTATCAAAATTTCTGCATTTTTGGGAATCGCTGCCTCAAACGGTTCCGAAGAATAGTTCATTGCAATCCAGAAGCCGTCCCGCCAGTCAACAATGATTCCGTTCGGGTAGTCTTCTATTGGTATCTTTGCTTGCTGATATACATTCTTCAGTACTGCTCGCTCCAGTTGATTTCCGCTGCTCTCAACGCCGATGTAGGTGACACTGCCTTTCCCGTATCTGCGAGACACAACAGCAGCCTTGCCCTGATAAAACTGGTCGGTATGCGTTGCCAGAACTTTGGTGTTTTTATATGGCGACAGTGCTTCTGCCCAGATGTTCCATTTAAAATCCTGCTTTCCGAAACGCACTTTCGCCCAGCAGTTTTGCGGCAGATTATCAAAAAATTCTATTTCTGCGCCGATAAGCTTCCATATAGGTTCAGCCCTTTTGGCTTCCCAGTAATGACCATTCTCATTTTTTGCACCGGTCCTGCAGGTCAAGACCAGATGTCCGCCGTTATTTACATATTTACTGAGCTTATCAATTAATCTCGCATTGATAAGCTCAAGGGCCGGCACCACTAAAACGCTGTATGCCGAAAGGTCATCACGTTCGCTGATAATATCTACGGGACAGCCGAAACTTTTTAAGATGTTGTAATAGCCCGCGTGATGATTGCGGTAGCTCCATCGAGCAGTATGTTTCTGGTAATCTGTCGCCCACAGACTGTCGAAACTCCAGATAATCGCCGACTTTCTTTTGAGATACGACTTCGGCTCTTTCGGGGCCTTCGGCCTGTGGTTTTGTAATATTTTCATTTCCTTAATAAATGCCATATACTCTTGCCCCCCATCGGAGGGTGTCACTCCATCGGTTCCTACCATACCGATAATATTCTGTTCATAGTTAAACGTCGGCTGGCGAAACCGATAAGAACAAACAAACAAGTTCCCGCCGGCAAAGACGTGGTATAAAAGTAAACGCCTTGCTCCCGGATACATCCGCGGATTGTAGTCTCCCCAGCATACCTGGCTGATTTGCAGTTCCATTGCCCCCACTTTTCCTTTCTTCAACGGCCTGAAGAAGTCATTCCCAAAACCGACATCATAAGGCAGCCCGCGTCTGAAGCCCTCTTCGCCGATTCCCGAGTTGCAACCTTCCACCGGATATTTAGTCCAACTGATAATATCGAGGTCGTCATTGAGTTTGGGGTCAACGGCGTCATAAATCGCCATAAAGTTCGTTGTAACCCACTGTTTTTTCGAGATGGTTTTTCGAAGAATCTTATATTGAAAGCTGATAAACGAAGCGGCTTCCGAGGCGTTAAACCGTTTGAAATCCAGCATTGCGTGCGGATTGGTAAATAAAACCAGCTCTTTCTCGTTGGGAATCCGGACTTGCTCGAAATTCGAATATACCTGGCTCCAGAATTTCGTGCCCCAGACATCGTTCAGCCGTTCAATCGTCCGGTATTTATTTTCTAACCATTGACGAAACCGAACCTGAGCGGCATCGCCGTAATCTTCCTTCAGACCATAGTGCGATGGCTCGTTGTCTATTTGCCATCCCCAGATGCGCTCATCCTGACCGTATCGTTCCGCCAGTTTTGTGACGATTTTTTCCGTAAATTCCCGATATTTCGCACTCGACCACGAAATATGCTGGCGTGTGCCGTGCCTGATAATTTTGCCGTCGCTGCTGGTCATTAGAATATCAGGATATTGTTCAGCCATCCAGGCGGGCGGAGTCGGAGTCGGGGTGCACATTATGACTTTTAATCCATTTTTAGATGCGATTGCAACCGCCTCATCCAGCCATTTGAAATCGTATGTTCCTTCTTGCGGCTCCATAAAGGCCCAGGCGAACTCGCCGAAGTGCGTAAAATCAAAGCCCATTTTAGCTATATTGCCGAGGTCTCGTTCCCACTGTTTTCGCGGCCAATGTTCAGGATAATAATAGACGCCTACATTCATCATTATACTTTCTCCGGGTTTATCTTTTTGGTTATGCAATCGTTCTTTCATCGTCGAATACCTAACCTTCCGTTATGAGAGCGGCCTGGATTTCTTCAAGCGATTTGCCTTTGGTCTCAGGGATTTTATACACTATAAAAAAGAATCCCACTAAAGCTATTGCTGCAAAGATGAAGAACGTCGCAGCTTCGCCGATATTTTCTAATTCCCAGGGAAATAATAAGGGAACGATAAAGCTCGACAATCCGTTGAAGAAACCTGCAATTGAAATTGCGTTGGCCCTGAATTGATTCGGATATAATTCTGATAAAAGCACCCACGTCACCGGTCCTAATGACATCGTGAACATAGCCACGAAACTTATTATGGCTACCAGAATAACAACGCTGTTCAATTTTACGGTCGATTTTAAGATATTCAGTTTATTGTCCTTGAATTCGTCCGCCGTCAAAAGTATAGCCAATTCGTCTAAATACACTTTTTTCGAGCTGTATAACTTGCCTTTCAGCGGTTCAATCTTTGCCATTAGTTCGGCGCTGACGTTCGCCTTTAATTTTGCAGATGATTCATCATCAATCGAATATTTGGCGCCGGCAAAAGCAAATCCGATGGCGAGGTGGCATATAATAATGCCGACAATGCCGATTACTAACAGAGATTTTCGGCCGATTCGGTCAATTAGTCGCATAGCAAGCAGCGCAAACACAATATTAATAATGCCGATAATGCAGGCTTGTAAAAATGCGGCGTTTCTTGAGCCGCCGATTTTCTCGAAAAGGTCGGGAGCATAGTAAAAAATAGCATTGATACCGATGAGCTGCTGCAGCGAGCCGATTGCGATTCCGATAAGTAAAATTGTAAACAACTTTCCTTTGAAAAGCTGTGAAATCGAAGCCGATTGTTCTGTTTTCATAGATTGCTGTATCGAGCGGACCTCGTTAGCGGCATACTGCTCACCGCCGATTTTACTCAATATAGACGATGCCTGCTCAACTTCTCCTTTGAGTGCGAGCCAGCGGGGACTTTCAGGCACAGCAAACAGGAATATAAAATAAAGGACTCCCGGAACTGCTACTAATCCGAGCATCCATTGCCATTGATGTGCGTCAGCGAGGTCAAGAACCAGCCAATTCACGAAATACGCGGCAGAGATGCCAATCATAAGCGCTAATTGATTTATCATTCCCATACTGCCTCTTCTCTCCGTGGGCGCAATTTCAGATATGTACACAGGTGCAATTACTATTCCCCATCCAATGGCAATTCCTCCAATGATTCGCCCCAGAATTAAAAAAGTAACTGAAGGAGCGATTGCGCAACAAATTCCGCCAACTGAAAGTAACAGTGCTGTTGCCAACAAAACCTTTTTTCTGCCGAAACGGTCGCTCAAAAGACCTGCAGTCAAATTGCCGGCCATGCAACCTATCGCAAGAAAACTTACAACCCAACCAATCATCGATGCCGACAGTTGAAAGTCTTCGCGTAAGAACGGGATTGCTCCTGATATCGCAAGAATCCAGTGTCCAAGAGTAAATCCCCCTACTGCGACAATAATGGAAATTTTTGTTGCATAGAATTTATTGTTCATTTGCTTCCTTCCTTTCTGTTCTTACTTTGCAGAGAATTTGTGCACGGTAATGTGCGTATATTTATCACCCGGTTTCAGGACTATCGAAGGAAAAGCGGGCTTGTTCGGCGCATCGGGGAAATGCTGCGTTTCGAGACAGAAGCCGTTGTGCTTGTTATAGACGGCGTCCTTTCCTTTAATGGAGCCGTCGAGGAAATTGCCGGTATAGAACTGGATACCAGGCTCGGTGGTAAAGATTTCCATAAAGCGGCCGCTATCCTGCTCATAGACCGAGGCAGCGAGGGCGAGCGAGCCATCGGAACTATTCAAGACGAAGTTGTGGTCGTAGCCGCCTTTTACCTGTTTGATGCGTGAGCCAATGGCTGTCGGCTTTGTAAAATCCATAGGAGTGCCTTTAACGGGTTTTATTTCGCCGGTCGGCATAAGCTCCTCATCAACAGACGTAAAACGGTTGGCGTTGAGCATAAGCTGGTGGTTTAAGATGTCACCGGAACAGAAGCTGCCAAGGTTAAAATAGCTGTGATGTGTGAGATTGACGATAGTGGTCTTGTCGGTTTTTGCCTCGTAGCTGACTTTCAGCTCGTTATTATTCGTGAGTGAATAAATAACGGTGCAGTTGAGGTTTCCGGGGTAGCCCTCTTCGCCGTCTTTGCTGAGATAGGTCAGCTTCAGCGCAGGCCCATCATCCTGTTCGACCGGCTGGGCGTTCCAGACGACCTTATTGAAGCCTTTGATGCCGCCGTGAAGGTGATTTGGTCCGTTGTTTGTCGCCAGGGTATATTGGACGCCTTCGAGGGTGAATTTGCCTTTGGCGATTCGGTTTCCGCAGCGGCCGATTAGCGCCCCAAAATAGGGACTATTGTTTTTGATATACTCATCGAGGGTATCGTAGCCCAGGACTATGTCGGCAAGCTCGCCGTCCCTGTCAGGTGTAAGAAGCGTTCTGACTATGCCGCCATAAGTCATTATCTCGGTTTGCAGGCCGTTATCGTTGGTCAGTGTGTACAAATCGACTTTTTTGCCGCCCGGCGTTTTTCCGAAGGATTTTTTCTTAATACTCATTTTTTTACTCCATATCCGGTATAAATTATATGTAAAAACTCTGTAAGCGGCGGCAGGGCGGTGTTTTCTGAACCGCCGTTTGTCACCGTATCAGTCAAACTTTTTTCGGCGATAAAAAGCCGTATCTTATTTGTGCCTGTAAACTTCCCAGCCCAGGTAATTATCGAGGGCTTCTGCAACTGCATCGGCCTTCTGGCACATATTCATCGGGACGTGATGCTCAAAGCCCATTTTGCAGATATACTGCAGGAGTGCCTGAAGGTTCGGGATACGGATTACGCCGAAGCCGCCGAAGGTATCGCATTTGTCATTAGTGAACTCACCTTCGCCCACATAGGCACTGATAATACCGGCGGTATCATCGGTGGTGGGTCTGCAGAAGGTCGCCTTTTTGGGGGCGATTCTGCCGACGACGGTGCCGTAGGTATTTTCTTTCCCGACGGTGCCGGCAATAATCTCCTGATAATCCATCTTTGCGTCCTTGAAGAAAGAGCGGGGCAGATTGCTGCAATGGAAGACGATGCACTTGTCGGGGTCGCTGCCGTAGTTATTGTTCCAGTCCAATAGTGCGCTGGGCGTGCCGCTTGCCAACTGCATAATATACATACCAAGCAGTCCCGTCATATCGACTTCGCAGGCGCTCGGCAGCAGGGCCTCGCTCATCATACTCATAAGGGTACAGGGGACGATGCCGAAGAATTCTTCGAGGGCCGTCCAGCACTGGATGGCAGTGCCGACAATTCCATTGTCCTTTATCCAGCGGTCAACGACGCAGCCGAATTTGGCAATTTTCAAAAGGGCATCGTCGGGTATCCCTTTAGTTGCGATATAATCTTTGATGTCATTTAACTTGTTTTTGACGCCCCTGTCGTTGTCGGCGAGCTTGTCAACCTTTCCGAGGATTTCGTATAAATCCACGGTTTCCACGGCGATACCTGAAAGCTCGAGGAGTTTTTCACTATAGCGGACGGTATTGAAGGCGGCGGGTCTTGAGCCGATTGCACCGAAGCGTGCGTTTTTAAGGCCTTTGATAACCCTGCAGACCGCTGCGAAATCATCGAGGTCTTTCTCGAACTGGGCCGATTTGACTTCGACGGTATGGGAATTTGTGAGGGTATAAGGGATGCCGGCCTGCCTGAGGTTGTTGCAGGCGCTGATTTTTCCGCAGAAGGAATCGCGCCTGTCGGCAATGGTCATTTTGTCGGTGGTGTCGGGTTCGGCGTGAATGAGAATCGGCACATTAAGTCCGCAGCGCTTGATGGATTCTGCAACGCCTTTTTCATCGCCGAAGTTCGGCAGAGTCACAACTATACCGTCAATCTGGTCGCTGTTTTTCGCAAAAAGTTCGGCACACTTTTTGGCATCGGCAAAGGTCTCAACCGCACCATACTTGGCGTCTTGCATTGACAGGGTGACCGAGCCGTGGCCGCTTTTTTTAAGGACATCGAGAATATCTTTGCGTCCTGTCTTTGCAAGGTGGTCCGGGAAGAAACCTCTATTTCCAACAATAACACCAAAAGTCGTTTTTTTCATTTTTGAATCTCCTCAATTATTTTTGTCCATAATAGGCATTTTTGCCGTGTTTACGTAAATAGTGCTTATCGAGAAGCACCTGTGCAATTTTATTTTGTTTCGGATTTATCATCACGGTGCCAAGCGCCATAGCTGCCACCTGCTCGAGCACGACAGCGGCCTCGACGGCGTCGGCAGGTGTCCTGCCCCAGGTAAAAGGCCCGTGATTGGCAACAAGGACAGCCGGCATCTGCAGCGGGTCAAGGTCGGCAAAGCGCCTGACGATGACTTTGCCCGTGTTCAGCTCATAATTAGTTTTTATTTCTTCAGGCGTCATTATATCAGTGACAGGAACAGGGCCATAAAAGAAATCAGCGTGGGTGGTGCCAAAGCAGGGGATTTCCCGGTTGGCCTGCGCCCACATAGTTGCATTGACGGAATGGGTATGACATACGCCGCCGATGGTTTTGAAATTTCTGTAAAGCTCAAGGTGGCTGGGCGTATCCGAAGAAGGCCTGAGTTTTCCCTCAACGATATTTCCATCCAAATCGAGCAGAACTATTTTGTCGGGAGTAAGGTCGTCATAAGAAACGCCGCTGGGCTTGATGGCTACAATATTTGCGGAGCGGTCGATTCCGCTGACATTACCCCAACTGTAAATCACGAGCCTGTGGGTTTGCAGCTCAATGTTGGCCTCGCAGACTGCTGTTTTTAATTGTTCGTGCATTTTGAGTATCAGCTATCGAACAGCTTTATCCTTTATGTCCAGAAGCTCCTTCATAACATTCGCCATTTTGCCGGAGAAGCTCGCCAGCCCGAAGGCATCGTGGAGCTGTTTGTAAAGTAAATAAAGCTTTTGATAGACCTTATTGTTCTGTGGGTTCGGTTTGTAAGTAATTTCTTTGACGGCGCACATAGCTTTCTGTGCCTGGTCGAAGTTGTCATAACCGCCGGCGGCTTTGCCGGCAACGACTGCGCCGGCGATAGCCGAGCCTAAGGCACAGGTCTGAGCGGAGCGGGCGATTTTCATTTCTCTGCCGATGACGTCGGCGTAGATTTGCATCAGCAGCGGGTTCTTCTCGGCGATGCCGCCGCAATTTATCACCTCCGATATTTTAACGCCATATTCCTCGAACCTGTTGATAATAGTAAGGGCGCCGAAGGCGGTCGCCTCAATCAATGTCCTGTAAATCTCTTCCGGTTTTGTGTGCAGCGTCTGGCCCAGCAGCAGGCCTGTCAGTCTTTGGTCAACGAGTATGGTCCTGTTGCCGTTGTTCCAGTCGAGCGCAAGAAGACCTGACTGGCCCGGTTTCAGTTTTGCCGCTTTCTCGGTGAGCGCCTGATGCGAACCGTTTGCCTCGCCGCCCGGCTGGATGTAATTGACAAACCAGTTGAAGATATCGCCGACGGCGGATTGTCCCGCTTCGAGGCCCCAGAAGCCGGGCAGGATTGAGCCGTCAACTATACCGCATATACCGGGTATGTCGGCGAGTTTCTTATCTGTCGGCCAGACAGCCATATCGCAGGTGCTTGTGCCGATGATTTTTACCAGCTTGCCTGGGCTGATACCGGAACCGACGCCGCCTAAATGGGCGTCGAAAGCGCCGACTGCGACGGGGATACCGGCAGGCAGCCATAACTTGTGCGCCCATTCATCTGTAAGATTTCCTGCGGCGACATCGATGGTGTAGGTTTTTTCGCTCAGTCTGTCGCGAAGCCCGCCGAGCTTGGGGTCGAGCTTGGCAAGGAAATTCTTGTCTGGGTAGCCGCCCCAGTTATTATTGAACATAGCTTTGTGTCCTGCGGCGCATCGGCCCCGTTTGATAGTCTTGGGATTTGTATTTCCAGTAAGGACTGCGGGCATATAATCTGCGTGCTCGACCCAGCTATAAGCGGCATCGAAGACTTTCGGGTCAACCCTCAGGCAATGCAGGATTTTGCTGAAGAACCACTCGGACGAATATGTCCCGCCGCACTTGGCCAGGTATTCCGGATGCATTTTCTTTGCAAGCTCGGTAATCTCGGCGGCTTCTGCATGGCCCGTATGGTCTTTCCACAGCCAGGCCTGCGCATTGGGATTATTCTTGAACTCATCGAGCATAGCCAGCGGTGTGCCGTCTTTGTCCACAGGGATGGGCGTTGAGCCGGTTGTGTCGATACCGATGCCGATAATCTGACTGGTATCAAAATCTCTGTTATTATTTTTCGCATCGGATACCGCCTCTTTAACAGTGGCACGGGCGCCCATCAGGTAATCGGCGGGATTTTGTCTTGCCAGATTGTGGTCGGCCGGGTCGAGAATTATGCCGGCTTCGCCGGTCTCGTACTGGTGCACGGAGGTGGCAAGCTCTTCGCCATTAGAGATGTCCACGAGCACTGTTCTGACGGAATTTGTTCCGTAATCGATTCCTAATGTTAATTTTCTCTTACTCAATTTTCACTGCCTCCTTTTACTGAATGAAGATTTTGCGAGATTTTTTGTTTTTCGACCAAACCTATTTTAACGGATTTAATTATCTGGCCTCCTTCCTTCTGGCCGCTCAATCCGTCAAGCACATCAAACTGCATTTTACCTTTTCTGTCGCGAAAGTAAATCAGCCAATACGGGTAATAGACGGTTTTGGCTTCCGGCAGGGGCGTCACATCCAGCCTGCGGTATCGCAGACTCCCTGCCAATCTCATAATATCATACTTTAACCAGCTTTTACCTGCTTCTATGGCGGCCTGCTCCTGCAAAACAACCGGCAGGACCTGCCCGGCCTGAACGTCTGCGGTTTCGACCAGGATTACGTTCTTTTTATTTTCAGCAGGAAACGAATCAAGCAATTCCGCAAATTCATTTTGCAAATCGGAATTTCTAAACTCAAATTCAGTGCCTTTCCTGACATTTACCGGTATTGCCTGCAGCAAATCCGCAAGGAGCAGGCCATATTCGTTTTTTTTCCTGCCAAACATCGAGGTCAGCTCAATTTTGTATCTGAACAGGACAAAAGGCAGATAAACTAGTTCCAGCGAACAAGGCGCCTTGAAATTTTTACGGCAATACTTTTTTAATACCTCATCGGCCTCTGCAAACCTCGGGACAAACCGGACAATTTTCATACCTTCTTTGCCTGTCTATGGCGGACCAGTCCGCCGATGGCAAAAACCACTCCGAGAATTGTCATAGAACTATTACTGATTACAGACCACATCTGAATAGTAGGAGTCATCTTGGGATTAACCAGCGGGTCGAGCGGACTTAGAATAAAAGCCGTGATTCCCAAAATTATGAGAATTATCCCGATAGAGGTCATTTGAACAGCAACGATAAGTTTCGGATTTGCGCCCTTATATTCTTCCATAATTTATATCCTTTTGATTTTCAAGAGACCATTTTTAACCGAAAAAGAGCAACAAAGCAAGCTGGCTGATTAAGATAACCGTGGCCCAGTACTTAAGATTAAGATACCAGGGCGGCATAGTGATTTTTATTTGCGGCATAGCTGTTATTTTAATGCCGCTTGATTCGGCCCGCCGTTCGGCTATTGCACCGACCTTGGCGTGGAAGTCGCTTTCCCACGTCAGGCCTTCAACTTTTTCTTCCTGTGGGCGTTTAGTAAGCAGACTGGTAATAACCGTGACAACAAGCGTGACTACGAAAGACCACCAGCTGATTTTGAAGAAAATGGTCTGTCCCCAGATTTGCTGGTACCATATAGCGAAGGCTGAACCCACGAGGTAGCCGATGAGACTGCCGGGAGTATTGGTGCGTCGCCAGAATATACCCAGGATGAGAATGCCCATAAAGGGTCCAAGCAGCATGGCAAGCAGTGTTTGTTCCAGCCACATAATAAGGGGCGATTTAGCTACTACAGGCACCAGCAGCAGTGAAGCAACAATTATTCCAAAAGTTGCTATGCGGCCTGCAACAAAGTAATGATGGTCTGGTTTTCCCTTTACGAGAAACCGCTCATAAAGGTCTTTTACCACCATAGTGGAAGACGAGTTCAGCACGCTGCTTATGCTGGAAAGACCCGCCGATACGAGGCCGGCAATGAACAAGCCAAGCATCCCCGCAGGCAATAAGTTCAGGATAAGCTTGCCGTAGGCGGCATCGGCTTTTTCGACAAAGATGCCGTGCTGCGAGAAGATTATGGGGGCGGCAAGCATAGGAACTATATACAGAAAGGCGCCGAGGGTTTTCGGCACGCCGGCGACAACGTAGCCGAGCTTGGAGTCATACAAGGAGCGTGCCCCCAAATTTCTCTGGACCATTGACTGATGTCCCGCACACCAGCCTATCGTGACAACGAAGCATTGCCCCATAATAATCCAGGGGCCGGGGCCGTAAGGGTGATGATTATCCGGCAGGACGGAGAAATACTGGTCGCTGATATGCCATTGATTGAGAAGGACATCTTTTATTCCTTCAAAGCCGCCGGTCATACTGAGCAGGATGAAAAGCAGCGGCATAGTGCCTAACATCATAATTACAAACTGGACGAACTCCATCATAATGGCGGCGCCCAGTCCGCCGAGCAGGGTATAGGTGCCGACTACAATGGTTAAGACAGCAACTGTCGGCCAGAATGGTAAGCCTATAAGCTCTTTAAGGAACAGACCACCTAAGTACAACTCTGCTGCTATAGTTATAACGAAGAAAATCAACCAGGCGACGGAGTAAATGACCCTTATGCCTGAGCCGTATCTTCTTTCGAGGAAATGCGGCACGGTAAATATGCCGGCCCGCCAGTAAAAGGCAATGAAGAACAGGCCTGTCAGCACATATCCGAACGGGCCCTGAAACCACTCGAAATTGGCCTGAATCAGACCCCAGTCATAAGCAGCGCCGCCGTGGGCCAGGTAACCGTGAAGGAAGCCGATGTTTGTCGCCCATATTGAGCCCATAATCCAGAACCACGGGGCAGAGCGAGCAGCGAGGAAATAATCTGCGGTATTTTTGATGTTCCTGCTGAAGAAAACACCGGCGCCGAACATTAACGCCATATACATCCCAATAATAATCAGGTCAGAGGACATTAGTTTTTCCTCCCAATTGCAATTTTATAATCCATAATTTTTATATCCCTAATTTTTCATATCGACGGTAATACGACCGCCTCAGATACAGGCCCGAAACCAAAGCAAATAAGCAGAATCCAAGACCTATACCCAATCCAAAGGTCCAGTCCCAGACTGAATACGTGCGATGAGGGACTTTGAATCCGCGGGGCTGGTGACTTATCGCCCAGATTATTGCATTTATTGTCGTCTCAATCTCACCTGCGTTCTGGCTTGTCAATAATTGAGGGAGCTTCATTAGATTTGCTTGAACCTCGCCTATACGGTCGAAATATTCCTTGAACTTGCCCTCTACATCCTGTGGATTTTCCGCACCTGCCTGTCCTGCTTTTTCTATCTCTTCTTTTCTGCCGTCCATAACCATCGGTAAAACATCGGTTTCCCAGATTTTTTTTGACAGCTCGAGGTTCTCCTGAGCGTTAGTCCAGTTGTTGTTTTTTGCGGAGTCTTTAACCGCTGTCAGGTTGTCTGCGAGCTTCTGACGGGTTTCGATAAAGGCCAGCTCATCCATCTGGGCAAAGACGGTTTGAGCGAATAGCAGAAGACCTGCTGCCGCCATTAAAAATATGGACTTTTTCATACTGAATCTCCTCAGTAGTATTTAATTTTTATTCAAACAGGTACTCGTTGGGTAATATCCAGATAAACATCACCAGCCCAGCCATCACCAGCATATACGCTACTGCGTAAGGGTTTTGCCACCCTGTCCAGTCAAGCACACCAAGCATAATTGCATCTCCTTTCTTTATTTATTTTCAGTCAAAATGCGGGATTATAAATATCCGCTTCAAAATTTGCCTTTAATAAATCATCAATAGTTTGCTCAAGTCTCTATTACCAGATTACCAGAAGTACCAGTAAAACGCCACTACGATACCGAGGATAATCAATGTGTGAACCACATCCCAGGCATTCCAGCTTCTTCTGGTCTCTTCAATCTGTTCAGGAGTTGCCGAACCAAAGGTCAGGCCCTGAATCTGCTCCGGTGCGGGCTTCTTGGTAAACAGGCTTACCAGCCAAACCGCTGCAAATGTAAGAAAGAACAGGAATACACAGTAATGCAGCCAGTTAATTGACAAAAACTTCATTGACAATACCGGCAGCCCGCTCCAATCAGAAGGAATAGTGCCGCTTGCAATATATTCTTTGAGGACCCCGCCGCCATTATCTATAGAGCTGAAATATATGACCTTGACCAGCAGTCTGAACATACCAAGGATAAAGCTGATAATCAGTCCCCACAGGCCCGCCTTGCCGGTTGCCTTTTTAGAGAATACACCTATAATAAACACCGCGGCGATGCCGGGTGCTATCAACGACTGGACATCCTGCAGATATTCATACAAAACCTTTCCTAAACCTGTCATCAGGGGTATCCATAATAAACCAAGCCCCACCACAGTTGCTGTAGCTATTCTGCCCACGAGGACCAGATGCTTCTCGGTCGATTGCGGTCTGTACTTTTTATAAAAGTCAACGGTAAAAAGCGTTGCCGATGAGTTGAACAGCGACGCAAGCGAGCTCATCAGCGCCGCCATCATACCTCCGACCACTATACCTTTTATTCCGAGCGGCAAAATCTCCCTCACCAAAACAGGAAATGCTCCGTCACTATCTACCTTTCCTTCCGCAGTAAGACCTAAGTTAAGCAGCCCTTTCTGATGTAGAGCAAACGCTATCAATCCGGGTATCATAAAGATGAAGACCGGTGTCAGCTTCAGATATGCCCCGAAAATCGAACCCCTGCGGGCCTGCGTCTGATTAGGTGCCGACAATACACGCTGCACAATATACTGGTCGGTGCACCAGTACCAAAAACCGATAATGGCCGACCCCAGAAGCACGCCTGTCCATGGAAAGTCAGGGTCCTTAAACGAACGAATAATGTTTAACATACTGTCGCCATACTGTGTCTTCTGGGCGCTGCAGATGTTTTCGACTTCCCTCCATCCTGCGATAAAACCTTCGCCGCCGCCGAGTCTCCAAAGACTCACAGCAACGATAATAAAAGAACCAATAAGCATAACAGGCACCTGTAATACCGAGGTATAAAGCACGGCCTTCATACCACCTATGATTGTGTAAATGCCGGTTATCACGACAAGGCCGATGGCACAGAACCAGAAGAAATCAATGTCCCTGCCAAATATGGTAATAGTTTTTATGTCCAGGACTTTTGTGAATACTATGCCGCCCGCCCACACTGTCACGGCAACCTTCGTAAGAACGTAACTGACCAGCGAAATGAGTGACAAAAAGGTCCTGGCTCCCATACAAAATCGCTTTTCGAGGAATTCGGGCATAGTAAAGACCTTGCTTCGTGAATAGTATGGCACGAACACCCATCCCAAAACAAGAATCAGCCAGGCCTGTATCTCCCAGTGGCTCATCGCCAGTCCGGTTTTGGCGCCGGCTCCCGCAAGCCCCACTAAGTGTTCGGAACCAATGTTTGAAGCCCAGATTGAGCTTCCTATGGCAAGCCACCCGGCTGCCCTTCCCGCAAGAAAGTAATCCGCTGAAGTTTCCTCTTTCTTCTTCATCGAATACCAGATAACCAGAATCATACCGGCGAAAAACAATCCGAGGGTACACCAGTCCGGCCAGCCCCACGATGTTGCAGCGAGAATTACAGAATCAACCATTACCCTAACCTTTTAATCTCCCTGATAAGATAATGCCATTCGGAAAAACTCTGGCACAGTGAAACGTGCGTATTTTGCTGTAATATTCGTTCAGAGTAAATAAAAAAATGGGCATTATCCGGAAAAAATATCAGCTAATAATTTCTGTATCCTGTTTTCTTTATCCAGCACAGCGGCGTTAAATATATTCTGCAGCTCACCTTTGTCGAACCATAAACCATCACCTCCGGGGCAACTGTCCAACAGTAGCGGCGGTGTGGAGAGACTAACAACGATTTTGTGCATTTTTTTAAGACAAATTGGGCACTTTCTGCGTTTTTCCGTGCAGTTTTTGTCAACTTTGAAGGAATTTAGTAATTTTTTGGCGTTTTGTGAATCTTCCAGCAGAAGCTCTAATTCGCCGACGTCAAGCCAGATGCCGGCGCAGGCGGTGCAATAATCGACCTCAACCTCCTGTAGTTCAAGGACAATCATTGCGTTTTTACAAGCCGGACAATCCACTAAAACTCTCCGTTGAAAGCAAATAACCTGTGGCATATTACATTTACCGCACTCGAAGGTCAAGAAAAACCTCACAGCTTTCGTCATTTTTTGCCAAACAAAGACATCGCAGCAACACGAGGGGAAAAGCAACTGGAAGATGGGTAAAATGGGAACGGCGGGAAACCGGCATCACGAAATAATGAATATATTTGCGCTTGACGAGGCGAATATAATCTATTATTGATTACAGACAATCAAGACAATTAAACTGCCGAGAATATATGATAGTTGACTGCCACACACATATAAATTGTGCTGCCGAGAATATCGGTGCGGATGAATACCCGGCAGCAGGGCCGGTAGATGTCTGCATAGTGCTGGCCGCGGAAGACAGCCCGAGCCAGCAGGTCAATAAGAAATTATCGGAGTATGTCGGCAGACACAAGGAAAAGCTGGTCGGCTTTGCACATATCGAACCTACACGGGATAATATAAGCGTCAAGGACCTTGCATCTATCAAAGAGAAACTGGAGTTGAAAGGGGCAGTTCTGTACTGCTGCCGCTGCGGCTTTCATCCTGCGCACAGCAGGGCGATGAGATTTTACGAATTGGCACAGCAGCTCGGCCTGCCGGTTTTTTTCCATAACGGTGGTCATAGTATTAGGCAAGAGGCCATCCTTAACTACGGTCAGCCATATCTTTTGGACGAAGTTGCAAGAGAATTCAGTGACCTGAAGATTATCATCGGGACAATGGGAATACCTTTTGTTGAGCAGACGCTGTCTATGATTGCCAAACATAAGAACGTCTATGCCGATTTGACGATAATGCCAAGCAACGTCTGGCAGGTTTATAACATCGTTGTGGCAGCACACGAGAGCGGCGTTATGGATAAATTGCTGTTCGGCAGCGGATTTCCCTTCGGCAACGCAGGCGAGTGTATAGAGACACTTCTCGGCTTCAATAAGCTTCTGGCTGACACAAGTCTTCCAACGGTCCCTCGCGGCAGTATTCGCAACGTCATTGAGCGCAACACGCTCAAACTGCTTGGAATAGAATAACAGTGGGCAGGGGGGAATCAAAAAAAGAAGGGGGGTAGCGGAATTCTTAGAACAGGATGAATAGTCGAACAGGCGTTTAAGGATATTTATGGCCAGGCAAAGGTGGGGAAGCAAGCTGGGGGTGATTTTAGCGGTGGCGGGCAGTGCAATAGGACTGGGCAATTTTCTGCGGTTCCCGGTTCAGGCGGCACGAAACGGCGGCGGGGCGTTTATGATTCCGTACTTTATAGCGCTGCTGTTGCTCGGTCTGCCGCTTATGTGGATTGAGTGGACCATAGGCAGGTTCGGCGGGGGCTTTGGACACAGCACGGCGCCGGGAATGTTTCACACGCTCTGGGAAAAAAACAGGTTCATCAAGTACTTCGGCGTAATCGGCATCTTTGGACCGCTTGTTATTTTCATATACTATGTTTACATCGAGTCCTGGCTGCTCGGCTACAGTTTTTTTGCACTGTCGGGCAAATACGCCGGCTGTGTCACTGAAGAAAGTATGAGCGCATTTCTGCAGGGTTATCAGGGACTGGTAAAGAACGAGTATTTCGGCAGTATCCGGCCGGCCTATTTTTTCTTTCTGGTCACGTTTTGTCTGAATATCGGCATAATCTGTCTGGGGTTGGGCAGGGGGATTGAACGGGCGTGCGAATATGCGCTGCCCGTTCTGTTCGTATTCGCAATCATACTTGTAGTGAGGGTCCTGATGCTGGGGACGCCGGATGCAGCCAGACCAGAGTGGAACGTGACAGACGGCCTGGGGTATCTGTGGAATCCGGACTGGTCTGCCTTGAAAAGCGCAAAGGTGTGGCTGGCGGCGTCGGGTCAGATATTTTTTACTTTAAGCTGCGGAATCGGCGTGATTTTGACTTACGCCAGTTATCTCACCAAACAGGATGATGTCGCTCTGTCCGGTCTGACAGCAGCGGCGACAAACGAAGTCGCTGAAGTCATCCTCGGCGGCAGTATCGTCATACCTGCTGCGTTCGCATTTTTCGGCCCTGTGGCCATTAGCAAAATCGCCGCAGGCGGGGCGTTCAACCTCGGCTTTGTGACGATGCCGCTTGTCCTGCAGAAAATGGCGTTCGGCAATATTATGGGCTTTCTATGGTTTATGCTGCTGTTCCTCGCGGGCATCACCTCTTCGATATCGCTGGCCCAGCCGGCGGTGGCATTCCTGGAAGATGAATTTAATCTGTCAACGAAGCGTGCCAGCTTGCTCCTTGCGGCGGCGACGTTTGTGCTTTGCCAGCCGGCTATCTTCCTGCAGGGCAGTGGCGTGCTCGATGAACTGGATTTCTGGGGCGGGACATTCTGTCTGGTTTTGTTTGCTACCATCGAAACAATTCTCTTCGGCTGGGTGTTCGGTATGGAAAAGGCCTGGACCGAAATGCATGTCGGTTCCGATATCACAATCCCGAAAATCTACCGTTTTATCATCAAGTATATCACGCCGGCATTTCTACTGCTCATACTGGGTTTCTGGTTTGTTCAGCAGTGGGTGCCGACAATCCTGCTGCGAGGTGTCCCCGCCGACAACGTCAGATATATTGTTGCGACGCGACTGATGCTGGTCGGCCTTTTTGTGTTTTTGGCGTTTTTGGTCCGGGTGGTCTGGCGGCGCAGAAGGAGGGCAGCATTATGACCTTGGCCGGTTGGTTCTTTTTATCCGTAAGCTGGCTGGCAATCCTGCTGCTTTTTATTTATTCTATGCTTCGAACGCTGCGTCGGAGGGACTAAGCCTGTCATTGCGAGGCCACTCCCAGCCCTGCATTGATATCCAGGGCGAGGCATCCTAATCAAAGCTTGTTGCCTATTGACTATGGTAAGGTATTATGATTAACTATAAGTAAAAGGATAATCTATAAGGGTAATAATCTTGGAATAATGAGGATTAAATGCCGACTATTTGCGTATTTTTTGGCATAGTTATCCGAATGTATTACGACGAGCATATTCCGCCTCATTTTCATGCTTACTATAGTGAAAGTTCTGCTGTAATAGAAATAGAAACGCTGCGGCTCCGCGATGGTCACCTTCCCAAAAGAGCAATGTCGCTGGTTCTGGAATGGGCACAGGAGCATCGCAGCGAATTAATGAATAACTGGCAGCTGGCGAAAAAACATCAGCCGTTAAAAAATATAGCTCCGTTGGAGTAGAGATTATGGTCAAAGTATTATCTGTTAAAACGCAGCCAAACTGGATGCTGGAGGTTGTTTTTACGGATGGCACCCGCTGCACCGTGGCGATGGAGAATCGGCTGTTTGGGCCGGTATTCGAGTCATTGCGTGACCCTGATTTATTCTCACGGGCGACGGTGGACGAGTTCGGCGCAATCTGCTGGCCCAACGGTGCGGATTTGGCCCCTGATGCCCTTTACGAAGATGCCCTGGCCTGTTCGTCCGGTCTATAGGGGTATTTGTCCAAACCCGGCTCGTCATACAAATCGAGGCCGAGCGGGACAACACCTCGCGCCTTATGAAAATCGCCGACCTCATCCGCGCCTGATTGCTTGCCCTGAACCCTTTGTGGTACAGGGGTTGTTTAGCGGTCGCCGGACCTGTCCTGAGTTTATCGAAGGAACGGCGACCTTGTCATTGCGAGGCTTTCAAGAAAGCAGGGGGCGTGGCAATCTCATTAGGGTCATTCCTGTGCACGACCCGTCCCCATCGCAGTCGATGGAAACGTAATAGGATGGGTCAAGGGCTTCTTGCTCAGAAAACTCGTCGTTAGTTTCCCGGAGTCGTCCCTGAATTCACCGGAACGATTGGCATCACCGGCCGCCCGACAGGTCGGGACTTAGTGTGAGAGAGTTGCCCTTTGGTATTTAAGCGAGGAATTAGCAACTATTATTTTAACTTGATAAGGAATTCTTTCAACTCATCCAAGGCGGGGGATTTAAAATCCCAGTATTTCTTTTGTGCACCTAATCCGACTGAGTCAACAATTTCTGGTTGCGCAGCAAGAAAAACCTGTGCTTTGAAAACTTGCACTTTTGCTTTTGGTATGTTTTTAGGGGTGGGCTCTAAGGCGGATATGCAGGAGGCATATTCATTTACACAGGTCATCGCTTTGTGGTTTTCAACAGTTTTCAAACATAAATCCTCGAGCATAGTACCGTCAATTGTTTCACCCGGCATTATGAAAATACCTACTTTAGGGGAACCATTGGAAAATTCTGAGTGTTTGGTAGGTGGCTTGAGCCCTGCATTCTCAACTATAGTCGCAATGCTCTTAAATGCTTCGTCTTCGTCTCTATCCCGAATAATTGCCAGATGCGTAACGGATGAAGACCCATCTGCAAGATAAAAACCCGTCGCTTTAAGTAAGGCCGGCAATTTTTTAGGAAACTGACCTTTGCCAACAACATCTCGGATATCAAAATCTGTGATATTCATGTGTCGTAATAGAGCAGTAAAGAAATTTTTTTCATCCTGGCCCTCGACAGCAATAACCTTTTTCGAATTTACGGGGGAGGGAGCATCATTGGGAGAAGACATTACCTGACCTCCCATTTACTTTCAAGAGATTCACTTAATAGTTCCCGGGTATATTCAACCGCTCTAAATTTTTCGTCTTTTCTCTCAATTCGGAAAAGTTTTGCTTCGGAGCCGAATAAAGTCATATCGACAGAATTGGAAAAAGCTCTGATGCATTCGTTAGAATGTGTTGTGGCAAAAACTTGGACATTAAGGTCTTGTGCCCACTTAAAGACAGCTTTCCAGATTTTTTGCTGTATCGAATGGTGAAGACCATTCTCAATCTCATCTATAAGAACAATTCCATCTTGTGAATCCAGCATAGCAAGGAGGATTGATAGTGAATTTGCAATTCCCCCACCCATTAGATTGACAGGTATGAGTTTACGTAGACCAATGTCAGCTTCTAAAATTCCAATTTCATTAATTCTGATATCTGATATGTCCGGCTCTATCTCCTTGAGAGAAGAAATCAATTCACCAACACGTTTTTTTCGCTGGACTGAGGCTAATCTGTTTCTCCAATCAAACTTTGTTGCTGGCCCTACAAAAACACCACGAACAGAGCCTTCCTTAGTACCTTCAGGTATTAGTTCGTCTCCTTTGAGAAAAATCCTTGATATTGATTTGGCAGTGGGATCTTGCGAGTTGGTATATATCAGTTCAAGACCATTTGGGGTAAAAGCTGGTTTTGCATCACCGTTTTGTATTCCAATAGAAACAATATCTGATGAAACCGGTTTGGCTGTCGTCTGTTTTTGTATTACTGGATGTATGACTAATTTTTGTTCTTCCTCCGTCTCACGTAGGATAACTGAGATTTCAATATTTGAGTCAGTATCCATGTTGTTAAAAAAGGTGTCCCAATATTCATTGCTCAAAAACTGTAGACCCCGGAAAGCATTTGCGTTAATTGGTAGCTGAGGATTAGTTCTGCCGATGATAAAAAAAAGAGCTTCGAGCAGTGTAGTTTTGCCACAATTATTCTGGCCTACAATAAGATTCACTTGACCAAGATTTTCGATCTCAAGATCAGTTATAGCCCTGAGATTTGTAATTTTTATACTTTTAAACATTTTTTCACCTTTGTATCATCGAGAGAGCAAGGTTTTGCCTGTCTCAAGAAAACTTATGTAACAGCACTTAGGATAATATTGAAGTAAGGTAATGTCAATGAGTTAAAAAGCTTAATTTTAATAATCGTACACCAAATGATTATATCTCTTCTTTTTATTTTCCCACTATTTTACATTGCGTTTTAGGATCTGGCAATGAATTAAAAATTTTGACAGTAGATTTTGTACTAATAGAATAGCAGCGTAGCTAAGACTGTCTAAAACGCCAAACGCAGACTGTTTCTGCCGGTACAAGAATTTCCCGTTGCTTCTTCAATACACGCTCCTGTCCTCTGTAGTAACTCTTTGCTCCGGATGTTATCCCTTCTTCAGTTTTTGGATGTTCCGTCTCGAATGCCTGACAGGGTGCCGCTTCCCAAGCGAATCCTCAAACCACAGTTCGGTGTACTCGTGCGTCTTTTCGTCCGGGACAGCGAACTCCTGCAGGTCTTCGAGGGAGACCTTCTCAACATGATACTCATGCTCCGCGAGTCGAATCCCGCGGCCATCCTTTCCCATGCACGTGCCGATCCATGCTCCGTTGTCCAGTTCGCCGCCAAACATTGTCAGTATGGCGACGCGGCGGCCGTGGTTGACAACTCTAACCATAATGTAGGGTGGCCCGAAGTCCTCACCACCGTTGTACAACTTGCTGGTGGCCCGAAGGTGGACCTGGTCACGAAATCCAAAGTAAAAAGAGACGCCGAAGCTCAGGAATGAAATGACGAGGGCAACGGCGGCCATGTAATCTGAACCTGCCATGATGTTCTAAAGCTCCTTCACATCCAACGATGATTATACAGGCTGCATAAACCGGGTCAAAACCCGTTTGCCGGACGGCAATGTTGACGGACAAAGGCGTCATTTCCTCAATAACCGTTCCTACCGGCTTTAGGTAATCAGTATATCCTTAAACCGGCAGGAAAAGCAAGAGTTTTAACAGTCCGCAATTAAATCTAAAATCAGTAAGGTCTTGTTTCGGCAAGCACCGGCAAGATTGCCGAAGGTCAACTGTGTTGACCTTGTGGACGATGGCGACTCGTTCTGAAAAAGCATGCTTTGAGAAGAACGGTCGCCGAGAACACCTTGCTGGCCGAACCTGTCTTTGTCAAAATGTGTCAGCGTTAATCTTGCGTCCATCCGCGTCTAAAAATTCTTTGTGCTTTTTGTGCCTCTTTGTGGCTATCATCTTAATCCTGTTATCCTGTCTAAAATCTTTTGTTTCCTTTTGTGCCTTTTCGCGGCTCAATAAATTCGTGCTTATTCGTGTTCATTCGTGGTTGAACTTTCAGCGGAATCTGCGTCTAAAAAAATCAATCAAATGCGCACCTACCTCCACACCAAAAACGGCAGAATCGAAAAATTCCTTACTCCTTTTCTCACATCGAGTTACGAGAATCGGGAATCGAGAACCAAGAACATTTTTCACATCAATCGCGCAAGTCCGCCCTACTATAGGAACGCCCAAACTCCGTTCCCGCAACTATGATACCACGTGGGGTATCCTACCGTGGTTTGACAAGTCAATATCAGTGTTAATCCCGTGTCCATCAGTGAAGATATGAAGAGAGGGCATCCTCAAGTATAATTCGGTAGATTGTTAACCCTTATACGAAAGGAGCCCTCAATGACTACATATTATATTGGAGCTGATGTGCATAGCAACAGTACATATTTGG
>Ga0315289_10000943_pt1 | contig 45187 bp, 60 predicted proteins | sample YL17G11_40_MG_FD_203452 | JGI IMG/M metagenome (GOLD analysis project Ga0315289, IMG submission 203452) | Sediment microbial communities from Yellowstone Lake, YNP, Wyoming, USA - YL17G11_40 | ecosystem: Environmental > Aquatic > Freshwater > Lake > Sediment | place: USA: Wyoming | collected... | reverse complement strand
AGGCCCTGACAACGCTGGAAAGACAACACTCGCAGCAGCTTTGTCTAAACGTTTAAACATGCCAGTTCAGCATCAAATTAAACCAATAGACGGTAAAGATTTTATGCTTGGCTATATGGCTGAGCAACATTCTCAGCATACAATCTATGATCGCTCTATGGCGATTAGCCAGCTCATTTACGACAAACTCCTTAACCGTAGTAAAATTATTAGAGGGGTTGAGCTTGCTTTGTTTGTTGACTATACGTTGTCTAGTATCCCAGTAATTATTTGTTTACCTCCGCCTGAAGTCGTGTGTAACGTTGATCCAGCTCGTGAAGAAATGGCTGGTGTAGTTGAACGTCGTGACGAGCTATATAGACTTTATAGCTACTTTGCAAAAGCACAAATTGGTAATGACAAAGTTGTTGTATTTGATTATACAATTCACTCAATTGATAATGCAGTTGAATGGCTTCATACACAGGTAGCACTATGAGCGATGCAAAGCTAGCAGTCAGCATTCAAGAATTTATTGATGCGCAGCTTGTGTCAAAACGCGCAGCAGCCCGTGAGATGACTTTACGTTTAGCTTTGTTTGGGCTGTTAGCTGACTTAAAGCTTGCTAAGCGCAATGGCTCGTCTACTTTCCGTACTCATGGGTATAAAGTTGAAGCAACAGCTAAAACCAATATTACTATTTACGAAGCAGGTCTTGAAGGTGTTCGTGCGCAGCTTGTAGAGATTTATGGTGATAAGCTTGGTAATGGCTACTATGATTCAGCCTTTCCTGCTAAGATTACTTATTCAGCGACTGGTCATAAGAAGCTACCAGAAGAGAGCCGTGAAGCCATCAACGATGCACTCATCGCTAAACCAGCTACACCTACCCTAAAATTTACAGTAGAGGTTGACGAAAATGAAGATTGAGTATACGGAGGACGTCATGCAAGAATCGTGTGTAAAGCTTTGTATTTATGGGCCAAGTGGAGTAGGAAAGACTATGCTCGCAGCAACTGCACCAAAGCCTTTTATCATGTCAGCTGAAAGTGGTTTATTGTCTTTGCGTAAAGCGAACATCGAGCGTGTCTTTGGTGTGGACACTCCAGGCATTTGCTATAATATCCCGTTTGTGACTTGTCGTACAATGGACGAGCTTAAGGATATTTACGTCTGGCTAACTGAATCACCTGATGCTTGTGCCTATGATACACTATTTCTTGACTCAGTAACTGACATTGCTGAAGTTGTCTTGGCTGAAGCTAAGAAGACTTCTAAGGATGGTCGAGCAGCATATGGTAAGCTTGCAGAAGACATGATGGTTATTCTGCGATCGTTCCGCGACTTGCCAAACTTCAACGTTGTCTTCCTGGCTAAACTTGATAAGGTTAAGGATGAGGTGACTGGTGGTGTTGCTTTTGGTCCTATGATGCCAGGTCAACAGCTATCGAAACAACTTCCTTATTTATTCGACGAGGTACTTGCTATTGAGCTAAGTCCTACAACAGATGGTAAGGCTGAGCGCTATTTGCGCTGTCGTAAAGACTGGCAATATGATGTAAAAGATCGCTCTGGCGTTCTTGATTTGTATGAATTCCCTTCGCTGACACATTTGTTTGCAAAGTTGAAAACGTAAGTGTACAGTGGGTATGAATACATAATGCCTTGATTCATACCCTCTAGAAACAAAGGAACAAGTCATGAAAGTAATCGCACTTTGCAAGAACTTCTCCACACAGAAGTCAAAGAAACGCATAATGGTATTTGCTGACAGAGTGTTAACTGTTGATTGGGATGGCGTTGAATGCTTCTCAACAGAAGAGCACGGCATGGGTACTTTCTTCCAAAAAGAAAACTTCTCACCAATTGAAAAGGTTAAACCAATTATTAATCTGAAATTCACAGACAAAACAGCTTTACCACCAGGTAACTATTCAGTTAAGATTGAATCAGTTAAAGTTGAACAAGTTGGCGATGTGTCAAAATGTGAAGCAACTGGTGTTAAAATTAGTATGGACTTTTCTGCTATTCAAAAGCGTGAATTAGCATTGATACAACAAAATCGTTTTAAAGGTGAAACACCTGAGGAGTATCAAAAAAGACAACTTGCAATGTTTGGCCAACAGTTTGGTCGTGGTTTACGTATTACCTCTAACAATCAAGAGCTAACTAAGGAAGTAAAAACTATGAACACAGGCGCAGCTCTATTCGCAGCAGTATCCGATAACTTCGTTACAATCGAATGTAAGTTCCGTGATGCTAACCAAAAAACATATACCTACAAGGCTAAGAAGTCTGACAGCATTATGGTTGGTGATATTGTGGTGGTTCTTACACCAGCAAATGGATATGTCATTGTTGATGTAGTGGCTGTTCACAATACACCACAATTTACTCCAGGCATTAACTACAGATGGATTGTTCAACGTGTAGACAATAAAGCATACCAGGAACAGCTTGTACTCGAAGCCGTGTTGACAGCTGCAGCTGAGCAAGAAGCACGTCAAGTACAACGTAAAACTACACTGAAGGTATTGAAGAAAGCCTATCCAGAAGGTTCTGAAGTCCGGACCATCCTTGAGAAATATGTGTTATAATTAAACCTTTCTCACCTTAGTACTTACTTCCCGCGAAAGCAGGGACAACATCACAGGATAATGAACAATGGCTCAATTACAATTTAATGCAAATGAAGTTAAACCAGCAGAAGAGTTTGTTCCAGTACCCGCAGGTTGGTATCAAGCAATCATTGAAGGTGCTGAACTTAAACCAACGTCTTTGGGCACAGGTTCTTACCTTTCGCTTAAGGCGAAGATTCAAGGCCCGACGCATCAAGAGCGTACAATCTTTGCAAATATTACTTATACCAATCCAAATGAAAAAGCAGTTGAAATTGGTCATCGCCAGCTTTCAGCAGTTTGTCATGCAGTAGGTGTAATGAACTTGCAAGATGCCAATCAGCTTTGTGGTAAACCATTGTTGATTAAGGTTAAGATCACAGCACCTCAGTATGAAATTAAAGACAAACCTGAGTCTGGTATTAAGTATGGTGCAGGCAATGACATCCAAAACTTTAAGGCTCTTGAAGGCACTGTAGTTGCTAGTCATACACATGCTGAAGCAGGTACAGCTCCTGCAGCTGAAACAAGCAAACCAAAAGCACCATGGTAAGCTAGTGCATTAAATAAGTAAACAAGGCGGCTTCGGTCGCCTTTCTTATACCTGGAGATTATATGTTAGAAGCTAAATGGATTAGCCGCTTTATGAAGCTTGCAGCTGAGGTTGCCACCTGGAGTAAAGACTCCACACAGGTTGGCTGTGTCATCAGCGAAGAGAAAGAAGTTCGTGGTATGGGCTACAACGGACCAGCTCACTACAAAGACGACGCACGTATATTTGAGTCAGTACATAAGAATAACTTCATTATCCATGCAGAAGACAATGCCTTGGCTCGGTGTGGACATGTACATAATGGCTCAATATTTATCACCAAGCCACCTTGCATGGACTGCGCCAGGAAGATAGTAAGTGCTAAGTATAACTCCGCTAATATCTGCCACTTGTTTTGTCCGCCTGCAGCTACCGCAAGTAAGTGGTATGACTCTCAATTGGAAGCATTGTCGTACCTAGAAAATAATGGTATACAGGTTCACTTCGTTACGGTATAATGTATATACTTAATGGAGAAACGAATTGACAACACTCACACAAACAATGTTTGAAGAACTTCAAGAGAAGCGTCAAGCTGTTGACTTACTGCATCCTGAAGAATCAGGTTTTCGTAATCATATTGGCGCTTCTGTTTTAGGTGGGTCGTGTAAGCGTCAGATGTGGTTTAACTTCCGCCACTCAAAGCTCATCAAGCATGAAGCCCGTATTATTCGTTTGTTTAATCGTGGTCACCTAGAAGAGCCACGCTTTTCAAATATGCTTCGTAGTATTGGTATTGAGTTCCATGACGTACACCCAGAAACTGGTAAACAGTTTAGAACTAACTTTGCTGGTGGTCATGGTGGTGGTTCATGTGATGGTATGGGTATTGGCTTTCCTGAATATCCTAATGAATGGGTATTGTCAGAGTATAAGACTCACGGTGATAAGTCATTCACGCTACTTCTAAAGGGTGGTGTAGAAAAGGCTAAGCCAGTGCACTTTATTCAAATGATTATCTATATGTATAAGTTCAATCTTAAGCATTGCCTATACATGGCTGTAAATAAGAATACTGATGAGATTTGGACTGAATGGGTTCATGCAGACGATGAGTTAGCTATGAAGTACATTGCCAATGCGGATGAGATTGTATTTGGCGACCATATTCCTGATCGTGTAAGTGATTCAAGTGCTTACTTTGAGTGTCGCTTTTGCGATTACCGGTCATTGTGCTTTCACAAAGGTGATGAACCTCACACAAACTGCCGTACATGTAAGTATTCCCGACCAGGTAATGAAGCAACTTGGTTATGCGATATTGGTGGTGAAGAGCTTTTACCTGCTGAACTTATACCTAACACACAGAAGCCGTGTATTAACTATGAAAAACATACAATATTTATTCGACCTAAGGATATTAAGATCAACTTGGTGTTGAAATGAGTAAGCCATTTATACCTCGTGATTACCAAATAGAAGCAGTCAGTAGTTTATGGTCGTCGTTTGCAGAGACTCAGCGGATTGATCCACTTATTTGCTTACCTACTGGCACTGGAAAAGCTAGTCTGCTTGGTATGATTATTAAAGATATTTATACAAACTGGCCAGATACAGGTACAGTTATTGTATTGACACATGTCAAAGAACTTGTTATTAATGATGCTGCGTCTATTAGATGGGTATGGCCACAAGTTCGTTTATCTATTTACTCTGATGGTGCAGGAAGTAAGGACCTATCCGGCCAAGTTATTGTAGCAGGTATTCAGTCATTTGTTTCTGTGGCTCACTTAATTAAGAATCCTTGTGTAGTGCTAGTAGACGAAGCTCACATGATTCCTGCAAGCTCTGAGTCCGGCTATCGTAAGACTATCGACATTCTTCGGAAAGCAAACCCAAAGATGGTTGTTATCGGTTTAACTGCTACTCCTTTCCGGTCGAAAGGTGGTATGCTGATAAACCATGGGTTGTTTAATCATATAGCTTATGATGCCACACAGGCTGAGCGCTTTGTTCAGTTTATCTCAGATGGGTACTTGGCACCAGTAATTGCTAAAGCAACGAATACTACTGTCTCTGATGAAGGTGTACGTATCACTGCAGGCGAGTATAACCTTGGTGACATGCAAGAGCTTTTTGATAAAGATCATATCACGATTGCCTGTGTGGATGAGATTATTGAGAAGGGCAAGGATAGAAAGAAGTGGCTTATCTTTGCATCAGGCATTGAGCATGCAGAACATGTAGCCGCTTGCTTGAGAGCCAGAGGTATTCCGACTGGTTGTATTCACTCTAAAATGTTAGGAAGCAGGGATGAAGAACTTGCGAAGTTTGAGGCTAGTGAGTATCGTGCTATGGTTAACAACGGTATTCTTACTACTGGCTATGATTGCCCTGGAATTGATCTTATTGGTATGCTTCGTATTACTCGTAGCAACGTCCTTTGGATTCAGATGCTTGGCCGTGGTACCAGACCTTTGTTTGCGCTTGGCTACGATGTATCGACGAAAGCTGGGCGATTGGCTGCTATAGCTGCATCTGTTAAGCAAAACTGTTTAGTACTTGACTTTGGTGATAACACGCTAAGACTTGGCCCTATCAATGATCCACATTTACCTGATCCTAAAAAGAAGGGCGGCGGTGGTGCACCTCCTCCAATGAAGAAGTGTCCTAAATGTAATGGGTACAACTACGCACGTGTGCTTAACTGTACTGGAATACGTGAGGACGAGACACCTTGCGATTACATATTCCCAGACCCAGAACTTAAGATCGAGTCAGGTGCATCGGTTCAAGATATTATTGTTGACTCCACACCGATAATAGAGGAGCTTGAAGTAGACTTCACTACTTACAGTTTATACTCTAAGCCAGGTAGACCAAGCTCTATTAAGGCGGTGTACTCTGTTGGGTTACGATTCTTTGCGCAATGGATCAACATTGAGCATACTGGTGCAGCTAGAGGCTTAGCAATAGACTGGTGGAACAGCGCAACTGACGCCATTGGAACAGTACCAAAGACTTGTGTAGAGTTCTTACTTCGTAAAGCTGAACTGTCTACACCTAGGATACTCCGTGTGTGGATGAAGAAAGGCCCAAGAGGTGGCAAAGGTGTACCACAAATTTTGAAAGTTATCTACAAAGAGGAAGAGACCAATGTCACAACAGACGTTGACTAGCCTAGAACTTATCGATGAGCTAAGGTATACAATTATTAAGAACTGTGGTAATTGCATGCACGCTAATCTAGTACTGTCAAAGTGTGATCTATTTGAGGCTCAGCCACCAATGAAGGTTGTATTATCGGGTTGTGAAAACTTCGAAATGAATATACCATTTTAACAGTTGGTATCGGTACAAAACCAATAAAATAGATTTTACGTAGGAAGTGTTCTTGTGTATAATGAATTCATTACTTAAATACCTCACTAAATACTGGAGCAACAAATGTCACAAGAACAAGTTACCGAGCAAGCTACCCACAAGATCCAAGTATCACGTCAAACCAAAGAAGAAGTTGGTGGCGTTCTTTACCCAGCTGCTGGCACTGGTGCTCGTATGGTTTGGGACACAGCTGACTTGGCTGTTGAATCAGGTAAGACTTCAAGCGATGTTATCGCCAAGTTGACTGCTGAAACAACTATGTCAAATGGTACTGTTTCCAGCCAGCTTACTTACTGGCGCAAAGCTACCAACAAAACCCTGGCTAAAGCAGCTTCTACCGAGAAGGCAAAGAAAGACGCCGAAAAAGCAGAAGCCAAGGCAAAGCGTGAACAAGAACGTGCTGACAAGAAAGCAGCTAAAGTGATTGAAGACGGTAAGAAAGCAGCTGATAAACTGGCTAAACTCCAGGCGCAAGTTGCTGCTGCCCAAGCTGCTACAGCTCCTACCCAAGCTGATGAAACAACTGCAGCCTAATCCTTGACAGGCGACTCCGGCTAGGCGGAGTATAAACTACCTAGCACCAATATTTCTGTATGTTAACTCGAAAGAGATATGTGAATTGTCACTGTGCCGGTTTCCACCCACGAGCGCTTCAAACGACACGAGTGGATTAGCATACAGAAATGTTGGTAAAACAATAGTGCCGATACGGTGTTGCTTACACTGTGGCCCACACCAACATGAACAGCTCGGGAAAGTAGCGAGCACCAACATCTGACAAGATAACAAGGTATAAGCGACGCGTTCTCTTACCCTGGTTCGATCCCAGGCTTGTCAGATGTTGGTGAGTCTCACTAGCATGTAGTTTTCCTTGTCGTAGTCTTAAAGCCTGCCTCCTGGTGGGCTTCTTTTTTATCCCGGATTTACAAATTCGTATAAGTGCGTTATAATGTATTTACACTAACGAAAAGTAGATACTAAATGTCATCAATTAACGCATTGCTTCTTATCCATGACTTCCACACTAAGTTTGGCCTACAGTACATTGACGGTCCTCGTGAGTTAACAGGTGATATGCTTGACTTGCGTATCAAGCGACTTGCTGAAGAAGGTCAAGAGCTTCTTGACGCAAAGACTGTGCATGACCGTGCAGATGCACTTGTTGATATCCTATACATTGCCATTGGTACATTGTATTTGATTGGTATAGCACAGCCAGTATTTGTAGATAACCGAGTGTACTACGCAGACGACTACACTGAAGAAGACTCAATGCGTACGCTTGCAACACTTTGTATTGAAAATAAGATAATCAATACAGAGCACCTTGTCTCGGTTCTTTATCTGTGTGGACGTATCTGCTATTACCTACGCTACCCATTTATGGACTTGTTTCTGGAAGTACACGAAGCCAATATGCGTAAAGAACGTGGCAACCCAAAAACAAGCAAGTATGGCAATGGTTTTGATATTGTTAAACCAGCAGGTTGGGTTGGACCTAATATTGATAAAGTACTTATTGCAAATGGTTTTGATCCTAAGAAGGAAGTATCACTATGAAACAATTCGAACAGCAGTATCTTGCATTAGCTGAACGTGCTATTGGTTTTGGTGATAAGCGTATGGATCGCACCAAAGTAGGCACTCGTGCGTTGTTTGCAACTCAGATTCGACATGACTGGTCTGAAGGCTTTCCACTTATTACTCATCGTCGTCTAGCTATCACTGGTGCCATTGGCGAGATGTACTGCTTTATGAATGGTATTACTGATAATGCAGTATTGAAGTCATGGGGCTGCAACTTCTGGGATGCAAACCTTAAGGCATGGAATAAGTATAATGGCTATTTATGTAATGATAGCTTAGGTCCTGTATACGGTTCACAATGGCGGGATTTCTACGGTGTAGACCAGCTACAAGAAGTAATTGAAGAAGCTAGGCGCAATCCAACATCGCGTCGTCTTTTGGTATCATGCTGGAATCCTGCAGAAATGGATGAGATGTGCTTACCGCCTTGCTATTACAGTTTCCAGTTATTTATTAAAGATGGTAAGCTGTCAATGCTCGTGAACATGCGCAGTGTGGACTTGATTCTAGGCTTACCGAGTGACTTAATTGGCCATGCGTTCTTACAAGTAGCGTTGTCTCAAATCCTTGGGCTAGGCCTCGGTGAGTTGGTTTTCAACATGGCTGATACTCATGTATATGAAAACCATGTTGTGCAAGCAGAGCAAATGCTTGAAGACACTTTTGCTTTTGATAAGGAAGAGGAGGACTACCCCTACTACGTGAATATTGCATGGAAGGTTGGCCACAAAGATCTTGAGTCTTTTACACCTCACAATTTGTGGACTGTAGAAGCAAATCAAGGCCCTTACTACAAATTTGAAATGGCGGTGTAAAATGAAACAATACCGTAAAAAACCAGTAATTATCGAAGCTATTAAGATTACTGACAAAACATTTGATGGACCTCATCCAAACCCTGAACACCTACATGGTGTTATTTATGATCCAATCAATAAGCGTGTATTTATTGATACGTTAGAAGGCACAATGCAAGGTAATTTAGGTGACTATATCATCGTTGGTGTAAAGGGTGAGCTATACCCATGCAAACCTGATATCTTTGAGTTTACCTACGAAGCAGTTTAATAGGAGGGAGGGCTTCGGCCCTCTAATCAATATGGAAGCAGATGAACTACGCAAGATCGTCAGTCAAGCCAGACCACTCAAAGATAGTACTGATGGCCTGGCTTCTATGTTTTTTATTCGTAATGAAGTAGCTTACAGCTATTACAGATCAGTTCTCTTATCCACACCGGCACCAGGCTTACCAGACTTCTGCGTGGGAGGTGAAGCACTCATTAAAGCTGCAGCATCAGCAAAAGGTAAGGTTAAGCTGACTGTAACAGAGCAACGTTTGACTATTACCTCTGGACGGGTTAAGAGTTGGCTTCCATTATTTCTTGATCGTGAACTACCAATTCTTCCACAACCAACTCATTTTATACAGGTGTCAGGTGACTTACTTCCAACGCTTAAAGAGCTCGCCAAGCTTGTACCCGAAGAGGCGCCGAGGTCATGGGGCACATCGCTACTACTACGTGGAGACTTTGGCTATGCTACTGACTCACAGTATATGGTCAGAGTGCTCCTTGGTGTTAAACTGCCTTTCGAAGTTGCCTTATCAAAGGCATGTGTTACCGTTCTTTCACGGCTTGCTCGTGAGCCGGTCGCTTTGGCCTTCGAAAAAAACATACTCACCTTTACATTTGCGGACAACTCTTACATGCAGACGCCGGTGCTTGCCGATGCGTGGCCGGACCTACAGGCGTTCTTTCCTGAACTAACATATACACCAGTTGACGATGAATTGTTAGAAGTATTAGAACAAATCAAACCGTATGGTGAGACTGGTGTTCATTTTAATATGGAGAAACCAAACAAAGCATCATTCAATGCTGGTACGAGTGAAGCAACAATTGTATTTGATGGTAATATTATCGCATTTACACATTCCCTTCAGTTGAAAACTATGCTACAATTTTATACTTCAGGTGTGTCACTTGCTTACACAAAGAAGTTTGTATCAGTTAAGAGTGATAAACGAACTATTGTTTTAGCATTAAAATTGGATTAATAACATGGGATTATTCTGGGATGAAGATGAGAAGAGTATTAAACCAAATCGTCGACCAATGCCTGCGATTCCTAGCACTGGCTGGAAAACACGTGCTGTCTTCCCTGATTTATCTTCAGCGAAGGCAATTGCAATTGATACTGAGACCTACGACCCAGAGCTTATGGATGCTGGCCCTGGATGGGCTCGAGGTCGTGGTCATATCGTTGGTGTATCTATTGCTACTGATGATGGGTTTAAGTGTTATTATCCCGTACGCCATTCTATCTCTACTGAAGATAACCTTGACCCAATAGTTGTATTCAGGTGGTTACGTGAGCAGCTATGCCGTCCACACCAGGTAAAGGTTGGAGCTAACTTAATCTATGATATAGGTTGGCTCAGAATGGAAGGTGTACTTGTCAAAGGTAAGCTTCATGATGTACAGTTTGCTGAGGCACTGATAGATGAAGAAGCTTCTGTGGCACTTGAAGCACTTGGGCAGAAGTATCTAGGACTTGGTAAAGAGTCGTCTAAGATGTATGAATGGCTTGCAGATGCCTATGGAGGTAAGCCAGACGGTACGCAGCGTAAGAACATCTGGCGTTGTCCACCAAAGCTAGTCGGTGCTTACGCAGAGTCAGATGCAACACTACCTCTTGAGATTATACGATGGCAATGCCATCAGCTTGAGTGGCAAGGCTTACTAGAAGTCTATGATCTTGAGTGTCGACTTATACCATTACTTATTGATATGCGGTACCAGGCAGTAAGGGTAGACTTAGCAAAGGCCAATAAGGCTCATGATGATCTTATTGTAATTGAAAGAGACCATCAGATAATTCTGAATCAACAGTGTGGATTTAATGTTAAGATAAACTCAGGACCATATTTAGCAAAAGCATTTGATAAGTTTGCAATCCAATATCCAAGAACAGAGAAGGGCGCACCAAGCTTTACTGGTGACTTCTTGAAGTCAGTAGAACATCCATTAGCAAAAGAGGTTATGCGTGTTAGGCAGGTTCAAAAGGCTCGGTCAACATTTATTGATAACTATATTCTTGCCAAAAATGTCAATGGACGTGTCTATGGTTCATTTCACCCGCTTAAAGGTGACAGTGGCGGCACTGTATCAGGACGATTCGCTTCTTCTGATCCTAATCTACAAAACTTACCTGCCCGTGACCCTATCCTTGGCCCGTTAATACGTGGCTGCTTTGTTCCAGATCATGGTCACCCAGGATGGAGAGCATTTGACTACTCATCTATCGAATATCGTTTCTTAGCTCACTATGCAGTAGGTCAAGGTGCAGATCACGTAAGATCAGTATTCAACAAAGACCCATTTGCTGATTATCATCAGACTGTTTGTGATATGATTAATGATCTTACACATATTGGACTTAAGCGTAAGCCAGCAAAAACAATTAACTTTGGCCTAGTTTACGGAATGGGTATAGCGAAGCTTGCTTTATCACTTGGTCTGTCAGAAGCCGAAGGTAAGAGCCTTATCGCAACATACTTTGAATCATTACCGTATGTTAAGACAACACTTGAGCAGTACGGTGGTCAAGCAGGACGTGAAGGCTACATTGCAACAGTTATGGGTAGACGTTCACGATTTACAAAGTTTGTTCCATCCACACGGGGAGGTAGAAATGAAATGCCACTACCTTACGAGGAAGCAGTGGCCAAGTGGGGTAATCGTGTTGAGCGTGTAGGTCTACACAAAGCTGTTAACAGACTGCTACAAGGCTCTGCAGCAGACTTAATGAAGAAGGGTATGGTGGAGGCGTATGAAGCAGGTTTATTCAATGACTTGATGCCATCACTCACTGTTCACGATGAGCTTGACTGGTCAGACCCATGTGAAGCTTGGTCAGATAAGCAATTCAAAGAGATTCGACACATCATGGAAACAGCAATCTCTGGGTTAAGTGTTCCTATTATTGTTGCTTGTGATCGCGGTACAAACTGGGGTGATGCTGAGGAAGTTCCATATGACTCAATATAAACCAGCTTAGTGCTTCACTTTTGGTGTGATGTGTGCTATAATGAACTCATACTTAACGGAGACAACCCTGGTGAAAGCTGCGGAATTACGTAGGAGACTAGCTAAACCTCCGTGGTAAGCTTTCTAGGAGGCTAGGCTAGTGCTTAGCTACCTTAACTTAAGAAATGCCATAGCGGCGATTTATGGAGATACTACAATGGCACTACATGAAGGTGATTTTCTATTTACAGCCTATAACCTTGGGTCTGCTTGGCTTATTACTAACCAAGGCTGTAAAATTCTACATATTCCGTCCAGGCTTACCGCTCAGTGTGGGTCTGAATCAAACTACTACGCAAACATGGCAAAAGCCCGCAATGAACTAGTTAAGCTTGTTGCAGACTGGGAGAATGAAAATGCAGCAAGCCTTAATCAAAGCCGGCTTTAAGATAGACATAATTGAGACGCCTACACGTTGTCGGTATTGTGCAGGTAAAGTGGTATATGTTGATAACAAAGAGATTTATGGTAGATCATATGGTAGTTGGCCATATGCTTACTCTTGTACAAGTTGTGACGCTTATGTTGGTGTGCATCCAGGTACAACTGTTCCACTCGGTACATTAGCTGATAAGGAAACTAGGCAAGCAAGGAAGGACGTGAAACCTGCTTTTAATAGGCTTTGGCAGGAAGGCGATATGACAAGGAGTCAAGCGTATAAGCGGCTAGCAGGTAAAATGGATATACCTACTAACCACTGCCATATTAGCTGGTTTGATAGTGACCAGTGCTATAAGGCTCTTGCTATAATACAGGCAGAGGCGCAGGGTTAGAATAAGTGGTAGTTAATACATGAACAATCGCATTAGCTACCTTATCTTTATTCACTTGATAGAACATGTGATCGGCTGCGTTAGAGAGGAAGTACATCTCTAAGATGATACCGCCAGCCGACACATAACCGAGCTTACCTAATGCACTTTGACTTTGGCTAATATAACCATTATCACCACGAGTCTTCTGGCGCAAAGTAGTGGCAACAGCATTAGCTAAACGTTGGCAAAGAACTCTATCCTTATCCAAGCCGATAACTTCCACACCGGTAGCCTTAAAGTTTAACGAAGCATTGCAGTGAAGTTCAATAGCTACATCACTTTTATCAATAAGCTTAATTGCTTCACGAAGCTCAAGGTTTACTGAGCCTTCACCGTCAGTAAAGACAGTATGGCCTAACGCACGTAGCTTACCAGCAAGGATATTACGCATATCAACAACTACTTCTGCTTCAGTGGTACCTTGACCAACTGCACCTGGATCGCGGTTTGAATGGCCGGCAGTGATTGTGAATTTCATTGACACTTCATCCTATTGAGTTGAATTATCGTTTGTTGACAAAGGTTAAGTGTTCTTACTACTTCGTCTGCTCTTCCGGCTTCTCTGATAAAAAAGCTAGAAGCGACGTCAGAAAGTTCGGTTCGTACTTCTTGAGTGCTTGCTGGGGCACTGGCACTTGCACTTGCGGTTGTGGTGGAAGGTTTGGTAGGGACTGACAACCGCCTAACACCAGTGTGGATGCTACTAAGAACATCACTAATTTCTTTTCTGTCATTTAACACTCCATTAGAGAAAGTAGTTTGTGCTACCGATAAAGCCAACGACACTTCAGAGAGTTCCTTTAAAGCGTTATGTGCTGATGTAATTTCAGCAGCTTGCTCCTTTACTAACTGCTCTGCTACTGCATGGCGATCACCATAGTAGTAGCCAAGAGCAACCAGGCCGAAGCCAATTACCCATGTCACACTAATTTGTTTAATGTTGAGCATTGTCTTCTCCCGGCTTAGCCTTATCAAGCATACTTTCTACTTTACGTTTAAAAAGTACTTCAAGCCAGGCTGCACCAGCAAGGCCAGTCAAGCTTGCAATACCGACTAAAGCAAGTGGATGAAGTGTAGGGAATAGCAGATACACTGATCCTGCTGCTATACTTGCACCAGAGCCTAGGATAATTCTACCAAATATCAAACGAGTTGTTAAAGGCTCATCTGATATTAGTAGATTACCTAAACCCATGGTAGCACCAATACCTGCAAGGTATGCTAGTACTACATGGTTGTCCATAATATACCTACAGTTGTTTACAATTACTCTACCCAAGCGTCTAGTGCTAAGTGACCTGCAAAGTGGTCAGAACCTGTCCACTGGTAAATACACTGCCATCCATTCTCAGGAGTAGGCTGCTGAATTGTGTAACCATTACCAACAGAACCACCTGTTGCCCAACCAACCACGTTAGCACGAGAGCAAAGGTCAATACGTACCTTAGACTCTGGGCTAGTCCACACGGAGTATACGTCTGTACCAGGTGCGGAGAATCCACCTGTCTTTACATTCCAGTAACAAACAGAGTTACCATATTGACGCATATCAACAGTTAAGTGTTTGCCAGTTAACTTAAGATTACTTTTTCCATATAAGTCAGAATAAGCAATCCTTCCGGTAGGTGGCATCTCTGCCAATAATCTTACACGTGGATCACTAAGAGCTAGCCTACTTGTTGCTGGCCTACCTAACTCAGTATTAATCTGACTTGCAGAAATACGTCCAGATGCAGGCAGAGTACGCATATTACTATCAGAGAGCATTCTCTTTACATATGTATCAATGCCCTCTGATTCTTCTCTAAGTAAGATGCCCATTATTTAGCTTCCAACTTTGCGACCTTTGCTGATAGCTTAGCAATCTCTTCAGCCATCTTCTCGATAATATCCACTAAGCCAAACCCGTCAGGACTGAGAGCAACCCTTGTTGTGTGTGGATAAGTGACTTCCTTAGCTGGTACACCTGCATATGCGACTACATCGCCATTAGACCAAAGCCCTGCTACAGCACCAAATGAGCCATTTTGAGCAAAAGTATAAAGGTTTTGGCCACGTTGCTCACCGTTACCACCTGTTTCTGCAATTATAAGGTCATTATTAATGTTAATATATGACATATAAGCTTTAACGCCTACTTTATGCCACTCAACCATAGGCTGCGCACCTTGAACCTGTAGGCCATTAGTTACTGCTGAGCAGTACGTACCTAGTACATCTGCCTGTCTAGCTGAGTCTACACGAACACCATATGTTGCACCGGCGTCTGCATGGCCCATAAGTGTAGGAGTATTTGGAATCTGCGACCAAGGTATCTCTGCATCTTTTACATTACAAGTTCTTCCGTCAGGTGCTTTGCCTGCACTTGCATCGAATATTACGTGTTTACTCCCGTAGTTTTTCCAACGAAGGTGAGTAGAGACACCATCAAAGTCCAATTCTTGCGTATATCTAGCTAAGTTGGTATCAGAGGATTTAGTTGCCTTAGAGTAAATACTTTGCGTTTCTACATTCTCTAAGAATAACTTGTCTGCAGTTAGCCTAAATGTAGGTGTAGGTAACCCAGCAACACCATTAACTCTTGCCCCCATGAGGATTTCACCCCAATTGGCCGATGTGCCAGCACCTTCTGCCCATATAGCAGCTACATTTGATGGGTCAGAGGCATCACGATAGGAATCCCAAGTAATTGAACCAAGTACCTTTCTATCGACTTGAGCTTGCTTTCTTCGGAACGATAAAATAGAGTAATTATCACTAGATATCTGAGTATCAATATCCTTATCCAGCGATATCTTAGCTGTTCTAAATGTACCATCGCTACCCATTTTAAACACGCCTGCAGGATGGTTACCTTCCCCAGTATGCTGAAATACAAAATCATTGTCCCACATCCAGCCACGTGCAATACCAATCTTGCTTATCATTGCATAGCCAGATGAATACTGTGTAGAAGCACCTAAGATCCAAGCAGTTTTGCTATCTAATGGTGAACCTTGTGCGTAACTGTGGAACACTGCTTGTGACCAGTCATGGTTACCTGTAACAGAGTTCTGTGTAGAACTGTTTGAGTTGAAGACACCACCAGCTGTTACATTGCCATTAGATATAATTGTTGCTGCAGAAAAAGCACCAGTAGTCACACCTGAAAATACAACTGGGCCCCAGTAGGCCTCATTAGTACCAGGAGTTATATTCTTACTATTGGCCTTAGCTTGATACATTACACCGTTATAACTTGTATAGGCGTTCAAAGGGTAGTCAGTTGTTGCAGACCATGGAGCAATACCGGTTTGAGTATTATATAAGATACCTTCGTTTAAAGTCTTATATGTACTATTGAACCACTCCATAGGTGGAACACCACCAGTCTGACCAGGGTCAAAGGTTAGGCCCCAGCCACGTGCCCAGTCAGGAAAGCTAACTACTTCACCGGGTAGAGCAGCAGCAGCAAAGAGTGTATCGCTAGGACGAGGTGCAATAGCCATTATTGTTTCTCAACAGTAAAATTTAAAATTAATTTGATAGCAGGTGGTCTAGGTAGGATGTCAAGACTTTCTAATGCAAAGCGTTCGAACAAAGCCACACCGCGTAGGATATCAACAGTAATACTCATATCCTCATTATCAGTCACACGTGCTGAGCCCGGGCCAAGTAGAGCATTAGTGGCTTTCTGTAAACCTGGGATTGTGTTAGTCGACCAGAGTTTAATAATAGCAGACTTAATAATCAGGCGATACTCAGTGTCTTCAAGACGAACGCTAGAAGCTAGCCTATTACCAATACGCCAGAAGCGGGCACCACCTACTCCACCTTTACTGAAACCACCAAGAGGCGCACGGAACCCAAATAAGTAAAGTGGAACAGCATCTTTCATAAAACGACTTACGCCAACATGCTCACCTACTAAATCAAGGTTATTGTCATCAGCTGTTTCAATATCTAGACAATCAATAAGGTCAATAGCTGCTTTCTGCCAAAGCTCACTCTCTTTAGAGAAGCCTTCCATGAGGGCTAGAGCCTTGGGCTTGTCTTTATACTGCCAAACCAGTAGTTGCTCATAGCCCATATACTACTCCATTGTGATATCTACCTTGGTGAATCTAACAACTTCCTGAGGTCCGATTATAACGTTATTTGCTGCTGGCGTGTTACCTACTTTACCAATTAACAATTCTCTAATCCAAAAGCCAGGTGTCTCATTTACAATAGAGTATACTCGTGAGATATACACATCTTCGCCAGCTTGTGGCTTATAGTCAAGTAGCGCTTTCTCGATAGAGGCAACGTCTACTGAGATTACACCTTCACTACGCACAATAGCAAGTCTAGCTTCAATAGCTACAGGTGTAAAGCGATCAAATGCAATTGGTCTAGGTATACCATCATCATCAATAACAGTTACCTTTACCTCGCCACGTAGCTTGGCACCACCTGTCTTTGTGTTAAGAATTGCCACTGCAACGTCAGTACTATCGCCTCCATCAACAATACACCAGATTGAGTGTGGAGGTGATCCGACTGAGTCAGGCGTATCTTCAACATTTTCGTAAGCAATTGCTACGCCAACACCTTGAACTTTAGTAAGGGCATCAGTAATACGAGTACATACGTTTGAACTTACACCTAACTTACGTACAAGCATATTATTACGTAGCATTGGGTCACTGTCACGATTGCTACCTTCAACAACTGGAACTGTCGAAACCACGCTGGTGATACCAGGAATCTGGATAGAGGTCTTCATATCCGTACCAGGTGGTACTAAGTACGAGCCTTTCTCTTCACTATAAAAATTAGCGTATACAAAGTTATCTGGACCAATAGTAGCTGGAGTAGCGATAATCCATCTTATTGAGTTAGCATCTGTTACAGTAAAGCCATTAGGTACTGGTGTACTTGCAGCACCATTAATCTGAACTGCAGGCAGCGTGGATGAAGTCCCACGGTCACGATACACACCTACATAGGCAGCACGTTGCTCAAGCCAACGACCTGTAGCTGAGCTTGGGTCAAGCTGACGGTAGATAGAGGCACCTAGCTCCTCATAATCAGCAAACATCTGCGCAAGAATACCAATAAACTGGCCGTCCTGCGTATCAGGCGCTACACTAATATCATTACCATACACACCCTTAAATAAGGCTGTAAGGTCAGCAATAATTTCTGGTAGCGTTCTAGCTATATACCCAGCACCTGTTACTTTTGCCATTAGGTTGTAACCTCAATTAAATTGTTTTGCTCATCTCTAACGATAGCAGAGACTACTAGCTTTCTTTCTTCACCGTCATAGCTAGAGTCAAGTGATACTAGCTCAACAACACCATCAGTAGTAAGTATAGTTTCACGAATTTGCTGAATAATAGTAAATGGCTGTGCAGAGAAGTAGTCAATACCTATGTCTAGGTTCAAGAACCAATCGTTAGTTACAAGTCGAATTCTAGTGGTAAGACGCTGTGAAACAGCATCTTTGCCTACTAAGTAGTTACTACGACCATTACCAAATGTCCAGTCGCCTGCTGAGTCTAAACTTCTAACTGCTCTCATCCTATTGGTCCACTAGTTGAAGGGCCATCATGTTCTGTATGGTGGTGACCATCCACACTGATGCCGTTAGATGTTAATTTACCGTCAGTGTGGACTAAATTACCACTCACTGAGGCTCCAGTACCACCACTCACTGCCATACCACCTTGACCTACAATAGCTGCTTTAACTGTTGTTATGCCTACGATATCAGCTGTAGACTCCATTGTAACTGCACCCACTACTTTCTGCGTCTGCATCATTTCAGTAGGGCATAAGACAGTGAGCTTTGTCCCGTCAATAATTACTTCACCATCCTTGGTAACCTTTACAAAAGCATTACCTGCACGCGTTCTAATAGCAATCGCGTCCTTATCTGGATTTGGTACTGCTCTACCTTTAGAGTTAAAACCAAAGTGTGCAAAACCATCAGATAGGTCATGCAAACGCATGCTAAGTACATCACCAAGGTCACCTGTATCCCACCAGCTATCTATACAGCGCTCAGAAAAGGTAATTAGACACTCAGCGCCTACATCAATAGGGAAAGTTAAGAACAAGTCACCACAACCAGGGTACTGAACAAGCACATCTGGTAGGTCTGGGATGACTATAAGATCATCGCCATCAACGAAGTATACCATTGGCCGAATAGTTGCTGTCTGCTGCTCGCTGTTCCATGCTACAGCTTTTCCGGGCATACCAGTGTGTAGATACCTAGAAAAGTCTGCAATGGCTGCTTCTACTAGTTGGTCATCCACGTTTTTTATTTACCTTCTTTTTTTCTTTCTTAAAAAGGAACTTCTCTGGGTTCATTGGGCTAAATTTACCATTAACACAAATTAATGACATTTCCCACTTATCGCCCATTGTGTCACCGTCAATTTCATTATATATGACTTTTAGCTCTCCGTCAACATCAGGATTTACTGCTGATCGTAAAGATATATGACTTCCCAATTGAATAGCAGGATTTATCAGACACTTTACTACAATACCATCCTTAGTCCTACTTGGCGTTTGAATCATACCAGTTCTTTCTGATAGTAAAACAATTGTACCATCTGGAATTGACTTAAACTCTAACATACGAAGGTCATTATTATATATACTCCACTCACGGCTCTGATTAGTAGCAGCAAGTGATAGATACTTCCTACAACGACCTAACATCACACTACCTCTTGGTAGTTTAACACTTGATAACTTATCAATATTCAAGCCATTAGTACTTTCCATATTTACTAGGCATTGCTGAATAATATCTTTATCATCCACACCAGCAGCAAAGGCCACAGCTACACTAGCCTTTGCGTAGTCAGTAGCCCCATCACCTGTTACAATCCTAAGTATGATATCGCCCTCATTATTATTTGTAATATCAGTTGATAGTATTTGCCCAAGGTATATTAAGCCAAGCTCACCATAGCCAGCTGAGAAACGAACTTGATTAAATGACTCAGTAATAAGTGAACGATGTGAGATATTAAGATTATAAATTTCAAATGTTGCTGTATCAGGGCTTTTTACATTACCACGTTTAATCTTAAACTTAACACGTAATGCATCAATCATCAACGTCTGATCTTTATTACCTACCTCAAGAAGGAACGAACGCCCGTAGAGTTTCTTTGTCATTGTCTGCTGCCCATAAAATAATTCTGCTTGTCATATCTGTGGCTAGTCCTGGATCAATACCAAGACTGCTAATATCACTAATAAAAAACACAATATCCTCTGCAGACTCCCATAGCAATGGTGTACCTAACGCTAGACACTGCCCTTGACATAGCCAGCGAGTCTCTAACAAGTTATATATGTCAATTGTCCACTGCTGAATAACTGGGTAATACCTTATAGTAATTCGGTAGTTAATGCTATTGATAAGAGTATTAAACGTTTGAAATGTTGAATCAATAACCCTAAGCTCGTATAATGCCATTAGAATCCCATCCTACCTTTTAGCTTACCTAGCTCAGCCTCTACTTGGCCTCGCATACGCTCATTTACACTTTGATGATTAACTTTAGGCGGCACACGTGTGTCTTTACCGGAGTCGCCTGTTGGGTCAGTATCACCATCTTTACCTTTCCCACCCTTAGGACGCATATCAGCCTCGCCTCCAGTAAGACCTGACGAAGTTACCAACTGCTCAGCAGACACTTGAATCTCACCAAAAGATAAGACTACTTCAAGCACTGTGTCTTTACGTGTAACCGTAGCAAGGCCTTGTAGCACCATATTAGTGTAGTCTTTTGCTTTGGTACTAATTTTAAGCATCTCACCGCTAGCCTGCATAGACTCTAACTCAGCAAGTTGCTTACGAATACGCGATGGTGCTTCACCAAGGTCAAGTGCTCTAGTGACTAGATTAGGCAACCATGGTGCAATATTACGAACTGCACCAATTGCGTAGTCACCTGCAAATATACCAGCATCGTTTAAAAGTTTATCCTGAGTGGCTGGATCAAATGGGTTAAAATCACCGGTAATAACATCACCAAGCACACCAACTGTACTCTCCATAGACGGTGACATAACTGCACTAATTACATTTGACACAACCTCATAGTCAACTATAATACCACGAACAGTTAACTGGCGGGGCTCTAAATAAGCATGATCGGCAATTACACCACCAGACTCAATAGGGTTCTTTGTAGTCTTCAGTGTGGACTGATGGGACTCTTCAACAGTAGCATCAAGCCTAAACGTACCAATTTTTCTTGATACTGCTACCTCACTAAAAAAGTCTGAAATGCCGATCATAAACTCACCCGTATAAGTAACTTGTATTAATTCTTGCAGAGGCCATACCAGCCTCAACTGTCGGGGCCGTAATACTATAGTTAGCATTTACATTAGTATTAGACACTACTCCGCCACCACGGCCACCAGTCATTACTGGAATATTTGATGTATCAGTAAAGAAGCTAAACGCATCCTTTAGCCAGGTAATAATATCAGTGAACACACCTGTAATACCATTGCTAAAACCGACTAGTAAGGATGTAACACTTTCTTCAATATTATCGATAGTACTAGAAACAAATGCACCTGCCTCATTCCACTTAGTTTCTAGCAGAGTAAAGAACTGGCCGAGTAAACCCTCAATCCACTGCATAAATTCTACTTCAGCGGCAAGAGTAGCACGTTTAAACTCTGTAAACATATCGTCTATGTCGCCAGTTGCTCCACCAAAACCTTCACTTAGCCAAACAAAAAAGTTTGTTGTAGCCTCGCGAGCTTCGTCCATTCCAGGAACCCAGAGCTCGATAAGGTCAAGTACACCATTAACAAACTTAAGCACAATAAGCTGTAAGCTCAGGTAAATTGTTTCACCCCACTCATCCCAAATCTTTACTGACTCAGCAAACTGTCCAGTAAGAAGTGCAGTAATATACTTAATACCACCACCAAAAATATCCCATAAGATACCAAGTGCAGTAAAGAGTACATCTAGCACAGGTGTTAACTTACCTATAACCACACCGATAAGCTCTACAGCCTTACCTATTAGATAAATAGCCTCGCCAATACCACGACCAATATTTACAAGTGCAGCTTGCACTGAAGGGTCTTTAAGCCACTCAGAGATCCTATTAGCAATATTATGCCAGGCGTCATAGATTGGATCAGTAGCACCTTTAGCAAAAGTCTTCCATAGCGATGTAGAACCCTCTACTAACGAGTTCCTGACTCGAGTCATGTCACCACTAATAGTATCAGCTGCAGCTTTTGCTAAACCACCATACTGCTGCTCAAAGGCTTTACCTAGGTAATCAATCATGCCTTCGCGGTCTTCTTTACCAAAAGTTTGGGTCTTCATACCAAACTTTCTGAAGGTGTAGCCGTTAGGTCCAGTTAACTGCGAAATACCATATTCTTTTAGACGTTTACCTTGACCAGCAAGAGCGTCGTCTACCATTAAAGCAACAGATTTAAGTGTACGACCTTGAGACTCAGCCCCTGCCATCATAGCCGGCAAAAACTTCTCATTAATATCAATACTTTGTAGCTTAAAGGATGTAATAGCATCAGTCAAGCCATCTACTGATCTACCAAACTCTTGGCCTAGCTCATCGGCACGCTTTCGCATACCTGGCCCACCTGTTGGCGTATCACTAAATAAGAAGTCTTGCTGTACTCTCTTCTTCTCTAATTCAGCAACCTCCTCAGATAGCTTAAACGCTGCCATGCCGGCAATGGCACCTGCAACAACAGCTAGCGTTGGCCCCAGCCCACCAATCTTAGATAGAAGAGTGTGCATTATGTGCAAGCCACTATTAGTGTGGCCTACCTGATTAAGAAGCTGTAGCGCTTGTCCGGCTTGATGCTGAAGGCCACCATTACGGCCAATATTGGTGATAGCTCCATCAGTACGCTGAGCAGCTTGTGTGGTATTTCTGAACTGTCTTTCTAGCTCACGTAGAGATAGTATTGCTGCCCTGTTACCAGTTAAGGCAACTCTGACTGACACAAGAAGCTCATCGATTGTTGTTGACATTCTGCTCGTCCTTAACAGCCTTAGCCCTTTCGTACATAGCATTGTTGAACTGAAGTAAGTCTACAAGGTTATATACTGTTCTTAACTCATGCAACGTGCAGTAACCTTCGGATATAGGACCAAAAATGAACCAGTCCGTTATGAACTGGTTCTTTTCTGCCTTATCGGTTACAGGCCAAGCCCGCTCATGTCGAAAAAATCCCCGAACTGGTACTTTAGTCCATTAAACATAACAACAAGCAGATGCTTACGGTGCTTATTAAAGTGAGAGTCAAATCGGTCGTTAACCTTAAAGGTCTCTACTTCACCGTTATCTTTTGGTACAGACACAACCAAGTTATTGCGAACAAGCTTTTCACAATTATCAATAGCTGGGTGACCGATATTACTTGCGATTACTGCAAGAATATCAGAGTCCTTGCTTGCGTCCTTAATAACCGCACATGCAGCCTTAAACGCTTTGTAAGCAGGTTCTGCATTTGCCATTGAGTAGATATAAGATACACCGTCAATCACCAGTGTGGCTTTGTTATCATTAACATCAAGTGGAGTAATTTCCATTAGTTACCAAACCCTTCTGCAAGATTCTGTGAGTGTGACTCAAAGACAAGAGTCCACACAGTGTTGTTAGCATTGGTACCACGGGCATACGGTGGCACTTCTGTAAAATAACCCTTAGATGCTGTCACTACGTCATCATTGAGCAAGTCCTTAATTTCAAGACGCTTAGGGACAAAGCTACGGATTGAGTTCCGCTGAATAGCTTGCTGCTGCATAAGCCATTTATTGTCAGGCGAGTGCTGCGGCAAGTTAAGTACAAGAGTGGCTGACTTATCAGGATCATTAACAAAGACCCCTTTACCGTCAGCGCCCATTGTGTAAGTACCAGCAGGTACTCCTGGAGTAAGCGTGAGCATATCGCCCTTCTCACCCCAAGTAGTGATAGCTCGGCCATCAATGATGACTGACATTTGTGAAGGATCAAAAATCGACATAATACGTCCTTTTAGCGGCTAAAGCCGATAATAACTTCTGATTTATGAACTGCACCAGCACGCTTGATAGCAAGGTACATCGTAGGGCCCTTGCGGTTTTCAACGTCAGTGTCTGACAGGTTAGCAACTGTGTCAGCCCAAGCATAATAACCTTCTTCAAGGAAGTCACCACGCTGTAATGTACCAAAGCCGTCAATACGCCATACACCAGGGGCTGCACCGCCATTGCCAACGCCTTTTTCAGCAATCTCAGTTACACGTGCAAGAAGCTTAGCAGTACCAGCGTCAGTTAAATCAATTTGTGTAGGTGTTTGGTATAAGGCATTAAACACATTCTTCTGAACAGCATCAACAAGCCAGTCAAGCCAATGAATTTCATCAAAGTAACGATTCTTACCAATCATCGTACCTTCAGAGAACATCGGTGAGCTGCCATAGTACGTGTAAACATTCAGACCGAGAGCAAAGGCTTTTTTAGCTGTAGTGATATCAAGATTATCTGAAACAACACCTGTGGCAGTCTTGAACTTCAGAGTCTTAACAGTCTTTGTACCTTCAAAGTTTACAGCCAACATTTCAGCAAGAGCAGCCATATGCGCGTAAGGCTCTGACTTATGGTAAACTGCACAAGTGCGGTTAGCTAAAGCATCAAATAGCTTCTTGAAGGGGTTTGTACCATCAGGAGTTAAGTGACCGGCCTTACTTGTAGACAAGCCCATAATACGCTTATCAAGTGACTGGATATAAATACCAGTATTAAAGATAGCCTCATCAGTGAGAATATTCTCAACAAATGTCATAGCATACCACTCAGGATAGACTTGAGTAAAGGCTTCAATAGCCTCATTCTCAGTCTGTTCAGGTGCACCAGACGGAATAGCATCTTTGCCTGCTACAACAACGGCACCTAGGCCAGATGACAGCATAAGTGCAAGGTAAGAATCTTTACCACTTGGCGCTGCTTCAGTAGGTGTAGCATCAATAGAGCCAAAGCCTGCAGTTACTGCAGTAAATACAATCTTGCCAACAAGCGCTGACACAACTGCGTATGTTGCAAATTTAGGTGCTAATACTGCAACAGTCTTTGCCACATCATCAGCATCTGTGAAGTCAAGATCAATCACAGTACGCAGTGTACCGTTAATCAATAGGGTAAGTTGCGCGTCTGCGCCTAAATCCTGGATAGCTGAAAAGTCAGTAATAGTACCGCTTGTTAGTGTGGACTTAGTCGCTGGTGCAGATGCAGATGCCTTAGGTGTACGATCAATAGGACCAATAACTAATGTTGATGGTCGTGGTGTATGACTCATAAACGGACGGCAAGCAGCCGCAGTTTTTGAGTTGGTACCAAAGGCAAGATCAACATCATCCTGCGTTGCTACAATAACGTAAGGCTCGTCCTTCACTTGTGAGTTTTTATACTCACTGGACAGCAGAGCCAGCATGCCGAAGTTACGTTGTGACTCAGCTGTTGGTACATTACTCAGCTTTACGTTTACAACTTCTGAAATTGGTAAAGTCATTAGTCTATCCCCACGGAACACTCAATACCGTTAATATTAATATCAATCCGCTCAAGTCGCTTAGTATCTACATTGATTTTATGTACATATAAGAGCTCAACCTCAAATACCGCTCTATGCTCAAAACTTGGCGGAGCCCACGCAGAAATATCTCTGACTGCAGAAAAAGAAAGAGCGCCTAACCCGAGCTTTCTAAGTCCTGATTTTATCATAGGCGCTGCTGAAAGTAAATCCCTAAGCTTATTTAATAACGCAAAAGCATTAGCACCATAAGCATTGACCGATAAAGTGGTATTTTTACTAGTGGTTAAAGTAGTAATCTCTTTAATGGGATCGAACTTTGTTGCAGTTGATGTTGTCCGTATATCAGTATGCTGCTCTATCGTAACATACGGCTCATTGCCTGATGGGAAGGCTTCATTAGACAACCGTACAGAGCCCTCAGGTAACGACAAAGCCTTTTGAACCAGGAGTATTAGGCCCTGTAAATCTAGTGCCTTCACCGTCACTGAATCCATACGCACCTCTATAGTTTGGTTTAGTAACCCTGAACCAGGAGTTATCAAAGAAAAACATGTCTCCAGCATTGAGAATCATCTGTGTATAAAATACGGCCTTGTCTTGCACGCGTTCGCCTGAGTCATACGACTTTAACTCGTCGTTAGCTTTGTCAAGTGGCTGGATTGACATTCTTACATCTTTCTTTTCTATATACAAATCAGTGCCGGACCCATCGTCTTCACGGGTAAAGTCTCTGATACGTACCTTGTATAGCTGTGTAAACCGACTCTTAAGGAGTAGTCTACTAGGTTTAAGCATTGTCATTTTTTAACCTCAAAACTAATTGAGTTAATAAACTGCTTTGTGTCGATAAGAGGTGTAGGGTCTTTACTTTCACGCCTGTCATCAATTGTACTTGCCTTTACTGCCGGAGACAGCCCAGCCATTATTGCACCTTTGATGGCATCCACACCGTAGACACCCGCAAGCTTCATCACACCTGGCTCAGCAAGCTTAACGGCAATACGAAGAGCATCCCTAAAGCCTTTATCAGTCTTAAGCACATTAAGAGGCCTACGTGCCGGCATATTCTCTGTACCAAACTGGTGGTAGCCTAGTAGCATAGCATTAGTGGTATCGTCATCACGAGGAGAGTTCTTTCTTGTAACCCCAAGGTGTAATGTTGGCAAGTTATCATATCGGCTAAGCGCCTTAACATAATTGCCATTACGTGTTATCTTGACACTCATACACGGATGCTTCTAAGGTAGTCAGTGAAAGGCCGTAATGCTGCAATGGCTTGTTGCTGATACACCGACTCAGTACCAACACCACCATTAGAGTAAAACTCTACTTCAACCTGACCTACTTTCTCCCGGCGAATATTCTGTGGAGGTGTGATAGCCTCATCGCCTTCTAGGTGAATGCCAAGGCTAAGGCTAAGCTGAGCTTCTACTAGCTGAGGTGGGATCTTACCTTCAGGCCACATGACACACGGTAAGAAGCAAATATCTTTTCTTGGCCATTTAACTGTGTGGAAAGGCGTAACAGGATAACCCTTAAAGTTATACTGTTCAATGAAAGGCATAGTTCTGAGCAATAGTGCCTCACACTGTGGAACAGTAATTGTGTCCTCAGGGTATCGAGTCATGATATACATGAGTAATTGAGCAACAGACGCGTAGCTATTAGCACCGTCCACTACTGTACCATCTTCTACAATAATCATGGTATCACCTATAAAAAATGGGAGCCGTAGCTCCCATTGTCTTAAAGCTACTGCATTACTTTGTAATTACAAGGCAGCCAGCAATAGTCTTATCGTTTAGACCATCTACCTGGTCCCAGTTTGAACCGGTAGTAAGCTTGGTATAGTCTGGGTTCTTACCACCAGCAGCTGTATCCCAGGTGAAGCCCTTAATACCGATCTGCTCAGACCACTCAGCCTGGTAGGTAGTCTTAATATTTTCATTACCAGTTAGGTTATTGGTAGCAGCATTAAAGTCATTGTTTGGCTCAAGAACAATAGCACCTGAGGTAAGTCCACACAGGTAGTATTTATCTGGTGTCGTACCTGCGTCAGGACTTGCTACGTACAGAGGAGCCGCATCTGTAGAGATGATCGGACGACCTTGCGCATCAGAGTTTACAATAACGTTACCGAAGCTGAATAAACGGTTTTCATTTGAAAGTGTTTGCTCGTAGATGTCAACTTGAGACTTAGACGACATTACCCAGCAGTTTACATTGTCTGCTTCATCACCAAATTTAGCTGCACCGCGTAGCATAGCCTGCAAGCAAGCTTTACCGTCATTTTCTGCACCTGCAGCGGCACCATGGTCATAAACCATTTTACCATGTGAGCTTACAGCACCAATAAAGCAACCTAACGCTGTGTATAACTGATCGCGTAGGCGTTGTTCAGCAAGCTGACGGCCAAATACGATGGCTGCTTCAACAGGTGCACGTTGAATCCAGTTCATCCAAGTAGCGTCCATACGCAGTTCTGGCGTACCAGATGCGTAGCGAACAGACGTTTTTGTACCCATCGAAAGTTCTTTCGAAGGGACGGAACCATCTTTCTTATATGGGTCACGATGACGTACCAGACCTTCGGTAATTTTCCAGAAGGTTTCAGTAGAGAAGTCACCCATATGAACAGCAGGTGCTAGAATTAGGCCACCTTGTGTAGCTTGATTAAACAGATCAATGTTAATGTGGAGAGTTTCCACCATTGCTGTATACGCTTCCTCTTGGAAGACTTGCAGATCAGACAAAGCCATTTTGAATCCTTATTTGCCAGCGGCAGCACGTTCAGCAATACGACGAGCTGTAGCTTCAGCAACTGTTTCGGTTTTTGGTTTGGTACTGGCCTGATGACCACTACCACCTCGGGGTCCGCCGCCACCGCCACTAGCTTGGCTGGCTTTCATAATTGGAGTCAACTTTGGGTCTGCAATAAGCTCAGCCATCAGTGCATCGAGGGTCATATCTGACGCTTTGCCGTCTTTACTTAATACCTTAGTAACAATGCTACCATCAGCACCAATTTCAGCAGATAGGCGTGACTTAATGTGTGGAAGAGCTAAGTCTGGTGCAGTAGTAAGCGTTGTTGCAAGTTCACGCGCCGGCGAGTCAATAGCTAAGCTAAGCGCAGATGTTTTATACTTCTCAGCCAGTGTAGAAGCGGCAGCTAACTCAGCATCCTTAGCAGTGATCTTAGTGGTCCATTCAGCTTCTACAGAAGACTTAACTGTTACAACTTCAGCTACTGCTGACGCTGTAGCTTCTTCAGCTACACGACGCTTGTCTGCTTCAGAACGCTTTTCACCAAGTAGCGTAGTGTTATGCGTCTGCAGGCGTTTGATTTCGTCTTGAATTTCTTTGATAGTAACATCACCAGTGTCGAACACGACGTTAGCTTCATCAGTATATTTAGGCACGTTGCAGATTCCAAGGTTAGTGTCCACTGGACACAATCAATGAAGATTATACAGCTTAAAGCCTACCGATGTATGCAGTATTAGCGGGTTATTAGCTTAAATGGTCAATCAGCCTCTTAACAAGGCTCTTTGGATAGAATAAGGCAAACATGGCCCCTACTGTACCATAGAATATACTGCGAGCGTTGTGAGATAGCCCATACACTAGGTCAAAGGTAACCCATAGGTATAAGGACACAACTATCAGCTTAATTGATGTAAATAGGCTCATTATTCAGTCCCTACAGTTACCTCTAGATACTTTATAAACTCAGCACATAATAACTGCACTGCGTCCTTACCGTCCTGTGTGGACATAAAAGCAGGCATATGACTTCTGAATTCTGATAGAATCTCTTGCTCTTCCTCATTAATACAACCGCCAACAGCAGTAAGCACTTGCTTACCTAATAGTAGATCGTCTAACATAGAGACCTCAATAAAGTAGAAGAAGGAGCGTCCTCCCTCTTGTTAGTTAGCTATTAAGCAACTTTAGTATTTGCTGCTGTTTGATTACCTGCACCAGTCATTGTACCACTATTAAACGTTACCTGACCTTGACGTACAGATTGAACTTCTGCATGGCAGTTTTGTACTTGGGCAGCAAGCTGCAGGATAGCCTGCAGTTGTGCTTGAGATTGTTGCTGTGCAGCAATCGCAGTTGCGGTATTGGTATTTGTGTTTGTGATTGTCAAGGTATTGACATGCTCACGGGAAGCACTACGTGATTCTGCAAGAGCAGACTCGGCAACAGTAAGCTGACGCTGCAGATTAGCCATATTTTGATCGTTCAATGCAGCCAAAATTTCTTTTGTGCTGTTTGAAACTGCTAATTGATTTGCAAACTGGGCTTCTTTAGTTGCAATCAAGTTCAAAGTAGCTTGTGCAGAAACATTTTGATTAATGTTATTTTGACCAGTTAAAGCGCTTGCAATTGCTTCACTGATATTTTTATTAATCGCGGCTTGACCTGCAGCGTTAGCTGCTTGGTTAGTGGTGTTAACAGAAGTCAACTCTGACATGGCACCGGCTAATGCCAACTGTGTTTGTGACTCGGCTAACTGCACAGCAGAGGTAGTATTACCAATAGCTGTTAGCAGCGCAGAGTTCTGCAAGGTATCAGTAACGCCAGAAAGTGCTGTTGTAAGTTGAGTAGGCGTAACACAACCACCATCAGCAACTGCACCAGCGCCGCCTAAGAGGCCTCCACGACCGCCCAATACTGCACCCGCGACGAAACCAAGAGCCCCTGCGCCAACCGCTGAACCAGAACCGTCTTTTTGTGCTGCCATGATTGCTGGCAAAATTGCTGCTACGCTATCCATACCGTCACTGCCTTCTTTAAAGATATTAATTTTGTGACCAAGGTCCTTTACAGCACGCTTGATCTTGTGTGCACGATGCTCTGACATCTCTTCGTGCTCTGCAAGTGTGATACTGGGCTGATGTTCGGCCATAGTATTACTCTCCATCTTCAGTGTTCCTGACACCCATGGGGGTGACAGGTCTAGCTCTCCAGGTAGCATAATGCACTCCTGTAAATTGGCCACTATTGGCCAATAACTACCTGCCTGTAATTACAATGGCAAGTGTTAATTCTGTTAGTACATCACTACGCATACCAAGCACCTTAACCCAACCTTTTACAGTTTCGGTAGGAGCGATTGACATAGTTGCTCCTGGGTATAAAAGTAACCCATTTCTAGCCATCTGGTCAGGTGGTACTTCAGACGCATAATACTGTAAAGGTGATTTACCTTTATTCTGAATTAAAATACTACTCACTCCTGGCATGGTAGCTAATAAATCTACCCAGTGAACTGCGTCCACTACTCTGTCCGGCGATGACTCATTCATAATTATTCCCATTACGTTATCTACGGTTATTGTAACCTAAATGTTACTTAGTGTTATCTACACCTTGCCGGTCAGACTTAGCCTTACTGGCTTCTTGCGCTATTGCTAGAGAAGGTGGAGGTGTCTTTGTTAGTTCAGCCTGTGCTTCATCATCAGTAAGTGTTGCAACACCTGCTTGACGCAGAGCATCACGATACTCACTAAATACAATACCACCTGCTTGCCACTCAAGCATAAGCTGTTGACGGGCACCTGCAGACATTTGGCTAATATCAAAATCAGTGCTCATCTGTAATGCGTCAGTAGGTAATGTCTCACCTGAGAAAGCTGCAGCAAATGCCAATGCTTTCATGTAGGCTGATTCAACGTTAGCTGTTACAGAACCTAAAATAGACACTGAAGCAGCTTCATCAGTCTTAACTTCTGTTGCTGTACGTTCAACAGTTTTCTTTTCAACTAGCTTAGCACCAAGAGCAGCCATTTGCCGCTCTTTGTGCTCCATAGCTTCTTTAGGTAAGTTATTAGGGCTTGCCTGCAAGAGACCTGCTGTTGCACCAGCAGGTAAAGGAATAACTGCACGTGCGCCTAACTCAAGTACACCTTTCATCACTGTATCTACCCAAGCCTGGGTAAGTCCAGTCACGTATGGCGTGGGCTGGCCACAAATGTAAGATGACTCTTCAAAGTCAGCTGAGTTTCGGTAGTGTGCAATATTAAGCTCAGCTAAGTCGTATAATGGTGGAATGTCAGTCCATACATCATTATTTTCTGAGCCAATAAAGCAGAATGGAATCTCAGTAAAGTGCTTACCATCTGCGCCAATAATAACATTTTCTTGTTCAGACTCCGATAAGTTATTTGACGTATCAAATCGATAAATCTGAGATGTTACCATACCACCATAGTTTCGCAACACTCGGTACTGTGGCTTAGAGCTAACTGCAAACTCTGATGTTGAGTCTTGGTACATTTCTTTAAGTACAAGCATTACTAGACCACCATCATCATCCACACGGTAGTTAATGATATCGAATGGTGAGTAAGTCTTAATCACTGGCCGAGCTGCACCAGTAGCTAACTGTTCAGTGGTCGCACCATTCGTAGATGTAAAGTTGGCAAGTAGGCCTGTACGGCCATAAGCCAAGGCATAGCCTACGGTTTGTTTTAACTGCTGGTCTAGACTAACACCTGCACCATCAATATTGTTCTTGTACTTCTCAATAGTTTTTGGTAAGTTATACTTTACTGGCTTAGCAAACACTTGACCTACTAATGAGTGATGTGTACGACCAGTCGCATTGTAGAATACAGCGCGAATCACATACATTATATAACGAGCTTTATTAGTCTCGCTAAGGTCACATGGGTTAGGCTGAGGTAGGTACTTAGTATTAGCACGCTTGATCGCTTCACTACCATCCAAAGCATCGCGGATAAGTGTCCACGCATATAGACGTTTAACGACGTCTGGGCAAATATTGGTAACTGCACTTGTGGTCATGTTGGAACCCTTAATTTGATTGATGTTGCAATTCTATTACTAGATGCAAGCACACGATAGCGTACTTCATCCCAGATATGATCCTCTTGGTCACCATCAATATCCTCTGAGTTATTTTCATCCCGTGCAAGAATAGGGAGAATCTGAATTGTTGCTACACAGTTGTCCATAAAGTATAGTCCAGGACCATCCTTAGTAGTAGACGCTTGCATACGGTCTCGTGCTAACTGTAATCCGTTTACACGACTACCGGCCTTCTTATCCGACTCAGTCCAGTGAACACCTTTATCTGCCATCTTCTTTTCAATGGAGTCAGATTCGTATTCAATAACATTTCTAATCTGGTTATCCGCAGGACCTGAGGCTACATCAGTGCAAATCCAACCTTGTCCATATAGCTTCTCTTCACGTTCAATGATGCCCTCAGCAACTGATCTAGCTGACATCTTAAGACCTTCATTTGTACCAATCTCTTTAGTACCATACCACTCAGCTAAGCGCACCAAGGAGCCAGCAGGTAGCATCAGTATGCAGCCATCAGGCATTTCTACTTCTTCACCATTAGTCTCAGCCCACCAACCTACACTAAATGGGTGTGTTGAACCCCAGTCAAACGCTCTGTCCACGCGCCAGCCCAGTGGGATCTTAAAGCGTGGTAGGATCATACTATCAGGATCCCAAATATCATCAAATGCACCACCAGCAACAATATCCCAGCTACCTTCTAGCATAGCCTTAACTAAAGCAGGAGAGCCTAGACCAGATAGTCGATCAGCATACTCTGGGTCGGTAATAGCCATAATAGGATTATCTGAAAGCTTAGCAGGAATATACTGGCGTAGCATGCCACCTTCTTTCTTAACTGTCTTATGTGCTTTACCATGTGGCGCTGAATCGACAAACGTTCTCTTTACCCATCCATGGCCTACACCACCAGGGTTAGAGCCGCAAAAGATCATAGGAAAGCGACTATTAAATAAGTCTTTTGCTGCTTGTGGCACTTTCAATGCACCGAGTCGTACACGATTGCGTAAGAAACGATAGATCACATCTGTAAAGTGTGTGAGCTCATCGATTAATAATACATGAATCTCGGCACCTTGATAGTTATACCGATCTTTCTCATGCTGAACGTGGCATAAGTGAATCTTAGCACCATTCCAGAAGATAATTTCATTATCACCTGTATTGATCTTGCACTTCTTGGCTTTAACAAGTGGTGATAGCATTACCATAAAGCCGGATGGACCGTCCATATGATTTGCGTACAGATCGGCATATTTACGGCGGAATAGATAAATCTGCACATTTGGGATCATTAAAGCAATAATGATAGCCATAATCCGCATAAGGTGAGACTTACCACCACCTGCAGCACCACCGTACAATATTTCAGTACCAATAGCGCTGAATGCTTCACCTTGCTTATCAGTCAATGGTGGAAGCGTTAGTTCCATTAGTTATCCACAAGGAAAGATGCAACAGCTTGCGCATTACCTACTGCCAAATTGACGGTGACACCACCAGTAATAGTAGAATCAACTTGGCCAGACAACTCAACAGACTTGAGCTGAGGTGAGATATACTTGCACAGATCAGAATTAACTGCCATCTCAAGTTTTTCACAATCGACATCAATTTTACCTTGTGACATAATATCTTTATTACGTGCCTGCAAGCGAATGGCTTGGTTTACTGCAGACTCAAAAGGATTGTAGCCAGAAGCAGCAAAGATAGATGACACTGCATCGACGCGGTCTTCAAGTGTTTTTTTGTTTGGTGTAGCCATGATGAAAAAAATCCCTACTAGGATAAATTGATCTTAGTAGGGATTATACGCTGGTACAATAGTTCTGTATATGGCTAGAAGTCTGGCACCAATTTGTCTTCGCGTAGCTCTTTTACTTTTGCTTTACGAAGTAGACCATTAACTGATGATTCTTTCATTGCCGTAACCCTAAAGATCTTACCAATTGGTGGATTCAAGTATAAAGCAATACGCTCAACATTGCCGTAGCCTTTACCCATGTCAGCTTTCAACTCTAATCCACCCTTCCAACGGAAGAACATGTTTGCAACCATGCCAGCTCGTTTACCTTTGCCGTCTTCCACACGGATACACTCTAGATCAAAGGAGACCTCAGAGACAACCTTAATAGACCGATGGTCACGACGACCTCGCTTCCAGTCACCGTTAACTTCTTTATAGCAACCACCTTCAAGGCCACTAGAAGACAATTCAGACGCATGTGTAAGCATCTCTTCTACTGTGTGGAGAAGTATGTGCTTAATTTCACACTCGCCTGAGTGGTTATAGACTGTAAGTCGCTTTCTTCTATCCTCGTAAGCTGTCTTTGATATACCAGCACGAAACTCATCGATCGATATAAAGTCAAATAAGCGAATATGGCCGTAATACAGTAAGTCTACTGCATCTACCTGCTCCAATGGATTAACACGAGCAGGAGAAGTAGCACCAGATAACTTCTCAAGAGACCAGTTATCATTAACAACTTCACCATGGTAAGTACCATCAGCGCAATCAGTAAAGCGCTTAGCAATAAAGTCAACATTTGTAAGACGTAAACCTGAGCGACCGAATAAGTACACCTGGCCTTCATGCTTTACTACGAAACCATAGACACCATCTTCTTTAAGCTCACCAGCTACTGGGAAGACAATGGTACTATCGTCTTTGATATCGTAATAGTGCTTTGAAAGTTGTACTATGTGTGGAAGCCCAGCAAGCTCAGGGAATAGATCGCCAATTTCTTTTACATCGTCTGTAAATAGACTCATTTTGTCACCGTAAGGAACATAACATCAACACTGATTGAGTTGGTTATAACATTAATATCTTGATCGCCGATCAACTTACGCAGTTTACTAATAGCTTCTAGTGAAGCCTGCTTACGTACTTGACCGACTGTACACTCTTCACCCCAGAAACCAAGACCTAGTAGCGTAACAGTCACACTTACCTTAGCCGTTACGCTCATAATGTATGACCAGTAGACTGCCGAAGGAAGTCATTAAGCTTCTCACGTGTAGCAAACGTAGTAGAAGTCATTCTCAGCGCAGTTAAAGCAGATACCTGCGTCGAAAGGGCCGTTACCAGTAATTACCACTTTGACTACGTGATCCGTATTGATAACTTGAGTAATATTATTGCTGTTAACAAACCGAAAGAAAGCCACGTATTTCTCCTTAGTAAGAATACATTATAACACAGTTTCAACCTGTTTGGTACATGCAGGACAGACTCCAAATGATGCTCCAATAGGTATAACTAATACCCAATTGTGCCACAGTACTCACATTCGATATGAACGACATTGTGAGGTCTGTGGGCATCAAGTTCAATTACGTTATTCGTCATCATCTTCATCAGGTTCTGCGAGCCCAAGAATAACCAGAACATCGTGAGCCTGGTCAGATGCTTGACCATTAGTCACATAACCACGATTACGAAACTGCTTGTGAAGCCTTTCACGCAAGTCCTCTACACTGCCACGGGTCATAGCTATTAGTGACTGTTCTAGGAACTCAATGCGAGAGGCCATTGCTTCGTAGGTGTGTAGACCACCTTCAAGTTGTTCTTGTGCTTTCTGCTCCATATAGCTCATGGTATTGTTCCGTAAGGTTCATCAAGTTGGAAAGGAATGACCTCAGGTGCACCAGGTAGAAACTTGGCATCAGTAGGACGAGAGCTAAAGGTTAAGTGTCTCACTTCGACCAAAGCAAGCAGTACCATCAGTAAAACCAGCAGATACTGGCGTATAGCTAGCGCGTTCCCACTGGTATGTTGAACCTTCACGTAAGAACGCTATTGCTTCAGCAATCCTGTAGTGCTCAATACACTTAGGGAATACGATCATAATTGGCTTACGGTTATCTTTGACTGTTTCAAACATAATGTATTTCATTTGATTTGTTTCCTTCTTCCACACAGAGGACCTGCTTCATCATTTACAGGAGAGCCTTCATAGTACCAGATTGAACCATCGTCCATGTACACCTTCCATTTAGCCCAAGGAGGCCGCTGAGGGCAAGCAGCTCTGACTATTCTCATGGTCGTCTTTTTACCTAATGACTGCTATAAGGACCGTGGTCGGGATCAAATCGGCCAAGGATATCGGCCAAGGATATAGTCAGGACGACGCGGATCAGGCTGTGGTTGAGCGGAGGTAATACGCCAGCCTTTATTGAGGGACTCTTGTAGCACATCTGAGCATGCACCTTCATTACCTGGCATATGTACTTCGCATCGGCCGTTAAAGTTACCATATGCAGAAGAGATTTGTTCAAGCTTAGCTACCATATCATTTACGATCTGAGGTAGTTCTGCAGCAGAAGCCGGTGAGTTAATCTCATCGACTACTTCTACGCTAATTACACCAGGATCAGCAGCACTAAGTAAGGCGAGTTGCCTACTAGAGGCAACAGCTTTGCTACTACCCCATAGTGAAATATTACCGTCAATCAAAGTTATGCCAATCTTATCACAAGCGTCTTTCACAAAAGCTTTGTACAAATGGCCTTGTGAGTTATTACTATGATAAGCAATATCAATATTAATTAAAAACATTATAGTAACCCCACTAGACGCACAGCATTCACTTGAGCAACAAATGTAATTGCCCATTGGGTGGTAATCTTCCTCCTCCTTACCCTCTTTTCCACACTGAGCACATTCGACAATGCCATTGAAAGGAGTGTACTCACCACAACCTAGCGAAGGGAACTGCTCGACAGTAGGATCATAGATAGTGCCATCAGGTCGAGTAGTCCACCAGTGCTCCTCATTGCGATCCCAGACTGGCCACCAGTAATGACCGCGGACAAGTGTTAGTGTGGAATCAGCAGCAACTGCAGCATCGCAGTACTCTTTACACTTGCCACGATACTTTTCATATTGATATTTCATGATACAACAACCTTTACAAGACGGTAGCTTATAGACGCACCAATAAGCTGGTTAACATAATTATTTGCCTGGTTTAACTGAGAAGCAATTGTGTATAGCGACTGCACATCAACTTGCTCGTCTTTAACACGCTTGAGAATGCGTAAAGCAGTTTCAATACTCTGCAGGTTATCCTCAAGCTCACGGATACTTTTGATCTTAATCATGTTAAACTCTCCATTTTAAAAACCCATATTTATTATTGAAATAATGCTTAATACTTACCTTATACAATTCCATATAAGCTCCTTAAGATGTGATTATTATATCACTTCCACACAGGGAAGTAAAGCTTTATGTCGATTCAGAGTAGCTAGAGTGTCGATAAATATGTTAGATACTGATAGGAGCTATTGGAGGAATCTGGAGGATGAAAGTATATTAGATGATTAATGGAGTGATCTAGAAAAATTAGGATACGATATATTAGATAGTACAAAGTGAACTGATTGAAAAATTGAATGCGACTAGCGTCCGGCAGCCCGCTTGGCTCGCCCCCCCCCCCCTCCCGCCCCATTGATAACGTCTATCAATACCTATTGAGTGAGGGAAGTGATGGTAATATTTACGTTGACAACTCGATTTGAGTATGCCCTCCAATGAGGGTTTCCCAATTGATAACGAGAATCGGGTGCGGACGGCGTCCGTCATCCATTCGCATCGCGTAGGGCCCCATGGCCCCACTTGATTGTCACTATCATCGAAAGAAGATTACACCATTCGTAAGGTGTTGTAGTACATCGCCATATGTACATGCTTCGATATCGATGTCGATTGTCATTACCAACCAACCGCTTTGTACCATGGTGTGGAGTGCTTCTTTTGAGATAGACCATAGCACTTCGGCTTGAGCGGGTAGGACTTCAGTCGAATCGACTTCATTGTCTTTGATGTTGAGCACTTGTGTCATGGTCATACCTCGAATGTTGAGCATACGTTGTTGATAATGATTACCAATTCCCAAACCAAGTCACCATGTGAAACCGCATAGCGATCACAAGCACTCGTAAAGGCTTCAAATGATGTGAAGCAAAAATACCATAAAGTTGCCGTTTTCTTTGATGATTGTGAGTTCAAACATTTTGAAGCCTTTGAGTGTTAGTTGATTTGATGATTCATTATATATCAAACCAACCAACATGTAAACACTTAATCTTCGTTTATTGAAGATAAAATCGCTTTCATTTGGCCTTCACTCAAATCGCATGAGAATTGGTCATTGATAAATGCAAGCAATTTGTCTTCTTTTGTCAAACCGCGAGTTGCAACAATGTTATATTCTTTCCGGTAATAACAAAGGTATGAAGATGCTACTTTGCGATCCATTGACAATTCTAAGCAAACCAAATTCAACAATTCGGTTGACTTGAGTTCCGCATTCGTTTTGAATAAATCGTATGCTTTGTCTTTTGCCGACACTTTTTTATCCACACGGAGCGCTTCACCTCGCTTCTTTGTCACTACTCGGGCCGGGTTTGCCTTTGCATCTTCGATCGCTTCTGCGAGAGCCGAGGCATACGTAGTGTGGGTGTTCTCGGACTCTTTACCGTTTGGCATTGTAATGTAGAAAGCGTTTTCGTCTTCTTTCATGATTGAGTAACCCAAAGGCAACGAATCGAGGTCCTTTTTGTCTTTGCATTGACGAGCCATCTCTTTGTCATGCTCAATTGACTCATCCGTAATTTCAACCAATTCGCCGAGTTGAACGACTTCTTTCTCAAGCATGATCGGTGTGGATAGCTTTGGAGAGCTTTGAAGCAACGCACCTAACTCTTTGCTGGTCATCGCTTCCAAATCGCTTAGTGAAGCGTTGTGAGCAACGGTTGCGAGAGCTTCGATAAGTTGTTGTTTGTTGAGCTTAGCCATGATGTTTATTCCTTGTTTATTTTTTGATTTGATGATTCATTATATTACGAATTCGATCGTTTGTAAACGTTTATTTTTTACTTTCTTTTTCCAATCGATCCATATATTTGTATGGATCTTTTGCACATTGTTGTTGAGTGACAACATATTGCAAATCGGTTGGATCAACTTTGTTTTTACCAATGAAATTACCTAATGCAAATCCAATGCACATGGCATTGTTCAAAGCAGGTCGAGTAGCTTCCTCAAGCTGCTTTTCGGTAAAGCATTTTGTTGATGCTGAGGCAAAGCTTGAAGCTAAGCATAATGCTATAAGTACTTTTTTCATGTTGTTCCCTTGTTGTTAAATTATCAAATCGTGTGTTGCTTGATTTGATGAGTCTATTATGTATTGATTTATTTTAGTTGTACACACAAATAAACTTATTGCTTGATGCGATTCGATAGATAAAACCTATTGAGTGCGGATGAGAATGCCTATTAATAAGCGCACGAATAGCACACTTTCTTCACGTTGTACACATTTATTTTGTTGCTAGCACAAAAGCGATCGGTTGTACACTTATTTTCATACTTGTTGCAAATATGATACAATGTCGTATCAAATCGGATACACTTGACAATGTGTCCAATTGGACGTCACATTGGACACATTGTCTGCTTTGGATTGTCCAATAGACAACATTGGACAAAATGTAAATTCACATTATGTGATCCGGTAATCGATAATGATTCTCATTACCATTCTCAATTGCATAAACACATACTGTTAAATCGCATTATGTGGTCAGATGAAATGATCCTGGCTGGCGAAACTAGGTTTGTGGTCGGACCCAGAAAAATCTAGGTTTTTGCTTGGACCCAGATTTTTCGAAGTAAAAAGTTTTTGCATGTAAATCTCGTAAGCTTCTCCACTAAATTCACATCCTTCGCATAGCCTTTTAAGACTTCCATCCTCGAATATAGTAAAGCATAAGCCACAGCCTATTTCAAGACTGTGGCGGTCTATCTAAAGTCTATCTAAAGTGCTTTCTAGGCACTATTTTCCTATGCTATTCTGTCCTGGCTTACATAGAGGAAGTGGTAAGCAGCGTACAGATGAAGAGTCGCCAGGAAACTGAGCAGCCACCCAGAAGCTAGGCAGCTGCCAGGAAACTAGGCTACCTTATTGACTACATACTTTGCTTTATACCAATTGCAGAAGTCTTTATAGTGTACAAACTGGAGATGCGGATAGTTTTTAGGAATGATCTTTCCACACTGGAGGATACTATTAGCCAAATCAGATTTAGGTATTGCTCCAGCTGGTAGCATAACTAGCCAGGCCTTACGGTTTGGTCTCCACCATACACATGGGCACTTACCAACAGCTGCAGCAGACTTCATTACCTGGTCCCAGTAAGTCTTTACTGCTACCTTCTCATGCCTCTTCACTTCAATCGACATGTGTGTAAGCGCCTCAACATCTGACCCGCCTATTCTAACCTGGTCGAGCTCTCGACTAGCTTCGATACAGAGTCCTTGCTCAACCAAAATGGCACATACTTCTCGTTCACCGATCTGGCCCTTATGTCGTATATTAATACCCATATCAATCACACCCTTCAATTAGTAGTTTGGGAAACCAATCTAGATTCCAACCCGGACGGCACAATCTAGCTGTCTAGAAAATCAAATTGTTGGCTTCTATAAATTTGCTGATGTTGTCATGTTGTCCTTAGTTGTCATTTCTCGTTGACAAAAAAAGTCCTTTAAAATCAATACGTTGTCACGTTGTCGTCCGTTGTCATGTATACAACAATTAATTATATATAATATAAGAGTAAGTATATAGGAACCTTGGTAGGAAGTGGCTGTATATACACAGACTACATAGTGCTACTACACCTCCCACTACACCCTACCAGGTACCCTGGGCACTTAGCCTCTGACAACGAATGTCAACGCGACAACACTAATAAAATCAAGGACTTACGAATGAAAACGGAAAATGAAAACGAATCGTTGTCGACAACGGCTATTCTAAAGCTAAGGCCTGGATAGCTTTTCTCCCATTGACTAGAATAACATTCAATCGACCGTCTTTAATACCTATGTCAACTGCTTCATTCAAAATAGCCTTTAGATTAGAGCCTACTTTACTGCAACCTAATGTATTCTTATTAATTGATATACAAGATAAGTCTACAGCATTTGCTTCTAACGCTGCTATATAAGCCTTACGACCTTGCTTTAGGTAATATTGAATGCGTTTCGTATGCGCCTCCGTTCCTTCGCGCTTATCAGATATGAACTGGCTGACCATCTTATAAATTCTGTCAGAGACCTCCGAAGGTTCGACGTCTTCGAGTTCAGACCGCTTAACAGTTCCGGGTTGGCTATGAAAGTTCATGAAAGCGGCAGCACCTCCTCGAGCTGCCTTTGTATATTCTAACGCCCACTCAATAGTCTTGCCTGTGTGGACTGGATCATCTGGATTAATGGTCACTGCCATAAGCCCCGATAGTTTAATGGTATAATCATCATACCTGTTAAAAGGAATTGTTAGCTTGAAGTCATCGTTAAACTCTGCTACTTCTTTAACTCTTTCAAGCAGCTCATCTGTGATACTACTGTCCCAGCGAATCTCTATCGGCTTATCACGTTTAAAGGTCACTTTATTCAACCAAACCATAAACTCACGGTTTAGCTCAATCTCTTCTACTGCTTGTGTGTTGAACGATGCTCGCCGTCTACCTTCCTTTGGTTTCTCTGGCATTGGATTAGCTAGGATAATTACAAACCTCGACAAGAAGCCTCCGTCTACTCGACTATTCTTCTTAATCTCTTTTGCTATTGAACTCGGTACACCTGTTGCTATTAAAGATAACACTGGGTCTTCAACTGCTGATAAGTTATTCTTACCGTCAGTGAACTCTGGTGCCCTTAAGATACCTCCTACTTGTCTTGCGTTATTGATGGAGTTAATCCAACCCTCTAGACCACCCATTTGACCTGATGCTTCAAGGATCATACCAATCTCATCTAAGTGCAATAGCACACCATCAGGCTTGGCCGTTACCTTACTATGCAACACTTTGGAGCTTAGCGACTTCGGGCTGAACTGTGTGGATCTATCTGTGCTCCACCACATCTTTGCCGCGATCATATCTGCTGGTATATACTTACCAAACTTGCCAAAGCGTTCAATACTTGTTGACTTACCTGACTTAGACCCTGCTACTACTAAGAAGTCAACACTCAGAAAGTTTAATGAGTTGTTAATACCCCATTTGTCGTAGTCAAAGTCAAATCCTCGAGTTGCATAGTTTCTTCCACACGCTAAGGCTAAGAAGCTCAGCGTGGACATTACTGATAAGTCTGGTGCACATGCGCCAAGCAGATCAAATGACTCTTGCGCTTTAGCAGCTACACCAAACAAAGGTGGGTATCTGTATTCTTCCGTCGGAGCAGCTACGGCTAGCTTACTCACGTCTACTGGCTCTGTAGGTTCTCCTGGTACCTTAAGACCAAACTGCATTTGCTTATTAAAGTGGCCTGACATTCGCAACTCATGGGCTGCACGCATAATCTCGCGACGAAGATAGTCCTTATAGCCATCTTCTGATTTGTCTGTTGAGCCACGTTTGCTTGACTTATTGCTATGACTACATGCAGGAGCTTGTAGGTAGATTCGCTCAATTTGCTCGTAGTTCATTGATCTAACAATCAAGTCTTTTAAAGCGGCAAAGCGTTGTTCACCAATACCTGTTTGCTCTTGACTTGTCCTTAAGAAGTCAAGCTGCTCCGGTCGTTCTTTGGCATATCGTTCAAATAGCTCTTCATCAGAATAAGACTCTTCTTGCCAAGCAATTGCTGACTTAACAAAATCCCGCTTCTCTAAAGCGTGCTCAAGTACTTTAGCTACAAAGTCACCGGCTAACGAAAGCAAGCCACCATTGGCAGTCACTACATTACCTGTCATATAGATAAATGAGTTTGCACCCTTAATATCCAACTCAAGGTCGTCTAGTCGTGTAGTTGCTGAACCTCTGCCACCTGAAGCATACCAAGCATGGTAACCTGTGCCTGATGAAGACTTCTCAATCCAGGTAGGCATCTCCTTCATTAAGCGATATTGTTCTGACTTAATCTTAGGATCAAGAGAAGACTCTTCTGTCTTGTCGAAGTCTAAGACAATATGCTCAGGCCCGACAATGTAAGCTAAGCCAAAGTCTTCACTGCAATGCTGTGCATTTAAAGAAGATGCGTATGCACATGCTTTATTATATGAAAGTGCAGTGCTAAGGTCATTAGCCTTGAATTTAGTCCTTGTACCAGGAACTACCCAACATTCTGACTGGCCATGTGTGCCAATTGGCCCAGCTTTATACACTGCCCAACGTCTTTCTTTTTGGAGTGGTAAGGGTATATTATCCCAATTAAAACGACTCATGCTTAAACCTCAGAGAGTTTATCTGTAGCTGCATAGCATAACTGACCTTTAACTCTAGGACCATCAACTAGTACAAGTTTAAAATAACCGTTAGCTACTAGCCAGTCTAGCTCATCAAACATTGATTGTTTACTTTTCTCCTTATTGGCGTAGTAGTCAGGCGCACGCACAAAGCGTAGAATATCCTTTGTAAACGATACACGAGGAATAACACGCTGTTGTTTATGAGCAATTGACATATTAAAGATCTTTGCCTTACGATCGTCAGTAAAGCCTGACGAAGCAAGCAACAGCTGTAATTTATAAAGCTGAATTCGCTCTGGTGTCACTTTACTGTCTCCTCATTAAAAGTAGGCAAAATCATTATATAATATATTTATAATAAAGTAAACAACTTTATTCACACATACAAACAATATACGACCAACAGTATTTAGTATATAATGAACCTACTTAATAAGCAAGCGGTGCTTTATGAACAAGGACAGCTTTAAAGTAAGGTTTTTAATAATCTTAGATATGATCCAACAAGATAAGAAGTTAGCTGGCTGGGCAATGAAAGGTTTTGCTGATTGTGTTATTGCTGGTCATGAGTTAGTGCGTGCTCAATGCTCATTGAAGATGGGTAATGAGAGTCTTGAAAGTGTGAAATTATTACAATTATTATCACATAAGCCAGAGGCTGTTCGTGATAATATGTTATACTTTACTGAAGCAGACTGCCTTTCATTTAAACGTTATGCCTGCACTGTTTTTAAAGTGCTGACTTACACATCAGGGCCAATCAAATGCTAAAAGCTTTCTTATCTTTATTTGCTAATCCGCACGAGACAATTACAACTGCCTCAATCCCTAAGTTTGACGATATTGAAACAATTGCTACACGCAACGCGCTAAAGCAGCGTGTTAAAGATTGGAACAAAAAGAATCGTCGTAAGCCAGAGCATATCCTGAATGGTGGTGGTCAATGGTCAAGAGAAGTACGATGAGCCTTAACTCTCTTGTCTTTAAAGACTATCGTGGTACTCACCATACCATCAACGTTACCGACATAGTTTACGTTGAAGCTAAGTATAAAGGCTTAATCGTTAGAACAGCCGACTATAAGTCGTGGATAATTGATGGTACACTTAAATCTTTATCGGAAGATATTGGTAAATCCTTTATTTTTATTAATCGCATGTATCTAGTAAATAAAACAAAAATAACGCATATATCCAGAGTCAATAAGACTCAGTGGGAAGTCGTTACAAAAGATATTCCAGCTCGTTTACCAATTAGCCGTCGTCGTCTTGATAGTGTACTTCGAGAGACTAAAGCTGTATAATAGCTATTCTTCACAAGGAAACAATATGTTATCTACTTTTATTATTGAAGGCCCTGACAACGCTGGAAAGACAACACTCGCAGCAGCTTTGTCTAAACGTTTAAACATGCCAGTTCAGCATCAAATTAAACCAATAGACGGTAAAGATTTTATGCTTGGCTATATGGCTGAGCAGCATTCTCAGCATACAATCTATGAT
>Ga0315289_10000942_pt1 | contig 45194 bp, 41 predicted proteins | sample YL17G11_40_MG_FD_203452 | JGI IMG/M metagenome (GOLD analysis project Ga0315289, IMG submission 203452) | Sediment microbial communities from Yellowstone Lake, YNP, Wyoming, USA - YL17G11_40 | ecosystem: Environmental > Aquatic > Freshwater > Lake > Sediment | place: USA: Wyoming | collected... | reverse complement strand
GGCAGCGATCTTTCGTGTAGGGGGCCCAAGGGGCGGGTCCAAGCCACATGTCGTAATCGAACCCGTCCGGCACGGGCATCGGCTGAGGGTTCCCAGGCTGGGCCGGGCCACTCGGCAGTTCCACCTTGATTGTGTGAATCTTGCCGATGCGGCCGTTACGAACCAGCTCGCACATCCGATGATAGACGTCGACCGCCCGGTCCTCCGTCGACCACTGGAAGACGCGATTGTACCGCTTCATCGTCTCGACGAGCCGGCGACCCTGCTCGACTGTCAGCGTCGGCTTTTCGCACTCGACATCCTTGCCCGCTTGGGCGGCAGCAATGGAGATCGGCACATGCCAGTGGTCCGGCGTGGAAATCATCACCGCGTCGATGTCCGGGCGAGCCAGAACCTCGCGGAAGTCACCGTAGACTGCGCAATCTTGGTTGCCGTACTTGCTGTTAACCATCCCGCGTGCGAGTTCCCGCTGCTCGCGGACCGCATCGCAGACGGCGACGACCCGGGCATCGGAAAAGGTGAGGAACGTACTGAGATTCACTCCCCGCCCGTGGTCGCCCGTGCCGATCATGCCCAGCGTGATGCGCTCGCTGGCGGCGACCTTCCCCGCCTTGCCCAACGCCGAAGACCGGACCAGGTAGGGCACTGCCATGCCCGCGCCGGCGGCGGTGCGGGCCAGGAAATCACGTCGCGTCAGATTCCTGCGATTCATGCGTGTCCTCCGTAGTGGGTTAGAACCCGAGCGTCTGTTTGACATAGGCCCGGCTCATCTTCAGGCTCTCGCGCAGCGGCCGGGTCGGTTTGAAGTTCCCTTCGTGGGCCAGCTCGATGACGGCGTCGCCGGAGAATTTGACCTTTTGGAGAGCTTTGCCGATGGCGACGTAATCCATATTGCCTTCGCCCATGGCCTCGGACCACTTGCCGTCCGCTTTCTGGTCCCGCAGGTGCAGGAACACGATTCGGTCCCCGTAGGTCTCGATGAACTTCACGGGATCGACGCCGCCCCGGACGAGCCAGTTAAGGTCCGGGCCCAGCTTGACATCCGGAATCCGCTCCAGCGTCCCGCGCAGGTCGTGCATGTCGTTTTCCACTTCGTAGGTGTGATTGTGCAGGTTCAGGACCACGCCATACCGGCGGCATAGCGCCATGATGCCGCGTAGCAGTTCCGCTTGGGCATCCAACTGTGCCGGCGTCTTGGGCTGGGGCGCTTTGCCGACCGAGGTGCCCAAGGTCCGTCCGCCCAACTCCGCCAGCCGGGTCACGACGATCCGCGCATCCTCGAACACGGCCTCGTGTTGCGCACGGTCCCACATGGCACCCTCAAACGATGTGCCAATGACCGGCAGGGCGTATTTCCGCGACAACTCACGAATGCGCTCGAACGCGTCCGGCGGTCGCAGGGCCGTGTGCATCAGCTCGATCCCGTCCAGACCCGCGTAGCTCATGTCCGCGAAGATTGGGTCGAGGATCGGGTAGATATCGTATTTGGGCTGCGTGGCCGCATAAACCCACGGATGGGCCCCCACGATCACTTTCTTCGTCGGTTCGGGAACGCCATTCTCGTCGCCCCGGCTGGTCGAGACGAGAGATTCGCCTACGGCAGCCGCAAACAACGCCTTTGTCGTCGAGCCCAGAAACTGACGCCGATCCAGTGCCATGTTCATCTCCGTCTCAGAACGATAGCAGCATCTGCCAGATGTACATGTTACCTAATGTATCGACGTCCTCCCAGACTCTGCGGACCATCGCCTTATCGCCGGTGATCTCCGGGAGGTCTTTGACGCGCTGGTCCCACGGGAAGCAGACGCCCGGCTTCACGCGCGGCGTCGCCCGGCCCGCCATACCGGTGACCTTCTGGCGTGACTCCACGGACGACGGCAGATCCGCTGGCGGCGTGTCGGTCGGCGTCTTGTAGCTGCCGGAGGCGTACACACCGTGCTCGCGGCAGACCTGCGTCATCATCTTCATGTTCTCGATGCTCGTGTCGTCCTGCATGATCGCACCGGCGTCCATGATGTAGCCGCCGTCCTTGGCCACCTCCTGGATGACCCGCAGCACGAACTCCCGCACCTCCTGCGGCTGGCCCCAGCTCAGCGTCACGTTCGGGATACCGCCGCTGAGGGCAAACTTGTCGTGCAGCTTGCGATGAACCTCGAAGATGTCGTCCTGGTCGCAGTGGAAGACGATGCTGCGGTCGGGCAGCTCGCGGAAGGTGTCGAAGTGATGCTTCCACCTGCCCTCGGCGTAGAAGAGCGTCTGGTGGCCATTCTTCCAGAACTCTTCGATGCAGGGTTTGAGCGTGGGCCAGTAATGGGACTCGAATTGCTGCGGATTGACGAACGGCACGCAGCCCCGGTGCATCCAGTAGCCGATGGGCACTTGCTTGCTCGGGTCGCAGGTGGTCAGGCCCACGTGGACGAGGTGCGGCATGAGCGCCTCGCAGGCTTTGAGCACCTTCTTCGGCTGCGTGTGCATGTCCATCGTCAGCCCCAGGTAGCCGCGCAGCTTGTCGGCGAGGATGTCGAACGGGGCCTTGAAGATGCCAGCGATGGCGGACGCCGTGCCGCACTCCGACCGCAGCCGGCCCACCTGCGGGCCGAAGGCGTAGAAGTATTGCAACATGGCCATCGCACTTTTTACCAGCGCGAGATTATTGCGGTAGGTCGAAGCTTCGCCGATCTTGCTGATCTCGGTCGAGACCCGTGGCAGCCACGTGTTATAGAGAAACGCCGTGGGGTCGTCGATCAGCGCGTCGTACTCATCCTCGTGCATGAACGCCTTATCTTCGGGCGGCTCGATGTAGTTGAAGCCGACCGTGTGGGGAATGCCGATGCCTGGGATGCCGTAGTAGCGCAGTCCGGCCGCCTGGGCCAGACCCGTCCAGACATAGACCATATTCGCGACGACCGCGTCCCACTGAAAATCTTTGGCGGTCTTGACGGCCGCCTCGAACGCCTTGCTGTAATCGTGGGCCACGTCCTGGCACGTGTAGCCGGCGTACTTGGCCGTGAACTCGGCAACGAACGGCCGCATCGGGATCATGTCCGGCTTCTCATTCCGCATCGCCGTGACGTACCGCTTCAAACGTTCCTGGTACAGTTGTTCCATATCCTTCGCCATCGCGCTATCCCCTTGAGATTTACTATGTTCAATTTACCATTTACGATTTGGCCTTGCGTGCCGGGCAAAAAGAATCGTAAATCCAGAGGGCCACCGGCCCGCCGAGTGTACCCAGAATACCCTAATTCTCCCGGGACATCAACGTCAAAACTGGCCCCTGTTATTGCGAAACGGCCAAGGGCCGACGAAGCAATCTCCACGCCCGTGCACGGGAATGCGCCCCTGGCCCTCAATCCTTTTCCGCTCTTGCGGCTACCAGCAGGACGAAGGGGGGCACCGTGGAACGTGGAATCATCAATGATCCATCTGCGGTAATCAACGCGCTAATAATGCGAAATTCTTTTCGTCGGCCCTCTTGCTTTCCCCTGCGTGTCATGCTATCATCCTCCGAGCAAGCGAAGGAGACGCGGATGTTTGAGGTCCGTGAAATAGAGGGTCCGAGCCGAGTGCCTGCGGCGCAGGTGGTCTCTCCACAGACAGACAGGGAGACCGCTGTAGTTGGTGCCTCCAGGCCTGTCGGCGGTCATACCTTCCGCCACTCCTTCGTGACACATCTCTTTGAGACGGGCTGCGACGGTTGCACGATCCAGGGACTTCTCGGTCACAAAGACCTCCGTACGACCATGATTTAGACGCCCGTATTGAACACGGGAGGCCCCGCTATGCGAAGCCCCGGTAGATGACTGTGGGCCGGGTTATGCGGTCTGTGTGAGCCGGAAGGAGATCGGCGGATAGTCGGTAGTGAGTTGATAGGATTGAGCTTAGCACGGAGAACAAGAGAAGACGACAACCTATCATACAGAAAGAAGTAGTCCGTATTTGCCGCAGGGAGATTGAACTGGAGATGCGCGACGTACTTTAGTCGGGTCATCAGTTGGCCCAACAACCGGCGTATGGACGTCTTGGAGAGAGCAAGATCGTCCCCACATAGAAACAGGAAGGCTCATCGACAAAGAAAGGAGCACAGCATGGCACAAGAGAAGATCGATGTACAGGCTATCAACCCATTGTTTCGCTGGCGCTGGCCTTGGCCGGATCCAGGTGACCCCGGCCCGATGTGGGAGTTGATCGTCAGCCGCCTCGACCGAACGGCGTCAAACCGTTTGGCTGGAGTCCAGTTGGACCTGGCGAAGAGCACGCTGGAGGCGCAGAAGGTCCTGCTTGATGCCCAGTTGAAGGCTGTCGGCCACCTGCAAGAGATCATAGGGGGAGTCGCGAAGTAGCCTCATCGCCCAAGCATTCCCTCTCCCCATCGGATGGTTCCGATGGGGAGAGGGCCACGGTGAGGGGCTCGTGCGCCTATGAGTTATGACATCCGGCGGCGCAGTTCTCATTGGCTTTCAAGACCAGACCAATCTCGGGCTGGGCTACTTGGCTTCGACGCTGCAGGATCGCGGTGTCGCCGCACGGATCATTGATTTTCGGCAAGGGCCGGAGTCGATCCTGGAAGCTGTCCGTGCCGCTGACCCCCTGTTGGTTGGCTTCTCGCTGATCTTCCAGTACTACCTGCCAGAGTTTCGCCAGTTGGTCTCCTACCTTCGGGAGAACGGTGTGGACTGTCATTTCTGCGCCGGAGGACACTATCCAAGCCTGCGTTATGAAGACATGCTGCAAGCCATCCCTGGACTGGACAGCATCGCGCGGTGCGAAGGCGAACTGACCCTTGCCGAGCTGATGCAGTGTCTGGCGCAAGGCCGGGATTGGCACCAAGTGGCAGGACTCGCGTATCGGGATGGAGAGCGGTCCATCGCGCCGTTGCCGCGTGCGCTCATCGCCGACCTCGATGAACTGCCGTATCCGGTGCGTCCGTTTGAAGATGCGGCCACGCTGGGCAAGAAGGCCAGTCCCATGCTGGCCAGTCGCGGTTGCGTCCGCAACTGCTCCTTTTGCTCCATCCGGCAGTTCTACGGAACAACGCGGGGGAAGAAGGTTCGCGTGCGGAAGCCGTCGACAGTAGCGGAGGAAATGCGGGTCCTGCATTTGGAGCAGGGCGTCTCCATATTCCCGTTCCAGGATGACGATTTCCCGGTCTGGGGAACCTTTGGCCGGCGATGGCTCGATCAGTTTACGAACGCGCTCCGGACGGAGGGCCTGGTTGGTCGCGTCATCTGGAAGATCAGTTGTCGCGCCGACGAAGTCGAACCCGAGTTGTTTGGGCGGCTTCGCGACTCCGGTCTTTACATGGTCTATCTGGGCTTGGAGTCCGGAAACGCTACGGGACTGAGCACATTCGCCAAGGGCCTGACCGTCGAAGACAATCTTCGCGCGGCAGCTATTCTGCACGGGTTGCGCCTGTCGTTAGGCTACGGGTTCATGATGTTTGATCCGTCGAGCACATTTGAGACCGTTCGGGCCAACGTCTTTTTCCTGCGTGAGATCACAGGTGACGGCTTAGCCGCGGCGCATTTCTGTCGCATGGTGCCTTACGCCGGGACGCCCATCGAAGCGTCCTTGGCCGGGGAAGGCCGGCTGCGAGGCGACTCGACCAACCCGGACTACGATTTCCTGGATCCTCGAATGGAGGAGTTCTTCAACGCGATCAGCGTAGCGACGACCGACTGGATCAATGGACCGGCCTCATTGAAGAACCAGTTGAGTTGGGCGTGGCAGGAGCACTGGGTTCTACGACGGCTTTTTCCGCCCTTGCCGGACCTTGACGCCTACGAGCGGTTCCTCCGCTCCATCACGCATCGCAGCAACCAGTATCTGTTGGACTTGGTCGAAGAAGCCTCCTATTCGTACGAGGCTGGCAAAGGTCAGGCACCTTCCCCCACCAAAGTTCAGGGGGTCAGCGACCGTTTCTCCGAGCAACTCTTGGCGCAGCGCGACGCGTTCATCCATCGAAACCAGCGGACAATGATGGCTTCTCTGTCGGCCGTGACCTGACAATTCCAGACTGAGCGTGCAGCGATGAAATCAGCGTTCGGCGATTTCACGGAGGTCGGGATCGCTGTATGAAACGTCGGGCTCTCCTCAAGTATCTGGAGGAGCATGGGTGCCGGTTCCTGCGAGAGGGGAGCAAACTGTCCCAACAACTTGGTTGGTCGAATGATCATAGAAACAGTAAGGCAGTACGTGTTCGATGAGTGCAACAGCAGCAAGAACGCCTTTGGCCCAGCGTTCTTTGAACAGCATCTGTCCGTCGTGGCTGAGTACGCCAAGAGGTTGGGTAGGGCTCTCGGCGCCGACCTGAAGATTATTGAGTTAGCAGGCTGGCTGCATGACATTTCCGCCGTGCAGACTTCGCGGCTCTGCCCAGGCATCCTGCCTTGAGTGCGGAGATCGCTCGAAGAGTATTGCAGGAGAAAGCCTACCCTTCTGAGCGGACGGAACGCGTGGCGAAGTGCATTGCATCGCATTCTGCGCCGGTGCGGATCGGAAACGGACTGCCCGAGGAAGTGTGTGTGTCGAATGCCGATGCGATGTCTCAAATCGTCAAGCCTGCCTACTGGCTCTATTACGTGTTTCGCGTCCGCCAGTTTGGCTTTGCGGAGGGCAGGGACTGGCTTCGGCAGCGCGTCGAGACTAACTGGGCCGCGTTGATCCCGCCCGCCAGGGAGATGGTTGAGAACGAATATCGCCAGGTGAGAGAGGCTCTCATGTTGTAGGCGATGCTCAGTGCTTCTTGCTGATCTCGTGCTGTAACATAGCCTCGTACAGCGACAACTGGATATCCAGGATTTGATCGAGTGTGACTTCGCAGTTGCCCTGGATGCCGTGCGGGCACTCGAAGGTGAAACTGCCCGCGCCACTTACGTGATACAAGGCGCTGGTCAAATTGAAGGGCTCCGGATGCTTTCCGCCCTCGGGACTCACGGCAAACGGCTCGGCGTGAGGCAGGCCCTGCTTATCGAGGAGAGCGTAACACTCCTGGGCCAGCGCGCGGATGTCCTGCTGAATTTCGATGGGGGTGTATGCCGGGCGGTAGACGGCCGGTTTCGATTCGTGGCCGTGCAGCGAGACAACCAGGTCGGGCCCTTCCTCGCGGGCCACCTGGAGACAAGCAGCCGACTCCGGCCCCATCGGGGCAAACCACTCGTCGTGCATCGGGTTGACGCCGGCGTCATCGAAATAGCAGCCGAGAAACCCAATGTTGTCGCCGACCAGCGGATGCACACGCTTGACCTGGGGCCAATCGCAGAAAGTGTTATCCTTCCAGGTCCCCTGACCCCAGAAACGCACGTCGTCGTCGCCCATCGCCTGTAAAGCCCGCGGCTCGAAGCGCGCGGTGCCATCCGGATTGCCCGCCGGAATAATCAGAAGCCGGCATTTCTCGCCCAGTTGCCGCAGCGTCTCCTGCTGACGGCCTCGCAGGTCCTTACCGGTCTCCATGATGTAGATCAGGTTGACCAGTCCGGTCAGTCCCTCGACTTCATGGCCGTGCACGGGACCGACGAACAAGATGACAGGCTTCTTCCTCGCCGCCTTGTCCATGTATGCGGCCGGTTCGTTGCCCCCAATGGCAGAATTGAAGTTGGCCTTGTGGGCGACGGTTTCTTTGTCCCCGTAAGCGATCAAATGGAGCGGTCTGCCGCCCGGCGTGGTGGCAAGGACTGTAACCTTGCCTCGCTTGAGACTGTCAAAGCGAGAAGTCAGCCCTTTCACGTCGCCGATCCAGAAGTCCGGCAGTTTCCGGTCGGGTACTCTCGCTTTCGCCTGCATATATGTCATGCGTCCGGGCGAAGGCGGTGTCTCAGCGCTGTGCATGCTGCCGGCCAAGAGTAATACGACGACCACGGCAACTGCCCGGCTGTACAAGCCCCGATTCATCTTCACCTCCCATCGCATCGGCCCGTGCAATAATTAGCCGAGCAACCTCTTTTCCCACCACTTGAGGTAATCCTCATCCGAAACGCGAGGCGACAGGCCTCTCTCCTCCATTTGCTGTATGTACGATTGGGCCATCTCCTCTTGCCAGTAGGCAATGATCTCCGGGTTCTCGGCTTTCTCACCCCTATCGACGGTCGCCTTGACCCACTCATCCAGTTTTTTGCTGTGCTCCTTCAGAATCTTCTTGTACTTCGGCTCTCCCGCGAGATTGTGCAGCTCATACGGATCGGCCTTCAGGTCGTAGAGTTCCTCCTGGGGCCGGGTCAGGGCCATGAACTGTGCCTGCTCCGGCGTCAGCTTGCCCTCTTTGTTTAGGACCTGCATCAGGGTCAGCACCGGGTACTGGAACTTCTTGTAGGCGTTGAACTGCGTGTACGGCCGGTCCGGGTAGTAGTTCCGGATGTACTTGTACTGTTTCGAGCGCACACAGCGGATACGATCGACCGTCTCGTCGCAACGGTCCCGGGCGGCGTAAATATACGGTTGCGTACGCTTTCCGGCGTTGACAAAGAAGTGCCCCTGCAGGTACTGAGGCACCTCGATGCCCGCCATGGCGAGGAACGTCGGGGCCAAATCGACCGTGCTGACCAGGTCCTCGGCGACGGTGCCGGGCTTGATGTGTTTCGGCCAGCGGACCATCATGGGAATGTGGATTCCGCCCTCATAGAGCCATTGCTTGCCGCGGACGTGCGGATGGCCGTTATCGCCGAAGTACATGACGATCGTGTTCTCGGCGGCACCTTCCTTCTCCAGCCACTTGAGGGCGACACCGATTTCGGTGTCGAGGAGCTGGAGCGATTCGAGGTAATCCGCCCAGTCGCGGCGTGCCAGCGGATGATCGGGATAGCAGGGGGGCAGGTTGACCTTGTCCGGATCGATCGGGTTTTTCTTGTCCCGCCGGAAATCCCGATGGGTCAGGCTGAAGTTCATCTGTGCAAAGAAGGGCTGCCCGGTCGCGCGCTGCGACCAGTCGGTGCCGTCAAACGGCCGAAGCATGGTCATGAAGTTCCAGTCGGTCTTGCCGGGCTGTTTATAGTTCAGGCCCGCACAGTTGCACCGGAAATACCCGGCCCGCCGGAAGTACTCGGTAATCAGCAGTGCCGGGTGGGGCAGCGCGTAAGCGTCGTTGCGGTGACTGCGATGGTTGTGCGCGCCGATGCTGGTCTGGTACATCCCGGTCATGAACGCCGAGCGAGACGCCGAGCAGACCGGGCCCGTGACGAAGGCATTGGTGAACAAAGCCCCTTCGCCGGCCAACTGATCGAGGTTGGGAGTTTTGACCACAGTGTTGCCGTAGCAGGCCAGTTCCGGGCCCGTATCCTCGGAGATGAGCCAGAGGATATTCGGTCGGTCCTTCTTGTTTGTGGTGCGCCGGGCCCGCTTCGGGGCTGTGGCGCAGCCGGAGAAGAATGCCGCCGCGGTCGCGCCGCCGACCGTTTTCAGGAAGTCACGACGTTTCATACTTTGCGTCTCCTTACGCGACGAATCAGAGATCGTCAGATTCTATGGGGTTTTGACCGGGCCTGCCGGCCGCAGGGAACCGACGAGGTCGGCCAGCCTGGGCACATCATGCCTGATACAGTAATCCTTGATCCCGTCCACGATGCGCATCGCAGAATCGGGCTGGATGAAACTGGCCGTGCCGACGGCCACGGCCGATGCGCCGGCGATGATGAACTCGATGGCATCCGAGGCCGTGCGGATTCCGCCCAACCCGAGGATGGGAATGCCCGCCTCCCGGGCCACCTCATTATAGACCTTGTTGACGAGATAAACAGCGATAGGCTTGATGGCCGGCCCGGACAGTCCGCCGGTACGGTTGGCCAGCGCGGGGGTACGCGTCTCGACATCGATGACCATCGCCGTGAAGGTATTGATGAGGCTCAGGGCATCGGCTCCGGCCTCCACCGCCGCACGAGCGATGATACTGATGTCCGTCACGCAGGGCGAGAGCTTGACGACGAGCACCTTATGGCCCGCGGCCTGGCGAACGGCGGAGGTGATCTCACGGACCTGGTCCGGGTCCCGGCCAAAGCTGATCCCGCCCTTGGCCACGTTCGGACAACTGATGTTCAGCTCGAATCCGGCGAGGGCCTGCTCGCCGGCCAATCGTTCGACGACCGCCACGTACTCTTCAATCAGCTCGCCCGCGACATTGACGAACACCGGCACGGACATCTGGGCGATAAGGGGCAGCTTCTCTTCGATGAAGCGCTCCAGCCCGATGTTCGCCAGACCGATGGCGTTGAGCATCCCCGCGTCGGTCTCGACGATCCGGGGCACAGGATTGCCTTTCCTGGGCTTGAGCGTAATGCTCTTGGTGATGAAACCGCCGAGGCAGCGGAGGTCCAGGAAGTCCGCCAACTCATCCGCATAGCCGCAGGTGCCCGAGGCTGTAAACACCGGATTCGCCAGCCGCAGCCCCGCGAACTCAATCGAAATGTCCACGTCCCTGTTTGTCACTGGCTGTTGAGATACCCCGTTGGAAAACCGAAATCCTCATGGGAGGTACCGGCAGATGTCCTTATAATGCAGGCGACGCAGCCCTCAAGGTTCCTGCTCCAGTGCCTCGAGCACTCGCGCCTTGTCTGCAACCGGACTGGCTTGTCCTTCCTGGATGGCTCTCACCAATCCGATTTCCTCGACCACCTCGACCAGGGCATCATGGAGGAGTTCGTTTTTTTCCTGGAGCAACTCGATCAGGGCTTGCTTGAGCAATGCCTTCAACTCGTTGTCGTCGATCGTTATCGAGCTCATGTGCAACTCCTGTTCTATGTGCCGTCGAGCCTCCGACGAGTGCACGATTCCAATATACCCGTGTCCGCCCTCCCTGGAAAGAGACAAATTAATAGAACGCGATAGAAGGGTGCACGACAAAAAAGTGGCGGTTGAGAACGCGTGGTTTCCTGGGGCCTTCACCTGGATTTCGAGGGAATCCGGCGCCGTCTGTCATGTCGAGCGAAGCGCAGCGGAGTCGAGACATCTGGCTACGAATATGACGTAGCGCCCATTCGCGGCCAGATTTCTCCGCGCGGCCTTCGGCCTTGGTCGAAATGACAAACAAAGGCCAGGACTCCTTCCAAGCTGATAGCATCGCCGACAGCATCTTGGCCCCGCCACAGTTTTGTCGTGCCCCGCCATGGAAGAGTAGCCCGGCGGCAGCCTCAAAGACAGTCCGGGGGCGGCTTGGCATCGTCGGATCGGTTCATACATCAAAGACGACGGTTCGGGCGTCGAAGACGGGGCCGTCCTGGCAGCAAAGCTGGTAGACGGTTTCCTTCGCTCCTTCCACGCGACACTCGACGGCGCAGCTTTGGCAGACTCCGATCCCACACGCCATCCGCCGCTCCATGCTGACCTGGCAATCGATGCTCCGCTCGCGTGCGACGCGGGCGACGGCCGCCAGCATAGCCTCGGGGCCACACGCATAGATGATAGTCCCTTCCGCCGACCAGTCACTCTCATCGTCCAGCCATCGGGCGAGACGATCGGTGATGAAGCCCCGGTAGCCGGTTGAGCCATCATCGGTGGCGATAGCTGACGGGATGCCGAGCTTCTCGAACGTGGGTATCGAGAGAGACACTTCTTCGGACTCCCGACCGAACCGGCCCTCGAAAGGCAAGGACTCAATGCTCTTGGCGCCCACAAAGCTGATCGCGGCTATATCGGGGTGCTCGGTTGCCAGGGACTTCGCGAGGCATCGAATCGGCGGGGCGCCCATGCCGCCCACAACCAGCAGTGCCAGCCGCTTGCCTTGCGGTACCCAGAACCCGTTGCCCAGCGGTCCGACGACACTGAGCGAGTCGCCGGCGGCCAGCGTGGTCATCCGCAACGACGCCGGTCCAAGTGCACAATAGAGAAGCTCGGCCGTAGTCCTGTCCGACCCGGCAGTAACGTCGGCAAAGCTGAAAGGGCGACGCAGCAGGATATTTCGCCGGCAGGCGTCGCGCAGGTAGGGCGGGATCTTGTCCTCCGGTGGCAAAGCGACCGAGGAGACATCCACTTGAATGAACTGCCCCGGCCGGAACTTCGCAAAAGCCATCGCGCCGGCACCCGTGAACTCCAGGCCCATCCTGTAGAAGCACTCACCGATCTGCTCGTTGCCGAGAACCTCCGCGGTGAAGACTCCTCTCGCATTGATTATTGATGAATGATGATTGGTGATTGATGAATAGTCCATCATCCGTTATCCCTGATCAATAATCAATCACGCGGACGCCATCCACGACCTTGCAGATGTGCACGGCATATTTGTCCGCATAAGCGGGGCGGCTGCGCGGGTAGGCGGCCTCGACGGCTTTCTGCACCGCCGTCACGCCTTCGGCCCGGACCAGAGCACCGGAGGCCCCTTTATCGCCGCCGCCGAGCATCCGCTCGCCGAGCGCGCCGCCGGCCGTCCGCACGATATCGCACATGGTCTCCAGCTCCGCCCCGGAAATCTTATAGTCGTCCCGCAGGCCGAGGCCGTCCTGGCGGAAAATCGCACCGACAGTCTCGATGTCGCCCGCCCGCCAGGCGTCCATCATTCGGTAAAACCGCTGCTGGGCGTGAAAGATGTAGTTGAGCCGGTCGCAATGATTCGGGTGGCTACGGCCGAACCGGCTCATGATCTTGTTGTAGAGAGCCTCGTCTTTGACGTCGGCCAGGCACGTGATCGCAAAGCCCGCCTTTTGCAGGATGCCAACCAGCTCTTCGCACTCCCTCCGGCGGATGGCGTACGTCGATTTCTCCAGGCCGGGCCGGTCCGTCCCCGTATCGAGGACCATGATCCGAAAGTCCGCCGCCCCTTTGCCGATGGGCACGTACTCGATGGAGCGGTCTTTCGGGTTGTAGTACGTCCCCATCCCTTCCTTCGCGAACAGGATCATCGTCTGGTCCAGCTTGCCGCAGGGCGAGCCGATATAGTCATTCTCCACGGCCTGGCCCAAGTCCACGATTTGCACCTTCTCTTTGACCTCGATGCCATTGGCGTCGAAGAGCGAAAGGATCAGGTTGATGCACAGCGACGCCGAACGGCTCATCCCGCCGCCGGGAATATTGCCAAAAAGCACGCCATCGATACCTTGTTTGAGCTGGAATCCCTCGCGCTTCAGGATGTAGTCAATCCCATAGGGAAATCGGCCCCACGTCTCGGCAATCGCTGGCGATTTCGGCTTCGGTACACTGCCGATGGTGTATTCGATTCGTCCATCTTTCGGGAAGTTGCCGCTGAAGAGCCGGACCTTGTTCGTGCCGTTCGGCCGGTAGGCGAACCAGATGAACCGGTCGGTCCCGACGCCGAAAAGCTCGGTCCCGTTATAATCGCCATGCTCCACGCCCAGGCAGAATCGCGACGACGTCCGCCGGACCCTGCCTCCGGCGATGTCGATATCGTTTTCCTTCGCAAGCTGCTGAAGCTTCTCGAATGCCGCCCGGTCTTCCTTTGCCAGCTTCATTCCGACCTCAACGAAAAGAATTCTCGGCTACACCCATTCCAACCACGCCGCCGAATATAGTCGAACCGACCCGCTTTATCAAGCGGCTACCCCAAGGTTCAAGACATTGGTCCCATCGGTCCTATTCGTCCAATAGGTCCTATTGACCTCGCTGCCGCGGGAGCTTTTCCTGCGACACCCAGATGCTTCGCTTCGCTCAGCATGACAAATGCGCACGGGTCCGTCACAAGACGTGGTCGCACACAGAGGCTCCAAACCTCCTCTTGCCTGTTGGCCCGGCTTCGATTAAACATTGGAGCGGGGACAAAGTGGATGTCGCCCTGGCAAGAGATCCGTGTACCATGGGAGATTACTCTATGATGTGTGTGACGCAGATTGGGCATCGGCATCGTGCTGTGGACACAGCCGCGTGGCTGGTTTGGGCCGTGGCATTGCTCGTGGGACCTCGGATAGCAACGGGTGCTGAGGCAGGTATCTTCAACATCCGCGACTACGGGGCGGCGGGTGATGGGAAAACGCTCGATACGGCCGCCATCAACAAGGCCGTCTCCGCTTGTACCCAGGCGGGCGGCGGCCAGGTGCGATTCCCGCCCGGCCGATATCTGTCGGCCACCGTACACCTGAAGAGCCACGTCACGCTGTACCTGGAGCCGGGCGCCAGACTGGTCGGCGCGTCGGACCCCAATTCCTACCAGCATCCGACGCCGCCGGACTTCATGCCAGAGGCACGGTGGGGCAAATGGCACCGCGCGCTGATCCTCGCTGACGGTCAGGAGGATATCGCCATCGCCGGAGAGGGCGTGATCGACGGCAATAAGGTCTTCGATCCGACTGGGGAGGAGCGGATGCGCGGGCCGCATACCTTCGTGTTTATTAACTGCCGCAACGTCACGGTGCGTGACGTGTCCTTCGTGGATTCGGCCAATTACGCCATCTTCTTCCAGATCAGCAGCGAGGTGGACATTCACAACGTGAAATTCGTCGGCGGCTGGGACGGCGTGCATTTCCGCGGCGCGCCGCAGCATCCGTGCCGCAACGTCAATATCACCGGCTGCCGCTTCTACACCGGCGATGACTCGATTGCCGGCCGCTACTGGGAGAACGTCGTCATCTCCGATTGCATCGTCAACTCCTCGTGCAACGGGATTCGCCTGATCGGCCCGGCCACACACCTGCTCGTCCGCGACTGCCTGTTCTACGGCCCCGGCGTCGAGCCGCATCGCACCTCCAACCGCTACAACATGCTGGCCGGCATCAACCTCCAGCCCGGCTCGTGGGATAAGACGGTCGGAGACCTCAACGATGTCCTGATCTCTGACATCACGATGCAGAAGGTGGCAACGCCCTTCCACTTCCTGATGAAGTCGGGCAACACGGCCGGCCGCATCACCGTCACGCGCGTGACCGCCACCGGCGTCTACCGCGCCGCCTGCTCCGTCGAAAGCTGGGCAGAAACTCCCTTCAAAAATGTGACCTTCCGCGACGTGGACATCGAATTCGACGGCGGCGGCACTTTGGGGAAAATCCCCGCGCAGGTCAAAGCCCCCGGCGTTGACGCCCGGCCCTTGCCGGCCTGGGGCTTCTACGCCCGCAACGTCGAGAACCTCACCTTCGAAGATGTCCGCCTGACCTGTACGAAACCCGACCAGCGCCCGGTGATGATTTGCGAGGATGTCAACCAGCTCACCCTCGACGAATTTCGATTCGCCCGGTTCAAGGACGTCCCGGAGCCGCTCGTATTGAACCGCGTCGCGAACGTCCTCACCGTCGAGCCGAAGCCCTGAGGAGCAACATGTGGGATGATCTTTAGCCCATCCTACATGTTGTGCTTGCGCGAGCGTCAGCCGGGTGCTATGTCCACGCTCGTACGTGTTTCGCCTGAGATCTCCACCGAGCCGGGTGCCACGCCCAAGCGCACAGGCTGTGTCACAATTCAAAAATCGAGCAACTGAGCGTCGCTTTTGGCTCAGAATTGAGGCCAAAAGCCGCCAAGTCCTAATTGTGACACAGGCTGGCAGCTTGAGCGTGCCTCTTACGCAAGAGAACGTGCTCAGGGAAACACCGTCAAACCAGTTTGACGGTGGCACCCCGGTCGGAGCTATCTGCCTCTTTCTGCGATGGGTTGGTTTACCAGAAGATCGCGTACAGCATCAGAGTCAGGGCCACGACACCTATGCCGGCGAGCTTGGCGCCGCGCGAGGTTGTCATGTCCATCTTCGGGTTGACTGGTATGGTCACTGGTGCCGGCAGCGGCTTGAGAATGGTCATCACGGTCAGCACGGCGAGCACGATGCCGAAACAGATAGCCATGCGGTCGAGGAACGCGATCCCGGGTGCGGCGTATTTGAGCGTGCCGTACAAGACCGGGTTCAGCAGCAGTCCTACGGTTCCCGCGTGGCGGGGGGCCCGATGCACGAGCAGGCCGAACAGGAAGATGGCCAGAATGCCCGGGGAGATGAAGCCCTGAAACTCCTGAATGAACGTGAAGATGCCGCCGAACTTCGGGTTGCCGAGCCCCGGGGCGATGGATATGGCGATGAGCACGAAGGCGACGATGCACACCCGACCGCACGTGATGAGAGCGGTCTGGGAGGCGTCCTTCTTCACCTTGCGGAAGATATCCATCGTGAAGATGGTCGAAGCGGCGTTGAGCATGGCCGCGATGGAGCTGACGACCGCGCCGAACAGGGCGGCCAGCACGAAGCCGAGAATGCCGCGGTGCTCGGAGATGAGCCGGCGGATCAGGGTCGGAAAGGCGGCGTCGAAGTCATGCGCCACCAGCTTCTGGGACACGCTGATGCCCTTCGGCTTGGCCGCCGCGATGAAATCGGCGTTCTTCGCCACAAGCGTATCCGACGAGAGGGCCACGGCGGGTGTAAACTCCGCTTTCACCAGGGTGGCGTTGTGGGCGAGCATGCCGGCGGCGAGGTCCGGATGCAGCTTCGCGTAGCCCGGCGTGAACTGAAAGACGACCCCGTCCTTCCGCTCGAAGGCCGTGATGGTCTCTTTATTCTTGCGGTCCGCCTCGGCCTGCAGGTCCTTGTTGAACAGGTTGAACGCCAGGATGCCGGGGATGACCACGACGAACGGGATGAGCAGCTTGAGGAACGCCGCGAATACGACGCCTCTCTGCCCCTGGGCCAGCGACTTGGAGCCCAGCGTCCGCTGGGTGATGTACTGGTTCAGACCCCAGTAAAAAAAGTTCGGAATCCACAGACCGACGACGAGTGCCGACCAGGGGATCGCGGGATCGGAGATCGGGCGGACCATGTGGAGCTTGCCGACCGGCAGGGCGGCGCTGTTGATCGCGATGAAACGGCCCCACGCGCCGGTGTTCGCGAGCTGGTCGGCTGTGACGCTCGGGTTTGCCGCTGTGGCGGCGAGCGTGGCCGCGTCCGCCTGGCCGAGGGCGTGCATGGCATAGTACATGACAATGCCGCCGCCGACGATGAGTGCGGAGCCCTGGATCAGGTCGGCCCACGCACAGGCCTTCAACCCGCCCGCGAATACGTAGATCGCCGAGGCGATGCCGATGATCCAGCAGGCGACGGTGATATTGCCAAGGTCAAGCCCAAGCAGGGTCTGGCCCTGGAAGTACACGGAGATGACCTTGGCGCCGGAGTAGATGACGGAGGCGGTGGGCACGCCGACGAGGATGATCATGGAGCTGATGGCCATGATCGTCCGGGCGAAGGCGTTGTAGCGGTATTCGAGAAACTCGGGGATGGTGTAGATGCCGCTCTTGAGGAAGGAGGGCAGGAACACGAACGCGACGACGACCAGCGTGATGGCGGCCATCCACTCGTAGCTGGCGATAGCCATGCCGAGCCAGTCGGCGGCCTGGCCGCTCATGCCGACGAACTGCTCGGTGGAGATATTGGCGGCGATGAGCGAGAAGCCGATCAGCCACCAGGACAGGCCGCGGCCGGCCAGAAAATAGTCCTCTCCGGTTTTCTCTTTCCGGCTTTTGAGCAGGCCGACGGTCACAACGGAGACCACAAACGCGACGAAGACGAGGATGTCGAGGGCGCTTACCGACATAACGTGTCCTTTCTTTGCATGGCTCCTCTAACCTTGGGCGACACACAAACCCTCGCATTATAGTGACAGCGCCGCCGGCCGCAACAAAATCCTGCCCGTTCTCCGCCGCGGCGTGCGTGGCAGGATTGTGGCAGAGCAAGCATCGGGTTCGTCGGGGGTAGCGCCAAGCGCAGCTTGTTTGTAGTGTGCCCGTCAGGGCATCAAAAGAACGTGTCGCGGGCGTCTCGCCCACGATTCGACGGCGGGATGCCTTCGACACGGCGCGACCAGAGCCTGCCCCCGCGCAAGCGGGGGATGGGCGCGACACAAACACCTTACGGCGTCACTACAAGCTGGGTGCCATGTCTACGCTCGCGTAGACATGCGCGATTCGATGGCCAAGACATGCTTACGCCAGCGTAAGCATGGCACCGCCTCCAAGCACGCAGTCGGTTACGACCCGCCGGGTTATGGGACGTGGGCGGTCTTTTGAAAGGCTTCCGGCAGGGCGTCGATGATGTCGGTAGCGATGAGGCTGACCTGCCCGAGCCTGCCGGCGGCAATGTCCCCGGCCAGGCCGTGGACGTAGACTCCCAGGACGGTCGCATCGAAATTGCTCAGGCCCTGGCCTGCCAGGGCGACGGTGATGCCGGTCAGGACGTCACCCGCGCCGGCGGTGGCCATGCCCGGGTTGCCGGTCGTATTGATGTAGACGCGCCGGCCGTCGGTGACGACCGTGCCGGCGCCTTTGAGAGCCACTACGGCCTGTGTTGTCTGGGCCACTCGCGTGGCCGTTTCCTGGCGGTCCTTGGGCATCTCCTCGCGGAAGAGCCCCGACCAGAGTCGCTTCATCTCGCCCGGGTGCGGGGTCAGGATCAGGTCCGCCTTGCGTTTCTTCGGCCAGCCGGTCAGCTTGCTGAGATTGTTCAGGCCGTCGCCGTCGATGAGCAGTCGCAAACCTTCCTGCTGCACCAGGGTCTCGACCACGGAGCGCAGGCCCGTGCTCTGGCCCATGCCGGGGCCGATGGCCAGCACGTCGTTTTCCTCGGCAGCGTTCAGGATGGCATTGATGGCCTTGGCCGAAACGCGCCCGGCGGCATCCTCGGTCAGGGGAAGCGTCGTATAGGATGGCTCGATGGCGGCGACGATCGGCAGGGCACTTTTGGCGGTGGCGACCCGCACGAGCCCCGCCCCGGCCCGCAGCGCCGCCCGGCCGACCAGGGCCGCCGCCCCCGTCATGCCGATACTGCCCGCGACCACGAAGACCCTGCCGAACGTCCCCTTGTGGGAATCGACGGGCCTCGGCGGGAGCTTCGGCACCTCACGTACGATCTCCATATCTCACCCCGCTTCATCGATCTTCCGGTTGATGAGTGTGGCGGTGACCGCCGCAGCGAAACCGTTATCGATATTGACCACGGTGATTCCGGAGGCGCAGCTATTGAGCATTGTCAGCAGGGCCGACAAGCCGTGGAAGCTCGACCCGTATCCGATGCTCGTCGGCACCGCTATCACGGGGCAGCTCACCAGCCCGCCCAGGACGCTCGCCAGTGCGCCCTCCATGCCCGCTACGACAATGAGGATATTCGCCTTCTGGAATTGGGGCAGGCACCCGAACAGCCGGTGCAGACCGGCCACGCCGACATCGCAGATCACCTCCGTCCGCTGGCCCATAATCTCCGCCGTAACTTTCGCTTCCATCGCGACCGGCAAGTCGGCTGTCCCGGCCGTCACAATCGGCAGAACGCTCTTCGACGGCGGCAGCGCCTTCTGTTCCAAAACGATGGCGCGGGCCAGCTCTTCGTACCTCGCGCTCGGGAACTTGCCGGTCTTCGAGAGAGCCTCAAAGATCTCCGGGCTGGCCCGGGTCGCCAGCACGTTATTACCTTTGGAGGCGAGCGACTCGAAAATCCGGATGATTTGCTCGGCCGTCTTGCCGGGGCAGAAAATCACCTCCGGAAAGCCCTTGCGAAGCTGCCGATGGTGGTCCACCCGGGCAAAGCCCAAATCCTCGAACGGCAGGTGGCGAAGCCGGTCCATTGCTTCGTCGATCTCGACCTGCCCGTTCTTGACCTGCTCCAACAATTGTCTCAAATGTTCCGGCTGAATGGGGTTTCACCCTCTATATTGTTGCTTTTGGATTGTGGATTGTTGATTTACCAAATCATCCATCAACAATCATACTTCAAACTTCTACTTTCTTCACTTCTGTTTCAGCCGTTGGCGCTCGGTTCCAGACTCAGGGGCGCGAACACCCCGGCCTTGTACTTGTGATAGGCCAATGAGGCTACCATAACCGCGTTGTCCGTGCAATACGGTTTCGGGGCCACCAGCAGTCGCCGCGGCGGTCGGCTCTTCTCGCACATCTTCTGGATCGCCTCGCGCAGGGTGCTGTTGGCCGCCACGCCGCCGCCGAGGAGCACGGTCCGGGCGCCGATACGGTCCGCCGCCCGCTTGGTCTTCTTGACCAGCACATCGATCACGGCCGCCTGGAACGACGCCGCAATATCGGCGATCTCCTGCTCGCTCATCGAATCGACCCGGTCCTGCCCCTGCATATCCTGGCCCCGGCAGTGATAGAGCACCGCTGTCTTGAGCCCGCTGAAGGAGAAATCGAGCGAGTCCGGGCCTAACATCGAGCGCGGGAAGCGAATCGCCTTGGGGTTGCCCTTCTTCGCGATTCGCTCGATGCTCGGCCCGCCGGGATAGGGCAGCTTCAGAATGGTCGCCACCTTATCGAACGCCTCGCCTGCCGCATCGTCGATCGTCGAGCCGAGCAGCCGCAGCTCCAGCGGCGAATCGGCCTCGTAGAGGCACGTATGCCCGCCCGAAACGATCAGCGCCACCGCAGGCAATTCCAGCTTCTCCTCGCTGAGCAGGGCCGACTGCAAATGGGCGTGCAGATGATTGACCGCAATCAGGGGCTTACCCCACATGAAGCTCAGCGTTTTGGCGGCCGTAACGCCCACCACGAGCGCAATGGTCAGCCCCGGCTGATTCGCCACGGCAACCGCATCGATATCGCCTGGCCCAACGCCCGCCCGCTCCATCGCCTCCGCAATCACCGGGTAAATCTTCTCAATGTGCGCCCGCGAGGCGATCTCCGGCACGACGCCGCCGTACTTCTCATGGAGTTTGGTCTGTGAGGCCACCACGGACGATTTCACCTCGCGCCCGTCGGCCACCAGCGCCGCCGCCGTCTCGTCGCAGCTCGTCTCAATTCCCAGAATGTTGACCGGTTTGTGCTCCATTGCCATGGCCTCGATAGTATCGTATACGACGCCGTTGTCAACCTGTGCAGGGGGAAGGGCATAGGACGGATAGGACCTATCGGACTCGCACTCGGACCTTGGGGTGCAGAACAAAAAGTGACAGTTGAGGACCTGTCGCTGTTGGGCCTCACCTCGATCCGGAGGAAACCTGGCGCTGTTTGTCATGTCGAGCGGAGCGGAGCGTAGCCGAGATATCTGGCCGCGAATCTGACGTAGCGCCCACTCGCAGCCAGATTTCTCCACGCGGCCTTCGGCCTTGGTCGAAATGACAGAAAGAGCCCGGGATTCCTCCCGAATTGTCATTACAGCCAGCAATGCAAGTAGCCCTGCCACAATTTTGTCGTGCGCCCTTGGACTCTGCAACAGGGGAATGGTTGTTGCCAGTGCGCCCCGGCGGAACTAAAATGGCCGCGTCGTGTCGGCCGTTACGGCGGTTTGCCATGGAGGTGTGCTATGAGCAGAGTGGACGAGGCGGTGGAGTGTTTTTGTCGTGGGGCCGCGTGTTCGCAGGCGGTTCTCGGCACGTATGGTCCGCTCTTCGGGCTGCCGCGCGAGCAGGCCATCAAGCTCGCCTCGGGCTTTGCCGGCGGCATGCGGCTGGCCCAGACCTGCGGGGCGGTCACGGGCGCGTTCATGGCGCTCGGCCTCAAGCACGCCGGACCCAACTGCGACCAGCGTGACAGCCGCGAGAAGGTCTACGCCGCCATCCGCGAGTTCACGACCAAATTCCAGCAGCGCAACCACACGGTCGTCTGCAAAGAGCTGCTCGGCTGTGACATCAGTACGCCCGAAGGCGCCCAGCGTGCCACCCGCGAGGGCCTCTTCCGCACCATCTGCCCCAAACTCGTCCAGGACGCCGCCGAAATCCTCGAAGAGATGCTCTGAAAAACATCTCCCGCCGCAGAGAGCACCGAGAGCACGGAAAAGAATGATTCAGACACGGATTTCACGGATTCACACGGACTCGGCGACAGCCGGTAGGGTGGGCTCCGCCCACCATTTGCCTAATTCGCCTTGAAGACTGGATGGGCAGGCAAAACCTGCTATAATTCCCCTCATGCAGGATAACAGGACTCTACAGAATCTCGAAGCCCATATCCGAGAGGCGGTCGCTCATTACTGGCGGACCCAGTCGGCTCAACGTAAAAAGCAGCAGAAGACGGGCAAACTCGACCAGGGCCTGAGGGGTGCCGTCACGGGCGGGGCGCAGATGGACGGTTTCATTCGCCTGTTCACCAATCTCATCTGCGACGCGGGAGTTGAGCGAGAGTGCCTCTTCTGCGAGCGGACGCTCGAACTGCCCGGCTTCTTCCGGCCCACCAAGGAGTGGGACCTGGTGGTGGTCAAGGATGGGACCCTCATTGCTGCCATTGAGGCCAAATCGCAGGTGGGACCGTCTTTCGGCAACAACTTCAACAACAGAACCGAAGAGGCGATGGGCAGCGCGTTAGATCTGTGGACCGCATACAGGGAAGGGGCTTATCTGTCGAGCCCGCAGCCGTTCCTTGGCTATTTCTTCATGCTCGAGGATAGTCCCGCCTCGACTCGCCCTGTGCGGGTGAACGAGCCACACTTCAAGGTCTTCCCTGAATTCGTAGGCTCGTCCTACGCACGCCGGTACGAGCTTTTCTGCCGTAAGCTTGTCTTGGAAAGGCACTATACGTCCGCCGCCTTCCTTATGTCTGAACCTTCAACGGGCGAGAGCGGCGATTATGTAACGCCGGCCGAGGACTTATCCATGGAAAGGTTTGCCAAGGCCCTTATCGGGCATCTGGTCATGTCCACCTGATGAATATGAACGCACCTACACACAGACTCATAAATGGCGACGCAAGGGATTTATCCTTTCTCCCGCCAGAGAGTGTGCATCTTGTGGTCACTTCGCCGCCGTACTGGAATCTCAAGCGATACAATGAGCATGATGACCAACTCGGCCACATTGACGATTATGAGTCATTCCTCGATGAACTGGAGAAGGTGTGGCGGCACGCCTTTCGAGTCCTCGCACCGGGTGGGCGTCTCGTCTGTGTAGTTGGCGATGTCTGTGTGTCGAGACGCCAGTTCGGCCGCCATCTCGTATTTCCCCTCCATGCGGATATCGCCGTGCGCTGCCGCAAGATTGGGTTCGACAATCTCAATCCCATCATATGGCACAAGATCGCCAACGCCTCATATGAGGTCCCGAACGGCTCCAAGTTCCTCGGTAAGCCATACGAGCCAAACGCAATCATCAAGAATGACATTGAGTTCATCCTGATGCAGAGAAAACCAGGGGGCTACCGTCAGCCTACAGAGGAGCAACGGCGGGATAGCAAAATTGACAAAAGGGACTTTGCCGAGTGGTTTCAGCAGATATGGAACATCCCCGGCGCATCCACGCGGAATCACCCCGCTCCGTTTCCGCTGGAGCTTGCCACGCGACTGGTTCGCATGTTCTCCTTTACCGGTGACACCGTTCTCGATCCCTTCTGCGGCTCGGGCACGACCATGGTCGCCGCCCTTAAAAACGGACGCAATAGCATAGGCGTGGAGATCGACAGGGAGTACTGCCGTATGGCCGCCAGAAGACTGAAAGCAGAAAGCTCTGGCCTGTTTGCCTCCTCAGAACTCATCTTCGAAAAGGCACAGATCGAATCCTCTCAGCAAGTGGTTTACATCGACCCGGAACTCTCCCGCCTCCGCACAGCGCGCCAACGCATTGTATGATTCCCTCGCTGCTGGATGCTCGGCACGGCATACTTGATTCGGAGGGCTGCGGCGGAGCCGCAGGGGGACACTGGGGGAACGGAAGGGATAAGCGCGGAGACTAAAGTCCTCCGGTGCATCTTCTCGCCATCCAAAATCTCCGACGGGCTGCCCGGAACGCCGGTCGCTCCTTGCGAGGCGGTTGCGGGCCACCTCATTGACTATCGATTATAGATGATTGATGATCGGCCTCAAAGAGGAAAGGCGGCTCTGGTCACCCGCACCTCACGGGGAATCCGTGTCAATCCGCGTGAATCCGTGTCTGTGAATCTGCGTGGTTTTCGTGTCTTCGTGGTGAAGAAACCGGGATTTGCGCCTTCGCGGGAATGACGGGGTCGGATCCGTGTGAATCCTATGTAAATCCGTTTCCGACAAGGGTTTATCTGCGTCCGCCGCCGCCCGGTAGAAGTCTCGGTATTGCGGAAATTTCGCTTGACGGCCAACTTTTGTGTTTGTATGATGTTGACACAACTATTGGACCGAAGCCACGATCGGACAGTGAATCGTAAATAGGTAGTCCATTCGGAGGGTCTCATGGACGGCGAGGCGAAAGCCCGTGCTCGCGCGGTAGCTGATTTGCTCCATTATTCCAACATTCCACCATTCCAGGATTCCTTCATTGGAGGATTCCATCATTCCATTCATGGGCTCGGCACCGTCGGGAACGGAAGGCCAATTGTGCAAAACAAAGCCAATTTCGGAGCGTTCACATGAACGATAACTATAGGTCAGAAAAATGGTTATGTGAAAGGGACACGAATCGTGCGTTCGCAAAAACAAAGCCAATTTGTTCTATCGTGCTTGTAGTGTGCCCGTAAGGGCATCGAAAGGGAAGCCGAAACGCGATGAGCCGCGTGTGGGAACCCAAGAAAACGCCTGACGGCGTCACTACAAGCGGGGCCCGTTGTGCAAAACAAAGCCAATTTGGAGCGAGCCGAATGAAGCCTAACCGTTTTGCAGAAAGAGAGTTATGGGAAGTCGTGCTCAAAACAGGTCATCCAAAACAAAGCCAATTTCGCGGCGTGATTGATACCGAGGTGACAACTGAGGAGCCGCACGCTCCATACCTTGTGGCTGCGGGGCTTGGGGGGAGATACAATGTCCCCGTCTTGTGAATGGAAAGGGCAGGGCTATGAGCAGTGTTGGTCTGGTGATGATGGTGACACTGGCGACGGCCGCAGCGGGTGGTGGGCCGGGGATTTCGTCGGGCGAATTCCGGTGGACTTATGGGCCGCCGGTACTGGAGGCGGGGGCGGTGGACGGGGTGGAGTTCATTTCGGTGAAGGACCCGTCGATTGTGCGGCAGGGGGACAGGTGGCACCTGTTCTGCACCGTGCGGGGGCCGAAGCGGACCCATGCAATTGTCTATCTGAGCTTCGGCGACTTCAGCGAGGCGAACAAGGCGCCGAGACATATCCTCTCGTGCCATCCGGGGTACTTCTGCGCACCGCAGGTGTTCTACTTCACGCCTCAGCAGAAGTGGTACCTCATCTGCCAGGCGGCGGACCCGGCGTGGGGCGAGCCCGCCTATCGGCCCGCGTTTTCGACCACGAGTGACATCGGCGACCCGAACTCGTGGACGAAGCTTCAGCCGCTGTTTGAGAAGCAGCCGGAGAACGTCAAAGCCTGGCTCGATTTCTGGGTAATCTGCGACGACGCGAAGGCCCACCTGTTCTGGACCTCGCTCGACGGCAAGATGTGGCGCTGCGAGACCTCGCTGTCTGCGTTTCCCAAAGGCTGGTCGGCACCGGTGGTCGCACTGACGGGCGACATCTTCGAAGCCAGTCACACCTACTGGCTCAGGGGCCTGAACAAGTACCTGACGCTGGTCGAGGCTCAGAATGGCCACGGCTGGCGCTACTACAAGGCTTACCTCGCGGACCGGCTCGACGGCACGTGGCAGCCGCTGGCGGCCGACAAAGACAAAGCCTTTGCCTCCATGACGAATGTGAAGCCGACCGGCGAGAAATGGAGCGACGTAATCAGCCACGGCGAACTGTTGCGCAGCGGCTGTGACGAGAAACTCGAAGTGGACCCGGCGCATCTGCGCTTCCTGTTCCAGGGCGTTCTCGAAAAAGACCGCGACGGCAAAGGCTACGGCGAAATCCCCTGGAAACTCGGTCTCCTGGACGAGGTCTGGTGAGTGCGTCACCGCGGAAAGTGGAGAGTCTGAGTGAGCTGCTATGGTTGTGCTGGATGCATTCATTCTCGTGGCCTTCATCAAGCTGTTGCTGGTGACGCGGTCGCCGGGACTTTGTACGGGACTCTATACGGCGGCGGCTGTGGTCACCATGCTTATCAGTCTGGCCGGGGGCAATACCACTTTGATTGGTGGCGTGCTTTACGTTCTCGCCGGCGGCCTTCTCGCGTGGGCGTATTTCCTGAGTCTGGAGCGGATAGACCCGTGGACTGGCACGTGGTGGACCATAGCCGTGAGCGGCCCCTTTATCATAACCCTTGTCCAGATGTTGTTTCATTGAGCAGAGATTTCCGCTGGATTCCTGGAGCCGGTGAGAAGAAAGAACGAAAGACCTAAAGGACGTGCGAGCGACAATGGATAGGGAGCGAATGCATTTTGCGACCCAAGAGGATTGGCGTGCATGGCTGGCGGAGAATCACGCCACGGCGAAGGAGGCACTGCTGGTTTTCCACAAGAAGCGCACGGGCAAGCCCGGCCTGACCTATCTCGAGGCCCTGGAAGAGGCGCTGTGTTTCGGCTGGATCGATGGCATTCTCAGACGCATCGACGACGAGAAGCATATGATTCGCTTCTGTCCGCGACGGAGGAACAGCATCTGGTCGGAGCAGAATAAGAAGCGTGTCCGCAAGCTGATTCGAGAGGGCCGGATGACGGAGGCGGGGCTGGCCAGGATCGAGGAGGCCAAGGCCAACGGCCGGTGGCGCAAGGCGACTGTGAGGGAGGATATCACAGTCGTCCCTGTTGCGCTGGTGGAGGCATTGGCGAAGCACGAGCGGGCCCGGCGGAATTTCGAGAACCTCGCCCCATGCTACCGCAAACAGTTCATCTATTGGGTCAGCCGCGCCAAGAGGGATGTGACGCGGGAAAAGCGGATCGCAGAAGCAGTCGACCTGCTCGCACAAAACAAGAAGCTCGGAATGAAATAGATGATGGACAGATTCCGAAAAGGTGAGACAATTGAGGATGGCAGTGGCATGATTCCGACCAGCGTGTGCTGAAAGAGACCGGAGGTTCAAGCCGGAGCCGGGGAACAGACGCGTCGATCGCGAAGCTGAGTGTGCCTGTGAGAATTGAGTTTGGCGAATACATGGTCAGGGACTGGGTCGAGGGCGATGCCCGGTCGATTGCGCGGTATGCGAATAATCGCAGCATCGCCATGTGGATGCGCGACGGGTTTCCTTGTCCCTATACCGTTTCCGACGCGGAAGCGTTCCTCTCTCTCGTATTGCAGCAGAACGTGCGGACCGCGTTTGCCCTCGCGACGAGGGAGGAGGCCGTCGGCGGCATCGGCCTGGAGTTCGGCAAGGACGTGCACCGATTCACGGCCGAGCTGGGGTACTGGCTGGGGGAACCGTTCTGGGGCAGGGGGATTATGACGGAAGCAGTCAGTCGATTCACCGCCTGGGCCTTCGAGCACTTCGAGGCCCATCGCATTCATGCGACGGTTTTTGACGGTAACGGGGCGTCCGTGCGGATCCTGGAAAAGGCCGGCTTTCAACGAGAAGGATGTCTGCGTGCGAGCGTCTTCAAGAACGGCCGAATCCTCGACCAGTTCCTCTATGCAAAAATCCGAGACGGAATCGTGAGCGGCGGATGATACGGCGGTGAGAAATGACCGAACAGCAATATCCGGAGCCCACCGTTGGGGCGTTGGTCTTCAACTCGGAGGGCAAGCTCTTCCTAATGAAGTCCCACAAATGGAGGGGGCAGTATTGCCTTCCCGGCGGGCACATCGAGCCGGGCGAGCGAATCGCGGACGCCGTGCGGCGCGAGGTGAAGGAGGAGACGAATCTGGACGTCTATGACCTGGAATTTGTGTGTTACCAGGAGGCGATCTACGACGAGCGATTCTGGCAGCCGCGCCATTTCATTTTCTTCGACTTCACCGGCCGGACGGATGCCATGGACGTGCAACTTAACGAGGAGGCCGAGGAGTACGTCTGGGTCACCCTGGACGAGGCTCTGCAATTGCCGGTGGAGCACTACACACTCGTCGCCCTTGGTGAATACCTGAAGAAGAGCCGGCCCGTCGGCGAGGAGAGCCGTCCCGTCGCGGGCAGCAACCCGCGGACGACGCAGGGAGAAGACGATGGATGAGAAACAATTGAGAAGGCAGCGCCGAGCCATTCTGGTATTTCTGTACGTCCTGTTCGCTCTTTTCGGCGCCTATATCGGAGCGATCAGCAATTTGCCACCGGCAAAGTTCCACCCGGACTTCGCCGTGCGTGTGAACCTTCTCCTGTCCATTCCTCTGTGTTTGGGTTTCATGTGGTTCTGCACCGTGGATGCCAGGCTGGCGGGCAAACCGCTGATTCAATTGGCCAAGCTGGGCATTTTCTTCGGCTGGCCCATTGGTGTCCCCATCTATCTGGTATGGGCGCACGGGCTGAAAGGCCTCGGTCTCCTGCTGCTCCATGGTTTTCTGTTGCTGTCTATCACGGTCTGTGCGCAGTTGAGCGTCGCCTACCTGTGCTACGGTACAATATGGTTCCCCTGAGAGCCATTCATGCGCGTTCGTGATACATGTTCGTCCACCTCGTTTCGGAGTGGAGGACTCCGGGCAAGGAGAAAACCGTCGGCACGGAGGAGTCCGCAAGTGATTTTGCACCACCGAGAATCGCTACTTGGTGAATTGCAGCATCTGGGATTGAAGCGGCCCGGCCTCCGAGCCGCGGCCCAGGCCGGCACGAAGCTTGATTTGCTCGATATCGAGGGCTCGGATGTAGCGGACGATGTTCTGGTAGCCCTGGCAGAAGCCGAAGCCGCCCCGGGTCATCTCGTCGAGGGCCTGCTCTTTGGTCCAGCCCTGTACGGCGATGCGATAGATCGCACACATCATGCCCGTGCGGTCGGCCCCGCGCTTGCAGTGCATGAAGATCGGCACGCGGTCGGCATCCAAGACAACCCGGAGGAACCGCACGACGTCGTCATCCTTGGGGCGGAAGGCCGTCATAGGGATGCATTCGTAGCCGAGGTCGGTTCCGTTGAGACCGGCTCGGTCGGCCTCCGGCTCGCGCAGATTGATGATGGTCCGGACCCCCAGTCTCTTCAACTCTTTGATCCCGGCCGGCGTTGGCTGGGCGCCGCGATACAAGCCCTCCGAGACTTTGTGCAGGTTGGGCAAGCCGGCCACCTGCATCGGCTCGGCCCATCCGGCGGCGGCCGGACTGCTGATTACCCGGCTATCATTGGTGGACGTGAACCGCAGCAAATCCGGCGCGTACCGGCACGCCGAACCGGCGACTCCCACAAAGAGGATGCCTGCCAGCACCCAGCGAACCAGCCGATAGTTCCCCTGTATCTGACCGTCTTCCATGCCCATTTGCACCCCGCGTATCCTTCGAACCGCAAACCGTTTCACCCACACCTTATTCCAAGACGCTACTGCCCCGACCCGGTCTTTGTTCAGTCGAAGCTGATTTCCGGCATGATTTCATGTCGCTATCTCCAGGGCGGCTCAATCTTTGGACGAGCGGCGTCGCCCGGGCCACAATCCGCGGGCAAGCAGCAGGAGCTGGCGGGTCATGCTGGCACAGACGTGAGTGAACGAGAACTTCAGCGGTGTCATGTGCGGCATCCGGAAGTCCGGGCAGGGGGTCGCGGGCAGGGCGTCGCCGACGACCTCGATCTGGTCGGGATGCGGGCAGCCGAAGCCGATCTGCTGTGCGGTGCGGATGATGGGGATCCGCCCGATCTCAATGCCGATGAGGCGGCAGCAAATCATCTCGCAGGCGATGGGGTCCGTGCTGCCGATGAGCCAGCCGAGAGGCCTGCTGGGGCCGCGAATGGGACCCTGTCCCTCCATGGCGACAATGCCGTCGATGATGGTCACAGCGGGCCGGAGGTATCGATAGACGCCGAGGAGCATCTCGCAAAACTCGGTGTCGGTGTTGCCCCTGCGAAAGTGCCACAGGGCCTTGTGCTTGCCGCTCACGCAGCCGAACATGTTCTTGACGGCGAAGGTCGCGACCAGTTGCTGATGGGCTTTGAACTTCGGCAGGTTGATGATGACGTCGGCTTCGAGGGCCACCGTGCTGAGCCCCACGCGCGGCTGGTCCGGGCCGAGCCGGCATTTCTTCGGCGCATCCAATTCCCGGATGGGAACGCCGAGCCTTTTGAGCGGCTCGGTCAGCTCCAGCATGCGGGCGCAAATCGCCGTATTCGTCCAGGCCGGCGAATCCGCGACGAACGGCTTGGCGCCGTAATCCTTCAGCAGGCGCGCCACCTCCAGGATGACGGCCGGGTGGGTCTGTGCGGCACTGTGGCGATGCGACCGCGGGGCGATGAAGTTGGGTTTGAGCAGGACCGTAGCGCCGGGTTTGGCGAATGCCGGCACACCGCCGAGCAGCTCGAATTGCCGCCGGACGGCGTCGGCAACGCGGGCGGGTTCATAGTCCTGGCATCGAACAAGGGCGACCTTCGCAGCCGGCATAATTCCTCAATCACTGACGGCCGTGCACACCAGAATGTAGACACGGACGGCCGGCTTGTGTTCCGGCGGCTGGGATTTGTTCGGATTGAAGAACAGGATGCCTTCCGGATCGCTGAAGAACAGGCCGCCCAGGCTCGTCCGCTCGCCGGTGTACTTGTCCGGGCCGAGGACGACCAAGTCGCCGGGGCCCATTGGCAGGGCAAACGCAGCCGGCGCAAAGTAGAACTCCTGCCGGCGGGCACTGGCCTGGATCTGCGGAATCGCGGTCGTCAGCGGCAGCTTGTGAACGGGGTACGCGATGATCTTGCGGACGCCGCGCATCCAGGGGATCGGCTCGGCTCGCAGACGCAGCATCAGCATGCCCGGCCCGACGGTCACGCGCTGCCGAGAGAGGTTGTCCCCAATGAAGGAAATCTGGCGGCCGACGGGCAAATTGGCAATGGGCAGATCGGTGAAGTCGTTATCGGCGACAGCCAGCGACATCGTAGCCACCCGCTGGCCGTCGGCGGCGGTGAGCTGCTCCAGGATTTTGTCCCACATCTCCATCCGGCCGAACTTCACCCGGAAGGAATTCTCCGAGAAGGCGTTGTAGCTGTTCATCCGGATAGGGCCGGGCGACAGGATCGCCCACAGCTCGTCGAGACGCTCCACGTTGTCGGCCGGCAGCTCCACGGCGTGGACGTCGATTTTGACCGTGCCGAGAAACTTCGGGGGCGGGAGCCGGTCGTTCGGGGGCGGGGCGAGTTCCCCGATCTTGATACCCTCCCAGATCTTCTGCTCCTGTTGCTTCTGGGGAGCAGTCTCGCAGCCTGCCATCCCGATGGCCAGACCAAGGATCATCGCCGCAACACCCGGAAAACGAGCCATGCCGATACACTACCGACGGCCCCGCCGCTTGTCAACGCAGGCTCCGTTCAGGATGACACACCGCGCGAGGACTGATCATAATGCACACGAGCAAATGAGGGGGCTGGATTCAGGATTGGACCTATGGCTCCACGGCCGGAGAACTCATAAAATAGGTGCACCTAATTTGTCTCGTGGCCTTGTGTCACGAGGGTTGTGAAAGAAGGCAATGGCAAGATCGTTGGATGGGAGAATTACGCATGGAGCGAAACCACACTTCCAGGCGGGACCTTTTGCAGCTTGGCGTGGCGGCCGGGGCGGCGTCCATTCTGAGCGGCTGCAAGCTGATCGGCTCTCGCAAGCCCGATGTCGTCGCCCAGGTGCGGAATAACAGGATCAGCCTGAGCAAGGAAGAATCCGCAAAGCTGCTGGCCTCGGAGGGCAGTCTCCTCGTGGAGCCGAAGGGATACAAGGACAAGATCATCGTCGTGCATGCCAGGGACGGCGGTCTCCATGCCACGAGCGCCATCTGTACGCACATGGGCTGCACGGTCCGTTACGACGAGAAACTCGGCATCCTCCACTGTCCGTGCCACGGGTCCGAGTACGGCCTGGACGGTCATAACATACGAGGTCCCGCCAAGCGACCGCTGAAGCAATATGATGTCCGCACTGCGAACGGCCTCGTCGTCATCGCCTTGTGACCCCATCTGCGCAGTCAGAGCCTTTCGGCCGTCGGTAGCCTGTCGCAGTATAGACTCGGCAGCGGCCATGATATTCCGCGTTCCTGCAACGCACCGGAGGTGCTCGTCACCGTATTCAGGTAGGATGGGCCGATTTTGGAGGATACCAGGATGTCAAAGCAGACCGTCTTGCTCGGGGGTGCCGTCGTTCTGATTTCCCTGTATGTTGCGGGCACACCCGCTGCGGCCGCGGCGACCGCCAGTCAGCCAGTCATGTCAGGGCGTCCGTCCGTCCCGGATGAGCCGAACGAGGTGTTGCCGGAGCCGGAGCGATACTGTCCGAACGACATTATTGTCAAGTTCTCGAAAGACCTTGATGACGCAGGTCGTGGCCTGATTCTCGACAAGTACCAATGCTCCATTCTTCGCACCTGTGAGGAGGGGAGCCTCCATCGGGTGGGCATTCCGAGCGGTCAGAGGCCCCAAGACATGGTCACGCTGTTTCAGACAGAGGAGAACGTGGACTACGCGGAATTGAACTACTATGCCAGCATCTATTTTGTGCCCGATGATCCCTATTATTCCTACCAATGGAACCTCGATAATTCTGTCACCGGCGGCATCCACACCGAGAAGGCCTGGGACATCGAAACCGGTGACCCCAAAGTGATCATCGCGGTGCTCGATACGGGCGTCGCCTACGAGAACTACGGAGCCTTCAGGCAGGCTCCCGATCTGGCGGGGACCTCGTTCGCGCCGGGCTATGATTTCGTGAACGATACTGCTCACCCGAACGATGACCAGGGGCACGGCACGCACGTCACGGGCACAATCGCGGGGAGCGCCAACAACCACCTGGGCGTTGCCGGCGTGGCTTTTCGGTGCTCCGTCATGCCTGTCAAGGTGCTGGACGACGACGGCCTGGGGGATCAGTTTACGATTGCCCAGGGCATTTACTTCGCGGCCAATCATGGTGCCAAGGTGATCAATATGGGTTTCGGCAGCCCGCAGGGCTCGACCACCCTGGAGCAGGCCGTGGCTTTCGCCTACCAGAAGGGAGTGACGATCGTCTGCGCGGCGGGCAATGAGTACCAGAAAGGAAACCGCCCATCGTATCCGGCCGCCTATGACGACTATTGCCTGGCCGTCGCCGCCACGCGCTACGACGGCACACGGTCCCACTATTCGAACACGGGCTCCTACATAGACATCGCCGCACCGGGCGGAGATCTGCTGGCCGATCAGAACCGAGATGGATATCCCGACGGGATCGTTCAACAGACGTTCTCGATCGAGCCCGATGTGTTCAGCTACTTCTTCTTCCAGGGCACGTCCATGGCGGCGCCGCATGTCAGCGGGGTGGCGGGCCTTTTGATTTCCAAAGGCGTGACCCGGCCGGACGAAGTCCGCGCGGCGATGGAGATGACCGCCACGGATAAGGGAGAGCCCGGCTGGGACCCCGCGTACGGCTGGGGAATCGTCAACGCCTTCGCGGCACTTACGTATCAGCCGCTGCCGGGCTCGCCATGACACCAAAGGGTGAATCGTGGGGTGCACGACAAGATTGTGGCAGGCCAAGCACGCCGCTGGCTGGGACCGGCTCAGAATGACTCTCAGCTTTTTGTTGTCATTTCGACCGGAGGCGCGCCGAAGGCGGGCCGGAGACGAGATACACGATACGCGGCTCAGCGGTCGGGGAGCAACTACTTCCCGGATTCAAGCGGGCGGAGCTTGATGTTGCGGAAGGAGACCTGCCCGTGGTCGCCCTGGAGGGCGATGTAGCCGACGTTTGACTTGGCAAAGAGAGGCATCTTGGCGAACTTGCTGTTGGCCACGCGATTTTGGAAGTCCTCGCTGCCCAGGACGTATTCGAAGTACTTCACGCCGTTGATTTCGTGCACACATCTCGCGGGACTGATGAGCAAGCGAATGTGATTCCACTGGCCGGCGGGTTTCGTGGCGTCGAGCGGCTTGCCTGTGTTGGGGTCGGTGGGGGGCTGGTAGAGGGCATAGAGCCAGCCGCACCGAACCGGGTCGGCCGCTTCCTTGTTGTCCTCGAGCTGAAATTCCGGGCCGGTCGCCCAGGTGGCCCGCCCCTCATCGGTGACATGGTACATGATGCCGCTGTTGCCGGCCGGCGTGATGTTGTAGTCGAGCTGCAGCTCGAACCAGCCGAACGGGTCGTTGGTGCACAGGTCGCTGGCGTTATGCGGATCGGCGCAGACGAGACCGCCATCCTTGACCTGCCAGCCGGGACGAACGCTGTCCATCTTGAACGTATGCCAGTCCGCGAGGTCCGCGCCGTTGAACAGCAGCTTCCATCCGGCGGCCTTCTCCTGGTCGGTAAGGGTATTGTTCTTCGCGTCCCCGCCCGCCGCCGCCTCCGCGGCCATCTTCTTCTCCAGTCCGGCCTTCCACTCGTCGCCGAGCTCCTGCACCGTGCGGGCGGTGGCCGTCTTCCAGAGATCTTCGCTATACTTGCCCTCGCGTGCGGCCGCGTTCAACTTGCGGACAATGTCCTTATCATACGTTTCCGTGACCCAGTTGATGAAGTTGCCGCTCACGCGGTAGTTGGCATCGTACCGGGCCCGCGCTATGTTTCTGCCGGTGATTTCGGCGCCGCGCGTCTGGGGCTCGTAAAGGAACCAGCGGATATAGTCGCAGATGCCCTCGACCACCCAGCCCGGGGTCCGGGTGGCGTTGGGATTCATCCGGCGGGCTCGCCCGTAGTTCTGCACCACGTGCGCCAGCTCGTGGACGACGGCGCCCTTCGCCTCGCCCTGCAGGTTCTGCCGGAACCATCCGGCCGCACAGCGGACGCGCGTCCCGCCGGTCGCCGCCACACCCTGCATGTCCGCACTGAACGTGATGGCGACCTTCCCGGGGGCTTCATAGCCCTCGCTGGGCAGCATTCTGACGAGTCTCGGATACCATTCCTGGACGACCGGCGTCAGCTCCTTGTGCGCCCACTCCGTCAGGTCGGGCGTCTCGGATGTATCGATCGTGATCTGATAGGTCCCGCCGTCCGTCTCGACGACTTCCCTGCGCACTTCCCCGGTCGATTGTCCGGCCGGTGTGGCCGCCACCGCCGGTGTGGTGGGATCGACGACGTCGATCTCGCTGTAGAACGTGTTGCCGAACGGATCGGTTTCCTCCGTGCGGGCGATATCGAACAGGAGATAGCGATATGTGCCGAGGGTGCCCGCGGAATCACCAATGCTGACGCCATACTGCCCGCCGGGGTCACTCCCGGTCGGCCGCGTATCGACTTTCGCGATCGGTTTCCACCCCCAGGTCTCCGGGTCGGTGCCTTTCTTCGGCTGAGCATTGAAGCCGCCGGCATTCCCATCACTGGCGTAGAGCTTGTACACCTGCGGCCCGCGCGTATTGGTGTGCCATGAGTATGTATTGACCTGTTTGATGTCGATGGCGCGTCCCAGGTCAATCAGAAGCCGGCCGCCCTCCGTGCCGGCGCTGAAGAAGAAATTCTCGGAGGGCTGATCTTCCTCGGTCGGGACCTTGCCGTCGTGAAGCTTGTCCATATCGCCGCCGTTGCCGTCCCGCCGCCCGTCCACGATGGTGAATGTGGCTTTTGCGGCCGCGTCGCTCTGAGAGGGCGAGGGAACGCTCTGGAACGCGAATGCGAGCGCCGCGGCGTCGTTGCTGTTGTGTTCGGCCACGATTTTGATCTCGGCGCGTGAGACCAGGGTGGACATCAGAACAAGGGAAGCTGCCATGATCGTGACGCGAAAGCTCATACCATTCTCCTTCTATACGATGGCGAACCATGGTACCGCATCCGAGCCTCACCGCAAACGCCAAAACCGTTGGTTGGTTGCCTCGGGATGCACGACAAATTTGCGGCAGGGCCGTTACATTGCTGGCTGTAATGACAATTCGCAAGGAATCCAGGGCTCTTTCTGTCATTTCGACCAAGGCCGAAGGCCGCGCGGAGAAATCTGGCCCCGAACGGGCACTACGTCAGATTCGCGGCCAGATGTCTCGACTCCGCTACGCTTCGCTCGACATGACAAACGGCGCCAGGTTCTCCGAATCAAGGTAGGCCGAACGGCGACACGTCCTCAACTGCCATTTTCTTGTCGTGCACCCGGGGGGATACCAAGGCCCGAATTCCCTTGACCGGGCGACGGTTTTCGCGTAGATATGCCCCGAATCTAAGCGAATTCTCTTTTCGAAAGGTGCGCGCCAGATGAAAGTCAGCCAGAGAGCGAAGAGGGTTCTGCCGTCAGCCACCCTCGCGGTGACCAACCGGGCCAAGGAGCTGAAGGCCCAGGGCAAGGATGTCGTGGGCTTCGGTGCGGGCGAGCCGGATTTTGACACGCCGGAGTATATCAAAGAGGCCGCGATCCAGGCGCTGAAAGCGGGGCAGACGAAGTACACCGCGGCGGCCGGAATCCCGGAACTGCGGGCCGCTATCGCCAGGAAGCTCGAAACCGAGAACGGCCTGAAGTACACACCCGAGCAGGTCGTCGTGAATATCGGCGGCAAGCACTCGGTCTATGAGGCCATGCAGGCCGTGCTCGACCCCGGCGATGAGGTCCTTTTGCCCGCTCCTTATTGGGTGACATACCCCGAAGCGGCCCAGTTGGCCGGGGCGGTCGTCAAGGTTATCGCGACAAATCGCAGCAACAGCTACAAAATCACGCCGGCCCAGTTGCAGCAGGCGATCACCAAAAAGACCGCCATGCTGGTTCTGAATTCGCCCAGCAATCCCGGCGGGTTCACCTATACGCCCGATGAGCTTCGCGGGCTTGCGAAAGCGCTCGAAGGCACCAATGTCTGCGTGATGTCGGATGAGATGTATGAGAAGCTCATTTACGGCGACACCAAGTTCGTCAGTTTCGCTTCACTGAGCGAGGACGCCTACAACCGGACATTGACTCTTAACGGCTTCAGCAAGGCGTTCTCCATGACGGGCTGGCGCCTGGGTTACACCGCCGGACCTCTGGAGGTCATCAAGGCCATGGCCCGCTTACAGGACCACATGACCTCGAACCCCGTGACATTCGTGCAGTACGCGGCGGTTGCGGCCCTGGGTCCGCAAGCCGGGGAGTCCATCGAGAAGATGCGCGTGGAGTTCGAGCGCCGCGGGAAGTACATGGCCGAGCGCCTGCAAAATATGGACGGCGTCGAATGCACGGAGCCGACCGGCGCGTTCTATTGCTTCCCGGACGTTTCCGCTCATTACGGCCGGACCATCGGCGGCATGAAGATCGCGGGCAGCATGGATTTCGCCAAGGCCCTCCTGGAGCAGGCCAACGTCGGGGTCGTGCCCGGCCTGCCGTTCGGCTGCGATGCCAACGTCCGTTTGAGCTTCGCCTGCTCCATGCAGCAAATCACCAAGGGCCTCGACCGCATCGAGAAGTGGCTCAGCCAAGCTTGAAGTTTGATGTTTGCTTGTTGATTGGAGAATCAGGAATCAAACATCTGCAATCACACTTCAAACTTCAGGACTTTTCACTTTCGCCCGCAGTCTATCAACGGCCCGCTGTTTGCAGCATTTTTTCGAACGCCTCCCGACCGCGCCGGGCGAGCTCATCGGGGCTGACATCCTCTACGTGGGTCGCCAGGGTCCAGACGTAGCCGGAGGGATCGGTCAGCTCGCCGGTCCGGTCGCCCCAGAACGTGTCCTGCACCGGTCGCTTCACCGTGGCCCCGGCGGCCATGGCACGATCGAAGGCCGCATCCACGTCCTCGACGTACACGTAAAAGCCGACGGGCGTTCCGCCCAGCGTCAGCGGCGATCCGCACTCCTGTCCCGGCATCTCGTCGGACAGCATGAAAACCGAATCTCCGATCTTCAGTTCCGCATGGGCCACCCATCTGCCGTCGGGCGTTGGCATGCGGAACCGCTCTTGGGCGCCGAACGCCTCCTTATAGAACTCGATCACGCGAGCAGCGTCGCGCACCGTCAGGACGGGCGTCACCGTTTGATACCCCTCTGGGATGGGTTTCACATCGCTCTTCATGGCTTGTTCCCCCAAAATCAATCCCCATAGAATACAGAATATAACTACCCTCAAACCGTCGAGGCCCAAGCACTCGGCTTGTTTGAGCTTCGGACCAGTTCACTGTAAGGTGCCACGCGCAGCGCAGCGATTCAATACTCTTTTTACTGAGCCCAACAGTGCTCTGGGGCGTCTACGGCCTCTGCCGGCCTTCCGTCAGGGTAATGAGCCGGTCTGGGGCGATGTTTTTAAAGACATCGACCCCGCCGCCGGTCCAGCGCACCTCAACGCGGTCCACGTGGTCCCGGTTGCCCAGCCCGAAGTGCAGACGCGTGCCGTAATGGCTCTGGTACCCGCGACCGCTGTGGACTTCATCAACCAGAGTCAGGTCCCCGGCCGTCACTTTGACGCGGGCTCCCACGCCGTCGCGGTTCGTCTTTACCCCCCGCAGAAGCACTTGTAGCCAATGGCCTTTTGAGGGTGAATCATTCCGCAGAATGGTAGGCTCGCGCCGGGCGTTCAGGACCACCACATCGAGATCGCCGTCGTTGTCGAGGTCATCAAAGCCGGCCCCTCGGCTGCTCAATTTCACCTTCAGGCCGTCGCCGCTCGTGTCGGACACGTCGACAAACCTGCCGTTACCCATGTTCTCCAAAAGGATATTGCGCTCGTCATAGCTGGTCACGTCGTCGTACTTGTCCACGTTATCCTGGAGGTGGCCGCAGGCGATAAAGATGTCCCGGTCGCCGTCGTTGTCGAAGTCGGCCAGGGTGGTGCCCCAGGTCACCTTGGACCACGTTCCGGCCCCGGCCCCGGTCTTCGTCGTCACATCCTGAAACGTCCCGTCGCCGAGATTCCTGTACAGGACGGTCAGGTCGTTCTGGTAAGAGGTGACGAAGAAATCCAACCAGCCGTCGTTGTCGTAGTCGCCGCCGTCGATGCCCATGCTCGCGCTCGGATCGCCGTTGCCTTTGTACGCGAAGCCGGCGACGAGGCCGACTTCCTCGAATCGGCCCCGGCCGTCGTTGCGGAAGAGGAAGTTCTCGAACACATCGTTGGCGACCAGGATATCGGTGTCGCCGTCGTTATCGTAATCGGCGCAGATGGTCCCCATGCCATATCCGGCGTGCCTGCCCACACCCGAAATCTCACTGACATCCGTGAACGTGCCGTCCCCGTTGTTGCGATACAGGAGGGCGGGCAGGGGCGGATAGTGACGCGGATTGACGTAGGTCGGGTAGCCGTCGGCCATGGTCGTGACATGCGTGTCGTAAGAAAACTTGAGGTAGTTCGCCACGTACAGGTCCAGGTCGCCGTCCCCGTCCATGTCGAGGAAGCAGGCGCCCGCACCGACCTGGGATGCGCCGGCTACGCCCGCTTCGCGGGTGACATCCGTGAACGTGCCGTCGCCGTTGTTACGGTAAAGCACGTTCGGCCCGTAATTGGTTACGTAAACGTCCTGGTCGCCGTCGTTGTCATAGTCGCCGACCGCGACGCCGAGGCCGTACCCCGTGTCGCCCAGGCCGCTTTGCTTAGTCACATCGGTGAATGTCCAATCGCGGTTGTTGCGGTAGAGGGCGTTGGCGGGCGGCTTCTTCCCTTGCGCGCCTTTCAACGGGGCGCCGTTCAGGAAGTAGATGTCGACGTAACCGTCGTTGTCGCAGTCGAACAGGGCCAGGCCCGCGCTGACCGTTTCTACGAGGTACCGCCGGCCGCTGCTTCCATCCGTGTGCTTGAAGGCGATCTTTGTGTCCCGGGTAACATCCGTGAATACGATTTTGCCGAGAAGAGTGTGTGAGAATATCAGCACCGACATCACTGCCGGAATGGCGCACTGTCGCAAACGATCTTCACCTCTCCTGGGACTTGTATGAAGCATCATGCGGATTGTGATCAATCTCAGCGCATCGTATGTCATCCTGAACGGAGCGCAGCGCGGGGAAGGATCTGGGCTGCGCATTTGAAGAACCTCGCATTCATTGACCAGATCCTTCGCCTTTGGCTCAGGATGACAAAGCGGCATTGTTTGAGAAATCGTCATGCCTTGTATCGCATCAGCGGCCGTTTCGGATAAGGTCATACATCTGTTGGTACTCACGATTGCCGGGAGCCAGTTCCAGGGCCTTTTGCAGGGCCGCGAGGGCGGCTTGCCTGTCGCCGGCTCTCTGACAGGCTTGACCCAGAATAAAATAGTTCTCCGCGACGGGCTCCAGCTTCACGGCCTTGCCGGCGAGATTACGGGCCTCGGCCAGGCGCTTACCGGTGTTGAGATAGAGGCGGGCAAGCTCGCGGTAACCCGCGGCTTCGTTCGGGGCCAGGATGATGAAACGTCGGAAGGCCGCTTCGGCCCGGTCGGCTTGCCGGAGCTGCAAGGCGAGAGTGCCGATTAGCAGGTGACAGGCCGGATCGTTCGGCTCCAATTGCCTGATCCTCTCGCACTGAGCCAGCGCGTCCGGAATCCGGCCGGTCGCGTGAAAAAACGCCGCCAGTTTTTTGATGGGCGCTGCGTCATTCGGGTCGACGGCGGTCGCCTGCTTGAGCAGTTCTTCCGCTATTGCCGTTTTGCCGGCCGCTCCGTAAAGCCCTGCGGCCTCCATGGACAACCCGACCATACTCTCGCGGGTCCGGGCCAGGTCGTCGGCCGGGCTATGGCCGTACCCGCGATCCGTCATGATGCCGGCTCGCAGTTGCGTAAAGACTGTCCGGCATTCGGTAGCCTTGTCGGACTGCCCCAGTTTGGCACAAGCCGTGGACAGCCCGTAATAGGCGCCGGCATACTTGGGCTGCAGCTCAATCGCTTTCGCATAGCACGCCTTGGCCCCCTCATAGTCCTGCTGCTGGAGCAGCGCATCACCGAGCAGGCAGTGGCTCTCGGCGGATTGCGGCGCGAGCCGGATTTCCTCCTGCAATTCCTGGGCCGCCTCATCGTAGCGCCCCAAGTCGATAAGCGCCCGGCCGATGACCCGATGCAGACCGGGCGTTTGCGGGTCGATTTCGAGGCCCTTTCGCCAAAACGCAATGGCCTGGTCGAACTCGCCTTTCTCTGCCGCGACGGTGCCCAGGCTGTGGTAAGCGTCAACCCGTCTCGGCGACAGCTCCAAACCCCTCTGCCAGAATTCCACGGCCTTGGCGGACCGGCCGAGCCGGCGTTGCAGATCGCCCATCAATATGCAGGCGTCACCGCTGGATGGGAGATCTTTCAGGACCCTTTCGGCGAGCTCCATCTGCCGGCTCTTGAGCAAGGCAATCTCCTGCTCCGGGGACAGTGTCCGGTCAACAGGCGCCCCTGTCCGGGACGCTCGCAAATCCGCCGCGGCGCCGGTCTGCTCCGGTTGGGAATTTCTCTGCCCTATGTATACAGCGGCTGTCGCGACCACCAGTGCGGCACCAAGGATGGCCCCGGAGCCGACAGCCCACTTGAGACGCTTGTGGCCCGACCCGCCGGTTCGAAAACCTCTCGACGGGCGAGCCCGGCGCGCGAAACGCCACGAGTGAGCCCGGCGTCTACTCCTGCCCCCTGTGGTTGTCCTGCGTTTCCTCATACAGACTGTTCCTGCCTCTCCGTTTGTGACAGGTATAATGAGGGCCCATGATGGTGGCTGGCACCGTTCCCCATTATAGCACACCGGTCGTGGCCAACCCGATTTTTCAGTAAAATGCGCCAACACCCTGTCGTGTGGGCCGTCCGGTCAATCAGCGGAACTTGCGAACAAAAAACAAATTCTTGACGATATATCGGAAAAGGCGTAATGTCTTCGGATTCTGATGGTTGCCAGGTACACGAGGTATTCCAATAGAGTTGAAACGCCCTGATATCACGGATTTGTCTCTTGACCAGGGAGGCCGGGAGGCATTCTCTGGCTGGCCGATGATGATCGGCTGGGCGGCCATGCTCCTCTTCGCTTTCCATGCCTGCACGCACATGGTGGCGGCCGGAGATACCTGGGTGGCGATGGCCTGCGGGCGGCATTTCGTCAATCACGGGGTCAGTACGGTCGAGCCGTTCAGCGTCAACAGCCACAAGGCCGGACCGACCCCGGAAGAGGTGAAGACGTGGCCCGGATGGGCCCGGTGGATTACGAAGACCGTCGGCCTGGAGACTGTCAAATACTGGCACCCGACCGGCTGGGTCAACCAGAACTGGCTCACTCATGTCATCTTCTACAAACTGACGACCGCGCTGGGCTCGGAGGCGGAACCTTACTACGATGCCTTGGTCCTCTGGAAGTTCGCCATCTATATTCTGGCCGCGGTGGCCTTGTATTTCACGGCCCGAGTCTACGGCGTCAACCCGGCTCTGGCGGCGATTTGCGTCTGCTTTGCCTTATTCATCGGCCGGTCGTTCTTCGATGTCCGGCCCGCCGGCTTCTCGAATCTGCTCGTGGCGGTCCTGATTCTGGTTCTCGCCCTGGCCAGTTACAGAAACGCACTATACATCTGGCTGATCGTCCCTCTGATCGTATTCTGGTCGAACGTTCACGGCGGGTATATCTACGCTTTTCTGGTGCTGACTCCCTTTGTGATGTGGCACCTTATTATGAATCTGCCGCGCCGGTGGACCGTCACCGCATACAGTATTCTGCTGTGGCTGGTGCTCTGCGGCATGTCCAACCGGCTTTTCCACCACGAACACCTCACGCCGGTTGCGCTCTCGGCGGACTGGGCGTTCTACCTTGTGCTCATCGTCGTTGTGGCGAGTATTGCCTTATCCTGCAACAGACGAATCCGGGATGAGAGCGTCATGGCCTGTTATGCCGCTGCATCGTGTGTGTTGTTCCTGCTTCTTCTGCCGCGGTTCTTTCCGGCGACGCCCGAATTGGGCAAGATGGAGCGGGAGTCGCTCGACACCTACGTGGCGAGCGCGCGTCTGGCCTACGTCGGCATCTTCGCGTTCGCTATGGTCCTTGGTGCGGCTGTCGTTTTCCTGAAGCAGAAAGTGGTGCGGGTGATGGAGCCCCGGGCCGTCCTGCACACGGTTGCCGCCGGTGCGGTCGCCTTTATCGCGATGGTGGTCTTCAATCCGTTCCATCTGACCAACCTCACGCATACGTTTGTGATCTCCGTCAGCAAGCACGCCGAGCGCTGGCGCGACGTCCACGAGTGGCATCGGGCTTTCGATTGGTCCAATCCCGTCGGCACAGCCAAGCCATTTCTGGTCATGTATATCCTCGCCTGGCTTGTCCTCGTTGCATGGATCATCGTCTCGGTGCGGATGGTGACATCCGCGGAGCCGCCTGCCAACAGGAGACGGTCCAAGACGCCGCCCGTCCAGTACAAGTGGCCCAAAGCAGACCTGGCGCTATGGGCGATTGCCGGGATGACGATTTACATGGCCATCCGATCGCGGCGGTTCATTCCGATTGCCGCTTTCGCGGCCTGCCCCGTGATCGCGCTGTTGATCGACCAGGCTGTGCGGGCGGTGGCAGCCATGGTGCAGTTCCCTCGGACGGGCAAGCTCGAGGTGCCGTCCATGCCCGCGCTCCTGCAAACGGGTCTGCGAATCACGGGGATGCTCGTGGTGGCGGTACTGGGGCTCTGGTGGGGGCTGAAATTCAAGGACGTGTATCTCGACCCCTGGCCGGGTGACGCCAAGCTGAACTCGGTGTTCATGCGGATGACCGCCTCGGACGCCAAGCCCTTCAGCGCCTGCGAATTCATCCGCAGGAATAAGCTAAGCGGAAACATGTTCAACTATTGGACGGAGGGCGGCTTTATCGCCTGGGGCCAGGAGCCCGACCCCCAGACCGGGCGGATTCCCTTGCAGTTGTTCATGGATGGGCGGGCGCAGGCCGCCTACGACGTGCCCACGTTCGACCGCTGGACGGATATCATGTCGGGCGGGCCCGTGGTCCGCCGGGCGCTGACCACCACCGGCAAGATGACGTCGACCGACTACGTCCAGACCGGCAACTGGATCGGCGAGCAGCTTAAGAAGAATGACGTGTGGATCGTTCTGATGCCCAACAACCAGTTTGACAAGCCGTTCACCACCGGCTTGGAGTACAGCGCGGATTGGCGTATCGTGTTCCTGAACGATAAAGAAAAACTCTTTGTCAACGTGACGCTGCCCAAAGGCGCCCAACTGTACCAGGCCATGCTCGCCGGTAAACTCAGCTATCCCGATGAATACTCCGCCAATTTGGCCCTCGGCCATAATCTTCTGATGTTCACGGACACGGCCCAGAAGAAAAGGGGTCTGGAGTTGACGATCAACGCGTTCAACAGCAATCCGACGCCTGCGCCCATTATCGAGATGATCCTGGCGACACAGTTTTCCGACCTTCGTCAGCGTGTCGACCAGGTCTGCGAGGAGTATGTGCAGACATTCGAAAAGAACAAGAAGGTCTGGGCCCGCGAGGATGGCTATAATCTTCGCCTGGAGGCGGCACGGCTGGCTCTCGTCCGGCTGGACCAGATCGCCAAGGCCAATGGCACCCCGCAGCCAACCGAGGCCTCGTATCGCAACCAGATGGAGCGCTACAGAACCGAGCGGGACATGATCGCACTGTTGAAAAGGTGGTAATCATGGCTGAGCAGGACGGCCCGCAGGGTCTTGGGGCCGATTCAAAGCCCCCAATCTCCATCACCGTATTCTTCCCCTGCTTCAACGAGCAGGATAACGTGAGCAAGGTAACCCGGCAGGCCATTGGGGTTCTGGAGGGTCTCCGGGCCGATTACGAGGTCGTGATCGTGGACGACGGCAGTTCCGATAATACCGGCCCGGTGGCCGACCGGCTGGCCGCCGAGTATAAGCGGGTACGGGTCGTCCACCATCCGCGCAACCTCGGTTACGGTGCCGCTCTGCAGTCGGGTTTTCGCGCGGCCACCAGGGAGCTCGTTTTCTACACCGACGGCGATGGCCAGTTCGACTTGGCCGAACTGCCGCCGCTATTGCCCTTGATGCAGGAATATGATATCGTCAGTTGCTATCGAATGGACCGCCGGGACAATTTCGTGCGCCGGATGAATGGCTGGCTCTGGACGAGGACGGTCGGCCTGGTGTTCTCGCTGAACGTTCGCGACATCGACTGTGCGTTCAAGCTCTATAAAAGAGCGATCTTCGATCATATCAAGATGGAGAGCACAGGGGCCTTGATTGCCACCGAGATTCTGGCTCGTGCGGCACATAAGGGCTACAGGATTACGCAGCGAGGAGTGCACCACTACCCGCGGACGGCGGGCAAGCCGACCGGCGGCAACCTGAAGGTCATATTCCGGGCGTTCCAGGAGCTCTGGAAGCTCCGCCGGCGGATTCTGGCGGGGCGGTAGTGCGTTGCTGGTGGAGACCATCCGCAGAATACGGCGGCTATGGATAATCAAAAAGTCAATCTCTTCATTTACGGCTCGCTCCGCGACAGCCGGATCTTCCAATCGGTCAGTGGGTACACGTTCACCCGCAAACCATCGAAGATGGAGGAGAAGGCCCTCTTTGCCGAGCTGGCGTTTCTGCCGCATTACCGCCGCGTGAGCCCCGACAACGTGTATTATTACGCTGTGCCGGCGCCGCCCGCCAGAATTGAGGGCCTCGTGGTCCACGATGTCCCGGCGGCGGCCATGGCGGAGATCGACCGCTACGAAGGCAAACGCTACCAGAGGGAGGCGGTCAAAGTCCACACCGCCGCTGGCGTCATCGAAGCGCAGG
>Ga0315289_10000941_pt1 | contig 45222 bp, 35 predicted proteins | sample YL17G11_40_MG_FD_203452 | JGI IMG/M metagenome (GOLD analysis project Ga0315289, IMG submission 203452) | Sediment microbial communities from Yellowstone Lake, YNP, Wyoming, USA - YL17G11_40 | ecosystem: Environmental > Aquatic > Freshwater > Lake > Sediment | place: USA: Wyoming | collected... | reverse complement strand
GGGCCTATATCATCCACCAAGGGAGCATATTGAAATCCGGAACTCCCCAAGACCTTGTCCATTCGGAGGAGGTCCGTCGGCGCTATCTGGGAGAACACTTCAGTTTGACTTGATCAGACCATGGCCTTAAAGCAGCGATTAGACCAGCGCCAGATTCAAAAACTGATCCTGGCCCCCGCCCTACAGCAGGCCATCAAGCTCCTGCCCTTGACCAACCTGGAGATCCGCGAGGTCATCGATGAGGAGCTGGCCGAGAACCCCATGCTGGAGCTGGAGGAGGAGTCGGAGGACAAGACGGCCGAGGCGGCCGCCGGCCCAGAATCGACGGAGAAGGCCCCTCCGGAAGGTGAGGCTTCCGACGACAGCGTCATCCCCGAGGAGAACGTCGCCCCAGAGCCGGCGGAGTTGGCCGAGGGCGAGGAGGGGGCCGAGTTCGACGGGTATTTCGAGCAGTATTTCGACGACGGCTTCCGCTCCTACACTCCGGAGAGGAAGGAGGTCCCTTCCCTGGAGAATTTCATCACCAGGAAACCTTCACTTTGGGACCACCTGGACTGGCAGGCCAACCTGACGTTCTTCGATCCAGTGGACAAGAAGATCGCCGAGGTGATTATCGGCAACATCAACGAAGACGGGTATCTCACCCTCTCCGAGGAGGAGGCGGCTTGTACGGCGGGCGCGGACCTGGAGCGGGTCCGCAAGGTCCGGGCCATGATCCGGATGTTTGATCCGGTCGGCGTGGCCAGCCTGGACTTGAAAGAATCCCTTTTGACCCAGATGGACCAGCTCAACCTGGTCAACGACATCACCCGCTCCATCATCACCCAACACCTGCCGCTCCTGGAGAAATCGGACTATCTCCAATTGAGCAGGGTCTTGGGCATCCCCCTCACTGAAGTCAAGTATCACATGGAGGTCATTAAACGGCTGGACCCCGCTCCCGGCCGCAAATACTCCCAGGACCGGACGGCCTACGTCGTCCCCGATATCGTCGTCACCAAAGAGGGACAGGACTGGAAGCTGACGCTCAGCAACGAAGGCCTGCCCCGCTTGCGGCTCAACAGTTATTATCGTCGACTCCTGCATCAGGCCTCCCGGTCCAACCCCGAAGCCCTCCGTTTCCTGCGGGACAAGATGAAGAAGGCCCTCTGGTTTCTGCGCAGCCTGGACCAGCGCGACCGGACGATCTACCGGGTGGCCAAATACATCGTGGACAAACAAAAAGATTTCTTCGAGAAGGGGCTGGAGTTCATCAAGCCCCTGACCCTGATGGAAATCGCCCAGGAGATAGGCGTGCACGAGTCCACCGTGGGACGGGTGGTGGCCAACAAGCATCTCGTCTCGCCCGAGGGCGTTTTCTCTTTGAAGTATTTTTTCCACAAAGCGCTGCCCGGCGACCTGGGGGAGGAGGTCTCCTCCCTGAGGGTCAAGAACCGGATCCGCAAGCTTGTGGAGGGCGAGGACAGGGGACATCCCCTGAGCGACATCGAGATCGACGACCTGTTGTCCAGGCAACACCTTAAGATTGCCCGGCGGACGGTGGCCAAATACCGCAAGCAGCTTGGCATCGCGCCGTCCCATATCCGCAAAAGGAAATTTATGGTGGAGGGAAACAATTCATGAATGTCCATCTGACCGCCCGCCACATGCCGCTGACTCCCGAGGTCCGGCAGTTCTGCGACAAGCGGATCAAGGCCCTGAACAAAAAAATAGCTCCCGGGACCAAAGTGGACATCATCCTGTCCGCCGAAAAACGGCGGCGCAAAGCGGAAATCCACGCCGTGGGCCGGGGAACGAACATTGTCTTGGTCGAGGAGAACAACGAAATCCTCAATGCCCTCAACTTGGCCTTCTCCGGCTTGGAGAGGAAGCTCCAGAAAGAGAAAGAGAAGCTCCGGGACCGGAAGCGCCGCGGCGGGCAGGAGCGCAAAGCGGTCCTCCCGGCCGAAGAGCCTCCCCAGCCGCGCCGGCGGGTGATCCCCGGTGACGATTTCTCCCCGAAGCCGATGTCTGTGGAAGAGGCCATCCTTCAACTCGATCTGAAGAAGCGGGACGTTTTTCTTTTCCGGAAGCCGGGGACGGAGCGCTGGGCATTGGTCTATCGGCGCCGGGACGGTCACTACGGCCTGGTGGAACCGGAATAGCGCCGCGACAACCTGCATGCCGGCCAAGCGCTTTGCTGGATTGAGGGGGGGCAGGCCTTCGGCCGCCCGCCGGCCGGCCGAGCGGAGACGGATGCTTCTTTCAGGTGGGCTGTTGCGGATGTACAGCCTGGGTGTGCTCATCGTGGGAGATAGCGGCATCGGCAAGAGCGAGAGCGCCCTGGAGCTGATCGCCCGCGGCCACCGTTTCATTTCGGACGACACGGTGGTGGTCCGGCGGCTGAGCGGCGGCCGCCTGGTCGGTTCTCCACCCGAACTGGGCCGGCACTTCATGGAAGTCCGCGGCCTAGGCATCATCAACATCAAGGCCATCTTCGGCCGAAAGGCCATCCTGGAACGCTCCTCCATCGACCTGGTCATCGCTCTGCGTCAACGGTCCAAACGGCAGAGCAGCGACCGGCTCGGCCTCAAAGCGCCCCAGGCCCACACCATCCTGGGGGTCCGCCTGCCGCAGATCGGCTTGCACATGGCCCCCGGCCGCAACATCGCCACCCTCATCGAGGTGGCCTGCCAGGTTCATTTGCTGAGGATAAAGGGCTACCATGCCCCCCGGGAGATGGTCGGCCGTCTCCACTGTGTTCTGGCCGAAAGCCGGAGCCCGGGGGTGCGGTAGCCATGCTTAAAAACGACCGGTTCTTGGTCATCACCGGGCTGTCCGGCTCGGGCAAAAGCATCGTCAGCCGTTTTTTGGAAGACCTGGGTTACTACTGCATCGACAACCTTCCGGCCAAACTCATCCCCAACCTGGTGGACCTCTGGCGGAGCGAAGAAGCGGACATCCCCAGGCTGGCCCTGGTGGTGGACATCCGGGAGCACGGCTTCTTGACCGAGTTTCCGCGCGTCTGGCGCGACATCCATAAGCGGATCTCTCCCCGGCTAATCTTTCTGGACGCATCGGACGAGACGCTGGTCAACCGCTTCAGCGAGAGCCGGCGGCCGCATCCCCTGGCCAAGAGGGGGCCTATTCTCGACGGCGTGCGTCTGGAGCGGCAGCGGCTGGCCAAGATCAAAAAAATGGCCGACGAGGTCATCGATACCACGGCCCTGGCCCTGCCCGAGCTCAGGTTGGTCCTGGCCCGCCGTTTCAAGCGCTCGGGAAAGAAACAGCTGCAGGTGTCCATCGTCAGCTTCGGCTACAAACACGGCCTGCCGCTTGACTCCGACTTGGTCTTCGATACCCGTTTTTTGCCCAACCCTTTCTACGTGGACCGCCTTAAAGACCTGACCGGCAAGAACAGGCGCGTCCGCGAGTTCGTCCTCCGCTCTCCGGCCACTTCCGCCTTCCTGGCCGAGCTGTTCCGTTTCCTGGACCTCCTCCTGCCTTTCTTCCTGGAGGAGGGCAAAAGTCCGGTGCGCATCTCGGTGGGCTGTACAGGAGGCCGCCACCGCTCGGTGGTCATCGCCGAACAATTGAGGTCTTACCTTCGCGGCCAAAAATATGATATAACCATACATCATCGGGACATGTTGAAGTGATCGGGCGCCGGAGAAGTCGGCCCGTTCGTGGAGAGATGAGGCCATGATCGGAGGAATCGTCGTTTCCCACGGCAAGCTGGGGGAGGAGTTGTTGAACGCCTTGTCCATCATCCTGGGCGAAGCCCCCAATATCGAGGCCATTTCCATCGGCTGGTATGACGACGTTGATGAATCCAAAAAGAGGATCAACCAGAGCTTGAAACGGGTAAACCAGAAGAGCGGCGTGGTCATCTTCACCGACATGTTCGGCGGAACCCCCTCCAACCTGAGCTACAGCTTTCTCAAGGGAAACGAGGTGGAGATCATCACCGGAGTCAACCTGCCCATGCTCATCAAGTTCGTGTCGCTGCAGCGGAGCAGCAGCCTCAGGGACGTGGCCCGCAAGGTTGTGGAGCAAGGGAAGAAGAACATCCATCTGGCCAGCGCCCTGCTGGACGCCAAACGGTGAGGGCGGCCCCGGCTCATGGTCGAGAAGAAACTGGTCATCAGGAACAAGCTGGGCCTCCATGCTCGGGCGGCGGTCAAATTCGTCAACCTGGCCAACCGTTTCAGCTCCAAGGTAAAGATCATTAAGAACGGCGCGGAGATCGACGGCAAGAGCATCCTGGGCATTCTGACTTTGGCCGCGACTCAGCATTCGACCATCACCCTCAAGATCTCGGGCAGCGACGAGAAAGATGCCTTTAAAGCCTTAACCGGCCTGATCAACGACAAGTTCGAGGAGAAGGAATAAAAGGATGGAGTTCGTCAGACTGCGGGGAATCGCCGTTTCCCCTGGCGTGGCCATGGGCCGCGTCCGTGTGACGGAACCACTGGTTTTTTCGGCCCAGCGGGAGTCCATTCCCCCTGTCCGGGTGAAGGCCGAACGGGCTCGCCTGGAACAGGCCGTCCGCCGGACCCGGCGCCAACTGTCCTTCCTCCGCTCCAAGATCAAGAAAAAAGCGGGCCAGGACCATGCCTTCATCTTCGATGCGCACTTGATGATTCTGGAGGACCATACGCTGCGCTCCAGCCTGGACCGAATCATCGCTTCGGAGAAGGTCAAGGCCGAATGGGCTTTGTGCCAGGTTAACGCTAAGTACCGGCGGACCTTCGAGTCTCTCGACGACGATTCATTCCGTCAGCGTCAACTGGACGTCTACGACGTCCTGGCCAAAATCTACCGGAACCTCAAGCAGAAGAGGGAGGCCATAGCGGCCGGGGGGAAGAAGATCCTGGTGGCCCATGATCTCCTGCCTTCGGAGGCCGCCGGCCGGCTCAGCCGGGGCAACGTTCTGGGCTTGGCCTTAGACATGGGCGGGCCGACCTCTCATGTCGCCATCCTGGCCCGCTCCCTCAACATCCCCACCGTGGTCGGCCTGCACGATGTCACCGGCCAGGTGAAGAACGGTGATTATTTGATCTTGGACGGGACGGACGGCGAGGTGATCATCAATCCACCTCCGGCCGTACAGCGTGAGTTCGAGAGCAAGAAACAGCGCTACAACAACTACCGACAGGAGCTTCGCCGGCTGGCCAGGATGCCGTCTTTGACCCTGGACCGGGTCCGCTTCACCCCTATGGCCAACATCGAGCTGCCCGAGGAGATGGCCCTGGCCCAGTCGCTGGGGGCGGAAGGAGTGGGATTGTTTCGTTCCGAGTTCCTCTACTTGCAGAGCGCCTCTCTGCCCGACGAGGAGGACCACTACCGCGTCTATTCCCAATTGGCCCGCTCCGCCTATCCGGCGCCCGTCACCATCCGGACGATGGACATCGGCGGCGAGAAGTCGCTGCCCCAGCTGAAGATCGAGCAGGAGCCCAATCCGGCTTTAGGCTTAAGGGCCGTCCGGCTGTCCCTCAAGAACAGGGACATGTTCCGGACCCAGCTGCGGGCCATCCTCCGGGCCAGCTTCCTTCGGAACATCAGGCTGCTGGTGCCCATGATCACCGAAATCGAAGAAGTGGGCGAAGTCAAGCTTCTGGTCGAGGAGATCAAGGCGGAGCTTCGGGCCGAGAAAATCCGCTTTGACCAGCGCATCCCCTTGGGGGTGATGATCGAAGTGCCGGCCGCCGCCGCCTTGACCGACCTGCTGGTCAAGGAAGTGGACTTCCTCAGCATCGGCACCAACGACCTTATCCAGTACTGCCTGGCTGTGGATCGTTCCAACGAGTCTGTGGCCTATCTCTATAAGCCGCTCCATCCTTCGGTCCTGCGGCTGGTCAAGTTCATCATCGAGACGGCGGTCCAGGCCGGCCGTCGGGTGACGGTTTGTGGGGAGATGGCCGCCGACCCCCTCTCGGCCTTGATCCTGCTCGGGTTCGGGCTGCGGGAATTCAGCATGAACCCCATCTTCATTCCGCGCATCAAGAGGATGCTGCGCGCCGTCGAGTTCCGCACTGTCCGCCGCATCGTCGCCCAGGCCATGGATCTCCGTACGGCCCAGGAAGTGGAAGAGTTCGTGACCGAGAAGATACTGGCCCGTCATCCCCATGCCTTTCTGAAAGGCGGCGCGGAGTGACGGCGGGCTGAAGAAGCGGGCCGGCAGGGGCGTTAGCGGCAGCATCTCTTAACATGTGATTTTCAAGAGGTGTCGGAATCGTCCCCAGGGGCCCGGGGGAGATTTCGGCACCGATACTGAATCACATAAACGAAGATGCTTCCGAGGTTAGGGCTTAGCTCGGCCGTAGATGTCTTCTAGCCGGACGATATCCGACTCGTCGGAATCGCCGATCCAGATTTCCATGATGCGGGCGGCCGCCCGGCCCGGGTTGCGGAGACGGTGGGCCATTTCGCGGCCGATGAATATTTCTTCGTTGGGCTCAGGCCTCCAGACGCGGTCGGCCAGGGTGATCTCCAGCCCCGGGTCGAGGGCGATCCAGAACTCGGACCGGCGGTGGTGGAGTTGGAGGGACAGCGAGGCGCCGGCGTTGACGGTGATGATCTTGATGCTCCGGGCTTCCTGGTGGGGAAAGGCGCGGAACTTGCCCCAGGGGCGGATGTCCTCGACGATGCCGTCCCGGAATCTCTTTTCGATATCCTGATTGTTGTCCATGGCGGCTCCCGGCTGGAATCTATGGTTGTGGGCCGGGTCGAGCGGCCCGGTCAGAACGGGATCTCTTCGTCCTCGCCGGATCCTCGGGCGGGGTCCGCCTCTTCCTCCTCTACAGGGAAGTCAGCGGCGGCGGACTGAGGCTGGGGCTGAGGTTGGTAGGGCTCCTCTTCAGGGCCCTCGGTGCGGCGGCCCAGGAGGACGATGTTTTGGGCTTCGATCTCGGTGGTCGAGCGCTTGGCGCCTTCTTTGTCCGACCAGCTCCGCGTCCGCAGCTTGCCCTCCACCAGGATCTGTCTGCCCTGGGCCAAATACTTTTCGCAGAACTCAGCCAGTTTGCCCCAGGCCACGATGCGGTGCCATTCGGTCCGGTCCGAGGTCTCCCGCGTTCCGGGGTTGTACAGGCGTTCGTTGGTGGCCACCGAGAAGCGGGCCAGGGCCCGTTCCTTCTGGGGAAGGTAGCGAATCTCCGGTTTCTGGCCCAATCGTCCGACGAGAAGAACCCGATTAAGACTGTTGATGTCCCTCATTCTGTCCTAAAATCTCCTTGATTTTTTGCTGGGCCAAGCGGGTTTCCTCCTCGTTGGGATACTTGGTGATCAGCAGCTTGAACACCGACAAGGCTTCCTCTTTCCGGCCCAGTTCCAGAAAGCTGAGGCCCTTCTTGAGATAAGAGGCCGGGATCTTGTCCCCTTGGGGATAGTCGAACAGGAGGAGGTTGAACTGTTCGATGGCGTCCTCGAATTTTCTCTGGCTGAAATAGCATTCGCCGATCCAGTACAGGGCGTTGTCGGACAGCGGGCTGTCGGGAAACTGTTCGCGGTAGATTTTGAACCCGTCGATAGCCAGGCTGTAGTTGCCCTTGATGTAGTCGGTATAGGCCATATCGTAAATTTCTTTCGGCGCTTGATTAGACGGCGCGGGCGACCCGGCTGTCTCACCGGGCTGGCCCGCTTTGGGCTCCTCGGGCTTGGCCGGCTTCTTGTCCTTGCCGCGGGACTTGTCATCGGCCCGAGGCTTGGTTTCAGCTTTGGGGGCCGCGGTCCCGCCCTCGGGCGGGGCGGCCGCTGTCCGGGCGGCGATGATCTCTTCGGTCAGCGTGGCCAGCTGCCCGCTGAGCGATTCGAGCCGAGTCAGGACGACCTGGTGCTGGGAGGGGATGTTCTGGACTCCCTGCTTCAGGCCGGCTTGGTCAGTCTGCAGTAATTTGAGCTGGGACTGCAAGTCCCGGACTTGGCCGGACAGGGATTGGATATCGCCCGCCCACTTGCCGATCCTGTCCTCCAGCTTGAGGAGTTGCTGTTTGAGGAGCTGGACGTCCTCATAGATGAGCTCGTAAGCTTTCTTGCTCTGGCCGGCGGCGCTCAGCGCGCAGGACAAGACAACCACCCCGGCCAGGAGCCCGAGTCGGGGCAGGGGGGATGGTCCGGGTCGTTTATTTTTCAATGATCAGAAATTGGGCGCGCCGGTTTTTGGCCCAGGCGAACTCTTCATGACCGGGGTCCAGCGGTTGGCTCTTGCCGTAGGAGATGATCTTCAGCCTTTCGGGAGAAATGCCCAGCGAGATCAAGTATTCCTGGCTGCTCTGGGCCCGCCGCTCGCCTAAGGCCAGGTTGTAATCCTCCGTGCCTCGCTCGTCGCAATGGCCTTCGATGAGGACCTTGGCCCCCTGGAATTTTTTCAGCCAGGCGGCATTGGACTCCAGGACAGGTTTGGCATCCGGCCTAATGCTGTATTCGTTAAATTCAAAATTGATCATGTCCAGGGGCATTTCCTGGTTCAACTGGTCAAGCGATTTGGAGGCGAAAATCTCCTCTTCGGACAGCCTGGGCGGGGCCACCTTGGTCCCCTCGTCCACCTTTTCAACCGCAGGTTGTTCCTTGACGGCCGGGGGGGGCGGGGGCAGCTCTTGGACCTTCTTCCGGCAGGACAGGGTGAAAGCCAGGGCCAGGCTAAGCACCAGGCCGAGGACGATGACTTTTTTCATGGGACCTCCTGGGATGGTCTTGGTCAAAATTCGTCCATATGACTCTAAAGCTTATATACATGACTGCCCAAGGGCTGTCAACGTTTATCAGGTTCAAAAGCCTATTTTCAAGCAAGAATTCTGTTTGGACAGGCGACCGGATCGTGCAGCCGAGAGGTCAGTTTATTAGCGGGGAGGTTTTATGCGCCGCACCAAGTCCAGGAAGCGCGGGTCATCATGCAAGGGCGCGTAAAAGGGATTTTGATTGATCCAGGGCAGAAAACTGTTGCGCTCCTTGTAGGCCGCTTCCAGCCAGCGGAAGGCCTCGTTTTTATCTCCCAGCAGGGTGTAGATCTCAGCGATGAACCAGCCGTCCCAGCCGCCCGCGGGCGCCGGTTTCTGCGCCAGGAACTTGGCCAGCGTCCGGCGCGCTTCGTCCTTTCGCCCGGCCTGCGCCAGGGACTCAACAAGACACCATCTCCAGGTGGGGTCGACCGTGGCCAGCTTCTGGTGAGCGGCAATAGCCTCGGTATACATCCCCTTAGCCGCATAGGCATATCCCAGAACGCACAGGCCCTCATTGAAATTGGGGTCCAGTTCGAGCGACTTCCGGGCTTCCCCGAGCGCCTGATCGTTCTGCCCCATCCAAAAGTACTGCCAGCCTCGATCCGCGTAAAACAAGGGGTTGAGCGGCTCTACCTCCTGCGCCCTTTTCATTTTTGCCAGGGCTTCGTCCCCATGCCCGGTCAAATGGAGATACCATGCATAGTCGCGATGGGCTTCGCCCAGGCTGGAGTTGAGCTCCATGGCCCGCCGCAGGTCTTTTTCCGCTCCGGCATAGTCCCAGTCCGAGTAGAGTTTGGTCATGCCCGAGGCCAAGTACATCTCCGCCGGCGGATTGCCCCCCAATTCCTCCGCCTTGCGCGCGGCGGCCTTGGCCCGCTCGAAAGCGTCCGGATGCCTTTCGTGACCGATGATGCTGTAAGCCAGCGCCAGGGCGGCATAGGACTGGGGATTGGTGGGGTCCTTCTCGACGGCCTGGTTGAGATAGGCCAGGCCTTTTTCAAATCCTTCAGGCGTCATTTTGTTCAGGTAAAACTTTCCCTTGAGATAGGCCTCGTACGCTTCGGGGTTGACCGGCCGCGCGGCGGACAGCCGAACTCGCTCGGCAGGGGTTAGGGCCGCATGGACCTTGTCGGCGATCGTGCCGGCGATCTCGCTCTGCAAGCCCAAGATGCTGGTCAGGTCGCGCTCGTATTGGTCCGCCCAAAGATGCTTGTCCGTCGAGGCTTGGATGAGCTGAGCGGTGACGCGCACCCGGCTGCCCTCGCGCTGCACTGAACCCTCGACCACCGCCTCGACGTTCAACTCCTTGGCGATCTGGGGCAAAGGTTTCTTGGTGCCCTTGTACTGCATCACCGAAGTCCGGGAAACGACCTTGAGGGCGCTGACCTTGGCCAGGTTGGTGATCAGTTCCTCGGTCATGCCGTCGGCGAAGTAGTCCTGCTCTTTATCCCCGGAAAGATTCTCCAAGGGGAGGACGGCCAGAGAGGTGAACTTCAGCGTCTGGCCTCCCCCCAGCAACCAGGTCCGCAGACCGGCCACATTAAACCCGAATAAGACCACGGCCAGCACTACGAACGCGCCCGCCAGAACCAGTCCAAAGTGCCGCGCCAGCCAATAGCGCCAGGCCACCCAGGGAGACACCGTTCCTTTTTGGATCGCTTCCAGGGCGGACTGGACCTCGGCCGCCCGTTGAAAACGCCGCTCACCCTCTTTCTCCAGGCACCGGTCTATCACCGCTCGAAGCTCTGCCGGCACCTGGGCTGGGAGCGGCCGGGGTTTTTTATTCAAAATTTCAGAGCTCAGCTCAAACCCTGTCTGGCCTTGGAACGGTGGCTTGCCGGCCGCCATTTCATATAGCACCACGCCCAGAGACCATATGTCGCTGCGGGCGTCGGCCGGCTGGCCGGCCAATTGCTCGGGGGCCATGTAAGCCAGGGTGCCGGTTAGGATTCCGGGAGACGTCAAGGAGGCCAGAGACCGGGTGGCTTCGCCCAACTCTTCCCCCGTCAAGCGTTTGGCCAGGCCGAAATCGAGCACTTTGGCCCGGCCCTCTTTAGTGATGATCACGTTGGGGCTCTTGAAGTCGCGATGGAGCACGCCCCGGCCATGGGCCTGCCCGAGCGCCTCGGCCAATTGGATTCCATAGCGCAGGACCTGCTCCTTGGGTAATGGCCCGGCCGCCAAGCGTGCGCTCAAAGGCTGGCCTTCCACGAATTCCATGGCGATATAGACTTGGCCCTCGGCTTCGCCCACTTCATGAATCGTGCAGATGTGGGGATGGTTCAATTGAGAGGCGATGCGCGCTTCGCGCAAGAGCTTCGCCCGGGCGGCTGGATCCTGGAAGTTGCTGGCCGGCAGGACCTTTAGGGCGATGTCCCGGTCCAACAATTCATCATGGGCGCGATAGACGACGCCCATCCCCCCTTCCCCTATTTTCTCGATGACGCGGTAATGACCGAAGGTTTGTCCGATCATAATAAACCCTCCCGGTGCTCGGGGGCCGCCCTCTATGCCTATTCCCGCTCCATTGTGAAAAATGATATGCCGCGCCACATAGAAAATCAAGGCGCGCGGCGGTCGAGCCCGGTTTAGTTCGACCAGTCGGGCAGCTTGTTGGAGCCCTTGGCAGTCAGCACCTTCAGGTTGGCGCCGTCATAGTCGATGACGAACAGTTGGGTCCCCCCGCGCAGGTTGGAGGCGAAAACGATGTGCCGGCCGTCCGGACTCCAGGAGGGCGACTCGTTCCGGGCGTTGCTTTCGGTCAGCTTGGTGATCTGGCGGGTGCGGAGGTTGAGGAGGTAAAGGTCGAAGACGTTGTTCACCCGGCAAACGCACACGATCCGGTCGCCGGTGGGCGACCAGGCCGGCGCGTCGAAGTAATCGCCGCCGAAGCTGACCCGGCGGACGTTCGTTCCCTCGGCGTCCATGATGTAGATCTGGGGGGTCCCTCCGCGGTCGGAGGTGAAAGCGATCTCCCGGTTGGTGGGCGACCAGGTGGGCGAAGTGTCGATGGCGCTGTTGAAGGTCAGCCGTTTGATGTTCCGGCCGTCGCTGTCGGCGATGTAGATTTCCGAATTGCCGTCCATGGTGGAGCAGAAGGCGATCTTCCGACCGTCGAAGGAGAAAGACGGCGAGAAATTGACTCCCCGTGTGGAAATAGCCGCGTACTTCCCTTCATCCAGGTTGAGGAGATACAGCCCGGCCGCGTCATTCTTATAGGACGTGTAAGCGATTTTCCGGCCGTCTATCGACCAGGCCGGCATGTAATCCCGGATAGTGTTGAAGGTCAGGCGCGTCTGGTTGGCCCCGTCATAATCCATCATGTACAGCTCGTCGTTGCCGTCGCGGTTGGAAACGAAAACGATCTTGGAGGTAAAGATGGGCTTTTCGCCATAGACTCTGAGAAGCTCGTCGGCCAGGCGGTGGGCCACCAGCCGGAGCAGGCCCGCTTCGGCCTGATAGCGCTTGCCCACGATGAATCGCTCCGAGCGGACGTCATAGAGTTTACCCTCCAGCTTAAGGTCGCCTTTTTCCCCCTCCGCCACCTCTCCCGTTAGAAGGAGGGAGGCTTGAATGGAGGCCCAATCCTTATAGAAGATGTTATCCGGGTCGAGGGGCCGGATGTAGCTGTAGTAGCTGGGGGGCAGAAGCTGGAAAACCCGGCTGAAGCGCAAATCGTCGGTCAGGACCTGATGCAGCTCGGCGGCCGCCGCTTGGGCCCTGGCCGATCCGCCGCGGGCCATGAAATTGGGCAGGGCCAGAGCGATGGCCGGTACTCCTTCGCGGATGGTGAGGACGACATCCTGCTGGGGGAGGGCCGAGAGCAGGGTGACGGTCAGGCTGAGGAGAGAGAGGAAGAGCGTTTGGAGTGTTGGAGGCCTCATTTGGAGTGCTCGAAGATAAGATATATGCCCAGGTAATCCTTCCCATAGTCGCTGGGCAGGGGCGGCAGGGGGGCGGACCTTTGCACGGCGCGGATGGCGGACAGGTCCAGCGAGCGGAGGCCGCTCGATTCCTGGACCTTGACCTCCGAGATCTGGCCGTTCCTGTAGATTTTGAAATAGACCACGGACTGGAATTGACCCTGGACGCCGGGGTCCACCAGCGAAGTGAACCAGTTGGAAGAAACACGGTCGGTGATGATCTGCAGATAATAAGTGTAGGGAAAATCGGCCAGGCCGATCTGGGAGGAATAGCCGGTGCCCAGGCCGAAACCCTCTCCGCTCCCGCCGCTGCCGCCGATCCTTACCCCGGAGCCGTAGCCGCCCGAGGACGAAGAATCGGAGGCCGAGCCGGAAGGCTTGGACTTGGTTCCGGGCTGGGGTTGGTTGATGGCCGTTTTTTTCTCAGCCTGGGCCTTTTTGTCGCGGCCAGGCTTGTCCACCGGGTAGCGGGGGCCGGACTTGGGCTCAACCGGCATGTTTTGCAGGGTGGTCAGGTCGCGCAGGCTTTCCTTTTTTATTTCGACCGGCGGCGGCCCGGCCGGCCGGCCGCCGCTTCGGCCGCTCCCGCCCGAGGGGCCGATGAAGTCAATGGGAACGTAACGCATCATTCCCGGCCGGCCTGAGCCGGGGAACCGGGGCGAGGCGGCGATCAGGGCTATGAGCACGACGTGGGCGGCCGCTGAAAAGATCAGGGTCCGCTTGAAGGTCCGGCCGGCCAGTCGGGACGAACTCAACGGGACCTCCTCTTTTTTCGGCCGACTTCTTTCGGTTCGGTGACCAGGCCGACGGTATCGGCCCCGGATTTCTTGACGATGTCCAGGGCCTCGATGAAAAACCCGTAGGGCAGGTCTTTGTCGGCTTGGACGAAAACAATTTTTTTCTGGCGGCCGGCGAAATAATTCTTGAGGGTTCGCTCCAGAAGCTGGATATTGATAACCGATTCGCCGATGTGAATATATTGGTCCTTGGTGATGGTCAGAATCAACCCCTCCTCGGCCGGGGATGATTCGGTCTCGGCCTGGGGCAGGTTGACCCCGATCCCCGACTGCATCATCGGCGCGGTGACCATGAAGATGACGAGCAGGACCAGCATGACGTCCACGAAAGGCGTGACGTTGATATCGGATAGAGAAGTGCCGATATCGCGCCGGCCGCGACGCAGGGGAGTGAGTTTAAGCGCCATAGAGCTTTTCGACGATCCCCAGGAATTCAGCCGAAAAATCCTCCATCTGGCTGATCAGGTCCTTGATGCGGGTCAAGTAGGCATTGTAGGCGATGACGGCCGGTATGGCGGCAAACAGCCCCACCGCCGTGGCGATAAGGGCCTCGGCGATGCCGGGGGCCACCGTCACCAAGCTGGCCGAGCGTTGGACGCCGATCTTGTGGAAAGCGTCCATGATGCCCCACACCGTGCCGAACAAGCCGATGAAGGGTGTAACGCTGCCCGTGGTGGCCAGGAAGCTCATCATCCGCTCCAGCTTGGAGATCTCGTTGTTGGCGGCCTTGTTCAAGGCCCGGCTCAGGCTGTCCACGTTGGCCGGGGTGAGGCTGATGCGGGGGTTGGCCTTGGCCAGGTAGGACAGCTCCTTGTACCCGGCCTGAAAGATCCAGGCCAAAGGGCTCTGGGCGTAGCGTTTAGCGGCTTCGTTGACCTCGGACAGGTTCCGGCTTTTTTCGAAGATCTCCAGGAACCGCAGGGATTGCCGGCCGGCGTTCTTCAGGGAGCGGCGCTTGTAGATGATGATGGCCCAGGAGAAAACGGAGAAAAAAAGCAGGATGAGCAGGATGAGCTTGACCACCAGGCTGGCGTCAACGACGAGCTTGAAAACGTTCATGCTGGAATTCAAAGTAGCACATGTGTTTTTAAGGTGTCAAATGCCGGGTTTCTTGCCGGCGCCGGGATCACCCCCGGCCCCCTGGGGAACCAGTCCCCTCGGTTCCCCCCGTCGAAACGACGGGCCCCCCTCCGCTATGGGGGGAGGAGGCGATCCCGTTACCTCTAAGAAATCACATTTTAAAAAGGACGCGTTTTAGAGGCGGGAGGATTATGCCGCGCCCAGGGCCAGGCACCAACCACTCATGTTCAGCTCCCCCGGTGCCCGCCTCGACAGGGTCGCTCTCCCGGCCCTTTTCGTTCACCGAGGTGAGCCGGTAAGAGAAAAGCTCATCTTTTTTCAGCCCCCGGTCGTCGAAGCTCGTCAGCGAAACAGCAAACTCTTTGTAAAACACAAAGGAGTCATCGGGCTGTCCTTTAGGTTTCCGGTAGAGCCAATAGCTGACGATGACCCCCCTGTTCAAGGGGTTGGCCGTCCACGTCAGACGGTTAACGTATTCTTTATAAAAGATAAAGTCGTTCTGCAGGCTTTGAACTTGGAAATTGGCAGGAGGATAAAGCCTATACTCGGCGATCAGGATCACCGAAGCCTCATTATTGAGCAAATCAACATCGGATTCATTCATTGCCGCGATCACAGCCGTATTGATGATCGTCCCATCTTTTTCCACCCTGGCCCGCAAAGTCAACGCAGCCGATTTCTGATCTTCCAGATTGCCAATGGTCCACAAACCTGAGCCCGGGTCGTATGTTCCCCTTGTGACATCGGATGAAACGAAGCTCAGGCCGGCCGGCAGCTTGTCCGCAACCTTAACTCCCGTGGCGCCCCGAGAGCCGAGGTTGGTGGCCGTGATCGTAAATGAGACCGGATCGTCCACATAAGGGCGAATGTTGTCCACGCTTTTGGCCAGGGAAAGGTCCGTCATGCTGCTCATGACAGGGGGTATTTTGGCCACAAAGGCATCTCCGCCGCCGCCGTTGTACGTTGTATCCGGGCCCCCCTTAACAGGGAAGGATGTCTGGTCGGATTCAGTCCCTCCTGAAATATAAGCGTTGCCCGAGCCGTCAACGGCTATGCTACCGCTCCCATCACTGCCTGAGCCGCCGATATAACCGCAGTAAACGAGGCCCGTGCCCGAGACATTGACCTTGGCCACAAAAGCGTCGGCTTCGCCGCCGTTGTACGTTGTATCCGGGCCACCATTAACCGGGAAAGATGTTTGGTTGGATTCAGTAGATCCTGCGATATAAGCGTTGCCCGAGCTGTCAACGGCGATGCCGCCGCCCATATCACCGCCTGAGCCGCCAATATAGCCGCAGTAAACGAGGCCCGTGCCCGAGGCATTGACCTTAGCCACAAAAGCATCCCATTGGCCATTGCCATGGTATGTTGTGCCAGGGCCTCCGCTGACAGGGAAAGTTGTTTGGTCGGATATTGTGCTTCCGGTGACATAGGCATTGCCCGAGCCTTCCACAGCAATAGCACGGGCGCCTTCAGTTTCCGCGCCGCCGATATAACCGCAGTAAACGAGGCCCGTACCCGAGGGGTTGACCTTGGCCACAAATGCATCCCCCCCTCGCCCTATATCGTTGAACGTAATGTCTGGGCCAACGGTGACAGGGAAGCTTGTCTCTTTAGAAAATGTGGATCCCGTGATATAGGCATTACCCGAGCCGTCAACGGCGATGCCGCCGCCTCCATCATCGCCCGAGCCGCCGATATAGCCGCAGTAGACGAGGCCCGTGCCCGAGACGTTGACCTTGGCCACAAAAGCGTCAGCTTCGCCGCCGTTGTATGTTAAATCAGGGCCCCCGGTTATGGGAAAGCTTGTCTGGTCGGATTGAGTATCTCCCGTAATATAAGCGTTCCCCAGGCCGTCTATGGCGATGTCCAGGCCATGATCTAAATCAGCGCCGCCGATATATCCGCAGTAAATAAGGCCCGTGCCCGAGGGGTTGACCTTGGCGACAAAAGCGTCATCCCATCCGCCGTTGAACGTTACATCCGGGCCTCCGATTACAGGGAATGTTGTCTGGTCGGATTGAGTATATCCCGTGATATAGGCGTTGCCCGAGGGGTCAACGGCGATTCCGTTGCCCGTATCATAAGCATTGCCGCCGATATAGCTGCAGTAAATGAGGCCTGTACCTGAGGCATTGACCTTGGCGACGAAAATATCCATCGTTTCCGGGCCCATGGTTACGGGATAGTATGGATAGTATGGCTGGTAGGAAACTCCAACGATATAAGCGTTTCCTGAGCTGTCCACAGCGATCCCACCGCTAGAATCTTTAAGAGAGCCGCCGATATATCCGCAATAAACTAGCGTTGCCGGGTCAATGACCAGGAGCAGGCTGCGGTCATAGTGGGCTAAAGAGAAGCCGACTTTCGCCTCACCTTCGGATGTCCTCTCCACATGATAGGCTGCCGCGATTAACTTCCTTTCCGCGGCCTTGCCTTCCTGGAAGACCAGGGGTTTTTCGTCCACGATGCTTTCCAGAGGGGTCCTCACAATCAGCCGCCCTTCCTTATCCACTTCGACATCGCTCGCGCCCCGGATGCCGAGTTGAATCAAGCCTGGGTCGGCGCCGGGGGAAACGATGAATTCATATTTGAGGCGACCGACATCGCCTTTATAGACCAGGTCTATTCCCCGCCAGAGGTCCCGGTAAACAATCTTCTTGTAGCCCGGAAGCCCGGCGTGCCAATCCTTGGGCCTGCCCTTGAAATAGGAGAACACGGCCCCCGTCTTATCCAGCCCCTCCGGCTCGACATCTTTCTTCGCCCCGATAAAATCTATTTTTACCACCCAGCTTTCCAGGGAGCCAGTGTCCATCTCCCCTGGCCCGGCTGGGACTTTGATTTGCTTTGGCTGCTCGGCCTTAGATTTTTTATATAAGGCCAGGGTGACTCCGTCGGGCGTGAAATATACGGTCCGGTCGCTCCCCTTGATATAGAAGCTGACCCGGCTGTCTGTCTGTCCGGCGTTGGGAACAAACTCCAGGGGAAGGCTCTTGCCAGCCAGCACTTGGGCCGTCGCCGCCGAAGGCTTGAGCGTCCCCCTTAAGCTTTCCGATTGCCCTATCGAAGAGACAAAGAGAATCGCCGATAAAAATATTATGATGGCGGAAGCTATAAACGCTTTGCGCATCGCCATGCCCCCCTCTTATTAATCACCCCAAATATCCGCTTTCTGAACTAAATATCAGGATATAAATGCCATGTCAAGACGCCACCATCCCCATGGACTGGACAGGAAGGCTCATCAACCTTGAAAAAACCTTGAACTTAATGAATCAGCCTAGCCGCGCTAGTTCCTCTGATGTCTATAGGCCAAAAGAATATCCAACGCCCAGGGCCAGGCGCCAGCCGCGTTTATTCCACGACGAACTCGTCGACAAAAATCCAACTTTTCAAACCGGCCAGGGGATGGCCGGCCGGGCACGGCCCGCTGTTGCGGGCCCGGACTCGGATATAGCGGGCGGAAGTCCGGTCCAGCGCGACTTTGATTTCTCTGATCGCCACTTGGGGATCTTTCCGCGAAAATCCGGGAATGACGGTGCCGGCCGAGGCGAATATTTTTCCGTCCCGGGACACATAGAACTCCACAAGGTCCGGCAGGAAGATGCCGATGCTGGCGTGCTGCAGGAACCCGCAGGCCAATTGTCTGAGGGTCATGACCCGGCCGAGGTCTAGGGTGGCCATCAGGTTGGTCCCCTCGAATCCCTGCCAGGCGCCGTCCCGGTGGGCGGCCGAGCCTCGGATGCCGTCGGCCAGCGCTTGAGGGCCGCCGGCCTGATAGTGGGGGCTGTAGGTCGGGGCCAGGACCACTTTCCGGCCGAGGCCGACGTGCCTGGTGAAGGATTGCTCCTCGGTTTCCCCATAGGGTTGCCCACCACGGAAAGCGGCGGCCCGGAGCGTACAGGTTTGGCCGATCTCGATCGGGCGGCGGTAGGCCGGCGAACCCAGGGAAGGACTGCTGCCGTCCGTGGTGAAGCGGATATCCAAGCCCGTTTCAGAGGGAGTGATGGCGGCCACCAGCCGGCCGGAGACGTCCAGATAGCCGGGACTGATGGTCAGGGGACGCGTCTCCGGTCCGTAGCGGACTCCGAGGAATTCCAGCCGAGGATAATGGTCCTGGAGGCGGCGGCGGAACTCGTCGAAATCCCGGCCCTGCCGATCGGACCAAAGGCATTCGGCCATGGCCAGAAGACGGGGGAATACCTTGGCCTCGACCTTTTCCTGGGGGGCGTATTCGGTCCACATGTTGCACTCGCCTCCCAGGACATGGATCGCTTCCTCGGCCGTCAGGCCGGGGGGAACGGGGTCAAAGGTGTAGACCTGCCGCAAGTCCAGGCGGCGGAGGTCGTAGTCGAAATACGAGTAGGTCACCGGCGAGACGATGGTGTCGTGACCGGATTTGGCCGCGGCCACGGCGCCCTCGAAGCTTCGCCAGGACTGGACGGTGGCCTTGGGCGCCAGGCCGCCTTCCAGGATCTCGTCCCAGCCGATGAGCTGCCGGCCCTTGCCGTTCAAGAACTTTTCGATGCGCTTGATGAAATAGCTCTGCAGTTCATTTTCGTCCTTGAGGCCTTCGACCTGGAGGCGGGCCTGGCAGCGCGGACAGGCCTTCCAACGATCTTTGGGAACCTCATCGCCGCCGATATGGATAAATGGGGAGGGGAAAAGCTCAAGCACTTCGCTGAGCACATCCTCCAGGAAGGCGAAGGTTCTTTCGTTGCCGGCGCAATACACATCCTTGTGCACGCCCCACAGGGTCTGGACCTCAAAAGGGCCGCCGCTGCAGGACAGGTCCGGATAGCAGGCCAGAGCGGCCATGGAATGACCGGGCATTTCGATCTCGGGCACGACCGTGATAAAGCGTTGGGCGGCATAGGCCACCACCTCGCGGATGTCCTCCTGGGTGTAAAACCCGCCCTGGCGCAGGCCGTCTTCGGTGAGCCGCCAGGCCCCGACCTCGGTCAACCGGGGATATTTCTTGATCTCGATCCGCCAGCCCTGGTCCTCGGTCAGGTGCCAGTGGAAGCGGTTCATTTTGTAATAGGCCAGCAGGTCAATGGTCCGCTTGATGAACTCGGTGCTCATGAAATGACGGCCGCAATCGAGAAGCATGCCCCGCCAAGGGAAACGAGGCCGATCTTCGATCCGGAGACAGGGCAGGTTCCATCCGGTGTTCGCCTCGAGGGTCAGGAGCTGCTTGATGGTCTGGACTCCATAAAACAGGCCGCGGGCCGTGTTCCCGGCCAGTCGGACCTCCTGGGGTGAAATTTCCAGGAGATATCCTTCCTCGCCCAGCTCGGGCTCTTGATCTTTTAATGTTATTCGGATCGTGGAGCCCGGCGAAGAGGGGGCCGCCGCTTGGGGAGGTTGGGGGGCGATCTTGGCCGCCCGGTTGAGATATTCGGCCAGGACAGCGGCCGCCGGCGCGGCCTCGATCAAGTGGTCATCCACAATGAGATTCGTCTCCGAACTCAAAACAAATTGTCCCGGCCGGATTTCGGCCTTCCAGGGCTTGGGAATGACATTCATCAGGACAATCTCCGGAGGGGAGGTGCCGGGGGTGTTCTGTCGAGCGGCGGCAGCCCACAGGCCGGCCGAGATGAGCATCCCCAGTCCGGCGGCTCCTATCAGCCGGCGCCACGGTGTTTTGAAGCAGGCAGGGGGCATGTCCGTCGTCTCTCTTTCTTCTCTAGATTTAGCTCGATCTTGGCAGCATCTCCGATCGTGTGATTCGTGGAAATAAAAGTTGGAGGAGCGGTATGACGCCAGCCCCTGCCCGCCCTTGCGCGAAGCCCACCCACCCGCACCATGCGCTGCGGGCGGGCACGGACTGGCGTCATAACAGGACCCCTCCTCTTTTTGAATGCCACAGCACAGAACAGGAGATGTTTACCTCGGCCTTCAATTTTAGGCCCAAAGCCGGTCACCCATACTATCATAGAGGATACGGCCAAAAAAGCGAGGTGGGGAAATTGACATGGGTCCCTTATCGCTTACTCAGCGAGAATATGAGAAACGCCTCAACCGCGTCCTGGAGTTTATCGAGGCCCACCTGCAGGATGAGATTCGGCTGGAGAAGCTGGCCGAAGTGGCCTGTTTCTCGCCGTTTCATTTCCACCGCATTTTCACCGCTTTGGTGGGCGAGCCGCCGGCCGAGTTCGTGCGGCGGCTGAGGCTGGAGCGGGCCGCCAACCTCCTTCTGAACAATCCCCTGCCGCCCGTCACCGAGATCGCCCTGAGCTGCGGCTTCTCCTCCTCGGCCCTGTTCGCCAGGCTGTTCCGGGAACGGTTCGGACAGAGTCCCACGGAATGGCGCGCCCGGCAAGCGGCCGCTCCAGGGCGAGAAAGCAAGAAGAGTCAAACACAGAGCAAGATTAGAAAAGCAAAAAGCAAGCCGAAGAAAGCGGCCGACCTCCTGTTGGTCTATAACCGACGCCGAACACAGACCACAAGGAGGTCAAGAATGGACGATAAACTTAAAACCGTCAAGGTCGAGGTGAAGGACGTACCGGCCATGCGCGTCGCCTACGTCAAGCATCTCAAGGGCTATGAGGACAGCGCGGGCATCGGGAACGCCTTCCAGAAGCTTTTCCTGTGGGCCGGGCCGCGCGGGTTCCTGGGCGGCGACATGAAGGTCCTGGGCATGTCCCTGGACAACCCGGACATCACCCCCCGGGACAAGTGCCGCTACTACGCCTGTGTCGAGGTCTCGGCCGAGGCCAGGCCCGAGGGAGAAGTGGGCATCATGGAGACGCACGCCGGCCGCTATGCCGTGGCCCGTTTCAAGGGCAAGAGCGATGTTTTCAAACGGGCCTATGATTTCATGTTCGGCCAGTGGCTGCCCCGGAGCGGTTTCCAGCCGGACGACCACCCCTGCTTTGAGATGTACAGGGGCGAACCTGAGAGCCGGAAGGAACCGACCTTTGAGTTCGACCTGTACCTGCCGGTCAAGCCCTTGTGATCATGCCCCTGGACCGCGCCTCATTCTTACGGGGACATGTTCGGAGTTCTCTTAAACCACGTACGTGTCCGGCTCATAAAGGCACATGAGGCAACACCTAAGGAGGTCAGAAATATGAAAAAGCACGATCTTCGCAAAGAATATAAGAACCTTTATTCCGCTTCGGCCAAGAAACCCGTCCTGCTGGACGTCCCGCCGTTCAATTTCCTGATGATCGACGGCACGGGCGACCCCAACACCTCCCAGGCTTTCAAACAAGCCGTGGGCACTCTCTACAGCATTTCCTATACGTTGAAGTTTGCCTGCAAGAAGGAGATGGAGGTGGACTATCCTGTCATGGCCCTGGAGGGGCTGTGGTGGATGGACGACATGAGAGAGTTCAGCCTGGACCGCCAGGGCGATTGGAAGTGGACGGTGATGATCATGCAGCCTGAATTTGTCCCCAAGCTGATGGTGCTCAAGACCATCAAACAGGTCAGAAAAAAGAGCGAAATGAAGGATTTTCCCAAGGTGCGATTGGAGAGGTTCAAGGAAGGCCGCTGCGCCCAGATCCTGCATGTGGGCCCCTACAGCACCGAGGGCCCGACCATCGCCAGGCTGCATGAGTTCATTGCCGCTGCCGGTTGCCAGCTGCGGGGCAAACACCATGAGATTTATCTCGGCGACCCGCGCCGCAGCGCCCCGGAAAAGCTGCGGACCATCCTCCGCCAGCCGGCGGCCTAATTTTCCGGAAGGCTTTTTATCCCTATTCTCATGATCCGATCTATTCCCCCCTAGCCCTCCTGGTTGTATAGACCGGAGACAAGGGGGCCAGTTTGGTGCCCCCGAAAAGTTCGGCCCTGACAGGTCCCCTCCGCGCCTTTTCTAAGAAGATGCGTTTGACTTAAAATCGTATATAATGGTAAAAATCGGCGGACTCCCATGAGTGCCCATAATCGAATTCAAAAGACCCTCATCGGCGCCTCCAGCCATTTGACACGCCGCCACTCTAGAACCGGCGCCCGGTTTTTAGACTTCGTCATACCGCCCCTGTTCGGTAACAGCCTGTTGTCCGATACGGCCGCCGCCCGGAATCGAAAGATCGTGCGGCGCATCCGGTCCTTCCGTCGCATCCTGGTCCTTCCCGATATCCATATCGGGGACGCGGTCATGACCCAGTCCACTATTTCCGCCCTGCGCGACTTGTTCCCCGGGGCGGAAGTGGATTACGTCATCAACCAAACCGCGTTTCCCCTCATCGAGGGAAATTCGGAGGCAACGCGCGTTTTGCCCCTTTTCCGAGGGGGCGCTTTTCCCTCCGCGGCGCTGCTGGAGCAATTGCGGGAGTTGGTGAACAAGGGCGGCTATGATCTCTGCCTCAACCACAGCCCCTTCATCAAGGATAAGGATATCGCCTTTCCGGGGATGCGCATCCTCAATTTTATGACCCGCGCCCCGGTGATCATCCTTCAGGAGCGTTTTCCCGGAAGCGTGAATCATTTCATCTATCACATGTACAATTTCGCCTACGACTTGCTGGCTTCGATGGCCCCCCAGGCCAGGGCAAAAAACTTCCGGAAAGTGAGGTTAAGCCTGTCCGATTCGGCCGTGGAGCGCGCCCGCCGCTTCGCTACCCAGGCCGGCCTGTCCCCCGCCCGGCCGGGGATCATGATCAACCCGGATGCCGCCTCCCCCTACAGCCGCATGCCCTTCCAGCAGCTGGTTGATTTGGTCGGCCTGTTGGCCCGGCTGGAGGTTACCCTTCTGCTCGGGGCGGGCCATACCGAACTGAGAATCGGCGAACGGATCAAAGCGGCCCTGCCCTCCGGTTTCCAAGAAAAAATCAAAATCATCCCGGCCGATTTTCCGCTGGAGGCTTATGCCGCCCTCATCGATTGTTGCGATGTTTTCATCTCCGGTGACACCGGTCCTCTCCATATCGCCGCCGCCCGGAAAATCTCCCGGACGGGGCGATATCCGCTGCGCAACCGCACGGCCGTCCTGTCCTTTTTTGGCGCGACACCGGCCCGGCTGTCGGGCTACGATTCCGGCCAACCGGGGTTCCTGGCGGCCAACCAGGACGCTCCCTCCTGGACGTTTGTCTCCCGCAGCCCTTGCCGGAACATTACCTGCCTGGACAAACTCTACAAGACCTGCGCGGTTGTCCGCTGCTTTGAAGGCCTGGACTTGGAGGGCATGGTCGAACGGGCAGGGTCCTACGTCCAGGCCGGGGCGCGGCGGCCCGCTCCCGCCAGCGGGCGGGAAGCCCGATGATAAAAATCATTTTGCTTTTTTTCCTGGGCTTCGGTCTGGGTTTTCTGGCGGCCATTCCGGTGGGGGGCTCTCAAATTGAAGCGGCCAAACGGGCCATCCACGGCCATCTGCTGGCGGCCTGGATGGTGGTCCTTGGCTCCGTATCCTCGGATATCTTCTACGGGGTGATTTCTCTTTTCGGCATCGCCCCTTTTCTCGAAATCCCCTGGGTCATGGCCGCCTTTAATGCCGTGGGCGTCATCGTCCTGTGGACTCTTTCCTTTCTGACGATCAGGGAGAGTCGAAAACCCCACGAAGTCCGTTTGGAACAGTCCTCCCTCAGTAGCAAGCGCCGGGCCTATCTGACCGGGTTCACCCTGGCCGTCACCAACCCGCCCATGATCCTGACCTGGCTGTACGGCATCACCCTGGCCAAGCATCTGGGGCTGGCTTCTCCGTTCACCACCGTGACCAAAATTCTTTTTATCGCCGGCGGGGCGCTCGGGTTGGGCACCTATCTCGGCGTTCTCACGGCGATCATGCACCGCATCAAACATTTCATACCCTTAAAGACCCTGGGGAAAGTGTATTTTTGGCTGGGGGTCGGCCTTTTCCTGCTGTCCTTCTTTTTTATTTACAACATCGTCCGCTATTTCCATAACGCCGGATAACCTGAAATCGGCAGCCGTTTCCTCTTGCGGTGAATTAGATAGCTGTCACGGTTTTGACACCGTTTTGAGGATGGCCACCGCTACGGACTTGGCCTGCTCGCCGCTCTCCTTGGTTGGGCCCACGCAGGACGGGCAGCCGTCGCTGCAGGGGCAGGCCAGGATGGTCTCCAGGGCGTGGCCCAGGAGCGTCGGTTCCAGGCCGAAGAGGGCCGGGCTGAGGCCGACCCCGCCGGAATAGTTGTCGTAAATAAAAATATTGGGGGAGAATTCCGGCTCGGGCAGGGCCGGCCCGTCCGGCGAGGCCGCCGTCCGGAAGGGCAGGTTGCGGGGCGGAAGGCTCTCGCCCGTGGCGTTGTCGCCGATCGAGACGCCGATGTCGTGCAGGTCGCACATCAGGAACAGCGGAGCGACGTGGTGGAGGAGGTAGGCCAGGCCGTACAGGCCGTTGACTTTCTGCTCGGCGGTGAAGGGCAGGCCTCCCATAACCGCGGTGGGGATGGTCAGCCACCAGGCCGTGGTGTGCATCTCGTTCTCGGGGAGCTGCAGCTCGCCCGAGCCTACGTTTTCCATGGTGAAGAACTTGATCTTTTTAAAACCCACCACCTGCGTGGCCACATGGACCTCGCCCCGGCTGGTCTCGCCCCGGCCCAAGGGCTGCCGGTCGAAGACATCCAGGACTTTGATCTTGGTGTAATCGATGGCGTCGGTGTAGTAATCCGTCTCGGTCCTCTTGACGTAGGCCTTGCGCTCATCGTAGTCCAGTTTTTCCACGAAGTACTGTTCGCCCTCGCAGATGTAGATGGCCTTGGGGTGGAGGGTCGACAGGGCCGAGGTGAAGTCCACCTCGGCCAGGACCTGGGCTTTGCCGGTGGTGTCCACCACCACAAAGTTGTCCGAGCTCACGCTGCGCAGACTGATGGCGTCGGCCGGATAGGATTCCGAGGTGTAGTGCCACTTGCCCTTGGTGTGATGGAGGATCTGGCTTTCCTCCAGGTAGTTGAGCACTTCGGCGATCTCCGCCCGGCCGAACATTTCCCCGTCGGCGAAAGGCAGTTCGAAAGCGGCGCATTCGACATGGTGGACCAGGATGGAAAGGTTATCGGGGTTGATGAGGGCTTGCTCCACGCTCCGGGTGAAGAAGTAATCGGGGTGGTTAATGATGAACTGGTCGAGGGGCGAGCTGGAGGCCACCAGCACGGCCGCCGAGCGTCCCGTCTGCCGGCCGGCCCGGCCGGCCTGCTGCCAGGTGCTGGCAATCGTGCCCGGGTAGCCGGCCAGCACGGCCGCATCCAGGCTGCCGATATCGATGCCCAGCTCCAGGGCGTTGGTGGAGACCACGCCCAGGATGCTTCCCTCCCGGAGGCCCTTCTCGATTTCCCGCCGCCGCAGGGGCAGGTAGCCGCCCCGATAGCCGCGGATGAGGCCTTCGTCGCCGATCTTCTTCTCCGTATCTTCCTTGAGGTAGGTGACCAGAACTTCGGTCAGCAGCCGGCTGCGGGCAAAAACAATCGTCTGCAGCCGGTTGTGGAGAAAATAGGAAGCCACCCGCCGCGCCTCATTGACGTAGGACCGCCGGATGCCCAGGTGAGGGTTGACCACGGGCGGGTTGTAGAAGATAAAGTGCTTTTCCCCGCGCGGCGCGCCATTGTTGTCGACGAGAGCTACCTCCTCCTCGATCATCCTCTCGGCCATGTCTACCGGGTTGGCGATGGTGGCCGTGCAAAGGATGAAGCGGGGCGAGGAGCCGTAGAAGCGGCAGATACGCCGCAGCCGGCGGAGAACGTTGGCCAGGTGACTGCCGAAGATGCCCCGGTAGTTGTGGAGCTCGTCGATGACGAAATACTTGAGGTTCTCGAAAAGCTTGAGCCACTTGGTATGGTGGGGCAGGATGCCGGAGTGGAGCATGTCTGGGTTGGTGAGGACGATATGGCCGCGGGCCCGGATGGCCTTGCGGGCGTCCTGGGGCGTGTCGCCGTCGTAGGTGAAGATGCGGATGTCCTGGCCGAGGAGCTTGATGGTCTGGTCCAGCTCGGCCCGCTGGTCCTGGGCCAGGGCCTTGGTGGGAAAAAGGTAGGCCGCCCGGCTCGAGCTGTCTTTGAGAACGGCGTCCAGCACGGGCAGGTTGTAGCACAGCGTCTTGCCCGAGGCGGTGGGCGTGACGACGACGATGTTCTTCCCCTCCTGGAGACAATCCCAGGCGCGGCGCTGGTGGGTGTAGAGCCGCTCGAACCCCTTTTGGCGCAGGGCGTCGCGGAGAAGGGGATGGACTTCGCCGGGGTAATCCTCGTATTGTCCCTCCTGGGCGGGGATGGTCTTGACGGTGCAAATGGAGTGAGTCCGGAAGCCGGACTCCTGAAGCTCGTCCAGGGATTTGATGAGGTTGATCTCGCGCTCGCTGGCCATGTCGGCGTCCTGGGCCCTATCCTAGCCCAAGCCCGAGCGGCCGGTCAATGACCGGCGGGATTGCCGGATCAGATCCCGGCGACTCCAAAATGGAACTGACCCCCTGATATTGCACCGATCGGCGGCCAGGAATATCCTTTTCCCATGAAGGGCGGGACCCATCCCGAGATTTATGGTAGGGATTGGCGCGGAGCGTAAATAGCCAATTCCTATAAAATCGCTTTTGTTGACATCCGCCCCTGCCGCTGCTAATATTTTGAACAAAGGGGATTATCATGAACAAAAAAACCCGCGTCTTTTTTTCTTTGGGCATCGTCACCTTATCCCTATTTCTTGCCCTCTGTTTCTTCGGGCCCCAACTCCATTCGCAAGGCATCCGCAGAGTCACCCTGCCCCGAATTAGCGGTTGGGTGCATGTCCAGGTCCCTTCTTTATTCGCCGTGTACATCACCATCACCAGCGGCGGCACTCCGATCACAATGGCCACTGTCAGAGTGGACGATAGGTTCAATGTCCCCCATTCAAGAGACGGCATTTATAGCGCGTCTACGGGTGGCTACTCGCCCATAAGCTATAACATGCCCATAAAAATCTCCATTAAGTCGCCTTTACGTACTGAACCGGAGATTTTCGCCGGCAGCAAAGTTTCCGCTCTCGCACAATTCATCTCGCCGACTCCTGGCAAGATCATTGATCTGCGGACCACCGAGTTTGTCAAAGTCCAATGGAAATACACCGCGGGCAGCGCGACGGTTGAAAAACTTCTGCTTGACCGAGAGGGAGTAGGGGGAGACATGGAATTCACTGGAATCGGCGCCGCCACGCGCTATGAAATCAGCCGAGATCGATTGGTGCCCAACAGCAATTATCGACTGATCCTGCTTGTGGCCTTGAATAATTTCAGGTTCAAGGATCCAAGCCTGGTGGATTCCTCTTCGCGTATCACGCTAACGATGAAGGTGTTTACTTCGTTCAGAACCGCTCCCTGATTTTTCATTTAGCCGCTTCCCCCGCTCAAGGCATCGGTTTTGGTCCTCTCAATGACCGGTTTCGGCTCCATGACCATTTGTGTGGTTTTTTGGTTCATATGGAGAAGGAGAGAGGGTCTGGGATAGGATTTCGGCGCCCGGCCGCGGTTTTTAACGCCGCGGAATCTCCGGGTTTCTCAGTCGGCTGCGCGATTCGCCTCCTCCGGAGGCTGTAGGCAGCCGGCCGGCAAGGATATGCTAGAACCCTTCGAAACCCGTCGATTCCGGGCTAAACCGCTTATGGCGCCTCGTCCCTCCCCCAAGCCCTCTTCCTTATTCGATAATAACCACAATGTTGGTCATTGAGCCCTTATATAATTGACACCCGCCCCCTGGCCTGCTATTCTTGGGCCACCTGAGGAAGGGGTTTTTTCATGATTTGTCCCAAGTGCCGTCTGGAAAATCCGGACGGGACGCGTTTCTGCGGCCAGTGCGGCGCTTCCCTCTCCCCAACCACCGGACCTGCCGCCCCGAAGTCGCAAACCATATCCCTGCCGCTCCGGGAGCTCGCCTCGGGAGCGACCTTCGCCGGAAGGTACGAGGTCATCGAAGAGTTAGGCAAGGGCGGCATGGGGCGGGTGTACAAGGTCCTGGACAAGGAAGTCAGAGAAAAACTGGCCCTCAAGCTCCTGAACCCCGAAATCGCCTCGGACGAGCCGACCATCGAGCGCTTCCGGAACGAGCTCAAGCTGGCCCGGACGATCTCCCACCGCCACGTCTGCCGGATGTATGACCTGGGCCGTGAGGAAGGAGCCTACTACATCACCATGGAATACGTAGCCGGGGAGGACCTGAAAAGCCTCATCCACCGAATCGGCCAGATCCCCATCGGTAAAGCTGTCTCCATCGCCCGCCAGGTCGGCGAGGGGCTGGCCGAGGCCCACCGCCTGGGCGTCGTCCACCGGGACCTCAAGCCTCATAACATCATGATCGACCGCGACGGCGAGGCCAAGATCATGGACTTCGGCATCGCCCGCTCGGTCAAAGCCAAGGGCATCACGGGAGCTGGTGTCATCATCGGGACGCCGGAGTACATGTCGCCGGAACAGGTGGACGGGAAAGACCCCGACCGGCGTTCGGACATGTATGCCCTGGGAGTCGTTCTCTTTGAAATGCTGACGGGGCGCCTGCCCTTCGAGGGGGACACGCCCCTGAGCACGGCCGTCAAGCAGAAAACCGAGCCCCCGCCCGACCCGAAGAAAATCAACGCCCTGATCCCCGACGACCTGAGACGCGTTGTCCTCAAATGCCTGGAAAAATCGAAAGATCGAAGATATCAGAGCGCGGACGAGATCGTGGCGGAGCTCGCCAGGATCGAGACGTCACTGCCCCAGACGACGACCCCCCTGCCGGTCCGAAAGCCGTTGACCTCCAAGCAGATCACGGTCCAGTTCACCCTGAAGAAGCTGTGGATCCCGGCCCTGGTCCTCCTCGTCCTGGCGGCCGCCTTCCTCGTCTGGCAGCTCATCCCCTCCAAGCCCGCGGCCAAGCCCTCGCTGGCCGTCTTCGGGTTCAAGAACCAGACGGGCGACAAATCCTACGATTATCTCCAGGAAGCGATCCCCAACCTGCTCATCACCAGCCTGGAGCAGAGCGGCCGCTTCCGGGTGACTTCCTGGGAAAGGCTGAACGACCTGCTCCGCCAGTCGGGCCGGCCGCAGACGGCTGCCCTGAATGAGGAAGCAGGCTTCGACCTCTGCCGCCGGGACGGAATCGAGATCGCGGTCATCGGCAGCTTCGTCAAGGCGGGCGACATGTTCGCCACGGACGTCAAGGTCCTGGAGGCCTCTTCCAAGAAGCTCCTCAAGAGCGCCGGGGCCAGGGGCCAGGGTGTGGACAGCATCCTCAAGACGCAGATTGACGAGCTCAGCCGCGCCGTGTCCCGGAACATCGGCCGCCTGCCGCTCAAGTTGGAAAAACCCCAACCCAAGGTCATGGACCTCACCACGAACTCCATGGAAGCTTACAACTATTTCATCCGCGGCCGGAACGAGGTGGAAAACCTCAATGCCCCGGACGCCAAGAAATTCCTGGATAAAGCCGTAGCCCTGGACCCGTCCTTCGCCGTGGCCTATCTCTACCTGGCCAGCGCCGAATTTTCGCTCCGCGACTTCAAAGCCCAGGAGGAGGCCATGAAGAAAGCCAAGGAATTCGCGGACAAAGCCTCTGAGAAAGAACGGCTCTACATCGAGGCGCAGTATGCCCTGGTCATCGAGAACGATTCAGGAAAAAAGCGTCGGCTCCTTGAGGAGTTGACGGAGAGATATCCTCAGGAAAAATTCGCCCACCTTGAGCTGGGCAATCATTTTCATAGCGATCGAAAGTATCCCGAGGCGATCTCCGCGCTCGAGAAGGCCATCGCCCTCGACCCGGAATTTGGACCGGCCCTCAATGCGCTCGGATATGTCTATGCCGAAACCGGGGATCTGATCAAAGCCAAAGCCGCTTTGGAGCGCTACATTTCGGCGAATCCCGGCGATCCCAATCCCGTCGATTCGCTGGCCGAGCTCTGTTTCCGCATGGGACAACTGGACAAGGCCGAGTCGAAATACAGGGAAGTGCTGGAGCTGAAGCCGGACTTCGTCGGCTCCCTCTGCGGATTGGCCTACCTCTCCGCTCTGAGGGAAGATTACGGCCAGACGTACCGCTGGCTGGATGAGTTCCTGGCCAGGGCGGCTCCGACCCAGAAGATGGAAGCATTATGGCTCATCCATTTCTATGAATATTTCCAGGGCTGCCTGGACAAGTCCCTGGCCGGGAATCTTTCTCTGAGAAAGACGGCCGAGTCCTATGGCGCGACCTACGTCACGGCCGTCGCGGACTGGATCATGGGGTTCATCTACTGCGACCTGGGCGAGTTCGAACAGGCCCGGAGATCGTTCAGGTCGTTTGCTGAATACAACAGATCGGAAGCTACCAGCGAAGCCGATCTGGCCACGGCCATGGCGCGCAATGCCTTCCTTCTTGGCTGGGTGGACCTCGAACAGGGACGGATCGAAGCGGCCCGGGAGCAGCTGGCCAAGATGAGATCTCTTATTGATGAGAACAAGACCACGGCAGATCTGCCTAGGACGATATTTTGGGGTCAGCTCTTGGAGGCAGAGATCGCCTCGGCCGGAGGGGCATCTCAGGCGGCCGTGGCCGCCGCGGAGAAAATGCGTCTGCTGGATTTCCCGGGCATGCGAACGGCAAATATCGCCAGCTACAACATTCCTTTTCTTATAGACACACTGGCCCGCGCCTACTGGAAAAAAGGGGATTTCGACCGGGCAGCCGCCGAATACAGGAAGCTCATGACCGTCGACCCGCGAAATCAGCTGCGCTACCTCATCCATCCGCTCTATCATTACCGGCTGGGCCGGGTCCTGGAAGAAAAGGGAGACAAGGCGGAAGCCGCTCAAGAATATCGCAAATTCCTGGAATACTGGAAAGACGCGGACAGCCGCCACCCCGAACCCGGCGACGCCCGCCAGCGCCTGGCGGCGCTGAAGGGGAACTGACCTCCCTATATTTTGGATTGTCTTCAAGGCAGTCGCCTTCATCAAATATTTCTCCTAAAGCTCTCCCGGGCTATTTATGCTTCCTGACGATGGCCCGCTGGTTTGATGGGATCATCGAGGCGCAACGGTGCCCGCAAGCAGGCCCAGCCGAATGCCAATTTCCTATAGGCGGCACCCTGTGGCCGGTCCAAGAGTGCCGGTCGTCGCCCTTTGAGAATGCCAGGCCTTTTTTATGTTCCTTTACACCGGAGTTCACTAGTCAATTTGCGCCGGCGGAAACCTTTTGCGTTATTCTTTCGCCTCTCCCTATAAGAGGCGATTCCGGGTTGGCCTCCGGCTTGGCCGAATGATATATTGTGGAAAGGAAAGTTGAGATGAAACACAGCGGACTGCGATCGAATATTTTGGCTTTGGCCCTGCTGCTGACGGCCACGGGGGCCGCTCTCTTGGGCAGCGCCCCTAATGCCGAACCCCTGGTCGTTCCCAAGACAGCCAAGCCTCCCGTCATCGACGGCGTTTTGGACGACGAAGCCTGGGCCTCAGCCCTCAAGGTCAGCGAGTTCATGACTTTCCAGCCCGATTACGGCCGGCCTCCCAGCCAGAAATCGGAGGGCTTCCTGACCTACGACGCAGAGAATTTCTATTTTGCCATGCGGTGCTTCGACACCGAGCCGGACAAGATCAAGGCCGCGATCAGCAAGCGGGACGCGATTTTCGGGGATGACTATGCCGCCTTTCTTATCGACACCTTCAACGATTCACAGAGCGCCTTCGGCTTCTGCGTCAACCCCCTGGGTATCCAGGGCGACGGGATGCTGGACATTAATACCAACCTCGACCCAAGCTTCGATATGGTCTGGGACAGCAAGGGCTTAATCAGCAAGCCGGAAGGCTGCTTCACGGTGGAAGCCCGGGTGCCGCTGAAGAGCATCCGATTCCCCGGCACATCCACCCTCACCATGCGAGTTGGTTTTTTTCGCCAGCTTGTCCGCGCTTCGGAGATGAGCAGCTTCCCGGCGCTCAACCCGGAAAAGGGCAGCGTGCTCGGCCAGACGCTGGTCATCCAGGTCTCGGGATTGAAGTACAAGAGGGTCGTGGAAATCCTGCCGGCCTTGACCCATGCCACCCGCTACGCCCACTCGGAGGGCACTTTCCGGCGGGAGGAGAGCAGCACGGATTTCAGCCTGACCGGCAAAGTGGGCCTGACCTCGGACTTGACGGCCGACGCGACCTACAACCCCGACTTCAGCCAAGTCGAAGCTGACGCTGGGCAAGTAGACGTCAATCTCCGCTACGAACTCTATTACCCGGAGAAACGGCCTTTCTTCTTGGAGGGCAGTGAACTTTGGCTGTTCTCGGGGAACACCGAAGACGCGCCCCTGGCCATGGTGGTCAACACCCGGACGATCATCAACCCGGTTTTCGGTTTGAAGCTGGGGGGCAAGATCACGCCCCGGGATACAGTGGCGGCCATCTACGCCCGTGATGAGCTGCCGGACGATGAGGTAGACGAACATCCGGACTTCGCCATTTTTAGACTCAAGCACGCCCTCCAGGGCGATTCCTACCTAGGCGGGTTCTACACCGGCCATGAGTTTGGGAAGGGCTTCAACCGCTTTGGGGGACTGGACGGCCGTTTTCGCTTGAGCAACACCTCTCTGGCCGCCTTCCACCTGTTCGGGTCCTGGAGCCGCGAGAGCGGAAGCGAACAAACCGACCCCGGTCATGCCCTGGCCGTCAACTATAATTATTCCACCCGCCAAGTGTATGTGGACCTCGGTTACCAAGACATCTCCCAGAATTTTCGGGTGGATACAGGGTACCTCACCCGGACTGGCGTGCGGATCCTGGCCGCCATGGGAATGTACACCTTCTACCCCAAGTCCGAGTTCTTCCAGAGGATTCAGCCGTTCTACTGGAGCTATCATCTTTACGACACCTTCGACCGGATGTTCGAGACGATCAACCTGTTCACCCTGCGTTTCTACCTGCCGCGGAGCACGATGTTCCGGATCGACACCCTAGTGGGCAAAGAGGTTTTTGCCGGCGGCCAGTTCGACCGGAGTTCCTTTGGTTTTCAGCTTCAATCCCAAGTCACCAAACATCTCAACCTTTACGCTTTTTTCCGCCGCGGAGGAGCTATTTATTATGACCCGGATGATCCTTACCAGGGATACGGCAACCGGGCTATGGCCGAGGCGGTCTTCCAGCCCACGGAAAACCTGAATTTCGACCTCAGCCTGTCTTATGCCGACTTTTTCCGGAATTCGGACAAGGAAAAAATCTACGACTACACCCTGATCCGAAGCTGGAACACCTATCAGCTCAACAAGTATCTTTTCCTGCGGGCCATCGTGGAGTACAACACCTACCGCCGGCGCCTGACCATAGACGCCCTGGCCTCCTTCACGTATATTCCGGGGACGGTGGTCTATATCGGCTACGGCTCGGCCCTCCAGAAGCTGGAATGGGACGGCGCGGATTATGTCGACAGCGACCGCTTTCTGGAAACGCAGCGCGGCTTCTTCTTTAAAATCTCCTACCTCTGGCGGCTGTAAATCCCGGAAGCATCTCCAGATTCAAGTTCGGTTGTGCCCGACAGCGGGAGGGGATACAATACTCCCCCATGCTCCAGGAGATCCGGGTCCGCAAGGCGGCCCAGCACAACCTAAAAAAAATCGACGTCGACCTGCCGCGTAACCGTTTCATCGTCGTCACCGGCCCCAGCGGCTCGGGTAAATCTTCGCTGGCTTTCGACACGCTCTACGCCGAAGGCCAACGCCGCTACATCGAATGCCTGTCGGCCTATGCCCGGCAGTACATCGAGCAGATGGAGAAGCCCGCCGTGGAATCCATCGAGGGGCTGTCGCCCTCTATTTCCATCGACCAGAAGACGATCTCCCTCAGCCCGCGCTCCACGGTCGGCACAGTGACCGAGGTCTATGACCTCCTCCGCCTGCTCTTTGCCCGGGCCGGCCAGCCTCACTGCCCCCACTGCGGCCGGCCGGTGAGATCCCAGACGCCGGAGCAGATCCTGGCCCGGGTGGCCGAAGACCTGGCCGGCGAGAAGATTAAGGTCCTGGCGCCCGTGATCAGGGGCCGCAAGGGCGAATACCACCGCCTCTTCGAGCGGTTGCGGAAAAAGGGGTACCTGAGAGCCCGCCTGGACGGGGTCTGGCGCGAGCTCGAAGGCCGGGTCTTCCTGGCCAGGACCAAGGCCCACAGCGTGGAGGTCCTGGTGGACGAGGTCATCGTCGCCCCGGACAAAGCTGGGCGGCTTGAGGAGGCCGTCCGGCGGGCGCTCGATCTTTCCGGGGGGGACCTTCTTGTGCTCCGAGAGCGGGAGGGCGAGATCTATTATTCCCAGAAGCTCCTCTGCCCTTTTTGCCGGGTCAGCCTGCCCGAGCTTGAGCCCCGCACCTTCTCCTTCAATAGCCCCTACGGCGCCTGCCTCCGCTGCCACGGCCTTGGCTACAAAACCGTCCTCGACGAATGGGGCGAGGTGGAGGTCAGCGGGGAAGTCTGTCCGGAGTGCCGGGGGATGCGGTTGAAGAAGGAAAGCCTGGCGGTCCAGGTCGGCGGTCGGAATATTTCCGAGTTGGCAGAGCTCCCGGTGAATCGCCTGGAGCAGGAGCTAACGGTTTTAAAGAAGGTTTCCGGCCGGTCGAATCAAGGAGTCGTTGCTTCGCGGATTCTGAAGGAGATTCTGGAGCGGCTGTGGGTCATGAACGAGCTGGGCCTGGCCTACCTGCATCTCAACCGGACGACCGCCTCGCTTTCGGGGGGAGAGGCCCAGCGCATCCGGCTGGCGGCCCAGGTCGGGGCCAGGCTTCGCGGTGTGCTCTATATCCTGGACGAGCCGACCATCGGTCTTCACCAGCGGGACAACGGACGATTGATCGGCCTCCTCCGCCGGATCCGGGACGAGGGCAACACCGTAGTTGTGGTGGAGCACGACGAACAGACCATCCGGGCGGCGGACTATATTCTGGACCTGGGCCCCGGCGCGGGTGAAAAGGGCGGAAACAAGGTGGCGGAAGGGAGCCTGGCCCACATTTTGCTCGCCCCGAATTCCTTGACGGCCCAGTTCCTGCGGGGCGAAAAGCGCATCCCCCCGCCGGCTGAACGCCGCCGGGCCAAAGGATGGATCACGGTCCGTCAGGCCCGCGAGCACAACCTGAAGGATGTCACTGTCCGGGTGCCGCTGGGCGTTATGACCGCCGTGACGGGTGTGAGCGGCTCCGGCAAGAGCACCCTCGTTCAGGATATCCTGTTTAAGCATTTGATGAACGTCTTCCACCATACCCGCCAGCCAGTCGGCGCCCACGGCGGGATCAGCGGCCTGGAGCAGTTGGACAAAGTCGTCTCGGTGGACCAGAAGCCCATCGGCCGCACGCCGCGCTCCAACCCGGCCACCTACACCGGCCTGTTTGGTCCTTTGCGAGAGCTCTTGGCCGGCACGGCCGAAGCCCGGCTGCGGGGTTACGGGGCCGGCCGATTCAGTTTCAACTTGGCCGGCGGCCGGTGTGAAGAATGCCAGGGAGCGGGCCTGAAGAAAATCGAGATGCATTTCCTGCCCGACGTGTTCGTCACCTGCGACCGTTGCGGCGGCCGGCGCTACAACCGGGACACCCTGGCCGTGACCTACAAGGGCAAAACCGTCCATGATTTTCTGGAAATGACCGTGGAGGAAGCCTGGGAGACACTCCGGGCCCATCCCCTGCTTAAACGCAAGCTGGATGTCCTGAAAAGAGTGGGGCTGGGCTACCTCCGTCTGGGCCAGCCGGCGCCGACGCTGTCCGGCGGAGAAGCGCAGCGCATCAAGCTGGCCCGCGAGCTGGGGAAACGCAGCACCGGCCGGACGCTCTATCTCCTGGACGAGCCCACCACCGGCCTTCATTTTGACGACATTCGCAAGCTGCTGGAGGTCCTGGGCGAGCTGGTCAGGCTGGGCAATACGGTGGTCATCATCGAACACAACCTGGAGGTCATCAAGTCCTGCGACCATGTCATCGACCTCGGACCCGAGGCCGGCCAGGAGGGGGGCTGGGTGGTGGCGGCCGGCACGCCCGAGGAGGTGGCCGCCGAGCGCGGCTCCCACACCGGCCGCTATTTGAGGAAGGCCCTGGAGAAGCCGGCCGCCCCTTAAGGAACGATGATGGGCTTTGATAAGATTGTCGGCCAGGACCGCATCAAGACCATTCTGCGTCTGGCTCTGCAACGCGGCCGGTTGCCGAATTCTCTCCTTTTGATAGGGCCGGACGGGGTGGGCAAGCGGATGCTGGCCCTGACCCTGGCCCAAGCCCTCAACTGCCTGACCCTTGGGGATGACGCCTGCGGACAGTGTTCCTCCTGCCTGGCCATCGCCAAAGGCTGGGAGGATGAGAAACGGGGAGGGTTCCCCGACGTCAAAGAGATCGTGTCGGGCGGGCCGGAGGAGCCGCCGGACGAACCCTCGGAGAAAAGGGATGAAGAGTCCGGCAAGAACAGCATCAAGATCAGACAGGTCCGGTATTTGAAATATTACGCTTATCGCAAACCCATGGTCGGTAAAAAAAGGATCTTCATCATCACCGAAGCCGAAAAGATGACGCCAGGAGCGGCCAGCGCTTTTCTCAAGGTCCTGGAAGAACCGCCGCCCCTGACCCATTTTATCCTGCTGACCGCTTTTCCCGACCTGATCCTGTCCACCATCCAGTCGCGCTGCATGATCCTCTGCCTGGGCCAAATCCCCAGGGACGAGATCGAGCGCCAGCTCCTGGCCCAGGGCTGGGAGGAAGGCCGGGCCCGGGTCGTGGCTGTCCTCTCCGGCGGCAGCCTGGAAGCTGCGCTCAAGGCGGACTGGGAGGAGCTGGAAGCCAGGAGGCGGCGGGTCTGGGACTTGCTCCGCTCGTTCCTGCGCCAGGAAGGCGGCGCGGAGTTTGTGACGGACTTCGGTTTTCTCCGCCGCAGCCAGGCCGGCGAGGAACTGACTCAACTGTGGGAGACCATGAGCGTCTTCCTGAGGGATCTTCTCCTGGCCGTGGAAGGGGCCGACAGCCGGCACTTGATGAACCCGGACTACGAGGAAGAGATCCGCGCTCTGGCGGCCGGCCTGAAGCGGCCCAAGGTCCAGGAGGCTTTGGCCGACGTGGACCGGGCCCTGGCCGGCCTGCAAAATAACCTCAACCTCGGCCTTCTTGTCAGTTCCTTCTATTCGGATATAATAGAAAAGTAGGAATCGACCATGGCCGAAATCGTCCGCCTTCAGTCCAAGCGATCCAACAAGGTCCTCTGCGCCCAGAAAGCCGGAATGGACCTGAAAATAGGAGACCTGTGTTTGGTGGAGTCCGAATTCGGCGGCGACCTGGCCGAAGTGGTGGATAACAGCAGCGTCCTGTGCGAGCGGCAGGAGATGCTCCAGCGCCTTCCCAAGGTCATCCGCAAAGCCGACCCGGAGGACGAACGCAAATTCTATTGGCTCCAGGACAAGGAGAAACAGGCCTTCGCCCTCTGCCTAGAGCGGATCAGGGCCTGCAACTTGCCCATGAAGCTGTCGGCGGTGAGGTATTTCTTCAACGAGAAAAAAGGAATCTTTTTTTACACCGCCGATGGGCGCATTGATTTCCGTCAGCTGGTCAAGGACCTGGCCAAGGAATTGAGGATGCGCATCGAGATGAGGCAGGTGGGCGTGCGGGACGAGGCCAAGATCATCGGCGGGCTGGGCGTTTGCGGCCGTCCCTTGTGCTGTTTTGTTTTTATGAAGAACTTCGAGCCCGTCACCATTCAGAAGGCCCGCAAACAGCAGATTGTCATCAACCCCACCAAGATCTCCGGCCTATGCGGCCGTCTGATGTGCTGTCTGGCTTTCGAGGAAGAGAGCCGCGGCCGGATATACGCCGGCGAAGAGCGGGTGTCCGAGGACGAGTCCGCTCCCGATAAAAAGCCGTGAGACACCCGAAGGTGTCTCACGGGTATGGATAGAGAGGCGGGAAGGGTTTCAGTTAGGTCCGGCGATCTTGAACTGCAGCCGGCTGGAAATAGCGGTCAGGGCGCCCTGAGGGGAAAACGCTTTCACCTGCCAGGAGTAAGCCTGGCCGGGAATCATCCGCTGCCGGACTTCCTCCGGCAGCCGGATACGGCACTCTCGCGTCGTTTCCGACCACAGCCGCTGCTGGTCGAAAAGGGAAACCGTATATTCGGCCCCCTCGGCCAGGGGGCTCCATTCGAGAAAAACCGGAGTGAGGGCAACATCTCCCCTGGGGGAAATGAGGCCAATGGCCTGGCCGCGGACAGTGTCATCGCCGCTCAAGGTAAAAGTCGGCGCTGTCTCGCGCGGACGGGTGATCAGAATGACACACACGATGAGGGCCACAACTCCGGCGGCCGCTGCTCCCCACAGCGCAGGTTTGAAATTCAGCTTCCTGGGCCTGGCCAGAGGCAGGCCGGCCTTGTCCGGCGACCTGAACAGATCCTGACCTCTGTTCTTAATCACCCTCAAGACTTCGGCCCTCGCCTTCAATTCCTGGAAGCAGGCTTTACAGTTGAAGTAATGCTCTTCGAAGGCCGCCTTGTCCTCTTCGGACAGACGGTTCAGAAGATATTCGTCTATATCATCTCGGTAACAACAGGAAGTCATTAAAGTTCCCTTTCAATTTTATTAGTCGAGAGGAGGGCGAAAAACAGGAAATTCATTTTTTTATTTTTTTCTTCAGCAGCTTATGGGCATAGTGCAGGCGTTCGCTGACCTTGGCCGGGGTGATGCCCAGCCGGTGGGCGACTTCTTCGCGCGACAGCTCGCGAAAATAGAAGAGCTCCAGCACATCCCGGTATTTCGGCTTGAGGCTCTGGATGAGGCCGGCCAGCTGATCGGCCCGCTCCTTTTGTTCGATGGAAGTCTGCGGGTCGGGCAGGGGAGCCGGTTCCGGTCCGTGCCTGAGAACTTTGGATTTTTGGCGTATGAAATCAATAATCCGGCGGCTGGTTATGGTGTAGATGAACGTCCCCAATGAGGATTCGCCCCGGAATTCTCCGCGGCGGACCTTTTGCAGGGCCTGGGTCAGGATCTCGTTGACCACGTCCTCCCAGTCGGGCAAGTTCCAGCCCAAGGCCTTACGCACACGGAAGCTGATGACCTGGCGGTATTGGGCCACCAGGGAATCGTCTTCACTGTCGTGGTGAGCCATTGCTCTTCATTATAGTGGAGGCCATCCGGCCTGACAAGACAGCGGTCCTCTCCATTTTTTCCCGAATGGCGCGACTATGTATTTGCCCATGCCCGCCCAGGGCAAGCAATGGATCGAGGAGAAGGCAGCGGACCATGATCCGTCCGGCGCACGTTCCGTCCTCTTGGCCCGAGGCACCTGAGACGATCCCCCCGGGGACCTTCCCAAGAGGGGAGAGTGTCTGGTTTCCGGCCGAGGCTGAGAGCGGAGACGGAATATGGAGACATTCCCGGAGGGTGGCTGACTACACCCTCCTGTTGGCCAGAGCCCTGGTCATTCAGGAGAAGGAATTCCTGCAGAGCCTGGAGCAGGGCGCTTTGTTCCACGATATCGGCAAGATCGGACTCCCGCCGTGCATCCTGCTGAAGCGGGAGGCGCTCTCCGGCCAGGAACGGAAGGCCGTTCAAGAGCATCCGCTGCGGGGTTTTGAGATGATCTCCCAAGTCGCCTTCTGGCCGGAAGCCTGGCGGGTGGTTCTTTTCCATCATGAGAGGTATGACGGCCGGGGCTATCCCTTCGGCCTGGCCAAAGGCGCTATCCCTCTTTCGGCCAAGATCTTGGCCGTGGCCGACGCCTTAGAGGCCATGACTTCGGACCGGCCCTATCGTCCTGGCCGCTCTTTTCAGGCTGCCGCCCGGGAAATCTGTCGCTGCCGGGGAGCCCAATTTGACCCGGAGATAGTGGAGGCTTTCTTGACCGTGCCGCTCCACAGCTGGCTGCGAATCTGGCAGGAGGTGGTCACCGCCCGGCGGCCTGCTGATTCCTGTTGAGGGGCGCCGGGGAGGGCTGTCCGGTTTCCGCCTGGGCGGCCGAACAAGCGGCCGCCAAAATTTCCGCCGAGTGCCTGACTTCGACCCGGGGGGCAGCCGGTCCGAGCTTGGACTTCATTTGAAAAAGGCAGCCGGGGCAGTCCGTGACGACTGTGTCGGCCCCGCTGTCCTTGATCCTTTTTTCCTTGTCCTTCCAGAAGTGAGTGGAGAGCGAAGGATTCTTGAGTGAGAACACGCCGCAGAAGCCGCAGCAGGTGAAGGGCTCCTCTTCGGTCCGGGGACGGTAGCCGGCCGACTCGAGCAGCCGCAGGGGCTCCTCGCGGAGGTGGCCTTCATGGAGAGCATGGCAGGGATGATGGTAGAAAGCTTCCTTGCCCGGTTTGACGGGCCGGGGCAGGAGGCCGCGGCGGACCATGAACTCCGTAAAATCAAACACCTTTTCCGCCCAGCGTCCGGCCTCCGGCCGCAATTGCGGATAGACTTTTTTTAGCAGGGCTTGACCGGTGGGGCAGACGGTGAGGATCACCTCCGGCGCTTCTCTCTCGAAAGAGCGGAGGTTCGTTTCGGCCAGGCCGCGCAAGTCGTCGGAGCATCCGAGGTGGAGGCTGGGCGCTCCGCAGCAGACCTGGTCCTCCGGGCAGACCACTTGAAATCCGAAACGGGCCAGGACATCCTGAACGCTGTCCCTCACCTGGGGGAAGAAAAATTTGACTAAACATCCCTGGAAAAGATACACCTTCCGGAGGCCCTGCCCCGGGCCTTTTCCCGCCGCCCCTCGGCCGGGGCGAAAACGGAGGGCGGGCAGGGCCCTCCGGATTCCCGGCAACCGGATCAAGTCGGCATCAGACCAGGGCTTAAAAATGAAGGAGGCCAGGCGCGCTCCCAGCTCCTGCCAACGGGCCCGCCGGAACAAGCCGCTGAGCACCCTTTCCCAGAGGGCCGGGCCGCGGCGCAGCTTGAGGCCGAGGAGCAGGTCGCCGGTGCGGATGCCGACCGGACAGAACTCCTCGCATTTCTTGCAGTCGGCGCAGAAATCGGCCACGGCCAGGCCTTGACCCAAAGACCGAGTGACGGCGGTCAGCAGCCCGCCGATTCCGCCCGGATAGACGGGTCCGCCGAAGTGGTGTCCGCCCACGGCCTGGAAAACGGGGCAGACCAGCAGGCAGCCGCCGCATTTCAGGCAGGTGAGAGTTTCTTGTCCGTCCGGCTCTTTGGCCGCGCGAAGCCGGCCGTTGTCCAGGATGACGATGTGGACCTCGCGCGGGCCGTGGACGCCCACCACCAGCTCCTTCTCGATGTCGGTAGTTTTGCTCGGCCCGGTGATGAAGGACAGGTAGGAGGTCAGCTTCAAGCCCGAGGAGGCGGGGATGAGGGCCTTGAGCAGAATGACCGCCTGCTCCAAGGTTTCCACGAATTTTTCGGCTGAGATCAAGGCGATGTGGACCGGAGGCAGGGTGGTGACCAGCCGGGCGTTGCCCTCGTTGCTGACGATAGCCAGGGTTCCCGATTCGGCCACGGCCAGGTTGGCCCCGGACAGGCCGATATCAGCCTCAAGGAAAGCCCGGCGCAGCTCTTCCCTGGCCAGTCGCACCATCTCCGGGATGTCGGGCGGCACGGGCCGGCCCAGGTGGCGGCTGAGCAGGCCGGCCACCTCCTCCTTGGTCTTGTGCAGGGCGGGCGCCGTGATGTGCGACGGCCGTTCGCCGGCCAACTGGACGATCCATGCACCCAGGTCGGTCTCCACCACCCGGAAGCCCCGCTTCTCCAAGTGCTCGTTCAGCCCGACCTCCTCGGAGACCATGGACTTTGATTTGACGATGAGCCGGGCGTTTTTCTCTCGGCAGATGCGCTCGATGGTCAGGCGCGCTTCCTCGGGCGTGGAGGCCAAGTAAGTTCTGGCCCCCGCCTTTTCCGCTTCCTCCCGGAACCGGGCCATGAGCTCCGGCAGTCGTTTCACGTTTTCGCGGCGGATGGCCTGGGCTTGCTCCTTGATCTCCGGCCAGAGGAGTTCGGCCGTTGAACTTCGGAACTTACGGAAATGCTGGCCGGAAGCTTTTTTCAGGGCGGTCTGAAGGTTCGGGTTCTTCAGTGCCCGCTTGATTTTGAGGCGGCGTCCCATCAATCCACTTTTTGGGTCTTGGCCGACGTTTCGAAGTAGGTTTTGGAGTCCACCAGGATCTCGCGCGGCTTGCTGCCCTCTCCCGGCCCCAGCAAGCCCTCCTGCTCCATCTGGTCGATGATGCGCGCCGCTCGGGCATAGCCCAGCTTGAGACGCCGCTGCAGGAAGGAGACCGAAGCCTGCCCGGCGGACAGGATGATCTCCAGGGCCTTGTCGTAGAGTTCGTCTTTCTCCCCCAGGTCGCCCCAGTCGTGTTCCCCGCTGGCCTTGATGACCCGGACGATCCTCTCGTCGTACTCCGGGGCGCCTTGTTCTTTGACGAACTTGACCAGCCGCCTGACCTCGGGCATGGAAATGTAGGCGCAATGGAGGCGGATGAGGCGGGGAAAGTTGGGGGGGATGAACAGCATGTCCCCCTGGCCCAGGAGCTTTTCGGCGCCCCCCGAGTCGATGATGGTCCGCGAGTCCACCATCTGCGGAACGTGGAAGGCGATCCGGCAGGAGAAATTGTTTTTGATGGTGCCGGTGATGACGTCGATGGAGGGCCGCTGGGTGGCCAGCACCAGGTGGATGCCCACGGCCCGGGCCAGCTGGGCGATCCGGCCGATGCAGTATTCCACGTCCTGGGCGGCCACCATCATCAGCTCGGCCAGCTCGTCGATGATGATGACGACGTAGGGCAGGGACCGCAGCTCTGCCTTTTCCTCCTCGGTCAGCTTCTTCCCCCTTTCCTCCCGGATCTGCTTGACCTGCTGGTTGTACTGCTCGATGTTGCGGACCTTGAGGCTGTGGAGCTTGTGATAGCGGTCCTCCATCTTCTTGATAGCGTCCATCAGCACGGCGCCCGCTTTCTTGGGGTCGGTGATGACCGGGCTGAAGAGATGGGGGATGCCGTCGTAGAGGGAGAATTCCAGCCTTTTGGGGTCGATCAGGACCAGCTTGACCTCGGCCGGCGTGGCTTTATAGAGGATGCTGGCGATCAAGGCGTTGAGGGCCACGCTCTTGCCCGAACCGGTGGCTCCGGCGATGAGAAGGTGGGGCATGATGGCCAGGTCGGTGACATACACATCGTCGTGCACGGTCTTGCCCACGGCGAAGGTCAGCTTGGAGGGCGAGTTGATGAATTTTTCCGACTGGAGGATGTCGCGCAGCTTGATGATTTCCCGCTTGTTGTTGGGGACCTCCAGGCCCAGGGAGGATTTCCCCGGGATGCGCTGGATGCGGACCGATTCGGCGCCCAAGGCCAGGGATAAATCCTCGGACAGGCCGGCCACCTGGCTGACCTTGACTCCCGGATAGGGATAGAATTCGTAGGTGGTGATGACCGGGCCGGGATGACACTCCCGGACCTCGCCCTCCACCCGGAACTCGCGGAGCTTCTCCTCGATTCGCCGCTTTTTCTCCAGCAGCTCGTCCTTGTCGATTTTTTCGGCCGGCAGGCCGGGGTCGAGCAGAGTAAAGGGCGGGAACTCATACACCCCGGGCGGCTCGACTCCGGGCAGAAGCGGTTGGGCGGTAGGCTTGGAGGCAGAAGTTTGGGCTCTGCGGATGAGGAGGGGCGGACGGCCCGCCTGGCGCGGCTCGCCGGGCTCCGTCGTCTTTGCTTCCGCCTGTTTGGAAGCCGTTTTCCCGGATGTATCCCCGGAGGCCTCCGCCTGTTCCGCTCCGGCCTCGGCCGCCGGCTCGTCTTCTTTGGTTTTTTGGGGTTCGGTGATCTTGATCCGGACCTCTCGGGAAGCCAGGCGGGCGGCGCCGGAAAAAAAGCGAATGATTTTGCCAAAAGACAGGCCGGTGGCGGCCATAAGGAAGAAGAGCAGAACAGCCGCCAAGAAAATGAAAGAACCCGTGGAGCCCAGGTTGCGGACGAGGAGATAGGCCACCGCGTCCCCTAACAGGCCGCCGGCCGGAAACTGGCCGCCCCGGAGCGATATTTTTGGGAAAATCAAAGTGAACAGCGCGCTCGAAATAAGCAGCAGGGCCAAAACGGCCGCGGAGCGGAGGATGAACCTTTTTTTGTTCGAGCGGAGCAGGATCACCAGGCTGAGATAGCCCAAACCGAAAGGCAACAGGAAGGCAAACAACCCCAGGGCCTGGATCCCGATTTCAGCCAGAGCGGCGCCCAAACGGCCGCCCAGGTTATGGACCTTCCCCGAATCATCCGTCTTTTGGGCGGTATCGGCGGCCTGGTAGGAGAACAGGCTGATCAGGAGAAAAAGGGCTAGGAAGGCTAAGACAAGGCCGATGATATCCCCCGGCCTGACCTGTTGTTTTTTCCGGTTTCTTGTCGAGGTGGGCTCCCTGCTGCGCCGCACTGCCTTGCTCATCTCGATCATTATAGCATATCTGCGCCGGGTTCCGTCCCACTTCTCTGAAGGCGCAGCTTCTCCCTTCCGTTATTCCCCCTTGAAGTATCAAAAACGGAGAAGCTGCCCCTTCTAATCACGAGGCGGCCAAGTCCATCAAGAGGGCGGTTTCTGTCTCTGCGGAGAGGAAATTTCTATGACCTCCGGGCCGCCGGCCAGTTCCGGCTTTCTGGAGTCCAAGAAATAATCGTACCCGACCAGAACCTTGAAGCTGTCGGGCAGCGCGGCCAGGCCTTGCCGTTTGCGAACCGGAGCCCTTTTTTCCGCCTGAGTGACTCCCACCCGGCCATCATACAGACGAAAGCCCGCGATTTCCCGGTTATCGGGCGCCATCAGCCTGACGAAGGGGTTGAGAACATAGCAGTCCGCCCAGCGGATCTTGCCCCCGAACGCCTTGGAGAAAATTTCCCAATGGCCCCCCTTCTTGGACAGAATCACGGCCTGGAAGTAATCGTCACCCCGCTTGTTGGGA
>Ga0315289_10000940_pt1 | contig 45245 bp, 73 predicted proteins | sample YL17G11_40_MG_FD_203452 | JGI IMG/M metagenome (GOLD analysis project Ga0315289, IMG submission 203452) | Sediment microbial communities from Yellowstone Lake, YNP, Wyoming, USA - YL17G11_40 | ecosystem: Environmental > Aquatic > Freshwater > Lake > Sediment | place: USA: Wyoming | collected... | reverse complement strand
TTCATTTTTCCTCTAAAACTTTTAAAAGCTCTTTATTTAATTTATCAATTTCTATATAATCCTGCCTTTTCCATTCTATAACTAAATCTTTAAAATCTAAAAACTCCTTCCTTAACTTTTTATATTGCTCTAATAATGTGCTTTCTATTCTAAGTAATTTTGCAACTTCTTCACTATCCATTTCAATTTTCATTTTTCTTTCTCCTCTAAAAATATTAATTTTTTTCCATTCCATTCTTTACATCCACATTCTTTAGCATGAAGTTTCTCTAATTCAGGCATATACTTCTGCCTTGCTTCTTCCAACTTCTGCCATGCTTTTTCATACTTCTGCCATGCTTCATCAAGCTTCTGCTCTGCTTCTTTCCACTTCTGCCATGCTTCATCAAGCTTCTGCCTTGCTTCATCAAGCTCTCTTGGAAGTTTCCCTTTTATCTTTTTAAATAATTTTAATCTTATCTCTACTTCATGCTTTGGCTTCTGTTCTTTAATATAATTTACTCTTTCGTCATAATCATAAACATATTCACAAAGTGTATCGTGGTGGCAATGCCAATACATTCCTTTTTCAGTTTTCATATTCATCTGAATTCTCCCTCATGATATCTTTTGTGGCAGTCCTTGCATAGGATCTTTATGTTTCTTGGAATGTATTCTCCCCCTTGATTGCCCCTGATGATCCTGTGTATCTCTAGATCTGCTTTGGTGTGGCACTCTTCGCATCTATGCCCAACCATCTCGATCAGCATTATCTTAATTCTCTTTGTTAATCTTTTCATTGTCGTCATTTTCCTTTTTGAGCAATGTATCGTCAATGACTTCTATTATTATTATATTGCTCATTCCTCCATCATGAATTTTATTTTTGTTCTTCTTGAGCCACTTTATGGCATTTTCTGATGCCCCGTTACATATGAATCTCTTTTTCATTTAAAATCTCCTTTATGTGCTTGCAAGGTTTCCTGTCTTTATATTCTTTATGCCTGGATATTTCCATTGTAGTCCACATGCATGTGCATGTTATCTCTTTTATTGTCTTTCCTTCTGATATAATCATCTGCTCATATCCTCCTACTTCTTTGAATTCTTTCATTTTATAAGTTTTTCTCCTGCATAGAGTTCATTTATATCTATTAGTTTTTCTGCAAAATAGCGTTTCATGTCGCTAATATTTTTCAGCGATAAACCCAAAATAGAAATTACATCTGAAAATGTTTTCTTCTGTAATCCTTCAATATATTCTAATAAATCTCTTATGTCATCACGGGAACCCCAAGCGAGGCTGATATATTCATCATCGTTATCAAGGTTATTTTCTATCTGATTTAATCTTCTTTGGTCTATCATTTTATAAGTTTATCTCCTGCAAGTTTATCTATAATCTCTTTAATTTTCTTAATTACAAAACTATTACAATCTTCATTGTCATTACAAATTTCCATAGAGGACATATTTTCTCTTGATTTTTCATAATCCTTATATCCATAAGCTAAAGTGTCTCCTGATAACTCCTCTTTCAATAATCTTATAAATTCTTTTACATCTCCGAACTCAAAAGCATATCCTTTTATACTTTTTGGATAAATCTTTATTTTCTCACTTAAATTAAATTCTGTTTCAGTTGCTTCGTCATCTTTCTTTCTGTCATATCCATCGTCGATGTAATCTTGTTCTGCTTTATTTTGTGTTTCAGTTTTCATTTTGATTATTAACTTGGCAGAAAGAGTGTGAATCAGACTGCCAAGTTCTCTCTGTGCTTAACGATACAAAGAGCATTATTTAATTAATTCTTTGTGAAGCTCCATCAATCCCTTAGCGTGTTCAAATAATTTTGCTTCTATGGTGGTTATCAATTCCTTTGCTTCGGCTATATCTTTGCATTTTCCTATCAGGGCCTGTATTTCCGCTACCGCAATGTCCTTAGCATAACTTATTATCATGCTTGCCTGTTTTGTTCTGTTTGCGGAATCATCCTGTATTTTCTCAGTTGCGTCATCCACTGGCCCGTATGCTCCGTTAAACAATGTTATGTTGGTGAATCCGTTGTTTTCCTCTGTCTCTAAATCACATACTTTTCTGATTCCTTCTTTAAGCATCTTGTCTGCTATATCCTTGTCCCAGATGCTCATGTCTCCTTTGTTTGTCTTGGTTGTCCAGAATTGCTTTCCTTTTTTTGACTTTTTCTCTGTGATATTATATATACTTATGTTCTGTCTCATTTTTACCTCCCTTCTCTTCTAGACTATTTTCTATTAGATCTCTTATGTGCTCTGCAATAAATCTATCTATTTCCATTTTAGTTTTCCTCCGTTTCTGCTTTTGCATCTTGTTCGTCTATTTCAGAATCTATTCTTTCTGCTTCTTTCTTTTCTTCTTCTGTCAATTGTTTCTTAGAATTCTCGTGTTTGTCTATTGTCTTTTCTATTCTCCGCAAAAGTTTTGTTGTTATTGAATTCTCCTTAAGTGTTGGATCCTCCAAAATCAATCTTAGTTCTTTTGCTTGTTCTAATGATAGGCTTAGAACCACCCTTTGTTTTTTTTCTTTCATTTTTTCTCCTCGCAGGTTTCCTGTGTTTTCCTGCTTGTTTAGTTGAAATAAGTACGCAAACGCCCTTTTTAAAAGTTTCTATTTCGTGTCATTACTTAATAATTATAGCATTCTTCCTCAGAAATTATAATATTTTCTTTGTCTAATATTCCTTCTTCAATAGATATATTAGCCCATCCTTTTGGCATCTTTAAAAAAAGTGCTTCTATTACAATTCCTTTTGGAGTCCTGTACTTTATTCGTTTTATTGTTGCCATCATACCTCATATCTTTTTTATCTGAATCTTTAAATCGAACGCATTTATTTCTTTCTCTGGTTCGAATAAAAGATTCAAGCGATTATTGTGTAACAGGTAAGTTACCTTTCAGCTTGGCGTTTTATATATTCCAGAGCAATCTTCTTTAAGGATTGAACTGCTCATCCAGCAGCCAATACGCAATCCTGCATTTAGACCTTAAGCAGTACTTTTTAAGTCTATGAACTTGCATGGGACCAAGAGTTTCCTCTCAGATTAAGACAAGTTCTTTATAGTCAAAAGTCTGTCTCAACAAGTACAAGTTATACTTGGATTTTCCGAGTCATGACGCAACATTGTTTCTTGGTATTTCCAACCCTGCGTTGAGCCGCCGCATCTATCGCATGGCCGTCTTCTTTCTGATCCTTCAGCCAGAGGCGCTCAAAATATCATTGTAAATTGCTTTTTTAAAAGCTTCTTACAACTTTCTAGTTACAGCATTAAAAAGAATGAGATTCTCCATTGTCTATTGTTATACAAGCTCCATTAATCCATTTAGCTTTATTAGAACATAAAAAAGCTGTTAAATAGGCCACATTTTTAGGATCTCCACCTTTCCATCCTTTTCCAACATCTATATGACCTGGTGCTAGAGTATTAAAAGTAATTCCTTCATATTTGCCCGCCAAGCATTTATTGAGTGCTATCTCAGATGCCTTGGCCATTACGAACCATGGTTTATCTCCTTTCTCCTTCCCAAAAATGCTACTTATAGTGATCACTCTGCCCCATTTATTTTTAATCATGTAAGGTAAACATTTCATTGTAAGTCTTCTGGCTGTTCCGGCATTCTTCTCATAGACTTTTTCCCACTCATCAAATTCTTCTATCTTGTTACCCCAAGTTCCTCCTCCTCCGACATTATTTATTAAAATATCATATTCATAAGGTATGTTTGGAATTTGCCTAGTTTCTGCATCAAAGATTATTATTCTCTCTTTTGACATTATATCCACTTTGACTTCATATCTTTTGAGAAGATTGGCTATTTCCCTGCCAATTCCGTGCGATCCGCCAGTCACAAGAGCAGTCTTTCCTTTAAGTCTCAACCACATATTCAATTAATTTGTATTTATTTAAATCGAGTTCTTTGGGCACACAATAGAGAATTCCGCGCTTAGTAAGCCTTTCATTTGACCAAGCATACTTTATATTGTCTATTGCTTCTGTGTCCTTATCTAGCCCTATTCTCTTAAGAGTCTCAGGCGTGTGTATGTCTGAGAATTCATTCGAGTTCGTATAATACCTGAATTCAGGGTTTACTTTTCTTAGTCTTTCTTTGATTAATTGGAAGTTCAATGGCTGGTTGTCATATGTTATATGCCCCATTCCATTGTCAAAGTCATGTATGATCACTATGCACTTTTCAAATCCCCTTAACATATCCAATTCATCCAAAACCACGAACTTGTTCTTTGCCTTTGGATCATAGAAGTGCGCATCAAGGTAGATTATTACATATTCGGTGAGACGATTAGTTTTATAGTCCTTTATGAACTCCTTCAGGAATTTAGGACTTGATTCCTTGAAAATCATGACATTCTTCTTATCCTTAAGTTTATCTATGGCCAAAGAAATATATTTTCCATTTATGTCACAGGTAAGTACATACTTAAAATTGTTTGATTGCACAAATGAATTTATTCCCTTGAATGTTCCTGTCTCTATGAATGTCTCTATGTTAAACTCATTTCTTAATTGTTTGATTGTTTCAAGTGCGCATTGATCTGTCCAACTAATTTTTTTCACCTCTTATAATTTATAGCACAAGGCAGAATCGGACTGCCTTCTCAGGCTTACTCTGAAAAGTTTCGTGTTTAGCGAGCAAAACTCTTCGCATGAGGCCTGTGTCTTAGCCATTAGACTATAGTGCTGTAATTTCAAAGAATAAATAGTTTATAAATGTTTATTACTATTTAAGAATTAATAAAAAAAAGGAAAAAAGGAAAAAAATTTGTGTTGAAACTTTAAACTTCTATTGCTTCAACTATTGTGTCCTCGTCTGTCTCGTAAGTCACTGCCACATCATATGTATATTTTTCTGCTTTATTGTCATCTGCTGGGTCTTTGTATTTCAAAGTAATTTCAAAGTTCACTGTTGTTGTGTCTCTTCCATAAGCCGCATTCCAGTTCCTTGAAATTTTATTCACTTTGATCTGGTCAAAGTCATATCCCTGCAATGCATCAACTGAATTTCCTGCTTCGTCTTCTTCATCTTCTACTGCTTTCATAAAAGTCGCAACTGCCGTATCTAAAATACTAGGCGCAGGAACTTCTTTGATCACTTCTGTTGGTGTGCAAGTTACTGGTTCACAATCAACTGCTTCACAAGGCACAGCTACACATTTATCTGGTTTTAATTCTATTGTTTGTGGAAAACCTACATAAGTAAATAATCCACCAACTATCAATAGAGTAATAACCAAAAGTGTGGCCACACCATTTGATATTTTATCCATTTTTGTTTTACCTCCATTAATATTAAGATTTATCTCTTTTTAATTCTTTCCAATTAAGATAAACAGGGCATTTTATATAGTTTCCCATATAGCATTTCCAATAATCCCCTCTCATATTACATTTTTTAACATCACAAATAACTAAGCTTTTACATTTTCTTACGATTTTTTCCAATTCGCTTGGTTTATTTTCGTTCATTTTATCCTATTATTCTATTTACATATTTCCATTGATCAATCCATCCCCAAACATATTCCCCTATTGTCGAGTTCACAGGAACATATGGATGAGTTGATGTATCTATTCCATTAATCTCTCTTTCCCCAGAATAACACCACATACTTATTGCTATGTCTGTCAAATTACAGTTGTCAGCCTCGTCCACTGAAGGCAAAGGAGATGATGTTCCAATCCCACTTATAAATCTTCCATTTGCGTAACTCCAAATCTGCTCCCCAAAAGTCGCATTGATTGGAATCGATGTGCAGAATTCATCATTAAATCCATCTATGAACTTGCTTTGCCAAGCCCAAACGCTTACTATAACATCCGACATATTACAAACTGCAACAACACTACTATTTAATGTAAAAACATCTTTGTAGTTGCTTTGGTTGGAAGTTACATTGTAAGTATGGCTATTAAGATAATAACTTGAATTAATTGCTGTTATGTTATAAAGAGAATAATAATTCTTTGTTTCATTATTTATATAATCTATAATCTCTCCAAGTTGGGTATAACCTGTGTTATCTGTTGTTAAATTAAAGTTATAAGAATTTGAAATATTATAAGCTGTTACATTCGCATTACTTACATTATTTCCATTTGTATCATTAACATATGCTCGATAATACCATTTTCTTATTAGAGATGATGTATCTTCTAACAATTCTGTAGAATAAGTTATGTTTAAAAAAGTATTGTTTAGAGAGCCAGTCATGTAAATATCATAAAGAGAATTACCTGAATAATTGCCTGTTGTAAAAAGATTATTGTAAGAAGAAGATATGTATAATCCATAACTGCCTGCTATTAGATTATTATTCGTGAAAACACTATTGTTTGATGCGGAAAACCTAATTCTGCTTATAGTATTGTTCATTATTTGGTGATTGCCTTGACTAAGTAAATAAAGTCCATAATTACTTGTTGAACGAAGAGTATTGTTAATAACTGATGAGTTATAGCCAGTTAATTCTATTGCATAGTTATTCACTGTTATATTACAATTTTTTATAGTTGCATTAAATTGTGTAGCATAGATGCCTATTCCTGAATAAGTAGAGTTATCTATTTTAAATCCATTACAATCATAAGTTATATTTTTACCTATAATTGCAATACATTGGGTATCATTATTTGGAACAATATTTGCTGTTTGAATGTAAGTTCCAGGGTTAATTAACATTTGGCAAGCTGTAATTCCTTCTTCTTCTTCACTTACATTCCAAGTATCTAAGATTATATCACCATACATAATCGGAGAATAAAAAGGATTTGAAGAATTGCCTGCTATTTGAGTGTAGTTTAAGCTTAATTTAGATAATCCATTAATTGTAGAAGAAATATTAAAGATATGGCTTGTATTAAAATTTAAAGTTTGAGGAGAAGTATAGAACCATCCTGTTGTATTTTTATATCCTACACTTAAATTCACTAAACTACCTGAATTATTTTCAAATAAAGTTGTCACATTAACTCTATTTTCAGCTGTGTCTTCTCCAAATCTCCAAATACAAGCAGAGTTTTCTGGTTGGGTGTCATCATAAGACACACAAGTTTGGTTACTTAGAAAATTAGTGCATTTAGGGCTTCCACCTAAATTAACACATTCATCAACTACCCACAAGCATTCTCCAGTTTGTTCATCACAGGCAGTTTCATCGTAAATAGCTGCACAAGTTAATCCTGTTGTTTTATTTATACATCCGTCTATTATTAAGCTTTGAGTTCCTTTTTCTACAAATCTTGAAGACTGATTGTTATAAATTGCTGAAATTTGTGAGGCAGATAAACCAGTGTTAAACATCATAACTTCATCGAGATAAAAGGCATCGTTATAAGAGGAGTGATGACTGCTAATTTGCCAATCTTTAGAAGTCATTGGAGCTATGCTTGTCCCAAATGAAGCTCTTTGCTCGTCAAAAGCCCCATCATAATAAAGTATTAAGCTCGTTCCATTAAAAACCAAAGCAACATGATGCCATCCGCTTGTAAGATTATTAGCTCCTGAAGGAGTTCTTATAGAATCTGTTGAACCCATTAAACTCATAATTCCATTTGTTTCGTTTCTAAATGTAACTCTTAAATAAGTTTGGCTATCACCTCTATACCAGTAAAACGGCAAAGTATCTATGGGCACAACAGATGTCGAATTACACCCTAAATAATAATCTCTTGTTCCTGTATTTACAGGATAATATGTCCATAACATTATTGTGGCGTTTCCTGTAAAGTTAAATGCAGGAGTCATTCTTATATAGCTATTTGTATTTCCAGTAAAATGAGCACAATTATCATATGGACAAGCTATAGAAGTGTTAACTGATACATTTCCACCTGATGTTCCATCATTATTATTTTTTGACCAATCTACAGCTTTCCAAGCAGGAACTAAAGTATCTGTTGTATCCTTGTCAAAATTCAAATAAAAAATCAAACTATCATAAGGCGAAATTGTTGAAATATTAAGATGAGTATAATTATAGCTATTTACACTTTCTGCTGTGACATTAACTAAATTAGAAATTGATATTACATTTGATTCTGTTATTGTAATTGTTGGGTCAAAAGTTATGTTCCAAGTTCCATCTCCATTAGCTATAAAATTATTTGCTAAATTTCCTATGACTATATCTGTCTTGTTTATAATTGGAATTGTATAATTAACTAAAATATCATCATGTGAGATATAAACCTTATCTTTAATTATAAATGTGTTTCCTTCTTTTCTTATGTCATCTAAAGTTAAGCCTTCAATCTCTTCTAAATGCAAGATGACATTTTGCAAATTATTTTTTATGTTTGTTGATATATTGGAAAAATCATAGCCATATTTATAAGTATTTTCATCTGTTTGAATTACCCAAGGATTTTTCTTAATTGAAGAAGGAATAGCATCCCAATTATAGATTTGATTATTAACTCTGAAATGAATAGAATATCTTGCCATCCAGTCTTCTCCAGTTATCTTAATTCCTCTGTCAATAGAAATTGTGTAATATGCTCGTTCTGGATTTGGCTGGAAGGGATTAATAACTATTCCCGAAGTTCCATACCAATAAGGGTCTATATCTTTCCCTTGCAAATTTACTCCCCATTTAATTGTATCAGAAGGATTTTTGTATCCAATTAATTTAAATTCATATTTCTTTCCTTTCTCAAGGCATTTATTAGCAGTAAAATTATAGAGTTTCCATCTATCTGGATTGTTTCTTGAATATCTTAAATCTGCCTTATAAATCTCATAAGAAATATTTTTATCAAAATATAATCCTTTGAAAGTTGAGCCAAGACATAAAGAATAATTAGTTAGAGTTATATTGAAATAACTTACACATTTGCTTCCACAAATTATGTCTTCTGAATATTCTGTATTAATTCCTAAATAAGACAAACTTAATAATAAAACAAGAAAAGTTACAAATGTTCCGCCACCAAAAACAAAAATCTTGCTCTTTGTAATCCTCTTTCGAAAAGACATTTTAAGTGTATCCTACTCTCAATGGATAGTTTCCGCTTACCTGCGCGCCTGATATCGTGAATACTATATTTCCACTGGTCAGAAATGGAGTCAGATAAGACATGCGCCCTGAGCGAGGCATATATGAAAGAATTGGATATCCTTCACTGTCTTCAACTTTAAACTGATATGTGCTTCCAGTGCTTCCAATAACACTGATCCAACTGACCTCATTATTTAATGATACAACATGAGATCCAATAAATCCCGTCGCTAGTGTTCCGCCAGAAGCAATTAGGCTTCCAGTATAAATAAATGGTCTCTTTTGTATGGGAGTTGTTCCTGATATGACTATGCTTCCTACTCCTCCTCCCCAGAATATAGAACCATTTGACATTCCCGTATAACTGCCCACTGCTGGAAGGTTGCTCACAACTACACTTCCTACTCCACCAAAAAATATGCTTCCTGCGATATAGACACTTCCCAATACAAAAGTGCTTCCAAGTGGAGTATAGGTTTGTATAGAACCTGCTTTCAACCAAACTTCACTTCCTTCATAAAGATTTGCTATTCTTACACTTCCAGTCGTATAAATGGAACCCAATACAAAAGTACTGCCTAAAGGCGTGTATGTCTGAATAGAACCTCCTTTAATCCAGGATTCGGAACCAGTTGATACAGAAACATTCGGCATACTCCAAATGCTTCCAACATATCCGGTCCAACTGCCTAGAGAAGATAAATTTGTGGCAATGTTAATGCTTCCTGTAGAATAAATGCTGCCTAAGATAAAAGTGCTTCCTAATGGAGAATATGTCTGAATACTTCCTCCTTTAATCCACTGCTCAGATCCGGCACTTACACTGACATTTGGCATTGACCAAATAGATCCGGCAATTTGTGCTGTTCCTGAAATCATTACACTTCCTACTTGGCTCAATAATATGCTTCCTATTCCTCTCCAAGGAGGGATGGATGTTCCTGATATAACTACACTACCCACTCCTTCAGTTCTTACAGATCCTATTCCTCCAGCAAGATAAACAGATCCGACTCCATAAGTAATTATTGATCCTCCCTTTATGTATGCTTCAGAACCGGTGGTTGCACTGAATGTTCCAGCTATGTTGAGTGTTCCTCCATCAGTGCCAGAGGTACATGTAAGGGGAAAGTATTCGGCACCTGACTTAGCAAATAAATAGCTCTCGCTTCCAGTGGTTGCCGATACCGATACTGCAGGCATGGATGTTATGCTCCCGCATATCCATAATCTGTGTGTATTATCAACTATGGCGGCGTTACCGCTTCCTATTCCATCTATTATTTGTTCTGCCATCTTTTCTTATCTATTTTGAATATAGTTCTTTACGAAATAGGAAATCAATCCTATTATTGGAAGTGCAATTACATTGTATTCATTAGGTACCCACTGTGTGTAGTTATCTAACAATAAAACCAAAGCAGGGATCCCCATTACAATTGCCACATTTTTTATGCTCTTCCAAATTCCTATTCCTATGCTGTATTGTGCCATTTTTCCTCCTATAAAAACATCAATTTAATTGCAATAGCAGTAATTATTCCGGACATGTAATATCCAATTCTTTTCATCCATTGGACATTTATTTCTATTTTTCCAGTCTTTCCCTCTATACTAGTCATACGATGATTCATGCCTTCTATAAATTCACTTACTTGTTTTTCTGATATGTTTATTTTTGGCATTTTATATCAAAATCAATCTTAAGGGATAATATAATTTGTTTATTTTTATATCTTCTAATTTAAAATATATATTGTTTTGTGGTTCAACTATCCATATTTGCTTTTTGTTGTCAATCATGATGTTAAAAGCATGTGTTTTGCTCCATGCAATTCCATAGGCAAATTGTTTCAATCCCTCATTCCAATAACCCATACTAGCGAAGCTAAACTCATCACAATCAAATTGTTCTTTTAACCATTTGTTATACTGAACTTTTGTCTCTTTGCTGAATTTTTCTGCTTCTTCTTTTGTAGTTAAGCTATAAGTTTCATCACTTAAAAATAAAGCACTTGTTAGCGGTCTCAGTAAATCCCATAATTCTTTAAATGTGATTGTCCCATAAACTTTTGGCTCAACAAGATTCTGCTGTTTTTTCAGTTCTTCTATGGTTGTTTTCAGTTTTTCACACTCGATAAGCAATTCATCATAATTCTTTTTACTTATTTCATATTGTTCTTTCCAGTAATCTTCTTCACTTCCTAATAATTTTAACAGCCATTTCATTTTAATAAGTGGTTTTCTGCCCAAATATAACATAAGGAAACAGCCTTGCACTTCCAACTGCAGATGTTCCAGTTTTTAACTTAAATTTTATTACAAGAGGGTCCAAAGCGTTCAAACCCTCACAATCAGCAGAAAAATACACACCCTCGTTAAATCCACTAATACCGCCAATATATGGGCTTCCTATTAGAGCATTAAGTGAAATAAAAGATTGGTTACCAGAAAGACCAATGCTATAATTTGTTGATATTCCTGAAATTTGTATTACTAAAATTGTTCCAGCAGGACTCTCATAGTTAGATTGAACTCTCGTATAGATGGATAAGAAAGCAGGATTTGTTAAACTTCCTGCATTAATTACAACACTGCCTGCATCTTGATAGGCAGTGCCACTAAGCACCCAAATTGTTGAACCAGCTCCAAAACATCTTGTACCAAGAGCAAAACTATTTATTTCACTTGCGTATAGCGCATCTCCTGCTATTTTTGGAAAAACTCCTTCTGCCATATTATTTTAAATTTCTTAAGTTATTTATATTTTGATTGATTGAGTATATACTATTAATAAGTTTGCCAATTTTCATCTATCCTTAATTCATTACTCCCATCAAATGTGATAGATGGAATTCCTGTCTTACTCCACATGCTTCCTGTGGTTGTTGCCCCGCTCGCGCATAATCCAAATTCAGTCAAATTAAGCCCTGACATCTCGACACTTGTCCAGTCTCCTGTCCATTTGACTTTTTGAGTTGTATTTGCATTAATAGATGTGACTGCTTGCCTGTCCCATGCATGAACTAATATTGTATCAGTTGCATTTGTTGTTCCGCTGCCGCTTCCTATCATAAAGTATGTTGGGTAAGTCGAAGAGCTTCCAGCTAATAAAAGTGCTGTCTGATTTTTTGTCCAATTCAAAATCATTTTTACCTCCTTAAAAATATCCTCCTGACCAATTTAAAATGCTTCCAGGATACCATGACCCAAGAGAATGGCTTGTATAGCTTCCAAGTAGACTATTTACTGGATGGTTCAATATGAAACTGCTGCCTATATTCTGAGTCCACACTTTCAATCCGCTTTGCCTTATTCCTTCACTTCCTGCAGTGTATTGATATCTCGTTATGAAGTCGCTTGTCGATATGTCTGCACTTTGGAGTTTCTTGAGTTGAAGATATATATCCTTCATAGTATCTGTGATGTCTGGTATTTTTTTATTTACTTTTATACTCAAAATGTCATCGTTTAGATTGTTTTCTTTGCTGAAATTGTAGTTTGCTTCAAGTATATCGTATGTTTGATTATTCACTCCATGATTCGGCACATTGACTATGCAGGTCTGTCCTGGAATGATATTGGCAAGCCCTTTAATGCTTAATTTTCCTTCCTTGACTGGTTCTCCTGATTTTTCAAGTTCCCTGGTAAGTATTTGCTCTGCGGTCGCTGGATCCTTTATGTCTTTATCTTGTATGACTTTGATCCTTGTGCCATATTTTGCCTTGCTTACTTCATTGTCTCCCACTTTCACAATTGGAAGGCTTCTATTATAAATTACATCTATTTTGCTTCCTATATACAAATTATTGCCTTGTGAAGTGCCAGATGTAAGTATGATTTGTTTATCATCAAAATTGACCAAATATCTGATCATGCTTCCAACTCCATAAGTAATATTATAAATTCCGCCAGGCTGTATTACAATTGGGATTGTTCCGCTCATTTGCACGGAAGTATTGTGAGGATTATATAAAAGAGTATATATGCTCCCTGCTACACCAGTAAATGTTTCCTTGAATCCATCAAGATATCTGTCCCCATAGACCCATACCTGATTATAGATTCCGTCCCTTTGGTCCTTGAATTCTACTTCCTTTAAATTTGTATTGTCAAAAGTATAGCCACTGCTTGATCCTGCCTTTGGCTCAAAATGAAGGTCTTTATTCTCATCAACATAGAATGTGTAATTTGACAGGTCTGCCATCTTTTTGACTGCATCAAATAGAGGAGTTTGGTTAAAAGTTATTCTATCTATTATCATTGGAGAATCCTGGACATTTGTAGTTGTTATATTGTTTGTATATTTATCTATTATGTCTTTGACTATGCTTCCTGCTGGAAGATTTGTGTAGACTTCTGGTTCTACTGTTCTGTCCATGAGCCGTGCTGAATAGTCCCTTCCGCTCAAGTCCATCTTTTCGTCATTCTCCCTTCCCCTGAATTTCTTGTCTTCCAATATTCCTGCGAATATCTTTGTTATTGGTGGAGTAATATTTAGATCTGCATAAATTATTACTTCATCTCCAATTACATAATTATTTTTATTCCTTCCAGCAAAGTTCTCTATATTTATATCAAAGTTGCTGGATTGGTTGTTTTCCCCTATGCTCTTATTGACATTATAATCATAATTATCTTCTACTTCGCTTCCTCCAATCGTTATTTTTGAATAGATTGTCATATTGATATTTTTTTCCTGAGTTTATTTACAAGTGCTTCTGCTATTTCATCTGGATCTGTCCCATAAATATTTCCTGTAATTGTGATGTTTATTCCTCCTGGATTTTTTGTTCCTATTATTGTATCGCTTGAACTGAAACTGACCGGCTCTTGTCCAGGTCTGCTTATAAAATCAGTTTTTTTTGCAACATATCCTGCTATTCCTCCAGTTCCTAGTCCTCCTTGAATTCCTTTGGTTCCTAATCCCGGATATTGTGCTGCAATTCCTTTTCCTGCGGTATAATATGCTGTTTTGATGTTATAAGCTTTCTGCCATTCTGATTGAGCTTGTTGTGCGTTTGCAATATCTTGTGCTTGCAAATCATTTAATATTTTTGTGACTGCTGGCGACCAGGTAGTTTCAAGAAAAGTTTTGATATCTGTATAATTTTTTGAGTATAATAAATATGCATTTTCTGTTGTTGTCTTTGTTATTCCTTCTTCCTCGCCTTTTTTGATAGTTAGATACTCTACCCATGCAGTTGCAAAATCTCTTTTTGTAGCATATTCTGCATCATAAATTAATTTCATTCTTTCCAATTTTGCTTCTTCAAATGATATCGATCTTTTTCCTTCTCCTATTTTTGTCTGGGCAACTATTCCTTCCTGTTCGGCTATGTCTGCCAGCATTTTTGCTTCTTCGGCTGTCTTTGGTGCGATAAATCCCATCATCTGAGTTTTTACTTCTGACAATGCTTGCGCCCATTCACTTGTGGATTCTGCAACATCTTGGTTTGCTATTGTCAGTTTGTCAGTTGCATCTTTGTAAGTTGTCTCTATTGCGGTAGCTTCTTCCATTTTTTTATTATTCTCATGGATAGCCAAAGTAACTACTGCTATTGTTGCACCTATTGCTACAAGTGCCATACCTAATGGAGTAGCAATAAAAGCCATGGAAGCAATTGTCAATGATCTCACGGAAGCAATCAATACTGGCATTTGTGCTATAAGAGTCATAGTTTGAACTCCTATGCTGATATATGTTCCGATGACTCTATTCTGCATTCTTTCTAAATTATTTTGAGAAATCGTTAATGCTCTACTTGCACTTTCAACATCTCTTTGTGCTTCTGCAACATCTTCTGCTTTAGAGGCACTATCTTTCATAACCTTGCCTAGTTTATATTGAGCATTCGCCAATCTATCTTGAGCGCCAGTTACTCTTTCAGTTGCATTTTCCAATCTAAGTTGAAGATTTTGATAAGAAGTAAAAATATTATCTACTGTGTTGGCAGCTTGACCAAGGATTAATAAACTTCCCATTTGTTTATCAAATGATTTGGCTGTTGCTTCAGTTTGTTTCTGGATTTGCTTATTTGATTCTCCGAGTCTTCCTTCTATTTTATTCATTACCGCAGTCGCATGATCAATTGCCTCTATTAAAATCTGTATTTCTGCGTCTGCCATTATCTCCTTTTCCTTTTCATTTCCCTGGCTCTTTTATTTAGATATCTAATTATATCTGAATATTCCCTAGCTGTGACTAGGTCTATATCCCTTAGATTCCAGCCAAAGAATTCACAAATAGTTAGTTTGTTTTTTGTTCCTTGACTGGACTCAGAAAATCCGAGAATCCATTTATCTCGTTAATTTCCTTAATAATCTCCAATCTTTCTTTGACCGTCAACTTGGCATATTCTTCTTCACTTATTCCAGTAGATAAAATCACTTGCTTCTTGATTGCTTGTTTCTTGTCATTCCAGTCTATGTCGTCCAGTTCAATCGCTAATAATTCCCTAATCTTGAATTTCCTTCCGTTTACATCTATCTCCTTTTCCATTTTAATAGATGTTATATTTCAAAGTTGGGTCGAATGCGCTTCCAATTATAAATCTCGGTATTATTTCCATTGTGCTCTCTGTTGTCCCTTCCACTTCGCTTGGATTTTCCATGCTCATTACCTTGCATCCTGACATAAAGAATATGGTATGCAGGCTTCCTGTGGTTGTGTCTCCATTCAGTTCAAATATGGAATTGAATGTCTTGTTCTGCTTGTAAAGCCCAGAATAGATTACATCCGCTTGGTCTCCTCTCAAGTCCATTGTTACAGATAGTCTATAGTCCTTGTTTCCAACTATTGGCGCTCCTATGTCTCTTGAAATTGTTCCTGACCCTGTCAAATAATGTGGCCCTTCTATGTTATTGCTTATTTCCAGTACTATCTCTTTGGCAGTATTTAGATTATATGTCTCTCCAGCATTTGCTCCACTTAAAATAAGACTGCAATTATTCCATAGATATGGTGTTGTGGTTGGCACTGTTATTCCGGTTGTTGCTCCTGAAGTGTAATCCAGTGTCTGGCCTATATAATCACATTCTATGCTGACTTTCTCACCTTGCGTTGCTGTTATCCTGATATTGTCAGGTATGCATCCCTTGATGGTCCTTATTGAGTTTCTTCCCGTTCCTGGACTTGTTTTGCTGTCTTCCAGTGTGAATCCTATTGGAACCATTGATTGGCCTGTTCCGCCTGATACAAATGGATTAATCCATGATCCTGTGTTGACTTCGACCACTAAATGAGTTCCAAATGATGTCGCTCCTCCTGAATCCCAAGTGCTTCCGATTGCCCAGAATGGTATCCTCATATCTTGCGCATTGTAAGTTATAGTTCCTGTCACATCCCTTAGTCCTGGAGTAATAGAATCGAATGTCCTTTTGCCTGTTCCGAGGAATCTGTCCACTATTTTTCCTTCTTCATCACTTATGTCATTAGAAATGACTTCGCCAATCCATTGGCCTGTTCCGCTTGCTAGTGCATATGTTCCTGATTCATGAAGTAATATTACCTTGTTTTGGTCCGATAAATATCTAGTCACTTTTACCTCCTTTCAATTATGTATAATTATAAAATTTATATCTTGCCTGAAGAATTCTTGATTTAATTCCTATGTCCCCTGGCTCGTCTACTTCAGTTGAACTTAATATATTGAAATCATGAAAGTCATTTGCTTCGCTTCCACTGGCCGTGAATTGAATGTTTGCCAATCTGTCCATCACTTGATTATAAATAGTATCCTTTTCCTTCTCATTCCTAGCCCAAATCCTTATTTCTACATTCATTGAGATATCTAAGGCAGTAATTTGCATACCTGATCTTTTTGCATCTAAATTTGTTATTTTAATAGTAATCAAAGGATATTTTACTTCCCTTTGAGGATAACTTGTCATCACGAATGCGCTTCCACTTCCTCGAGTTCCTATAATAGGATCTGTCACATTTGAAGATATATCTGTCTTTAAGAAGTATAATAAATCTCTTAATAAATTTGCCCTTGTTGCCATCGCTTTGACCTTCTGCCTATCGCTTTAAGCATGAAATTATCTATTTTTGTTGTTTAAATATATTGATTTAATCATTATATATTATTTGCTTGCCTTGCCTGTGGGTGTTATCCATTTAAGCCCTTTGCCCAGACTTGCTCCCATATCATCTTTAATCTTTTTTTGTTCAATAAAAGCAGTATTCCTGAAATGAGGTCTACTTCCCATTTTGCTTGTGCCATATTCTATATATTTTGCGTATTCTATATTTGTGAATATCCTTGCAGTATTTCCTGTTGCATCGAAATCCACTGAATTGAGGAATCTTCCAGTATCTACTGCGACTGGCGCATTTGTTCCTCTGGCTATGCTTGTCTTGACTTTTCCGTGAAGATATAAAGTTGCTTCTCTGACTGCCTCCGGAAGAAGGGTGGTCATCTTTTTCTGCTTTTCCTCCATCATTCTCTTGAATTCAGGAACTCCAATCAGTTTGATTTGCACTGTCATGCTTCTCCTAAAATTGATCCAGTCAGTCTCCTTAAGAATACTTTTTTATAGATTGGTTGTCCTGCAACCTCAAACATTATTATTCCATCAGGAATTATGGAATATTGCGTTCCAATTGTATTGCTTCCTATCATTATCTTTACTTGTAATTCACTACCAGTGATTAATAATGATCCATTAACATATAGTTTTCTGTCAGAATTATTCAGTTTTCCCTGTTCCATCAATAGACTGTCTGTACTTCCCCATTTGTTTGAGAGAGGAAGAACTAATCCGCTTGTCCATATGACTGCTCCTGATTGGGATAATGAAACCTCATCGTCCCAGACACTTCCTATTGTCTGTTTCAAATAAAGTACCCTTATGGGAACTCCTCCCAATTCAATCACTTTATTCAATCCTTTAGAAAAAGTGTCATTGATCATGAAATAGATCGAGCAACATAGATTTTCTGACCTATTGCCTTGAGTTGCATCTCTCCAAACATTCTCCATTGTTCGGCAGACATCTGTTCACCTGTCTCATTTATGCTTAATTCTGCAAGACTTATGTTCTCGCCTCCTGCTTGAGCATTGACAAAATCAATTGTATCTGCCTTAGCGAATGAGATAATTGCTGGCTGATATTTTGCATCTATTGAATTCGATCCTATTGTGGTTCCGCAATAGTTGGCTACATGTTGTCTAGCCATATCAACTATCTCCACCATATTGCCGCTTACACCCGTAGGTATGTTATTGAAACTTTCAATTATAAATGTGGCTATACTGCCTATATTATCAGTTGTCATGAATATGATTAGGTCATTGAACCTATTCTACCTGCACTGTCACATCTTACAGGAATTACTGCCAATCCACTCATAGCCATAAGTAATACCATAGCTATTGCTGTTCCGCTTGCTAGGGTACTAAATTGTGTTCCAGAAATTGATATTCTTGTAGTGCCACTGCCTACATTTGTTTGAAAGAGTTCAGCCGCCATTTTAAACTGTTTTAAGTGCATTCCATACAGATCCACCTGGTCCGTTGGTTTTGTCTCCTATAAGGAAACTGCCTGTAGATATGTCGTATGCTATATCGCTTCCTGTGATTGATGTAACACAGAATTGAGGTGATCTCGTGACGATTATTAGTCTAGGTTGAAATGTTGCATATGTTCCACTATAGCACATTCCCTGAGCCAATCCTGGAATTAATCCATATACTATACTTCCTGTTGTTGTACTATCTGCGATTTTGTTTTACCTCCTTGATTTAATTGAATATGAATCCTTCTAAATAAAAAACATAAGGATAAAAAAATAAAAAAAATTAAAATTTAAGTTGTCGTTATCTTACAAATAGCCTTAGACCTGTGAAGTTTTACATCAATTCTTTGTGTCAATACTGCTCCTGACATGTCATATGTAGGCATGTCAAAATTCTCTACTGTTAAATCTCTTTTGATTGCGATTCCGTATGCCTGGCTTCTATCAAACACATATGCATACTTTGCGTATGTTGTGCTTGGTGCTGCATTGGTATCGAATCTTGCGCAAGTCATTGCGTAGATTGTTCCTACAAAACCCCTTTGCATCATTTCTGTGTTGCCTGCCTTGTCTGCTTCTACGAATGTGTCTATATTCTGTAAATCACTAAGGAACTCATCTCCCATAACTAGATCTGTAGATTTGTAAGATTGGTTTCTAACGGCCAACGTTGCTGCTGTGATATTAGCGATTGTTGCTGCTGCTCCGCCTGTGATTGTAGTATTTGCTCCGTTAAATGCTGTCAAAATGAGGCTTGTCTCATTCTCTCCGAATTTGGTTCCTGCTGCCGCAATATTCAAGTTAAATAATGGAAATTGGCTATCTTCCATCATTTCTCTGGTTATTCTGATTGCGATTCCGAATTTGATTGGTGTATATGTGATACTTGTGAAATCTAAGTTATCCATTGGAATTTCTGCTCCTTCTCCTACTTGTGTTATTCGGATTGAATCCGGACTTTCAAGATTGATTGAAAAAGAACTTCCTTGGATCTGTGTTGGACCCCATACTACTGATGCCATTTCTCTTGGTAAAAGAGTCTTCTCGACTGCTGATATCAAGGTAGGCATGATTAATTGAGGTATCAATAAGGTTCCTGCTGTTGCATCCGATGTCCCAATATACTCCTGTATTCTATTGAATGCCATTATATGTTGAGATGAATGATGCAGTAACTTCCGACTATTCCCTGTCCCATTGCTCTTCCGATTGCTTTTCCAAATTGAAGATTTGTTTGAACTCCATATGCTACATTTCCACTGGATAAGGATTGTATTCCGCTGCAAGATAGTGCTTCAACTAATGTCCCTTCGAATACTGATCCTGCTGCTTTTACAATATAGGCTCCCCTCATTGCTAAGGTTCCATATGCTCCACTTGATACATTTCCAAGAGATATTCCATTGATTTGACTTACTCCTGAACTAACACTATTTGGCTGTACATATGCTCCTTCAAAGTCACTTGCAGTCCATGTCTCATCACTTGGTCCTATGCCTGCTGTGGCAATAGATACTCCGCTAAGTATTACAAAGCATGCTCCACTGATGTCTTCTCTGGCTTTGAATGTTATTATTCTTGGGCATTCTCCATCAAATAGACATACTGCTCCTGATTCATTTGCGCTTGTCATATTGGTAATCGAGATTTATAGTTATTCTTAATCATAGTGACTGATCCTCCTTTGAGGCTTCCGACACCTTGAATAAGTTTGTATCCTGATATTGGTTCCTCTTCCTCAATTTCAGCTTTCTCTTCTTTCTTGATTTCTGTTTTCTTAAGTTTTTCCTTAAGAGTTTCAATTTCTTGTTTTTTGAGTGCTAACTTAAGATTTTTTATTTCCTCATCAAGTTTTGCATCTTCTGTTATTTCTTTTATTTCTGTCTTAACTTCAATTTTTTCTTCGACTATTTCTGCTTTTTGCTCACTCATGTTCTCCCTCCTTTCAATTATTTTATGATTTTGATCATTCATTTTTTCTTCAGTTGCATTTTCAATGTCATTCTCAATGTCATCTTCAGTGTCATTCTCTTTGAATAATTTGTATGCTTCTTTCATTGCTATTCCAAATGTTGCCCCTTGATCTGCAGGAACTGCTACAAGACTCAATTCCTTGAATGTGATATTTGTTGGAATTAGAGTTCCGTCCTTATCTTCTTTGATATTCTTTGGATCCACACTCGCCCCAACGCTAACACTATTTAATCTTCCATCTTTGATCATCATCTTGATTGTACTATCCATGACTTTAGCCTTGAAGGGTATTTTCTGGTTTATATCATCATATTCGGCATAGAATACTCTTCCTTTGATTGCCTCGACTTCATTCTTGTGGTCTATCAATAATGGAACTCCCATCAATGTCTTGGCTGATTCCTGTAATACTTCTGGCAGAAATTTGTGATTATTTGATGTGATTGTGGCGTTAATAGCGGTCCCTGCAATTATGAAATCGCTTTCGACTGTGGCAAATTCCTCGATAGGAATGCTATAATTGAATTTTATTATTGCTGATTCAGAAGGTCCTTTTCCGCTGTGCGATTTCTTCCATTGAGTCGTTGCAATTGCATAACTTCTTTTTTCTGCATCCTCATCAGACATATTTGGATTATCCTTAAGAATTCCTTTTTTAATCTCTTTTCGCATCTTTTCAAATTCTGCTGGCATTTTTAATCATAAATAGGTAATTTACTTAATTTAAATATATTGAGAAATTAGGTATATACTTTAAGAAAATCTAAAAATTAACTGCACATCTTTGTTTTTGTTGCCCATTACAGTGATAATTAAGGATTCATTCAATAAAAACTCATCAAAATCAGGATAGTCCAATACACGTTCTTCTGGTGTTGTTGTGTGATTTCTGATAGAAAGATAATTTATTCCGAATAAATCAGCTCTTTTAAGAATAAGATATCCTAGTTCACTCTCTATTATTATTGATATTTTTTCTGGGGAATCAATGATTATACCATCTAATTTTCCAGTAAATTTATCTGTTTTGAATGAGACTTGGCCTTCTCCTGTGTTCAATATAATTTTCTCCTCTTTCTCGTTATTGAATATCTTTGACATCTATTGTCCTCCTGATTCTTCTTCTTCTGAATAAATCTGAGTTTTCCCCTACCTCGTTTAAGTTTCCAAGTTTTGCTCCCTCGATTGCGATATCTTGCCCGAAGAATTGGTTTGTTATCCCACCGAACATTTGCTGTTGCTTGCTTGGAGGTCCTCCTGTTCCAGTATGGTCTGCCCAAGGTCCTATTATAGGCACACTTTCATTTATGATCGCACTATCTCCGACTAGATCATATTCTATATCTCCGCAATGCTTTGCGAATTGTACTCTTTGCCTAGTTGTTTTGTCTAATTTGATTGGCATTATTCCTCCAGTAATATTTTCTTTTTTAATTTGTTTAATTTTTCTTGTAGTTCTAACATGCATTTCCCGCATAGCCACATCTTACTTATAAGGGTTATTGCCCTTTCTCCGCATTTCTCGCATACAGGCATGTTTGCATCTGTTATTGTTACCATTTTTAATCTACTGATATGAAAGAACATCTGCAATTTGGATGCAAGGGGATCTTTCCGTAACTCTCATTTAATTGAAATACTTGGGCGTTCATGCTCTCACATTCAGGGCATGTTCTTTCAGACAATGCAGCAAGCCATCTAACCTTTTTGATTCCATTGTCTTTGAAAGTGTCTAATAAACCCGTGTTTGCGATTCTGACTGTTTCGGTTCTAGTGATTATGCTTGGTCTCTCATTTGCTGTCAATTGCAGTTTTCCTTCCTCATCAAATCTGTCTTTCAAACTTATATTATTTTTTACCTCATTCTCTATTTGCCTGATTGACTTATTTCTTCTGAATCCATTCTTTAATATAATTCTGAGTTTCTTTATGTCATTCTCATCCAGCAATCCCATTTCTATATCTGATTCATTCATTGCTGCAAGGTCTTCAAATTTGTCTATTCTCAGTCTTTTCAAGATTGCTATCAGATAGTCTGAATAGTTGAATCCTTTTATTTCTTTAAGGTTTATGAATTCCCTGACACTTATATCTCCGCTTCGTATCATTGCATCTTGTTCGTGTATATGGGTACTTACCATACTCATATCAGTACATATGTCTATACTTTCTTTTGCTCCCGGTTTTGCTCCTGGTACTTCTGGTTGAGGTATCTTTGACTCTTTCTTTGCTTCCGGACTTTCCTTCTTGGCTGTTTCAGCTTTCCTTCCATCCAGGTTTGCTTTCTGGACTGCCTTTTCCATGTCTACTTCCTCTTCGTCTACACCTACTTCCGGCTCGATAAGGAATTCCTCTGCTCCTTCTATATTCAATAATTTAGCCAGTTCCAATTGAAGCATTCTCTTCATATTTTCAGATATGTTGAAACTCTCGAGCAACTTGCTGATCCTGTCTATCCTGTTGTTTATTTCAGTCTCGCTTGGAAGGTTCCATACAAATTCTATGGTTTCGTCCAAGTCATTCGCATTTAAAAGTGGCCTTAATATCTTCTCTTCAATGATGCCTTCTATCTCATCTTGAAGTGCTGCTATTGTTCTTTGCAGTCCTTCCTGTTGGACATTTCCTATTCCTTCGTTAAGTTGGCCTGATCCTAACAATACCTCAGGAGTTTGCATACCTGCAATCAGTTGATGGAAGTCATATTCAAGCCCTTTTGTCAGACTGTCACCCAATAGTCCAAAGTCGATTAGTTTGAACTCCACATTTCCATCTGTTGCCCATTCAGTCCTATTGTTCATGAATTTTAAATTATTCGCCATTGCATCCACATCCAAAGGATCAACTGCTTCTCCTGGTTGTCCCAATTTCGCATGGATTGGCGCTCCAGCCTTTCTTTCAAGCAGTTTGTGGTAATTCTGTTCCCCTCCCACTAGGTTCTCTATCACTCTCTCGTTAGGTATAATTAGCCCCATCCCATATGCTTCACCGCTTATTCTGTTTATTGGCAAGTATGCGATTTCATTTGGCTCAAATGGAGTAAGTTTTCTGCTCTCCGGGTTGAATGTTGTTATGTTCCCAAGATATTGATTAAATTTCTTGACATTTCCCTTTGTGTCCCTCTTGATATACATATTATTTGCATTCAAGCATTTTATTTTGTTTTCTTGCAATGCTGTCAAGTCTATGAATCCACTTCCTTTCGATAATCCTTCGACTACCCATTCCCTGATGGTTGGCTTGAAACTGGCGTCATGTGTTAGTCCGTCTATAATCCCTTGTGAGTTTGGGTTCTTTACTTTTACTGAGAATTCGCCAATTATGTTGTCTGCAAATTTGTTGATTATTCCGTTGATAAGCCCTACTTTTTTAAATACATTTTCAGCGTCCTCAAACTTAAATGGATGTTCTGTTCCAAGATCCTTTGGGAATCTGATAGGAATGTCTGTCACTTGTCCTTTGAATTCCTCTTTTAAATAGAGGGTTTTCATTTCCTCTGTTACAGAAATATATCCTTTGACTTTCTTGATTTCTTTCTTCATTAAAAGATTATTTTTCTTGTCTTTAAATAAGTTGATTGATTTAGTATATACTATCTATTTGATACTCATGTAAGGTCTGCATTTTACCAAAAGTTCAAAATACATTCTCATCATCATTGCATCCCCTACATCCGGTGAGTGTCCTAGGCTTTCAATTATATCCTCTTTGGGGATTATTGCTATCTTTCCGTCTTTGTCTATGTCCTTGACCTTTATTTGCTCCAAGTCCTCGACTATCATTTCCTTTATTTTTATGTCTCCTGTATTGTAACTTATTTTTCCTTCGTTTATATATCCCGCAAGTTTAAAGTAGCATTGTGTCTTGAGATTGGAGAAGTTGTGCTTTGGAGGCAATGTATAGAATCCTGTTGGATTTTGTTCCTTTTTAATTTCGATTGGTCTTGAATTGTTGATAAATCCATGAACTCCCTTCATTTGGTCGACTACCCCTCCGCCTATTCCATCCTCGTCTATCACTATATTACTCCTTGGGATTTGGTTCAATTGAGCGATGTGGCCTATCAATTCCGCAACTTCCTTAGTTGATAATTTTTCCCTTATTTTTATCTCATCTATTCCTAGTCCAGTCCATCTAATGATTATGGTCTTGTCCGACCCGAATCTGGCTATGTCTGCCGAGATGTATCTTTGTCCTTGCCCTGTTGATCCTATCGTGAATATGTCGTTTATCTTATCATACTCGAATAGTCTGCTTGGGTCATCATCATAGTTCCAGTTTCCATATAGCAGTCTTTCCCTAGAATTCTTGTCAAGCTTGAGCAGATTTTCTCTATAGTGTTCGCTTATGAATGGATTGTCTTGGACAAGCGCCGGTACGAATTTCCTGAAATTTGGAAGTGTTCCTTCTTTCCATGGTTTCCAGAATTCCCGGTATGCGAAGTTCTTTGCAGGATTAGAGGCCATAAGCAATTTAGGTATCACTCCGAACTCGTCAAGCTTATACCTTATCCTTGACATGGCTATGTTCTTGGCCTTCTCTGTTAATTCTGATATTTCATCTATGAATTCTCCTGTGTATTCTGTGCTTCCAAGGCTATCAAATTCAGGGTCTGCAGGATAACAAAATAAGTCTTTAAGATAAATGTCTGATCCATTTGTGAAACGGATAACTCCTTCAATTGGATGATATGCCCATTCATTCTTTTTGATTCCGAGTATTTTAAATACATGAAATAATGTTAAAAGCGTGCTTTCCTTCAAGGTTTTAAGCCTTGCTCTTCCCATAAGCCATCTACTTCCAGGATATCTGTAACAGCAGAATACTAGCCAAACACAACCTAGATAACTTTTGCCTCCACCTGCGCCTCCTCCATAGAATAACTCTGTTGTCTGATTATCCAGGAGTATGTTGAATGCCTCTTCTTGCTTAGGGCTCAGCTTTAGGAGAAACTCTCTCATTTTGCCTCTCAATTATAAACTTGATTCCATCAGAACTAATATGATCTATTTCCTGCTTTTCGATGTATCCTTTATGCCTGGCTCTGCATTTTAAGAAGAATATAATTGCTGTTATGTTTCCATTATCTATTTGCTTCATTAAGGCATTTTCTGCGAAGTCTACTACAAATTCATCTATTTGATCATAAGTTTGTTTGTATAAAAGATCATTTTTAAGCCAATCATAATGTGTGTCTCTGTGGATTCCTATTTGTTTGCAGGCTAAACTAATATTTCCTAATTGGCTTTTGATTGCATCTATCATTAGCTTTTTCTTTGGATTCAATCCTTTTTTCTTTTTTTTGTCGGATTTCGTAGTTTCAATTAAAGGAACTACAATTTCACTGCTATTTTGTTGGTTAGTTTCTCCCATCGTTTTATTATTATCTCAGCATATAATGGTTCTATTTCTATTGCTCTGCATTTTCTGTTTAATATTTCACAGGCAATTAGTGTACTTCCAGCACCTGCAAAAGGTTCTATTATAATTTCTCCTTGATTTGATAATAATTTCATATAAGGAATAAGAATAGGAATTGGTTTTGTTCCAAAGATTAATCCTTGTGGATTGTTATAATCTACATTCCAACTTATATGATCTGTTACTTTTAAAGTATCTATCTTTTTTTCTCTATTAAAAGCAAAATCTTTTTGTGCTGCATATATTCCAATTTGATAAGTATTGAAAAATCTTTCTTCATTCTCTTTTAAATAGTCTTCAAATTCTTGTTCAAATTCTTCATTCAATTCTTTTTCTCCTGCGAAAAGAGCAATATCATATTTATTATAAAATAATCCTTTTCTTGAAAATCCTTGGGTTCTGCCTGCACAATGCCAGATAATCATGTTATGTATCTTCCAATATTTTTCCATCGCAATCCATAAATCTTTACAATTTTTCCAATTTTCATAAATTATAATATTAAATCCTTGTGGATTTTGATAATCTTTTGCAATAGATAACCATTCATTGTATTCTGGAACACCTCCTCTTTTTTCTACTCCTAAATAATAATGTTGTCCCCTGAATCCGAATCCTTTTTTGGTTTTAACATATCCTTTGAATCTTTGATTTTTAGTATAAGCTAATCTATAAGGTGGATCTGTAAACATAAAATCCCATTTTTCATTATTTAATAATTTTTCCCAATTCTCTTTTTTTGTGCAATCTCCAATAATTAATTTATGTTCTCCTAATTGCCAAATATCTCCTTCTTTGCATAATTCTGATTTTCTATTCATAGCTTCTTCAAGTTCTTTATTAACATTGAATTCGTCATCTCTTCCTAATTTGATTAGTTGGTTAAGTTCTGCTTCATCAAATCCAGTTAAATTTAAATCAAAATTAATTGTTTGTAATCCTTTTAATTCTTCTTTTAATAAATCCCAATCCCAACTTGCATATTCAATCGATTTATTATCCATTAATCTAAATGCTTTGACTTGTTCTTCTGTTAGATCGTCTGCCCAGATTACTGGCACTTCTGTCAGTCCAAGTTTGATTGCTGCTTTGACTCTTGTATGACCTGCTATAATTACATTATTCTTATCCAGAATTATTGGCACTTTGAATCCGAATTCCTTAATGCTTTTTGCGACTATATCCACTGCTTGATCATTCTTTCGAGGATTCTTATCATAAGGAATTATTTCTGAGATAGGAATATACTCTATTTCGAGTACCATTATTCCCTTGCTTTTCTAGCCCTGTTTATCGCACTTGGTCCGTCTTCGTGAACTTCATACATGTTTTCGTAGTCCTTGTATTTGTACCTTATCCATTTGATCATTACTGATAATCCTGGATTGACTTTTGTCAAGTGTTCGTCAAATCTCTCTCCTTCTGCCAGTACTTCGAAGTTCTTAAGGTCGCTGTACTTTGCCCAGTCCATCTTGATTGGCTTGATTTCTTCCGGCTTGACATATCCGTATTTTCTAACGTGTTGCTGGGTTATATTTCTGTAGTAATCATTGAAGTCGTTCCGTGCCGCCCTTTCGGCGAATGGCAACTTCTTTTTTGCTGCCTCCTGGCCTTGTTTGGCTATCTCATCCTCGAATAGTTCCTTTGTATTTTTAACTCTCTTTTTTGGATCCACTAAAGGTATGAAATCTCTTCGCTCGTCCTCAGTTGGGCTTCTGATTATTGGTGATTCGTCCATTATAATGTGGTCTGCTCGTCAAATAATGTTAATATCACTTCTATCTCTTCTATTGATTTCTCAAGTTGTTCCTTACGCTTCTTCAGTTTGTCTATGATGTTTTGCTTTTCCATTTTTCCCTCCTTTCAATCTTTTGTTTATCATACTCCACTTAGTCTCTTTTCTTCTTTTCTTCCACTCCTTCCTTTATTTGCTTTTCCGCTATTTTGATTATTTCATTCCGATTCTCTATCTCACTCTTTATTAAGTTAATTGTCTTTTTGTCTGTTAGGTCTTTGTTATGTCTCAGATAAGGTTTCCATCTGTCTTCAAATTCCCTGTTTATTCTTTGCTGCTCTATTATTGCTTGGTTGTATTTCAGATTTTCTTGAAGGGTTCTTATTTCTGATTTCTGGTTTTCAAGATTCCTACATGTCAGTTCTTTCTCTTCTTTCGTTAACTTCCTCATTTTTCTCTTTTAAGAATTTTTTATCTATCATTTCTATTTGAGCATCAATTGCCTGCCTGCAGAATTCGTCTGGCTTGAATTCTAGGTATTGGTTAAAAAACCTGATTTGCCTGAACTTGAATCCTATGCTTCGTTGGACTATTTTTTCCTCAGGATTTATTCTGTTTTTCATTTGCATTTCTCCATTTCTTCTGCAAGAGTTATCCATTTGTCATTTGATACAATCGGCACACCATATGATTCTAATAAATTTCTTTGGGCTATAATTAAGTTTTCTTGTACATCTGCAAATTCAATCCATTTACAATATTTTTCTTTAGTTATTTCTAAATTTTGCTGAGGGCAATTTGTTTTCTGTTCTGATTTAAAATATATTCCAATAAAAATTCCGATTATTAAGCATGCAAGAATTATTCCTATTATCCAATACCATCTAAATTTCATACATTAATTAATTAATAGTAGTTTATAAATCTTTCTATTTTTAATTCTTCTTAGATACATTAATCAAAAAAAGTCATATTATATTAAATCAATCAACTTTTTGGCACTGTTTTCCCATGTAAATTGTTTGGCTGTCTCTAACGCTTTTTGGCTCTTCTTATTAACGCCTTCAGTATGTTCAAAAATCCATCTTAACATTTTTCTCAAATCTTGATAATATGGAATTAACCAAGAAATCCCTTCGTACATTAAATCCCATTTGACTTCTGTCATTTCTCCGCCGATCAGCCATCCATTTTCTTCATTCACAAAATCTGTTTGCCCTCCAAAGTTTGTAGTTAAAACTGGCAAGCCGCATGCCATTGCTTCCAAGCATGGAATGTTAAAACTTTCTGCTCTTGTTGGACTTACGAAAACTGTCCCTTGGTTATAGAATTTTACCAATTCCTCATAATTCATCAGTTGATTATTGATTGTTATCTTTGGATATTTCTTTGCTGGGATCTGCATCTGCATCATTAAATTGTTTATGTCTATTATCCCGTATGCAGGGTTTATTTTAATAATCAATTCCACATCTTCTTCTGTAAATTCTTCTATAAATGCTTTAATTAAGTATTGAAGTCCGCCTCTATCTTCTGGCCCTCTTAATCCTTTGTTTGCTATAAATATGCATTTGTTTGGCTTTTCTTTTGGATAGAATAGATTAAGATCCACTCCGTGATGGATTATTCTTATTTTCTTGTTTAATAATTCAATTTCAGTATCCTTTTCAGAAGATGTGTTTAATATTGCTTGCTTTGTGTGATTGCTCGGGCAAAGTATATATTCTATGTCTGGATTCAGGCATTCCTCTATAAAGCATTTAGGCACTTTATTTCCCTCCCAAATCATATATGCCCAGTTTCTGCCTGTTGTTGTGTTAAGTTTCCAATAAAGCGGACTTGTGATTATTATTCTTATCCTGTCCTTGTCATCTGGCTTCTTGATTGCTTCAAGCTCCTTGTCGGTGATTAATCTATTCCAGTTAGGGATTAATGGGATTTCGAGTCTTACATCTGCTATGTTTGAAAGTGCCTTGAAAAGTTCTCTTGTGTGGATTGAATATCCGCTGCTGTCAAAAATTGAGCCAACTATTGTGAATTTCATTTGACTGCCTCGCTTTTTATTTCTCCGCACATTGGGCATTTTGTTCCATATCTTCTTATATATCCGCAATTTAAACATTTCCTTTCTGTTATTGGCTTGTCTTCTCCAGGGAATTCCCCTTTCAATATTTGCTTTATGTCTCGTGGCATTTGAATTCCCCCATAACAATAATTCTCACAAATTTATTTTTATAACAAGAAGGAACATTAATACTATATTGTGACCTATATCCATAGGGTCCCCTAACTTTTCTAATTTTATTATCATCTATATCTTGTAATTTTCTTAATATTGATTCTGCTTTTTGTTGGATAGTAAATGTTCCCATATTTATTCTACATCCTTTAGTCTTTTGATAACAATTATAACACCAATATTCTCCTTTAACAAAATGCATATGTCTTGTTCTGCTTATTATTTTACAATTATCACATATTGCTTTACAATTTCTTAAATTTCTTTTTCTATGTTTAATTTGTGAATGAATAGATTTGCCTGTTGGAAAATATTTATTCATCTTTATATCCCTCATTTGAATTGCTCCTTGTATTTACTTATGAAATCTCCATGCTTTTTAAATAATTCCTTTGTAAATTCATTTAATCGATTATGGTTATATTGCAGGTTATTCTGAAATTCTGGGGTTCTTTCGCCTCCACTAGGTGTGCACAAATGATATGCGATTGCTCCTGTATCCACTCCAATTTTGAATCCCTCTATAATTGCCTTGAAACTAAAGAATTCCTCTTCCCTGAAGCTGCAGAATCCGAGATTGTCCTCATATTTGACTTTCTCATGGACTTTCTTCCTGATTAATGCCATACTTCTAAAGTGAGGACTTGGTATAATTTCTTTTTCGATATATTCACATCCGCAGTCGTCTCCAAAGCTTTTTATTGATCCATCTTCATTTAATATTATGTCTGCTATGAATGGCTTTACAAATCGAGTTTCCCTTTTGATAAATGGAATTGCTATATGAGGCACCAGTCCGCTTGCAATATCATATCCTTGGTTTAGTACATTCACTAATCTTTCAATATAATCTGGCTCTAATATATTGTCATCATCAAGCCTAAGTATTGCTTCACCTTTTCCTTCTTCCATGATCTTGTCTACCACTTTTTGCCTTAATTTAGTCACTCCATATCTTATGTCATTCCTCCAGACCGTTACATGGTGCCCTTCCAGTTTTATTCTATTGATCAGTGATATTATGAAATGATGGTTTGGGTAAGGTACTCCTGATCGGTCATCCATGATATAAAGATCCCATTCTTTATGTGTCTGAGTTCTAAGGCTTTGAAGTAAAAGTGCGATTTCAGTTGGCCTGTCTATGCTTACTACCATTATATCTATATGCATTTTAATAGCTCCTCTCTCAGATTCAATAGGTCTGTTGAATTTAATTCTTCTGTTCTGGAAAAGCATGGGTGAGCTCCTTGTCCTTTGTAGAATACTTCATGCCTTGAGAAGTCTGGCATGTTGAAGTATAATCCCTTATATTCAAATCTATATACTCTAAACTTATTTGATGGCTCTGCACAATCATAGATCCTGCTTCCAGGATAGGGAGTTAATATTGTCACATCAAATGAATCTGGCTTTATTTCCTGAATAAATCGCTTGGTCATCATTACATCTTCATATGTTTCGGATGGGTGCCCTAATATAGTGAATGCCTTATATTTCATTCCATGTTCTTGGATCATTCTTGCGGCCTGTATATTTATTTGATTGGTTGTTCCTTTGTTGATTATTCTGAGTATTCTATCTGATCCACTTTCTATTCCGCTGCACAATTCCACAAATCCCGCTTCTACTAGATGGTCTATGACTTTCGGATGCTTTACTAATAAGTCACTTCTGACAAATCCCCTATGTTTGTAGTCCCTGTCTTTGAGCAACTTTGCCAATTCTGTCAATCTGTGCGAATTTATATTTATTTCATCATCAAACCACATAAATGCGGAAAATCCAAACTCATCATGGAGATAGTCCATTTCCTTCACAACATCTTTAGGATCCCTTTGCCTAGGAATGCTGTACATTTCTATGTCCCTTCCACAGCAGAATTCACACCTGAATGGACAACCTCTTTGGGTCATTATGATTGTTGCGTCTCTTCCATCTATCTGATATTTGTATGACTTTATATTTATCATTCTTCTGTCTGGGATTGGCAATTTGTTTATATCAATCAATTCTGTCTTTGTCCATTTCTTTCCGGTTAATGATGCGTTTTCTCCGTCTCCGGCTATGATCATGTCAAATTCCTCCAGTCTTTGGGTATTGATATCTGTTATTCCTTTGTCCCTCAATGAATAGATTGCTGTTGCATGCGGTCCTCCTATGAATGTTGTTTTGCCTCTTCTTTTTAAAATCCTGTTGATTTCGTATGCATATTTGAATTGTGCTGATGTGGATGATATTCCAACTAATTTGCTTTCTATTGATTTGATTTCTTTTTTCCAATTTTTGATTCCATTTAAGTCCATTATCTCTACATCCATTCCTCTGTGTTTCCAAGATGTTGCTACTGAAAGTATTCCCAGATAAGGAAATACTCTTTCATCTAATAGAAATGGACTTGGCGGATTGATTAATGTGACTTTCATATATTATATTTCCTCCTGAAATAGGCAGAATTTTGTTTGTCTATTCTTTTTATCTCTTCATTCATGTCATTTAGATGTGGCGTTCTACGATGATGATACACCCAATAATCTATCCTATAAATTCTTAGCCCTGCATTTATAATTCTCCATGAATATTCTATGTCTGCTCCCCATCCTATTTCGAAGTTCTCATCATATCCTCCTAATTTCTCAATAGTCTTATATGGTATGTATGTGCTCCATCCACCTACCCATTGAAAATTGTTCACATAATTGTCGCATGCTGTTCCTCCTCCTCCCCAGCAAGTTGCAATCCCACAATCAGGCATCTTTCCAATTGCCTCATATTCCATCAGCCAGTCCCTGTCAAACATTCCGGTATGGATTACATCTGTCTGTGTGAAGTATATGTCTTTCTTTCTTTCCAAAGCCAATTTAAATCCGAGATTCATCGCCTTCATTGGCCCTTCCTTTTTTGTGTGGATTATCTCTATGTCCTTGCCTGGATATATCTCTTTCAGTTTGTCTGTGTATTCTGCGCTTCCATCTGTGCTCTCGCTTTCTATGATAATCAAAGTGAATGGCTGCTCTGTGGATTTAAAGATGCTTTCCACTGCCATTTGGAAGTATTTTAAGTCATTATAGACTGGAATAACAATTAAGGGTATCATTTGATGCTTGCACATTTTAATATATGTTCTCCTATTTTTGGCAATACACAATTCCTTAATATTTGTCTTTTGTTTTTTAATTTAATTTTTAAATTGTTTAGTCCATGCAAATCTATTAATTCTGGGATTTGTGCTTCTCTTATTATTGCTTTCCTTTGTTTCTCTTTGCTTGCTTGTCTATTCATTGTGCCTATTTGATAATCAATTTTTATGGGTTCTATTTTAAAATTTGCCCAGAAGCAATGTCTTCCTATTCTTTGTGGTTCAATCAGTGGCTTGTAGTAAGGTTTGACATTTTCTACTACCCACTTTCCTTTGAAAAAATGCTTTAAAAAAATGATTTCTTCATATAATTTCATATCTGGAAATCTGAATATTCCTTGACCTTTCAAAAAATTGTTTGTTCCTGAATGACTTTGACAAGGCGGACTGCTCCATATAAAATCAAACTTTTGAAAATGCTCTAATAAGAATTGATGTGCATCCGCAATTATAATCTTATCTTCTGGGAAGAATTCTTGATATATTTTTGCTATCTCTGGGATATTTTCTACTGCTATGATTTCGTGTCCGGTCCATAACTTTCTATTTCCACCTATTCCTGCATAAAGATTTAATATTTTCATTTGTTCAATCCTCTTTCCCTTAGGAATGTTTGCATTTCTATCAGATTACTCATTATTTGTTTCCTTGTGAATCCTCTTCCTTTCACATATTCAAATGGCACTGCTTCCTCTATTTTATCTTTTGAGTCTGCGAATCTGCATCTTAGATGATTGTATTTTGTGAAATCCTTGTCTATCCATTTGATCCCATATTTTTTTGGGTTGTTATATATGTCGCATCCAGGATATGGCTGCAATGTGCTTAATAAAACTACATCTGGATTTGTTTCATTTATGAATTGCTTTGTTCGTTCTACAATATCTTTTGGCTCTCCTGGAAGACCATTAAGCAGATATAATCTCACTTTGATTCCGTACTTTTTGCAGTAATCCATTGTCTGCCTGGCCATTTCTACTTTTATTCCTTTTCTGGCTATGTTTAATACATTCTGGTCCACACTCTCAAGGCCTATTGATAATTCCAAACAATTGGATTTTGATGCCTCTTGTATGTCTGCTTCGTTTATTCCTGCCCTGGCTTGCCCTCTCCATAATATATCCTTTGATTTCATTAAATTCATAAAATTGAAGAATTCATTAGGATTGCTTGGAAAACATATTTCATCCTGAAGACTTACTCCCTTTAATCCATATTCTTTTTTGAGGTAATCTAGCTCGTTTGATATGCTTTCTATGGACCTTCTTTGGATGGGCATTCGGTTGTAATTGGCGCAGAAACTGCAATAATATGGGCATCCATGGGAGAATAATACAGTTGTGCTTGGAATGTTTTCTGTTTTGAATAAACTTGTTATTATCTTTTCTTTTGGTAAAAAATGTCTTTTTGGAAAGGGATATTCTCCATTTGCAGGCATGTCATATGTTTTTTTGAGTTTATTGTTTAAGATGTCTTTTGTTACTTGCACAATTGATTCCTCTCCTCTGCCCAGAACTATCGAATCAAAAATCTCTAATGATTCCTGAGGAAATATGTTTGGGTGAGCTCCGCCCGCAATATGCGGAGATTTTGAAGTCTTTCTTATGTTTGCAACTATTTCTTTCACTTCCTCGAAGTCTGGAGATGCCACTGTGTAGAAATAAATATCTGCATCCTCTGGCTTCTTTGGTCCATCCCTAAAGTCTGTGAATTTTATTGAAACTCCTCTTTCTTCCAGTATTGTGGCCAGATACATTTGGGTTAATGGTTGGGCTCTTAATGGTTGTTCCCAATATTTCCAACTTAAAATTATAAAATTTGCTCTCATATGTTTTGCCTCCACCAATCTAGAAGGTCCAGCATTGTTTGCTCGAATTTATATTCTGGTTTCCATCCTGTTTCATTTATGAATTTTGAGCAATCCGGGATTTGAAGCGTCACATCGTATGATCTTAATAAGGTTGGATCCAATTGTTTCCATAAATGCCCAGATATTGTGCTTATACTTATCAAATAATCCAGCATCTCCCCAATTGTTTTTGTTGTATTACCTCCAATGTTATAAACTTCTCCTGGTTTACATTTTCTAACCAACAACCAATATGCTCTTACTGCATCTCTAACATCCGCCCAAGTCCTTATTGAATCTAAATTCCCATGTTTTATTGGTTCTATCTCTCCTTTGCATAGATTGCTATGTCTCTTTTCTAATTTAACAATCTGCCTAGCAAAGTTACATTCTGCGCTCATCATGGTTCTACCTGGTCCTGTATGGGTGAACATTCGAGTCCTGATTGTTTTTATTCCATAATTTGTCCAGTACATTAGTCCTACCATATCTTCCCCTACTTTTCCTATTGCGTAAGGATTTGATGGATTAAATGGTTGGCTTTCCTTGATAGGTATATCCTCTTTTTTGACAAGTCCATATACTTCCGAACTGCTGCATACATGAATAACTGGATCAAATCTTCCTGATGCTTGCACATTGATTAAATTCAATGTTTCCCCAGTCTCCTTGTTGCATATATTTTTTATTTTTCCTATTTCTGGCTCTTCTGTATCATAGATTATTCCGTATTCGTTTGTGCGGCTTAGATCTTCTCTGACTATTCTTACCGCTTCTAGCAAGTTCAGGGTTCCTATTGTGTTTGTTCTTATGGTTTCCTCTGGATAAATGAAACTGTCTGGTACATAAGATTGTGCTGCCAAATGAAATATATAGTCTGGCTTTGTATTTTTAATTGCTCTGATGCAACTAGACAAATCGTTTAGATCCATCGGAATGAATACTATTTCATTTTTATTGAATTTTTTTAGTCTTGTCAAGTCTTCATTCCATCGGTATGTACCTATAACTTTTTCGCCTTTAGACAATAAATATTCTGCCAAATGCGAAGCTACAAATCCACCTATTCCTGTAATAAAATTTATAATTATTTTAATATCTCCTTGTAATCATTTATTTCTGCTGAAATATAAGGATCCTCAGTTCCTTCTATCATTATTGAATCTTTCATGAATTCCCCTGTGTGCACTATCTCTGGTCCCGTCATCATTATTTCCCCCTCATGCATTATGAACTCTATTTTTTCGCTTGTTCTCTTGTTCAAAAGCCAGTAATAAACTTCTCCTTTCATTAGGTACCTAATCTCTGAATATAGATGATAGTGGTTTCCCAGTATGCTTCCCTTTTTTGCTCTCAGTATCTTGATTTGCCTGGCTGTAAATTCTCCATTAAATATAGGCATTATGCTTCTTCGCTCATCTTCATGGGCTATTTGAGCATTCCAGATTGTTACTCCTTGCATTTTCCCTTTGTGAATTTTAATACTGCTTTTGCTAATCTTCTTTGAATATCACATCCAACTCCATTTTGAGTTTCCTTTAGATATTCTCTAGCAATTTTTCTCAAATAAACTATTTCATGCTCCTGCTTGCTTATTCTTGCTTTGTCTTGTTTTGTTCTTCCCATTTTATTTTTTGTTTGGATTCCTCCCTCCTTGAGGTGTTTCTATTAATAAAGTTGATGATCCTGTCTGGGCTCTTGCATATGCTAATTCATAACATTCTATTATGCTTTCTGCCTTTTCTATCTTGATTACCAATATGTTCTTGCATAGTTCTTTTAATCCTTGATAATAATTTCCGCAATGTTGTGGTCCTGGATATAGTGGCTTTGTGTTTCCTATCTGTGTTCTAATTATTACTCCTGGTCTGAATTCCCCATGACTCATTTCCTCTACTTTGTCAAGGTGATTGATTAATTGGTTGATAGCACACAATAAAAAGTCTATTCTTGGATAGATTGAAATAGGTATGAATCCTTCAAGTGCCAGTCCAATGCTTATTCCCATCTGCATATCTTCTGCGATTGGCATTTCTATTTTCTTACTGATTGGCACATCGATCAGACTTCTATACATTGGGCTTCCTTCATACACTACAGTTTGTCCTATGAAGATTGTATCTTTCTTTTGGCTTAACCATTCCATTGCTTTTTTGCATTCTTCTAAATATTCCATGTGTGAATTCTATATGCCTCCTTTAATTTATTCATATAAAAGAACTTATTTTCCTTGTCGCAGTCCCATATATTTACTCCTTTGAGCCTCATTATCTCAAGTATGTAGTGAGCCCAATCCCTTTGATTGAAGCATATTGCTATTGCGCACAATTTAAATAATTTGACAATTTTGTCTGCCGTTAAATCATCGAATTTTGGCTCCCTTAAGAATAGTGCTTCTGCCACTGTAAGGAATCCGAATCCTCTTACTTGTTTTGCAAATGTATGAGAAGGGAAATACTGCATATTGTAAAATGCGCAGAATCTGAATCCATTATCTTTCATTTTGTTGAATATTTCTGGAAAAAGTGCTTGTCCTTCATACAATTGAGAGAATTCGACCTCGCATACAAGTCCCTGCACATCCTTAAGATTTTCCTGTATTCCTTTGATCACTTCCAATTCCGTACCTTGGACATCTATTGATAAAAAGTCTGGTTTGGATATTTCTCCTTTTTCAATTAATGTGTCAAGTTTGTTTAACTCTATTTCCTCTGTTCCTATAATTTCTGTATGCTCTCCCCAGGATATATCTGTTCCGGGGATTGCATATTCCTCTGCGGATTTTGCAGGCATTAATACACTGCTTGCTGATTTGTTTTTCATTATATTAAACTTGACTTTATTGTTTTCTCCACCTATTGCTTTGTTTATCAAGGTTGCGTCTTTATTCTCAATATTGCATTTTTCTAATGATTCCTCACTTGCATCATAGAATGTCCACTTGACATCATCCTTGAGCATTGTCATTTGCTCTGCCGGTCCGCAGTCTCCTATTCCTCCTATATGATGCACTTGTATTTTCAGTTTTGTTTCATCCATTTTAAAATAATATCCACTTCCCGATTCCATAATGAGGATAGATTCTCTTATAAAAATATCCATCCAGGTTCTTTAGATCGTGAAATAATGTTCTTTCTTTCCATACTTTGCTTGTCGGAGTATAAACTCCAAATCCATTATCTTCTATTATATAAGTGATTGGTAATTTATGTCCTCTTGCATATTTCAGGCATTCATGGAATATCCCCATCTCACTTGCCATATCTCCTACAAAACACCATACATGAGGCATATCCATACATTTTCCAATTATTTTTTTCTTTAAATTCATATAAGATAAATCTATACATCTAATGTTATTATCCCAATTTCTTTTTATAGCCAGAGCAACTCCCAAGGCTATTGGGCATATTCCCCCTACTATTGCACTTGTAAAAAATTTATGTTTTCTTGAATTTATATGGCTACTCCTTTTAAGGAATATTTGTTCTTTAAGCCATTTAGGATCATTCGATTTAAGCAATGCATGATAATGATTCCTATGAGTTGAAAATACCCAATCTTCTTTTTTTATTTTTTCAAATATTTGAATTAATTGTCCTTCGTTTCCACCTGAAAGGTGAACAGGTCCTCTTATTTTTGCTTCTGAATAGTTTTGTGCTATGTCCTTTTCAAAATTGATTAAGTCTTGTTCATTCATTTTCCACCTCCTTTATTAGTTTTTTAAGATATGACTTATGTTTATTATTTATTTCTTCAACAAAATCATGACAATCTCTACATAATAAAATATAACCATTAAACATTCCTTTACCACTTTTTGTTTTTATATGAATATCTCTTAAATGATGGATAGTTATTTCCTTTGTTCTTCCACAACAATAACAGACTTTATCTTTCATTTGTTTTGCTATTGCTTCTGCTGTCTTAACCATTTTTAAGGTTGGGGTAATTTGCCATCCGAGTTTAGTTTAGATTGTTTTTCTTTGAATACGCAATTAAAAATATGTAATCCTGATTTACTTACTCTTTCTCCTTTATATCTTGGATTCTTTTCTCCAGAAAAATCTGCATGATTCCTTTTCATCTTTTCTATTGCTTCTTTTGAATGCTTATATATTCCTTTTTCCATTTTAAAATATACTTGAAAAATCGTATCCTTTCTCTTTACACAATTCTGCTGCTAGACAATCGAGTTTCAAATCTTTTCTTTCTCCAATTAATTGACTAATTACATTCATTGCTGCGTTTCTGACTCCATTTACTGAATGAGTAAATTTTAATAATTTGTCTTGCTCGCTTCCTCCTGTCCTGGCTTTGCTTTCATTTGTCCAAATCGTCTCATTTGCTATTGCATTCACTTGGATTGCCCTGATTAGTTGGCCCATATCTCCCATTCCTTTTGGAATTGTTATGTTTATATCATGCATTATGTCCTTTGCTTCTTTCTCATATTCCTTCTTGTTTTCAGGAATCTTGATTGATTTGAGGGTTACTATGCAAAGCCTGTCAATCAGTTGGGCGATTGTTGGCATGTATTTTCTTTTCATTTTTCTCCTATAATTATTTGTTCATGAAATAACCAGTCTTTTGGCGTTTCTTTAATCTTTATTCCATGGCTTTCTATTAATTTGATCCATTCCTCTTTTGTCTTGAATTGTTTATGAGTTTTGTCTGCCTGAAGATTTGGATCCCCGATAAATGGAATCGAGAATATGAATTTTCCTTCCAATTGCGCGAGATTGGATAGTGCCAAATTCAAATCTTTATCATTCAAATGCTCAAGCACATCTATGCATGTTGTGAGTTCTGGCGTGAATGGAAGTATAAATCCATGAGCGATATCTCCTTCTTTTATATTAGGCACGAATGCATTCTTGATTGCCCATTTGTTTATTTCCAATCCGATTGCCTCTTCCACAAACCAGTTCCAATAATAGAGATAACATCCTCTTCCGCATCCTAAGTCTAATACGCTTTTTGGCTTAAAATAATCATTCCAACTTTTTACCATTAGATGATGTTTGAATTCTATTTGTTCTTGACTAGAATATATCTCATCAAAATCTATTCCTAATCCTTCATAAATTAATTTAGGCACTTCTCTGGGATTTATTTCTTTAGTTGGATATTTTCCAAATAGATGTGCATTCTGCCACCAGTCAAGGAATTGTCTATCATGAATTATTGAATCTTCTTTGTGCTGCTTTGATCTGTTTACTATATAAATCATATATTCTATAGGCAAGTGCCCCAAATGAAATATGGTTGTACATTCTGTTGTAGTTACTATTCCTTCTGTATTCAGAATAGGGTGAGAATGTAGTGGGTAATCTATTGCTTTGTCTATTCTGAATAATCTGTTTGGGACATAATGAGTTTCTCTTGAAGCATCTTCCCAACCAAGCGAACCTATAAAGTGTCTCATTTTGACGCACAATGCCCCAAAATCTTCATTTTGAGATTGATTGATGAATTCCTTGACTTTGTCTAAATTTTCCACAATTTCATCTGCATCCAAAACTAATGCCCACCATCCTTGAAAGTTATTTTTTAAATAATTTAAATAAAAATTTCTTTGCTTTCCATTCATGACCTTGTCGGTCTTGTCCCATTTATTCTCTAAGATCAGTACATTCCCGAATTCCTTGATTATTTCTAGAGTTTTATCTTTGCTTCCTCCGTCTAGATAGATTATTGCATCTGCATTGTGTATACTTTGTATACACATCTTTATGAATTTATCACAATTCTGTCCCATCACAACGCATACGAGTTTAGATAAGGTTTCCATGAAAAATCCTCCCTTGACTTCCTTCATAATATTTCCATGCTGCAGGATGCTCTTGATACCATTTAACCATTCGGTCTATTCCTTCCTCAATTCCTATTTTTGGCTTGAATCCCATTTTTCGTAATTTTGATGTGTCTACTTTTACTTGTTGTGGCTGTGCTATTTCTGGCGGCAACAATATTATTTTGCTCTTGCTGTTCGTTTTGTCTATGATATTTATAGCCACATCTATGAGTTTGCGTTCCTCTCCAGATATATTATAATCTTCATTCCATTTCTTCATGCTTAACATGATTCCATCTATAAAGTCGTCTATGTAAGTGAAATCCAAAGTCTTATTTTTGTCCCCATATATAATTAAATTGTCTCCTTTCAATGCGTTGACTATGAAATTGTGCAATGCTCTTCCAGTTTCATCATAGCATGGTCCGTACACTGTGCTTGGCCTTATGATTATGTAGTTTATTCCATAGCATTCATGGTAAGCCTTGCAAAGTTCTTCCCCATATAATTTCCCTGCAACATAGGGATTTCTCTCTTTGCTTAATACTCTGCTGGAGCTTGCATAGACTATTTTTGGAATGTTGTTTTTTCTGCAGAATTCCATGACATTGAATGTCCCATCAACATTGTTAAGATGCTGGACTATAGGATTCTTGATTGCCTGGTTTATCTTGCATTGGGCTCCGAAATGGAACATTATGTCTGCTTCGACAGGTTCTGCATAAGCCAAATAGTTAATATCCTGTCCTTCTCTTTTGTCTATTGTGGCAATGCATCTGTGTCCTTCTTTCTCCAGTCTTTCCTTTAAGTGACTTCCTATCAATCCTCTATTTCCTGTTATTATGAATTGCATATTTCCCTCTCCAAAGCAGGTCCTATTATATTCTCAAAATCATACTTTGATAAGACTGCCTTTCTTCCGTTTGATCCCATTTTCTTTCTTATTTCTGGATTGTCATACAGGAATTTTATCTTTTCGACTGCATCTTCAATCGAGCAGAATCCCCTTTCTACTTCCCAGCTTCCAGTGATTGTTCCATTTATTTGTTTATTATCATATTCTTTTGAGTCTAATTTGAATAAGTCTATTTCTTCGGTACCTGATAATTTTATGCCCAGTCCGCATTCATTGTCCTTTATTAATTCCTGTGTGGTGGTGTAATCTGTTGCCAAAATCGGCACTTCGCAACTCATTGCTTCTATAATCGGTATGCCAAATCCTTCTCCGCTTGTTGTCAATAAGAAAATATCCATCAGATTGTATATTTCATTCATTCTGCTCCATTCGAATCCTTTGTGTGCCTGCATGCCTGAGAAAATCACTCTGTTTTCGCAATTGTATTTTTGTATCAAATTTGGCATATAAAACATCTGCCCTGCTGGATCATTTGGATCCATATGCAAAAATAGGATGGCATTCGGTATCTTCTCTTTCAATAAACTCATCACTTTGATTGTCCTGTCGAGATTTTTTCTGGGTTGATTTCTGGCCACTACTCCTATCACGAACTTATCTTTAAATCCCCATTTTTCTCTTAATTTGTTTCTTTCTTCTTCAGTTAATTTATAGAATTTATCTGGTTCAGTTCCATGCGGGATATATATCACATCAATCCCATAATAATCTTTTACTTGCTTCTGTGCGAATCTACTCATCGCAATTGGCTTATCTATCTTCTTGAGTATTTGCTCACATCCCCTTGGCATTCCTCCGCCGCCGTCTGATGGGAACCAAAATAGACTTTTTGCTGGGTTGAAATCTATGTTCAATAGCCATGGAAATAACATGAATGTATCAAGCAAAATAAAAAATCTTTCAGAATTTGTCTCTTTCAAATGCTGGCTCATTGTTCCTTGGAAGTATGAATGCACTAATTCTCCATAAATCTTAAAATCCAGTTCTGTACCATCAAATAATTTGGCATAATCTATTGTAATTCCAGAAAATGCATTTGCAAGATAGTGGATTTCATGCCCTTTTTTTTTGAGATATTTTGCAAGTTGTACAGCCTGATTGCGATATCCTGTTGGAATAAATGGCGAGTCAGAAAGTATTGTAATTCTCATTTTTCACCTCTAAATCAAATCCTCTTCTGTTATATTGAAGAAATGTTTAATCCAACCAACTATCTTATTTTGTTTTTCTATTTCTTCTTGGTGCATTAAGAGTAAAGATTCTATTTGTTTAAAATATTTTATCCATTTAATTGCTTCTTGTTTTAATTCATATTCTATAAAATCAGATACAGCACTACAATCTCTATTACAATTCCAATGATTAATTAATTCTTTTAAAGTTTTAAGTTCTGTCATATTCTGCAATCAGAAAAGTCATAAGTTTCTACCTCTTTTTGTGTTGGAATAATTGATGTTCCAGATGCGAAGATTATGCATGTGCCAGATTTTTCGACTGTGAAAAAGCATCCTTTGAAAAAAATCGCCACATCATCCGGGACAGTCAGGCCGAGTGTGATCCTAGAATTTGACCTGACAATCGGACGCAATTTGTACTGCATCAATCCTCCTTCTCTTTTTGTTAAGAATAGAATGTAATGCCATGAAATAGTATATACCAATTAGTATATAAACTTTTCGATGTAAACTATCTATTTGTTTTTATAGAATTCCTTTATTTTTGATATAGAATTATCAATTATTCTTTTTGTTTTCACTAGTTTGTCTAGTTTGTCCTGGATTTTCTTGTTCTTTGGTCTCCAGATACTTTTTATTTCACCTTGATCCTTCATTTGTTTGAATATACAAATTATCTGGAATTTCACGAATTCAAGTCTTTTCCTGACTTTTATGAAGTTTTTCTCAGTGATCTTGATTGGAAATATCTCTATATTTTCCATGTCTCTTACTATTGCTGCATTTGTTATTATTTCCATTTTATTGGCTTGAAATCATTTAAATCATTGATGTTTATTATTAGCCATCCTCTCCTTTTGAATTTGATTGAAAGATAGCAAGGTATTCTTAATCTTGTCTGCATATAAAAAAGTCTTCTAATCTCGTCTTTTGTTCTTTTGTCAAAATAAAAAGTTTTGTCTTTGGTTGATTTGACTTGCTCGTATCTTACATCGAATAGAGTTTCTGTGGCTGATCTCACTGCGATCAAGTCAGATGCGCCTATGCTGCCTGAATTCCTTGTGACATGCCATCCTTCTTTTTCTAATTGTATTTGTCTTTCTCTTTCAGCTAAATATCCTTTTTTCATTTTTCCTCTAAAACTTTTAAAAGTTCTTATTCTCCATAATTTTGAGCAACTTCTTTACAAACTGCAACTATCTCATCTACATTAAAATCCTCTGTTGCATATTCTTCACAAATGTGTTCAAACTTATCTGCAAATTCTTTATATTTCTTTTTCATATTAAAATCTCCTTTATAGCTTTAAATTGCCAATCTTTATATTGATTATTCATTAAAATATATAACAACAAACATTTTTCTTCAATTATATCTTTTTCAGTTTTCATTTTTTCTCCTTATCTATGAGTATATTCAAAAACTTCATTATCATTTTCACATCCATCATAAGATAAATGCTTTTCGTCATAAGGTTCTCCATCTTCTACTTTACTATAACAAATTCCACATAAGCTCATATTTCCTCTAAAACTTTTAAAAGCTCTTTCATTATTGTTTCTCTTTCACTTGCACTTAATACAAAATATTTAAATTTGTGTTCAGCAAAAAACTTATAAACTTTTTCTTCAATCTTCTCTTTTATTCTTGCTCTTTCTGATTGAAGGGCTTTCTCTAATGCTTCTTTAACAACTTCTTCATAAGATTTTCCACTAAACGATTGTCTTAAACATTCTTTTATTATTTCTTCAATTATATCTTTTTCAGTTTTCATTTTAAACTCTCCCATAGTTTTTTAACAACTTCTTTTTCCAAATAAATTAAAACTCCTTCTTTAGAGATTAGTATAAACTTCTCATTAGTATTTCTCCATCTCCCTAAACTAATAAATGTTTGAAAATGATTTTTTTGATTTATATTTTCTATTAAATCATAAGGAACTTCCCAGCTTATTTCTTTTTCACTTAACTTGTCATCTCTTAATATTCTTCTTGCTTTTCCTTCTTTTAATTTTAGTTCAATTTCTTTTTCAGTTTTCATTTTTTATCTCTTGCTGAATTTTCTTTATTCTTTCCTGAACTGATATTTTATTAAATTTATGTTGCCCTTTTTTTCGTTTGCCTAATAATAAATTCTCTTGGATAGTTTTCAGCCATTTTAATTCATCTTTTAAGGTTTGTCTGCCGAGAGAGATGCCTTGTTTAATCATATTATCAACTGAACTTTCGTGCCATAAATATTCATCACATTTTTTTGATTTCTCCCATTTAATATTCTCTTCATCTTTAATTTTATCAATTTCTTTCTCCAATTCTTTTTCTTTTTTCATTTTTCCTCTAAAACTTTTAAAAGCTCTTTATTTAATTTATCAATTTCTATATAATCCTGCCTTTTCCATTCTATAACTAAATCTTTAAAATCTAAAAACTCCTTCCTTAACTTTTTATATTG
>Ga0315289_10000939_pt1 | contig 45254 bp, 46 predicted proteins | sample YL17G11_40_MG_FD_203452 | JGI IMG/M metagenome (GOLD analysis project Ga0315289, IMG submission 203452) | Sediment microbial communities from Yellowstone Lake, YNP, Wyoming, USA - YL17G11_40 | ecosystem: Environmental > Aquatic > Freshwater > Lake > Sediment | place: USA: Wyoming | collected... | reverse complement strand
GGGGGAGGGGGTACAAGGCAGCCCTCACCCCGACCCGCACTCCCATCGCGGCGTGGAAACCTACGGCCCCAGGTTGATCATGTTCATCCCGAAGGGGAAGTCGTCGGTGCGCGTGTACTCGTCAATCTCCGCCAGGACGTCGTACTCGCTCTTCAAGAGGTAGTAGTGGCTCCGCTCCACGTTGGCCAGGTAGTCGAACATGATTTTCGCGCGGCCGGAGACCCGCCCCGCCAGGCCCTCGTAGTGCTCGGCGGAGACCTCCTCCGCGCCCATCGCCGCCTTCCAAAGCTCCGTCAGCTCGGCCTTCTCGAAATCGAACTCCACCACCATCCGCGGTAAAAGCGACGGGTCGGGCTCCGCCGGCGTCCCGCCGATCTTCTCCTTGAAGACGGCGTGGAGCATGTCGTAGTGCTTCTGCTCCTCGCCGGCCAGGAACTTTAGCTTGTCGCGCAGCATCAGGTTGCCGACCCGTCCGTGCAGGGTCTCGTAGATTTCCCGGGCCCGGGTCTCGCTCGCCAGAGCGACCTCCAGGGCTTGTTTCAGCGTCATCTCGGCCATCGGTCCTCCTCCCTTTTGTCCCTCCGATGATACCACAGCCGCCACCGGTTGAAAAAAGGGCCCCGCGGGGCCCCTTTCAACTCGACCGGCGCTAGTCGCCCAGATTCTCGAAGTAAATCCACACGTCGGCGTAGTCGGGATCGTCGGTGAAGTACACGTAGAAGTCGGCATAGTCGGAGTCTTCCACGATGTACCAGACCTGGTCGTCGTCGGTGGCCAGGTCCGGGTCGTCGGTGAGGTAGATGACCTCGTCGGCCGAGTCCGCCGAGGAAGCGTCGCACTCGTAAACGTTCCAGTCCGAGTACTCGGCCTCGTAATCGTCGCAGATGTAGACGAAGGACGCCAGGGCGGGCGCCGCGACGATGAGCGCCAGGACCGCGAAGAGCTTTTTCATGCCGGACCTCCGGGCGGTGGGTTAGGGAAGTATAGCCGGTTTCGGGCCGAGTTTCAGGAGACAAGGGGTTTAAACCCCTTGTCTTTTCATGCCACCCGTCTCCCCTAAAAAAGGGCCTCGACGCCGGTCGAAGGAGAGCGTGTCAGCAGCCGCGGCCGAGGCGGGCATTGCGCGGTTTCGCCCCGACGACGATGCGCGCAGCCGCCCCCACGGCGGTTTCGACCGAACGACCCCGAGAGCATACACCGACAGCTATCCGCCGTCTTCAAAAAGGGAGCGCGCACGCTCCCTCTCGATTCCCGGGGTTAAGACTAAATTCTAGACCGCGCTGGGCAGCTTGGACTGGGTGAAGATCGTCCCCTCGCCGGAGTGGTCCACCTCGACCAGGTCGCCCTCCTTGATGGTCCCCTTGAGGAGCTCCTCGGCCAGCGGGTCCTCAACGAGGCGCTGGATGGCGCGCTGGATGGGCCGGGCGCCGAACCTCGGCTCGAAACCGTCCGTTATGACCCGCTCCATCATCCGGTCGGTGAACTCGATGGCTACGGCCTGCTCGGCCAGCCGCAGCTTGATCTTCTTCAGCTGCAGCTTGACTATCTCCCGCAGGTCGTCCTTGGTGAGGGAGTGGAAGACCACGGACTCGTCCAACCGGTTCAGGAACTCCGGGTTGAAGAGCTTTTTGACCTCCTCCAGCACCTTGTCGCGCATGGCGAAATAGTCGCCCGTAAAGGCGTCGGAGCCGAAGCCGATGGCGTTTATGTCCTTGATGTCCCGGGTGCCGAGGTTGGAGGTCATGATGACCACGGTGTTGCGGAAGCTGACGGTGCGGCCGAGGGAGTCGGTCAGCCGCCCCTCGTCCATCACCTGGAGAAGCAGGCTGAAGACGTCGGGGTGGGCCTTTTCGATTTCGTCGAGGAGTACGACGGAGTAGGGCTTGCGGCGGACGCGCTCGGTGAGCTGCCCGCCCTCCTCGTAGCCCACGTATCCCGGAGGCGCGCCGATGAGCCGCGAGACCGAGAATTTTTCCATGTACTCGCTCATGTCCACGCGCACCACGGCGGACTCGTCGTCGAAGAGGAACCAGGCCAGCGTCTTGGCCAGTTCGGTCTTGCCCACGCCGGTGGGCCCGAGGAAGAGGAAGGTGCCGATGGGCTTGTTGGGCTCGCGGACACCGGCGCGGCTGCGGCGGATGGCCCGCGTCACAGCGTCTATCGCCTCGTCCTGCGCCACCACCCGCCGGTGAAGCTCGTCCTTCATCCGCAACAGCTTCATCTGCTCGTCCTCGGCCATGCGGGTGATCTTTATCCCGGTCCAGCGGCTGATGGTCTCCATGACGTCGTCCACATCCACGACGCCGCGGGCCTCCTCGAGGGAGTGCTCCCAGCGGTGCTTGGAGAATGAGATGGCGCGGTCGAGGCGGTCCAGCTCGAGGGCGCGTTCGCGCAGCGCCTCGGAGAATCCGTCGCCGGGCTCGGTCGGCCGCTGCAGCAGCTCCTCGCGCTCGCGCTCCAGGTCCCGGAGCTCCGCCGGCGGCACCAGGCATGCGAGGTGGACCTTCGACGCCGCCTCGTCCACCACGTCTATGGCCTTGTCCGGCAGCTCGCGGTCGGATATGTAGCGGTCCGACAGCCGCACCGACGCCTCGAGGGCCTCGTCGGAAATCTCCACGTTGTGGAACTCCTCGTAGCGGTCGCGGAGCCCCTTTAAAATCTCGATGGTCTCGCGGACGGTGGGCGGGTCCACGAGGATCGTCTGGAAGCGCCGCTCGAGGGCGCCGTTCTTCTCGATGTACTTGCGGTACTCGTCCAGGGTGGTGGAACCGATGCACTGGACCTCGCCGCGGGCCAGGGCGGGCTTGAGCATGTTGGAGGCGTCCAGGGCGCCCTCGGCCCCGCCGGCCCCCACCAGGGTGTGCAGCTCGTCTATGAACAGGATCACGTCCTTGGAGCTCTTGAGCTCGCGGATGATTCCCTGGAGCCGTTCCTCGAACTGGCCGCGGTACTTGGTCCCCGCCACCACCGCCCCCAGGTCCAGCGAAATGAGCCGCCGGTTCGAGAGCGTCAGCGGGATGTCGCCATCGGCGATGCGCTGGGCCAGGCCCTCGACGATGGCGGTCTTGCCCACGCCGGGGGGGCCGATGAGGACGGGGTTGTTCTTCTTCCGCCGGGAGAGAATCTGGATGACCCGCTCGGTCTCCTCCGCGCGGCCTATGACCGGGTCAATCTTCCCCTGGCGCGCCAGGGCGGTGAGGTCGGTGCCGAACTCGTCCAGGAGGGACTCCTCCTCCTTGCCCTTCTCCTTGGCCGGACGCTTCGCCCGGCGCGGGGCGGCGACCTCCTTGCGGCGGTTCTCCTCCAAAAGCGACTCCAGCTCGTTCTTGACGTCCTCGGGCTGGAAACCCAGATGGGAGAGCACCTGGGAGGCCACCCCCTCGGTGACGCGGATAAGTCCCAGCAGAAGGTGCTCGGTGCCGATGTAGTTGTAGCCGAGCTCGCCGGCCACCAGCACCGCCTGCTCCAGAACCTGCTTGGCCCGGTCGGTGAAGGGGATTTTCTCGTCCGAGGTGGCCCGGTGGCTGCCGGAGGACTGGAAGCGCTGGAGCTCGGAGCGGATCATGGACGAGCGGAGGCCGAGCTTGGAAAGGACGTAGGCGGCCACGCCGTCCGACTCCTCCACCAGGGACAACAGCAGGTGCTCGGTGCCCAGGTAGTCCTGGCCCATCTGCTTGGCCATGTCCCGGGCGAAGAGGATCACCTGACGGGCGCGCGGGGTGAACTTGTCGAGCATTTATTCTCCGGGGGCGGGGCGGATCGGTCTCCGCTCCTGATTGTGGCGCCGGAGGATCCAAGTTACGCATCCTTGAACCGGACGGACTGCGAGCCGGACGGTTCTTATTTGCCGATGCGGGCTATCTCCCGCGGGAACGAACCGCCAAGCGATTCCGAGAGCTTGCCGCGGGCGTCCTTGCCGCGGGAACGAGCCCCCTCCGCGAACGGTCGGCCCGAGTCGGTCAATCAGCTTCGGGCGGCATATAATGCGACGTTCCCTTTCCGCGAGCGTTCGGCCCGGTTGCGCCGATGCGGGCTATCCCCCGTGGGAACGAACCGCCCAGCATTTTCGAGAGCTCGCCGCGGACATCCTTGCTTTGGAAACGGCCCTTCTCCGCGAACAGCCGGCCCCCTCCGCGAACGGGCGGCCCGACGACGGTCCCGGACCGCTTTCCGACCCATCCGTATTATAGCACGGTTATCGCGGTATCCCTAGGTCAACGCCGACCGAGCCGGGCCAGCACCTCGCTCCTGGCCTGCCGGGGGGTGAGGGAACGCCAGCCGGCCAGCGATTCCAGGAGGTCGCCCTGCAGACTCCACAGCGCCGCGTTGATCCGGGAGAGCGACGGCCGGCGCAGGAGGTCCAGGCAGCGCCCCAGCCGGAGCCAGGAGCAGAGGGTGCCCGCCTCGAGCTCCTCGAAGCGCGACCCTCGGCTGAGGATGCCCCAGGCCCGCCCCACCCCGTCCTCGACGAGGTTCCGGCGGCCCGCGAGGAGCGCCCCCCTGGCGGTCTCCTCGGCCCCGACCAGGAACTCCCCGACACGCACGGCCGCATCCAGGACCTCCCCGGGTCCGCGCCGCAGGGCCACCAGGTTCACCAGGGTCACCATGCCCCCGCCGACCGGGCCGATGGCGGTGCCCCAGAAACCGAGCTGGGCCGCGGCGGAGAGGAGACGCCGGAGCTGCCGGGTGAGCATCAGACCGGGCAGGTGTAGAACGAGCTCCACCCCCACCCCCGCCCCCGCCCGGCGCGGGGAGCTGGTCAGGTGCCCGTGCTCGTCGTCGTGGGCCGCCTCGCCTACCGCCGCAAAGGCCCCGTCGAAGCGACGCACCTGGTCCAGAAGATCGCCCCGCCCGGCGCCCGCCTCGACGGCCGAGAAGACGGCGTGGTCCTGCCCGCCCAGGATCAGCCAGCGGTCCTCCCCGTCACAGAGGTAGAGCCGGGCGTTCTCGGTGAGAATCGGCGGCCAGAGGGCCCGCTCGGACCACCAGCCGGTTCCGCCGTGGTCGTCGAAGACCGCCTGGCGCGCTCCGGAACCCAGGACGTCTATCAGCACCTCGAGCTGCTCCAGGAGCCGGCGGCGATCCGTCCCCTCGGGGACGAAGGGCAGCCCGGCGAGGTTGCGGATGACGGTCACGCGCGTGGCCAGCCAGACCGGGTTGGCGTTCGCCGCGATCCAGCGCGGGGGGCGCAGGAGGAGCTCCAGGCTGGGGGCGAGGGAAAGCATCACTCGTGGAACCGGTAGAAGAGCCGGAGGTGGTCGTCGAAAACATCGTAGCAGGCCGGGCACCCCAGCCGCTCGGCCTGGGCGAAGTCGGACCAGCTCGTGCCGCACTCGGGGCACACGGGTCCCTCGCCGCGCTGGGCGATGCGGATCAGGGGCGAGGGGACGCCGAGGCCGTAGAGGAAATCGGCCGAGGGCGAGGGGAGCCACATCTCCCACTCCGCCTCGGAACGGACCACCTCCAGGCAGGGGTCGCACAGGGCCATGTCCTGGCCCCAGGCCGGTATGAAGCGCACCACCGCCTCGTCCGAGCCGCAGCGATCGCAGTTCATCGCGCCTCCATCGGGGAGAGCTTCCCGCCGGAAAGGGAGAGGGCGCGGTCGGCGCGCGCCGCCAGACGACCCTCGTGGGTGACGATGACGAAGCTCGTGCCGTCCCCCCCGGCGAGCGCGAAGACCAGGTCCAGAACGCGCCCGGCGGTGCCCGGGTCCAGGTTGCCGGTGGGCTCGTCCATGAGCACCAGCCCCGGCCCGCCCACCAGGGCCCGGGCGATGGCCACCCGCTGCTGCTCGCCCCCGGAGAGCTTCACCGGCGAGTGGTCCAGGCGGTCGGCCAGTCCCACCCGCCCGAGAATCTCCTCGGAGCGCCGCCGGGACTCGGCCGGGCTCTCCCCGCGGGCCAGAAGCGGCAGCATCACGTTCTCCAGCGCGCTGAACTCCAGCAGCAGGTGGTGCATCTGGAACACGAAGCCCACCTCCCGGTTGCGCACCTGCGCCAGCTCGCGCACCGAGAGGTCGTCAATCCAGCGTTCGCCGATCCGGACGCGGCCGCTAGAGGGCCGATCCAGCGCCCCCAGGATGTGCAACAGCGTGCTCTTGCCGGTGCCCGACGCCCCGACGACCACCACCGTCTCGCCGGGGGCCACCTCCAGGTCCACGCCCAGAAGGACCTCCAGGCGACGCTCGCCGTCCTGGTAGAACCGCTCGATCCCAAGGGCGACCAGCACGGGCTCACTCATAGCGGATCGCCTCCAGGGGATCCAGCCGGCTGGCCCGCCAGGCGGGGTACAGAGTGGACAGGAGGGTTATCACCATGGCGGCGGCGCCGATTAAAACCACGTCGCCCCAGCTCACCACCGCCGGCAGGTGGTCCATGTTGTAGATTTCCGCCGAGAGGTGGATGAACTTGTACTTTTCCAGGAGCCAGGCCAGGACGGCCCCGAGGGCGCCGCCCATCGCCGTCCCCAGGCCGCCCAGCACCAGCCCCACCGTCAAAAAGACGCCCCCCACCTGACCCGGCTTGACCCCGAAGCTCAGCATCACCCCGATGTCCTTCGTCTTCTCCACCGCCAGCATGATCAGGTTGCTCACCACGTTGAAGGCCGCCACCAGCACCACGATGATGACCACCAGGAACATGGCGAACTTTTCCATCTCGAGGGCGGCGAAGAGGCGCTCGTTCATCGCCGACCAGTCGCGGGCGTGGTAGGCGCCGCCGAGCTTTTCGTTGAGCGCGTCCGCCACCTCGGCCGCGGCGAAGGGGTCCTGGACCCGCGCCTCTATCACCGTCACCTTGTCCCCGATGTTCATGAACTCCTGCGCCAGCTCGATGTCTATGTAGGCGAGCTGGGCGTCGTACTCGTACATCCCCGTGGAGACGATGCCGGTTATCTGGAGCTTCTTCATCTTGGGCGGGATGGGGGTCAGGGGGTCCCACTCGCCGGTGGGCATCACCAGGACCACCTCGTCGCCCACCACGGCGGCCAGCTCGTAGGCCAGCTCCTTGCCCAGCACGACCCCGTGGACCGTGTCCGCGTCGTCGAGCGACGACACCGGCCCCTCGCCGTCGCGCACGACGCCGGTGTAGTCCTTGGGCCGGAAGGTGAAGTCGCCCTCGATGATCAGGTCGGGGAGGCTGGTGATCTCGGCTTCGGAGTCGGGGTCTATGCCGCGGAAGACGGCGCCGATGGTGTTGGACCGGTTGACCAGCATCCCCTCCAGGTACACCGCGGGCGAGGCGGCCACCACCCCTGGTGTGTCCTTAATCTCCTCCAGGAGCGGGCGCCAGTCGGCGATCGGCCGCCGCAGGTAGTCCACCACCATGATGTGGGCGTTGTTGGCTAGAATCCGGGAGCGCACGTTCTCCTGCAGCCCCTCCATCACGGAGAGCACGATGACGAGGCTCGCCACGCCCAGGGCTATGCCGCCGACGCTGATCCAGGTGACGACGCGCAGGAACCCCCGGCGCCCGGCGCGCAGGTAGCGGAAGGCCACGGCGAGCTCGAAGCGCCCCAGACGGGTGACCAGGAGCACCACGCCGACGAAGGCCGCCACCACCCCCAGGACGAGGGCGATGGTCACCAGCGGGGGCAGGCCTTCCACCTCGGGCACCATGGGTTAAATCCGTTCCTTGACGAAGCCGAGCACCTCGTCGGCCGCCGCGAGGGCCTCGCGGGCCTGGCGCTCGTTGAAGTAGTCGCTGGGCGCCCCGGTGCCGATACCGTTGGGGTAGCGGGTGTTCGTGTAGTAATCCTCCAGCGTCCGGGCCGAGTCGTCCAGACGGGACACATCATCGTCGTACTTGGCCGCAACGGCAAGCAACTGGTGCAACGAGTGGGTGCGTATATCTACCTCGCCCCGAGACGCCAGAAAAGCCTTCAGGGCCATCTCCGCCGTCTGCTGGGCGTGGAAACAGGCGAAGGAGAAGAACTTCTTGTCGGCGACAAACCGTGCAAGCTCAACGTTCTTTTCCGCCTCCTTCAGCCAGTATCGGCCTCTCTCTTCAGGCATCTCGCGCATCGTACAACACCTCCCCCTCCTCCAGGGCGGTCCGCACCAGGGGTCTTTCCTCCCGCGCCCGGACGAACTCCGCCGGGGTGAGCACGAAGGCGTTGACCACCTCGTGGACGTCGAGGATTTTCCACACGGCCAGGGACCGCTCCGGCGGGTTCCCCTCCATCTCCATCACCACCAGGATGTCAATGTCGGAGTCGTCGAAGGCCCGCCCGCGGGCGACGCTGCCGAAGAGGACCACCAGCTCCGGCCGCCGGGCTAAAAGGCGCGGCAAGGCTTCGAGCAGCTTCTCGCGGAGCATTACCGCCCGCCGCCGCTGACGCTCCCTCGCCGGGACGAATGTATCCTCGCCCACCGTCAACCCGCCTTCGGCCTCATCCGCGGGAACCAGAGTCCGCCCCGGACCCGGGTGGTTTCAAATAGGTTCAGTAACGAGCTTACACGCCCCTATTCATCGAGCGGGAAAGACTCGTTTTCCACTTTTTTACCTTTGGCTCGTGGAGCCTTCTTGAAGGTCCTATTCACCTGACGGATGGGAGGCATGTCAATGCCCTTACCTTCCAGCAGTTCCGACACGGTAAGGATTTGCAACTTCGGATGCCTCGTCCCCCAGGGCGAATCGTAAAAGCCAGCCCCGGCGGACTCGGTCCGCATCGGTCCCGTCGGTTCCTGCATCGTGATAAGCACACCGATTTCGGCCTTCTCGTGCTCTATCACGCCGCGCAGATCGCGGATGTGCGCCGCGCCGGTATGCCCCGCCTTGACGGACAGGACCACCTGCTTGGTCTTGCCTCGCTCGCCCTCGTCGTGGAAGTAAAGCCGCCCGTCAATCCCCTTGTCCGCGCCCTTCTTCTGTTCAACCGGTCGCGCCCCGACCAGGCCCAGCGCCCACCACTGGAACTGGTACGGGTCTTCGGCGGCCAGCGCCGCGGCGTCGGGAAGAGAGGTCGGTTCGCCGACGACTTGGTATACCGCCTCTTCGCCGAAGGCGTCGCGCAAACGTTTCTTGATGACCACTATACCAGCTTGTGTGATGTCAATTCCTATCCAGCGACGCTTTAGGCGCTCGGCCACGGCGACGGTAGTCCCGCAGCCGCAAAAGGGGTCGAGTACCACGTCGCCGGGGTTACTGCTCGCGTTGATGATCCGCTCAAGCAGGGCTTCGGGCTTCTGTGTGGGGTATCCCAGCCGCTCGGCTGCCTGCGAATTAATCGGCGGGATGTCGTCCCAAAGAGTGTCGACCGTCTCTCCCTCAAGTTCGTCGAGGTAACGCTTGCGCTGGAGCCGCTTCGTCTTGTCGGGAGGGAACCATATCCGTCCCTCATGATCCATTTGCTTCATGCGTTCCAGCGAAACGGCCCATCCGTTCGCAGGAGGTTGGTATCCCTTGTACTCGTACCGGAGGTTGGGCCGCGGAGATGGGCTTGTCAGGTTATCTAGTCTGTATAACCTTCCGTCACCGTCGTCGTGGGTGAACTTCGACGCGATGTAGTCGGGTTCATTCGGGCGCACCTGCCGGTTGAAAAGGCCTTCCTTAGTCCGGGCATAGAATAAAAGAACGTCGTGACTGACGCCGAAACGGATAGCTCTCTTGTTGGTCTCCCCGCGTCCGGCCTTACGCTTCCAGATGATTTCGTTTCTGAAGTTCTCCGGCCCGAAGACAGCGTCCATAAGCATCTTCAGATAGTGGCTCGCTGTTGGGTCGCAATGAAGGTAGAGGCTTCCGGTCGGCTTCAAGACTCGGCGCAGCTCCACCAGTCGAGGGGCCATCATCGCCAGGTAGGCCAGTATATCGTTATCACCCAGGAAGGTGCGGAAGGCTTGCATGACCCGTGAGACCGTCCCGCCCGCTTCTACGACTTCCTGATAGGCTTCGGCGGCGGGCTGGTCCCAAGTCCAGGTATCCTCGAACGCCTTGATCTGTGCCGCCGCCTGCGAGCCATTCCGCTCGGTAAATAGGACGTTGTAGGAAGTGTTGGAATTGAACGGCGGGTCCAGGTAAATGAGGTCAACCGTCTCGTCTTTCACGTAGCGCCTGAGAACGTCCAGGTTGTCGCCGTAATAGAGTGTGTTTTTCCATTCCATCGTACGTCCCCTTTATTTATTACTTGGGCCTCATCTGAGGGAAAAGTATGACGTCCTGGATGCTCGGGGCGTCGGTGAAGAGCATGACCAGGCGGTCCAGGCCGATGCCGAGCCCCCCCGTGGGCGGCATGCCGTACTCGAGGGCGCGCAGGAAGTCCTCGTCCACCTGGCTCGCCTCCGCGTCGCCCAGGGCGCGCTGGGCGGCCTGGGCCTCGAGCACGGCCCGTTGAACGTCGGGGTCGTTCTGCTCACTAAAGGCGTTGCCCAGCTCCAGGCCCGCGACGTGGGGCTCGAAGCGCTCGGCCAGCCGGGGGTCCTCCGGCTTGGTCTTGGCCAGGGGGCTCACCTCGGCCGGGTAGTCCAGGACGAAGACCGGGTCCTGCAGGAGAGGCTCGGCCACGGCGTCGAAGACCCCCATGATGATTTTCCCCGTGGGGGCGTGGTCGGGGTACTCCAGGCCGTATTTTTTCGCCAGATTCAGGGCCGCCGCGCGGTCGAAGTCCCGCCCCGGCTCGATTCCGAGGTCCACCCCCGTCCGCTCCTTAATCGCCTCTAAAACCGGCAGCCGCCGGAACCCTTCGGCGAAGTCCACCTCCCGGCCCTGGTAGGTGACCCGCGTCCCACCGGTGAGCTCCACCGCCAGAAACCGCATAAGCTCCTCGAAGAGCGCCATCATGCCGTGGTAATCGGAAAAAGCCTGGTACAGCTCGCACTGGGTAAATTCAGGGTTGTGGGTGCGGTCCATCCCCTCGTTGCGGAAGTCCTTGCCGATCTCGTACACGCGCTCCAGTCCGCCGACGATGAGCCGCTTTAGGTACAGCTCGTCGGCGATGCGCAGGTAGAGCGGGATGTCGAGAGAGTTGTGGTGGGTGGTGAAGGGCTCCGCCGCCGCCCCGCCGTAGAGCGGCTGCAGCACCGGCGTCTCGACCTCGGTGAAGCCGCGCTCGTCGAGGAAGCGCCGGACGAGCGCCGTCAGCCGCGTGCGCGCCAGGAACCGCTCACGGCTCGCGGGATTTAAAAGGAGGTCGAGATACCGCTGCCGGTAGCGGGTCTCCACGTCGGCCAGGGCGTCGTGGCGGACCACACCACCCCCCTCGTCATGGGTCTGTTTGACCACGGGCGGGGGGCGCAGGCTCTTGGCCAAAAGCGTCCATTCGGTCACGGTCACGGTGGGCTCGCCGGTGTGCGTGGTCATGGCCCGGCCCCGGACCCCGACGAAATCCCCCAGGTCCAGGCTCCCGACCAGCCCGTAGGGCCCGTCCCCCAGCGTGTCGCGCTTGAAATAAAGCTGGACGCGGCCCGAGGAATCGGTGAGGTCGGCGAAAGTGGCCTTGCCGTGGCCCCGCAGGGCGGTGAGACGGCCGGCGAGGGCGAAGGCGGCCCCGGATTTTTCCGCTTCCGCGAATTTTCCCAAAAGCTCCGCCACGGTCCGGTCGCGGCTGGAGCGCGCGGGGTACGGCGGCAGGCCGGCCTCCTCGAAGCGCCGCCTCTTCTCCCGCCGGTGGCGGATCTGGTCCAGTGTCTCGTCGCCCAACTCGTCACCTCGAACTGCGGGCGCTTCATGTCAAAAAAAGAGCGGCCCACCCGGCGATGCTACCACACAGACTACCGGTTTACAACCGCCGCCCCGTTGACCCCGGCCGATTTTACTGCTATACCTCACACGTCACGCGACCCACGAAAACCATGCTCAACCCCACCGAACGCCGGGTCATCACGCTCACCGCCGCCGGGCACTGGGTGACACACGCAGCGATGCTGGCGCTGCCGGCCGCGGCGGCGCTCCTCAAATCCCAGTTCCACCTCGACACCTTCGAGTACGGCCTCCTGGCGAACCTCTCGTACCTGGGCTTCGGGTTGGGTGCGCTGCCGGCGGGGTTCCTGGTGGACGGCATCGGGCCGCGGCGGACGCTTTACATCTGCCTGGGCGGCGTCGCCCTGGGGTCGCTGGTGACCGCCCTGGCCGGGGGGCTGGCGATGCTGGCGGTGGGCGTCACGCTTTTAGGTCTGGCGGCGGGGCTCTACCACCCCGCCGGGCTGACGCTGGTGAGCGCCAACCTCCTCCAGGACGGCCGGGGGATGGGCTACCACGGCGTCGCGGGGAGCGGCGGGATGGCCTCGGGGAACTTCATCGGCGCGGGAATCCTGGCCGTGGCGAGCTGGCATTACCTCTTCGGCCTGTACGCCGTCGTCCCGCTCCTGGTACTGGGCTATCAGTGGCTGGCCGTGCGTCCGCTGGCGCTCGCCGAGCCGCACACCGCCGAGCCGCCGACGGAGCCGTCCCCGCCCCGCCGCTGGGCGCAGATGGCCTTCGCCGTCGCCGCCGCGGCCCTCCTCGGCTTCAGCTACCAGGGGATGGTCGTCTTCATGCCGCTCTTCTTCGGGGAGAACCTGCACCTGCCCGGGATGACCGGGGAGGTTTTGGGGAACCTGGCCGCGGGGGTGATGCTCTTGGGCGGGGTGTTCGGCCAGTTCTCCGGGGGCGTCCTGGCGGAGAGGAAGAAGCCGCTGCGCTCGGCGACATGGCTGTCGGCGGCGGCGTGCGTCGCGGGGCTGGGCGGGCGCTTCGCCGGAGGCTGGTGGACCCTGGCCATTTCGGTGGGCATGGCGGCGGCGGTCTTTTCCACCCAGCCCATCACCAACAGCCTCGTCGGGCGGCTCATGCCCGCCCGCCACCGCGGGAAGGGCTACGGCCTGGCCAGCGCCGTCAACTTCGGTTTCGGCTCCCTGGCCGGCTCCGTGGGGGGGTGGGTGGCCGAGAAGACCGGCCTGGAGAACGTGTTTATCCTGCTGGCCGCGACCTCGCTCCTGGCGGCGTTGGCGATGCTCCTCTTGCGGAAGAACGGCGGCGACGAGGTCGCCCGGCCCCGCGGGGCCTGATATATCCCCTCTCCCTTCTAAGGAGAGGCTCGCCTACGGGTTAGGGTGAGGGGTGTAGCGGCCCCCTCTCCCTTCCAGGGAGAGGGTTGGGGTGAGGGTCGGGGCGGAGAACGTATGAAGCGGCGGGGATAGGAATCCCCGCCCTACATTTCGAACCACGCAATTCCCCGTAGGGGCGACCGTCCACAGTCGCCCTCGGGCCGACCTAAACGGCGCGCCGTCGGTCGGCCCCTACGTCATCGCAGTTTGCGGGGCGGGGGCCGCCGCCTGTCCCCTCCCCCCTCTGGGGGGAGGGCTGGGGTGAGGGGTGAAAACGGCGGGAATTTAATTCCCGACCGTATATAATCGTTGATGGAATCATTCCCGGAAAAACCGCGTATCTTAATGTAAATACCCCCCCACTCGACCCGATCCTTCCCGAACCCGCCAGAAGGACGGTCCCGTGCCCTGAGCGCCTTCCCTTTCGCCCCGACGATTGACGAGACGCATTTGACGAGGCGAAACGATGGAGGAGGCGCCATGCGACGCGGGACGTTTTTCGCGCCCCTGACCGCGCTCGCCCTGCTGAATGCGGGCTGCGTCGAGCTGCCCGACGCGCCGGGCGGCGGTATCAATCCCCCACCCTTCACTCCTTACACCCTCCTGGGATACTTCGAGTGGTGTTACGACCACCAGGACGAAGCGCTCTACGCAGAAATCCTCGACCCCGACTTCACTGGGCACCTCGACGGGGAGGAGGGCGGAGAAATATGGGGCCGCGACGAGGAGCTGGCCCGCTTCGCCGAGCTTTGCGCCGCCTGCGGAGAGATAAAGCTCGTGCTGGACCTCTCCGGTTACGAGGACCCGGGCCCCGAAGACGGGAAGTGGCTGATTCCGGATGTGGCTTATAACCTCTACGCCGTCATCGGTGACACAACCTACCTCGTGGTGGGCGTAGCCGATTTCCTCACGGTGAAGAACGAGGATGGCGGGTACCCCTGGTGGCGCCTCCTGGAGCTCCGGGGCTTCGAATACCCCGAACCGCTATGGGAAGGAGACCCCATGCCATGAGCGTCGCCCCTTCGCGCAGATTGAAAAAGCGAACCGAAGGAGGCGCCATGCGACGCGCACCGGACCTGAAACTGCCGATTTTCATCTCCCAGGTTTTGATTCTGGCCGTTCTCGTTTCCTGCGATATATTCCTGCCGCCGAAAACTCCGCCGCCCACGCCCCCGCCCGAGCCGACGAGCCCCGCGGGCGTCATCCGGGGCATCGAGTGGGCCTACAACCGGCAGGACATCGTCTTCTACACGGACATGCTCGATACGGATTTCACCTTCTACTTCGACCCCCGGGACGTCCAGGACCACGGCACGCCGTCCTCCTGGGGCTACGACGAGGAGCTGGAGGCCACGGAAAAGCTCTTCGATTCCGTGGACGACGGGGACATCACGCTCGCCATGGAGCTCGAGGGTCAGCGGGAGCCGGGTCCCGGCGACGAGGTGTGGGATTTGAACGGCGTGGACTACCTGTTGATCGTGGTCACCGGGGACATGATGTACCGGGCCGAGGGGTTCGCCAACTTCCGCACGCGCAAGGAAGGCCTCTGGCGGGGGCTGCCGCGGTGGTGGCTCTGGAAGTGGTGGGACATCGGCGGTTAGGCGGATTGCCGCAACAAAAAGACGGCCCGCTGGCCGCCTTTTTCAACATCCCGGAAATCATCCGGTTACCATATCCCACCACTTGGTGAGCCACCAGCGCATCAGGTGGGTGTCTTCCTCCTCGAACTTCGACAGCTCGAAATTCGCGTGGGCTTGGGCCAGATAGATTAAATCCTTATCCGGCACGGTCACGCGGAGGGTGTAGGCCACGTTGTCTATATCGAAAGTGGTGACGTTCGGGTCGGGCTCGGTGTTACCGCATCCGCTGAAGTCCAGCGCCAAGTCAATGTTCGAGGCGCCCACGGCGTCGAAAAGCTTCTCGGTGGCTGTAATTTCTTCGTTGTAAGTCCAAGATGTCGGCAAACCGAACTCCTGGACATCATTGGGATCGAAGTAGAAGACGAAGTTGTCCTCGTCCAGGAGAATCGTGTAGTAGGGGTAGTTGGCGGTGTTGTAGCAGTACTCGATGTCCTCGATGACGGCCCGGGGCGTGAGCGGCTCCTGCCACTCGTCCTGGCCATCGCCGCCGCCGTCCGGCGGGATGCTGAACAGGTCGCAGCCGAGGCCGGCGAAGAGGGCGAGGACGACCGCGGGGATGACGGCCTTTTTCATGGGACACCTCCGCCGACCGGCGGCTTTTCCGGGCCGTGACCAAAACCCGGGGCCTCTGCCTCCCGGGGTCTTTCGTCTACGTCCGGGGGATAGTCTGAGTTCCCGGCCCGACCGGGCGCAGGGATCCGTAGATCGTGTCGGAATCGCCTCTACGTCCGGGGGGGGGTGGGTCGGGGCAAGGGACTCCCGGGCGCTAAACATGGCGGCGAATCGCCCCTGCGTCCGTGGGGGTCGGGCCAAGCCTCCGCCAACTCGCGGTCGGGCGGCTGAATCGCCCCTACGTCCGTGGGGGTCGGGGTTCCCGGCTCGACCGCATCGCCCCCTGAGCTAATACAATATAGCAGCGAATCGGAGAACTGTCAAGATTTCCGCGCCAGGACGAAGTCGGCCAACCGCGAAAGGACCGCGGTGCCGCGACGGAAGACCCCCAGGGACCCCTTGGCGGTGGCGACCAGCTCCCCGGCCACGGTCCGGCTCGTCTCCAGGCCGAAGAGGTGGACGAAGGTGGGCTTTTCCGCGTCCTTGCCCACGTCCTTGCCCAGCTCCTCGGCGGTGGCGGTGGCGTCCAGGATGTCGTCCACGATCTGGAAGGCGAGGCCCAGGTTCTTGGCGTAGGCATCCAGGGCCTCGATCTCGGGCTTCGAGGCCCCGGCGGCCAGGGCCCCCATGCGGGCGGTGGCGGTGAAGAGGGCGCCGGTCTTGCGGGCGTGGACGAACTCCATCTCGTCCATGGACAGCCTCCGGCCCACCGCGTCCAGGTCGAGCTGCTGACCGGAGATCATCCCGCCTAAACCCACGGCGCGGGCCAGCTCGGCGGCCATGTCGCGGGCCAGGGAATCGCGCCGGATGCCGGGGCAGCGCGCGATGAGCTCGAAGGCGGCCATGAGCTCGCCCACCGCGGCCAGCACCGCCGTCGCCTCGTCGTAGAGCACGTGGAGGGTGGGTCGTCCGCGCCGCAGCCTCGCGTCGTCCATGCAGGGCAGGTCGTCGAGGACCAGGCTGGCGGTGTGCACGAGCTCCACGGCGCAGGCCGCGTCGAGGAACGGCTCGGGCCTGGCGCCGCACACCTCGCAGGCGGCGAAGAAGAGGATTGGGCGCAGCCGCTTGCCGCCCGCCTCCAGCGTGTGCCTGACGGCGGCGTGGGGCTTGGCGCACCGGGGGTCGTCGTCGGCCGCCAGCGACCGCAGACGGCCGTCCACCAGCCCCCTCACCCGCGCCGCGTAGGATTCGAGCTCCTCCAACGAACCCCCCGTCAGTTGGAAGGCGGATTGGGTTCCCGCCCCGCGGTCCGGCGCAGTCGGTCGCCGCACCGGCCCAGGTACTCCGCGAGCGCCTCGTCCCAGGGCCGCATCACCACGTCCAGCCCGGCGGCGGCGGAGCGGTCCAGCTCGACCCTGTTGGGACGGGGCGCCGGGGCCGCGTACTCCTTCACGCTCACCGGAACGACCTCGACGTCGAGCCCCAGGCCCTCCACCAGGCGCTGGGCGTATTCGTGCCAGGTGACCGACCCCGCGTTGGTCAGGTGGTAAACGCCGGAGTCGGCCTTTCCAGCCAGGGCGACGACGGCTTTCCCCAGGTCCGGGGCGTAGGTCGGGCTGCACCAACGGTCGTTGACGACGGTGAGGGGCCCGCCGTCCGCGGCGCGCCCGCAGAACCTGTCCGGGAACCCCGCGCCGCCGGGGCCGAAGAGGGAGCCGGTGCGCACGATGAGCCCGCCGGGCGGGTGCCCCTGGACGTAGAGCTCGCCGGCCAGCTTCGTCCGGCCGTACACCTGGAGGGGCCGCGGCTCGTCGTCGGGGGCGTAGGGACGCCCCAGGGTGCCGTCGAAGACGAAGTCCGTGGAGATGTAAACCACCCGGGCGCCCACCGCCGCCGCGGCGCGACAGACGTGGAAGGTGCCGAAGGCGTTCACCGCGTAGGCGCGGTCGGAGTCGGCCTCGGCCCCGTCCACGTCGGTGTAGGCGGCGGCGTGGATGACCAGCTCCGGCGAAACGCGCCCCAGGCGCCTGCGCAGCGCATCGGCGTCGGTCACGTCGCACTCGGACTCCAGGAGCGGGTCCACGGTGGCGCCGGCGGCGATGCACTCCCGGACCAGCTCCGTCCCCAGCAGCCCGTCGGGGCCGGTGATGGCGACCTTCAACTAAAAATCCTCGGGTGCGGGGGATTTCCCCCGGTCATGGAGGCCGAGCTCGGCGCCCAGCCCCTCGACGCGGGCCCGGATGTCCTCGGCCGTCCGGGTGAAGAACGCCCGCCTCTCGTCCGGGGAGCCCTCGAAGGCGGCGGGGTCGGGGATATCCCAGTGCAAAACCCGTGCCCCGGGCAGGAGGGGGCAGGCCTCCCGCGCCTGGTCGCACACGGTGACCACCAGGTCGAAACGCAGGTCCGGCAGGTCGTCCAGGCCCTTGGCCCGGCCGGAGGAGATGTCCACTCCGAGCCGGCGCATCGCCTCCACCGCCAGGGGGTTCACGCGGTCGGCGGGCTCGGTCCCGGCGCTCGCCACCTCCGCCCGGCCGCCGAACAGCTTCCGGGCGAACCCCTCGGCCATCTGGCTGCGGCAGGAGTTACCGGTGCACAGGAACAGAAGGCGGGGACGCTTTCCCATTTCGCCTCGAATCACGTCACAGCCGGGGCGGCTCACGCCTATACTCGATGCGGTGACGCAGGGGCGGGTCTGGCGACCCGCCCGCGTTTGTCAATCCACCGTCGGGTGCCTTCGATGCAGGGCGGGGATTTGCCAGGGGCATAGCTCGCTAAAGCTCGGTTCGCTTCGCGTTACTTCGTTTCTACGCCCCGCCGCTGTTACGATCCCGACCCCAACCCGTCGGCGCGCCGCTCACCGGAAGGGAGAGGAGGATTTCGGGCCGACCTAAACGGCGCGCCGTCGGTCGGCCCCTACGTTGGCACGACGACGATGCGCTTCCAGCCCACCTCACCCCGGCGTATGCGGCTACTGCGACCGGTTGGTGGTGGAAAAACGCTTCCGGTCCACCTCACCCCCGCGGACGTCGCGCCTCTCCGCCCCGACTTGAGCCCGACCCACCTCACCCCCGCGCACATGGTCACTGCGACCGTGCGGCGACGTGGACGCGCTTCTGGCCCGCCTCACACCCGGCGGGACGCAGAAAAACCGCCGCGTTCGGTCCCGTCATTGAGCACCCCCACCTCACCCCGGCGGCGCGCTACTCCGCCCCCTCCTCCGGTGCGACGGCCGGTTCCGGTTCGCCCCCGGCCTCGCCGAGGCGGAGGTAGATTTCGGTGACGCGCTCCTCCTCGGGGAGATTCACGCCCCAGTGGTACACCTCGATCGGCGGACCAACGGGCACGAAGCCGTGGGCGTACACCCAGGAATCGAGCGTCTCGTAGAGAGGGGTGCGGTCCCGCTTGAAGGGGCCCTTGAATACGATCACGGCCGACGGTCCGCCCTCGACGTCCCGATAGGTGAACCCCTCCGGGGGAAGGGTGTCGTTGGGCACGGGGACGAGCACCTCCCACCGCCGCTCGGCGAGGGGTAGCTCCCCGGACCCGGGGTCGAGGATTCCCATGGGGTCGCCCAGCGGCTCGATGCCCTTGGCCGCGAGAGCCGCCAGCGCCTCTTCCAGCGCCTGGGGGTACAGGTCGAAGTCCCCCGTCTCGGCCATGACCAACACGCCGGTACCCGGCAGGTTCTTGCGGACCACCTCGGGGGCGGCCTCGACCTGGGCGGGCTCACCGGTGGGTGAGGCCACGTGCTGGGGCTGGTCGTCGCCGCAACCGGCGCAGAGAACCAGCGCCATGGCCGCGAGTGGAATCGGTTTCCTCACGGGTGTCTCCTCGGACGCCGAGAGCCGTCAGGACGGCGGTTCCACGACGGGCTCGGTCGTCGGAGTTTCGATGGTCGCGGTCCCGGCCGCGCCCGGCTCCGTCACCGGGACGTAGATGTCGGTGCGGTACTCGGCGGGATTATCGGAACCCCAGTGGTAGATCTCGATCATCGGACCCGCGACGACGAGACCCTGCTCGGCGATGTACTTGTAGAGCGCGCCGTAATCGGGCATGCTCTCATCGGTGAACTCGCCCTTGAAGGTGGTCATGACCGCTTTGCAGGGCTCGGTGACCTTGTAGGCGTAGCCCTTGGGCGGCTTCGTGTCGGCGGCCACGGGGAAGCAGACCTCGGAGCGCCGCTCATCGGGCGCCACCTTCGAGGGATCATCGAAAAAGACGCCGATGGGGTCGCCGACGACCTCGATCTTAGCGTCCTTGAGAGCGGTGAAGCCCGCCTTTACGGCGTCGCCGGTGAGGTCGTAATCGCCGGTGAGCTCCTTGAAAACCACGGGGGTCGCCGTGAGCTCGGCCATCTCGTACACGACCGTCGGCTCCACGGGCCCGACCGGCTCCACCGGCTCCTGGGGCTTCTGTTCCTCGCAGGCGCCGAGGAAGAGGGCAAACGAGAGAGCCAGCACGACGTAGAGTAACCTATGCATCTTCTCGCTCCTTGGGTTTTTTTCAGGTGACGAAAGGAAAGACGGGATTATAGCACGGTTTTGGAGTCAAGGCCAAGCCCCCCGGGCGCGGACGGGCGACCGGACGCGGGCGTATCAGGGGCCGGCTCGGCGCTCATGTATAGTCTCTTGTTACGGCCTCTCGGCGCCTGGCACGACTGGAGGCTACTCTTCCACCACGCCGCTGAAGCGGTCGTGGTTGAAGTCGGCCCCCTCGGCGCGCACCAAGCCGGCGTTGTCCACGGCGCACTCGATGTGCCCAAGATCGTCCGAGTAGGCGTAGTGGTAGCCGGGGGTCGAGCCGTCGTTCCCGGCCTCGGGGCAGGTGAGCATCCGGCGGATGTGCTCCGAGTTGGAGGAGTTGGCCATCAGTTCCTGGGCGTTGGGGTGGGCGTTAGGGTCTGAAAGACGGGCGCCGGTCGGGCCAATCCGGGCGCCGGGGTGGGTGGACTTGTAGCGCGCTACCTCAACCTCGAGGTTCGACTGGTTGGTGATGCAGTCGGTGCGGTTTCTACCGGTATTATCTTCTTTGACCTCATCACAGGTACCGAGTAAGAGCGAGAAGGACAGCAAAATCATCAGGTTAGGTGACCTTCGCATTCCGCATGCTCCTTAAGTACGGTGTCCAGAAATCACTGGGAACGATTGAAGATAACACGGTACAGAGGTAAAGGCTGGACACCACGCGCACCCACTCACTCTGTAACCGGGGGAGGGGCAGCCGGCTCGGCGCGGCGCAGTTCCACCCCCTCGATGACCGCCTCGACGACCTCCTGGATGGTCATCCCGGTGGTGTTTATCTCGAGGGCCTCGGGCAGCCGGGTCAGCGCCCCGTACTGCCGTGTGGAGTCGGCGCGGTCCCGCTCGACTATCTGCGCCTCGAGCTCGGGGAGTGTAAGGGCCTCGCCCCGGGCCCGGTGGTCCTCCAGTCGCCGCCGCGCCCGCTCGGTCACCGACGCCGTCAGGTAGAACTTGTAGGGCGTGTCGGGAAAGAGGAGGGTGCCGATGTCGCGGCCCTCGGCCACCACCCCGCCGGGCAGCCGCCGGGCGAGCTCCCGGATGCGCCCGTTCACCAGATTTCTTATCGGCGGGAGGTCGGCCAGGCGCTGGATGGCCGTGGTGACCTCGGGGGAGCGGATTTCCGCGCCCACCGGCTTTCCCCCGAGGAGGAGACGGGCGGTGTGGTCCTCCACCTCGAGCTCGAGCTCGGCGTCCCGGGCCAGCTCCACCAGCGCCGCCGGGTCGCCGAAATCCGTCCCGCGCCCCAGGGCCAGCCAGGTCAGCGCCCGGTAGAACGCCCCGGTGTCCACGTACACCAGCCCCAGCCGCGAGGCCACCAGCCGCGCCACGGTGGACTTCCCCGACCCCGCCGGGCCGTCTATGGCGATGCGGACGGCGCCCCCCTCCTCCGGGGCCTCCCCCTCGGCGCCCGGCTGGGGCAGCTCGCCCAGGTGCCGCAGGCCGAAGAAGTTCAAAAAGCCCTCGGTGGTGGAGTAGAGGTTGGGGCGCCCGGCACTCTCGGACCGCCCGGAGACCTCTATCAGCCGGTGCTCCGACAGGCTCGCCAGGGTGCCCGAGGTGTCCACCCCGCGGATGGCCTCGATCTCGCCCCGGGTGATGGGCTGGCGGTAGGCGATGATGGCCAGGGTTTCGAGAGCCGCGGCGGAGAGGCGGGTCCGGTTGCGCGGTGGCTGGCCCAGGGCGCTCTCCACGGCCCGGGAGAAGTCGCGCTTGGTGAAGAGCTGCCAGCCGCCGCCCAGTTCCGCCAGCTCCACCCCGCGGTCGTTCTCGGCGTACCGCCGCCCCAGGGCGCGCAGCGCATCCTCGACCCGCTCCCGGGGGTGGCGCAGGGCCCGCACCAGGCGGTGGATGGAGACCGGCGCGTCCGCCGCGAAAAGAATCGCCTCCAGCCCGGCGAACAGGTTTTCCGGCGGGGGGGTGGTGTTTTGGTTCACGACGACGCCTCGTCGGGGGGGACGATCCACAGGCGGAGGTAGGGCTCGGCCTGGGCCAGGCGGACCCTCTTCAGCCGCACGAGCTCCAGGAGGGCCAGGAAGGTCACCACCACGTACTCCCGGCGGCGCCGGTCCGGGATCAGCTCGCCCAGGGACACACGACCCCGTTCACGCAGGACCGTTTCCAGCTCGTCCATCCGGTCGGCGATGGTGACCTTCTCCTCGGCCAGGAAACCCTCGTCCATGGCGGTCGGGATCAGGCGGCCGTAGGCCTCGACCAGCAGGGCCAGGTCCTCGGAAGCCTCGAGGGGGCGGCGGAGGGCGGCGAAATTCGCCGGCGCGCCGCGCGGGAAGAGCTCGAGCTGGGAGGCCTCCATCTCCCTGAGCGTCGCGGCCAGGTCCTTGAAGCGCTTGTAGAGGGCGATCTGTTCCAAGAGGTCCGAGGCGGCGTCCCGGCCGTCGCCGATTTCGCCGGGCGGCCGGGGGAAGAGGAGCCGGGCCTTGAGCTCCACCAGCGTCGCCGCCATGACCAGGAACTCGCCCGCCAAGTCCAGCTCCAGCTCGTCCGCCCGGCCCACGTAGGTCAGGAACTCGTCGCAGACGAGCGCCACGTCCAGGAGGGCCAGCTCGACCTCCTGGCGCTCGACGAGCTCGACGAGGAGCTCCATGGGCCCCTCGTAGATCGGCAGCTCGACTCTGAACCCCACGGGCATAGATTATCTAACCTTTAAATACACGCCGATGAAGGTCGGCGTCTCTCGTAGGGGCGGCCCTCTGTGGCCGCCCGTGAGAGGGTGAACGCAGGCCATCGCGGGCGACCGTGGACTCATCGCCCCTGCGGGGTTTCGCCGGACACGGCCGTAGGGGCGGGTGTCCACACCCGCCCGCTAGAGGATCGCTAACACACCTTACGGGAGGCGAAAGGTCATCCGGGTATCCGTCCGCCGAAATCCGGCTCACTCAAGGAAATATCGTCCCCCTTGACTGAGTGCTAATGTTTATTAATCCTCATACTGTCTATATTGGCATCCCCACAAAAGATACTAACCTTTAAAGACCTTTAGGAAATAAACAAAACGGCCTTAAAGGTATAAATAATAACTATATCCAGCTATACTCACGTAAACGATCCCATGCTATTTTGACATGATTAGGCTTAATTAAATTACGTTTTCGTTCACTCCAAGAATGAATAAGATCAATCGCGGAAACAACGTCAGTCGCTGGTTTATTTTCCTTTCTTGCAACCCAATATACTGAAGCTAACAGCTCTAAACCATAAGGCGTTTCAAAACCTTCAATGAGTGAATAAACACGTTTTAATCTATTAATAGCCTCATCATGCTCTTCCAGAATGGCATCTGCTTTTATAACGGCTTTAGCCATAACTGTAATCCCTGTTTTATAACTTCGATCACCATAACCCTCAATAAAATGACCGACCATTTCCTGTAGAACATGGTGTAAGTTATTAGCATATGGTCCGTATAAATGCTTATCAAATTTAAGCTTCAAGTCTTGACCAGCCTCTTGCAGGAAAAAAGCTAATTTCTGCGTTTCAAGACCTGATAATTCATAACCAGGTCCGCAATAATGATCAAATAATTTTATATAGAGAGCACGGGCGAGTGTCATATTAGGCTCCTTTTTGTTATAGCGCATTATTAACGTTTTTGGAGCACCGCTTGGTTCGTATATATAAACATCTACATTACGTAATGACTGCATTACACCCCTAATTAAGGGAAGTACATCCACCCATCTTAACCCACCACTCCCACATCCTAAAGGTGGAATAGCGATTGATGAGATATTTAACCTTTCTACTTCTTTCTTCAGATCAAGTAAACCTTTTTCTAAGTCATTTAACTTTGATTTCGACTTCCAATGATCTTTTGTAGGGAAATTTATAATATATTTAAGTTTATCTGATATATTATTTGGTACAACAAACATTTTTCCCAATTTAATTTCACCTCTATCACACGCATTCTTGTACTCTTTAAAGTTATCAGGATAAGCATGCTTGAATTGCAATGCAATACCTTTACCCATAATACCAACACAATTAACAGTATTTACTAAAGCCTCAACCTCAGCTTCTAATATATTACCTTTAACGACTTTTATCATGGTCAAACCTCCTTAATAGTACCAACCTTGCTTTACATACACCTTTGGTACATGTTTGTGGCCCTTTAAAATTTCATTCACCGTTCCTAACATCCTCTCGTTAAAAACCACAAGTCCCTTAATTAAACACCAAGGCAGATGCTCGTATAAAAGAAATTCTGCTTGTCTACGCCTTTTACGGTCAGGATCATCAGTAGTATCTGCCCAGTACTTAGCCCTAATAAGTTTCCAGTCAATTTTGTTCAACTCATCCAAACTATCATAAAATTGAGTAATTTTCATTATAGCATGTCCGTCAGTAAAAACGAATTGCAAACTATGTTTTACAATAAGTTCAATAGCGGTTACAAGATAAATAATTTCTTCTTGATTACCCGAATAAGTTTCTACTCCTCCTTGTTTAATTAAATATAACATTGGAGGACGAATACAAAAGAAGAATGGCACATAATCATGCAAACAACCACCTGGATTAAACGGAATTGTTAAAGTTGTTCTTTGTTCCTGAATATTTTCGTTAGCAATGCTTGTATAGCTTAGACCCAAGCTACTTACCCTATTCTTTGAATACAAACCATCAGCTCTAATTATTGACTCTAAGTTATCAATATTCGTAATATGAAATAAATACGTCATCTTTGTAGCCATTTTAATATTTCAAAAAGTAATTTGCTACTCCACCGCGGTGGAGAACTTCTTCAGCGACCCCGGGGTCATGCGCGACACGGTGTCGGCGAGCTTCTCCAAAATCATCTCCACGGCCGAGGCGGGCAGGAACCGGCAGCAGTCCGCCAGCGGCCGGGGCAGATTCACGAAGGCCGGCCGCATGACCTCCGACACCACCCTCTCCCACCGCTCGTCGGGCGCGACGATGTAGACGGGCACGCTGAAAGACCGGTTGTGCGTCACCAGGTCCGCCAGGCGCAGGAGGCCCTCGGCGAAGTGCTCGCCCGGGTCCACCTCGAAGAGGGCGACGATCTTCCCCTCCTTGAACCAGAGCACGTCCACGTCGGCCAGCAGGCGGTCGGTGAGCTCGTCGTCCCCCGCCGGGAGCTCGTCGAGTACGTGGTCCAGCCTCTTGAAGCCCCTGCGGCGGCGGAGGTATTTGATTTCCGGCCCCCCGGCCCAGACGTCGAGACCCATACCATCGCCCAGCTCCAGGAGGGCGAGCCGGGTGTCGGCGGGGGTCCCCGTCCGGCGCCTCTGTTCCGCCTCGGTGAAGAGCCGCGCCAGCGACTCCCGCTCCTCGTCCTGGGCCTCGTAGGCGGCGTAGTAGAGGAAGAAGTCCACGTCGTAGAGGGTCCTGAATACGGACTCCACCTCGTTGAGCCGCTCCCGCAGTCGGTCTATCTCCGCACAGTAGGCGAGGTACTGCTCGCCCGAAATCTGCCCGTGGGTCACCAGGGGCAGTTCCTCGGCCCGGAGGCGGAAGAGGCCCCTGCGGCTGGAGATGGTGCGCACGGCGTACTTCTCCGGCTCGTTCACCGACAGGAGCTCGGAGATGGCCGCCGTGTCGAATTTCAGGGGGGAATCGAACAGGCGGTCGTAGCGGCGGGCGGGGCTGTCGGTGCCGTACAACAAGTCGTGGAGATGCTCTTTGACCTTGGGCAGCCCGACGTCGAGGGCGTTCTCCAGGATGCGGTCCGCGTTGCGCCAGAAGCGGAAGGACCACAGGGTGCCGATGAGGGCCTGGAGCCCCGTGCGGTCGAGGCGGGCCAGGCGGTCCTTCGTCACCAGGGAGCGGACGAGGCGGAGGTGGTCCTCGCGGCTGGCGTTGAGGCCGGCGCGGTGCACGTCGGCCACGCGGAGGAACCCCTCCAGGAGGCTCTTGACCCTCGCGGTACTGAGCTTTACCAGCGAGCTCACGCTAGGCTTCCCGGTAAATGGAGTCCACCACGCCGACGATGACCTGGCGGGCGGGGATGTCGGAGCGGCCCGTAATCTGCCGCGCGGCGTTCCCCTCGTTCTGGACGATGACCAGGTCGCCGGGTCCGGCGCTGACGGTGTCCACCGCCACCAGCTCCGGCCCCCCGTTTTCGGGCGCGACCCGCAGCAGGCGGCAGCCGACCAGGGCCGGGTGCTTGATAGAGCAAAAAACGTTCCCGGTGACGCGGGCCAGAATCATGCTATCTACCCCCTCTCCCCACTGGGGAGAGGCTCGCCTACGGGCCGGGGTGGGGTTTATCTTATTCCCCCTCCCCCCTTTGGGGGGAGGCGCGCCTACGGGCCGGGGTGGGGGGCAATCCACGCAAGCTAATGAGTATCTACGGGCCGCGGCTCAGTCACCTTCCCAATCTTGGCGATCGAGGACGCCGACCACGGCCAGGTCCACCGGGGCGAAGCCCTTTCCCTCGGGCATGGCCAGGGACGCCTCGCGCCCGTCGGCCAACAGGACCTCGTCGCCGACGCCGGCCTCCACCACCTCCACGGCCACCTCCTCGCGGTCCGAGAGGCGGCCGTCGGGACCCCGCCGACGCACCAGCGCCAGCCGGACGCCTTCCAGGACGTCCACCCGCCGCGTGGCCCAGACGCTGCCAGTGACCTTGCCCCTCTGCATCTAAATCCGCCTCCCGATGCGTCGCCCCTCGCCCAACCCCCGGTGCCGTCACGATTCTTGCGGAGCCGCTTCCTTTGGTAACGACGACGCCCCCTTCGGGCAAGAATCGCGCCGGCACCTCCCCGCGACCGAAGCCGTTCCCGGCGCGACCGCGTCAAGCCTCAGGCTTGTCCGGCTTGCCGTGCTTGCGGAAGACTACGCGGCCGTCGCGCTCGATGGAGTCCACGATGCCGCAGACGACGGCGTCCACGGGTCGGTTGCGGGTGGGCTCGGTCTGGCGCGCCGAGGAGCCCCGGGCGATGAAGCACAGCTCCCCCCGCCCGGCCCCCACGGCGTCCACGCAGATCAGCTCGTCCCCCGTCGGCTTCCCGTCGGACCCGGCCGGCCGGCACAACAGGAGCTTGAACCCCGTCAGCCCCGCGTCCTTGACCGTGGAGACCACGTTGCCCGTGACTAAAACCAGGTCCATCGGCACCCCTTGTTCCAGAATCTATTTTAGTTTAGCGCCTGGCGGGGCGTTGAGTCAAGCGGCGCGGGCGCGTCCGAGACTGGCCGGCGACCGGTCGGGCGTGGTATCATCGCCGCATGCCGCGACCGGCCAAGATAGTCCTCTTTCTCGCCGTCCTGGGCGCCCTGGCGGGGTGCGGGCGGAAGGCCACGCCACCCGGCGACCGGGCCCTCGAGGGCGGTATGCCGCCGCGGATGGTCTTCTTCCGCCTCCTCGACAGCCGGCACATCCAACTGGAGTTCGACCGCGCCCTGGACCCCGCGCCGCTCAAGGAAACGGGCAACTTCATCCTCACGACCAGCGAAGGCGGCGGAACCGCCGAGGTCGTCCTGGCCAAGCTGGATCAGGCCACCGGGCGCCAGCTGGTTCTGGACGTGGCCGGCCTGGAGCCGGGGGCGACCTACACCCTGCGGACCCGCAACCTGCGCTCGGGCGAGGGTGTTTCCCTGGAGCCGCTGGAGCGGGAGTTCATCGCCGACGCGCCCGCCGACGAAACGCCGCCCAAGGCGGTCGCCACCTTCCCGGACATGAATGCGCCGGACCAGCCGGCCGTTTACGCCTGGTTCTCCGAGGCGGTGCGTCTCGCCCCCGACGCGTCCGCCACCCTGGCCGAAATCCTTCCCGCCGCCGAGCCGGCGACACCGACCGAGGGGGAGACTCCCGCCGAGACTCCTCCGCCCGAGGAAGAGGTCGCGCTCGGCCCCGAGACGGCCCTGGCGCCGCAGGTGGAGGGCGACCGGGTGTTCCTCCCCCTCCCCGCGCCGCTCACCCCCGGGACGCGCTACCAGGCGACCCTCGACGGCGTGGTGGACCTGGAGGGCAACGCCACCGAGGAGCCGGTGACGTGGCGTTTCGGCGTCACCCCGGCGGAGGAGGGCTATGCCCTGGCGGGGGAGGTTTTTTGCGCTGACGGCACGCCGCTCCCGACGGGTCTCGTGGTGACAATTTCCAAAGATCCAGAAGGGGAGCTGCCGCTGGCCCGGGCGGTGCTCAATGGTGAGACTTTCGAGGTTCAGGGCCTCACCCCGACGGACGCCCGCAACTCGCCCTACTTGATCGCGGTTAGCGCCGCCGGGGGCTGGAGCTTCGAGGACGCCTACGACGAGGACTCGGACGGGGCCGCCGACCGCCTGGGCGCCGCCGACGCCGGGGATCTCAAAACCGTCCGGCTGACCCTGCGCCGCCGCGACGTCCAGGGGCCCGAGCTGGGCCTGGAAAGAACCGGTCCGGCGACGGGGTCCACCGCGGCCGTGACCGTGACGGCCGTGGACGACACCGGAGTGGCGCTCGTGGAGGCCTTCCTCGACACGCCGGGCAACGACGGCGCGGGAACGGCCTTTGCAATTCCCCCCTGGCTCGGCCTGCCCGGCGACCGACGGCTCACCGCCTGCCTGGCGGTGCCCACCGCCGACTGGGGGCTGGGGGAAACGCACACCCTCGTCGTCCACGCCCGGGACTCCGGTGGGATTTGGAGCGGATTCTCGACCCTCGAGCTCACCCAGGGCGGGGAGGAGCCGACGCTGACCGGGAAGGCGGTTTGTCAGGGCGAGCCGGTGGAGGGGGCCGCCGTGGCCCTGGTCGCCGACCCGCCCGGAAGGCCGCTGGCCTTCGATACGACCGACCCCTACGGCCGTTTCACGCTGCCGGAGGCGCCGGGGGGCGCGGAAATCATCGTCTGGAAACAGGGCGAGGGGCTGCTCCTCGGCCGGGGGGGGACCGAGCGGACCGGCGTGGAGGTGCCGGTCGTGGAGCTTGAGCCCTGGCCGGTGATTACACAAGCCGCCTGCTCCCTGGTCCGCTACGCGCCGACGGCGGGGCTGGCGCTGCCCGGCGACCACCTCCTCGTCGAGGCGCGGCTGGAAACCCCGACGGTGGAGGGCCGGACCTGGACCTATGCCCTCGAGCTCGGGGAGGCGTCCTACCCGGTGGGGCCGCCCCTGGCGGATAAGATTCTGGCCTACCTGGACCGGGCCTCGGTCGAGCTGCCGGCGGACACCGCGCCGCGGCTCCTGGTCACGCCGGTGGACGCCGAAACCGGAGAGCCCATCGGGGAGCCGTTCCCCTGGCGCTCGAATACCCTCGACCTAGCCGAGCTCCCCTTCACCGCGGTCGTCGCCGCGGACGAGGGCACGACCGTGCGGATAAGCTGGGAGCCGCTCTACGGCGTCGCCGGGTTCTACGCGGCCGTGGTGCCGGCGAAGGAGTTCGACGCCGAGAGCCTGCCGGACGCCGGCGTCTGGCGGACCTATCCCGAGCTGGTGCGCACCGGGGAGCTCGCGATTCCCGAGGGGGATTTGGCCGAGTACTGGGGCGTGCCGGGCGGGACGCGGTACGTGGTGGCGGTGTGCGCGGTGTGGACGGACGGGGGCGACCGGAGCTGGAGCTTTGGCGAGCTGGTCCATCCGTAGGGTACCCCTCCCCCCTCTGGGGGGAAGCGCGCTTACGGGTTAGGGAGAGGGGTGAAGCGGTCCCCTCTCCCTTCCAGGGAGAGGCGCGCCTACGGGCTAGGGTGAGGGTCGAGGTCGGGAGCGTAAACACGGCGGGGACTAAAGTCCCCACCCTACATCATCGCAAAACGCGGCGGCCCGCAGCCCCCCTCTCCCCGTGGGAGAGGGGATGGGGGTGAGGGATACCTTAGAAAAAACGGGCCTACCTGAACGGCGCGCCGTCGGTCGGCCCCTACGTCATCGCAATCAACAGGGCGCGGGCGGGGCGAGCGGCGGAACCACTCCACTCCGGACCGTCGCTTGCCGGGTCGGTCCGGGTTTATTATACTCACCGGGCTTTCAAGGCACGGGAGGTCTCATGGGCCGGAAAAAGAGCGGAGCCAGATACAAACGCGGCGCCCTGGCCGGCGTCGTTGCCGGAGTGGTCATGGCGCTGGCCTACATCCTGGTAGACCTTCTCTCCCAGAGGTCCGCGATGGGCGCCGACGGGGGCAGGTTCATGTACTTCCTGGCCCGCATCGGCGCGGGGGTGCTCATAGGCGTCGTCTGGGGCCTCTTCTACGCCGCCATCGAGGAGCGCGTCTGGGGCGTGAGTTTTTTGAAGGGCATCGTCTTCGGCGCCGCCGTCTGGCTCCTGGGCGGCCTCCCCACGGCCCTGAACATCTACCTCGCAGACAAGTCCCAAGGGCTTTGGGCCTTCGGCGGCCTCGGGGTCTCCATCGTGGGCGGCATTGCGGTGAGCCTGGTGTACGGCCGCGTGGGGTACGACGACACCAAGCGCGAGCCGGTGAAGGTGACGGCCACCATCACCGGCGGCGAGAAGGCCGAGGAGCCGGACCGGGACATGCTGCCGCCCCCCGACGGCGCCTGACCTCCCCGGCGAAAGTGCGAATCCACAATGTAGGGCGGGGATTTTAATCCCCGCCATCTTAACCCCTCACCCCCGCCCTCTCCCCAGAGGGGAGAAGGGATAGCGGCGACCCTAACCACGTGTTGCGATGACGTAGGGGCGGACCTTTAGGTCCGCCCGTATTTTTATAAGGCAGCCCTCACCCTGGCCCTCTCCCACGGGGAGAGGGAAATCGCCTCGCCCCCCTCCCCAGCCCGTAGGCGAGCCTCCCCCCAGAGGGGGGAGGTATTATGCAGCCCTCATTCTGCCCTCTCCCTAGAAGGGAGAGGGAAACCGCACCGGCCGTTTCACCGGGCCAGCAGGTCGCTGATGGCCAACCCCACCGGCTCCCGCTCCCGCCAGTAGAACACTTTCTCGAAACCCGTCTCCCGCAAAAGCTCCAGCCCGCGGCGGATCTGCGCCGGGCCGAACCGCGCCAGGTCGTGCGCGTCGGACCCCACGGTGACTAAACGAACTCCCTCCTCCCGCGCCAGGACCAGCCCCTCGGCTCCGGGGTACGGCTCGCCGGGAGCCTGGCCCCAACCGGCCACGTTGAGCTCGACCCCCGTGCCGGTGTCGGCGCAGGCGCGGAAAACCGCCCGCAGCTCCTTCTCCCACCGCCGGGCCTCGAAGGGTCCGTAGTAGAGCACCCCGTACCGCTTGCAGATATCGGCGTGGCCCAGGACGTCGAAAATCCCCGAGGCGGCGGCCTGCAGCAGAATCTCGAAGTAGCTCCCGTAGGCCTCCTCCACCGGGGTTTTCTCGAAGTACCGCCGGGCCTTCTCCCGGGCGCTGATGGTGGCCCCGATGTCGTCCAGGTAGTGGACGCTGCCGATGACCATGTCGTAGGGCAGCCGGGCGCACGCGGCGGCTATCTCGGCCTCCCGGCTCCGCTGGAAGGAGAGCTCGACCCCCAGGCCGACGTAGGTTTCCGGGGCCAGGGGACGGGCCTCGGCCACGGCGGCCAGGTGCCGGGCGGGGTCGTAGAAGCCGTAGGAGTAATCGCCGGGGTCCAGGTCCAGGTGCTCGGCGGTGACGAGGGCGGCGTAGCGGTGCCGGCGGGCCAGGCGGGCGTACTCCGCCAGCGGCACCTCGGAATCCCGGGAGAGGCTCGAATGCAGGTGGCAGTCCAGCACGGTCAGATTTCGATGATTCGGAGCGCGGCGTCCAGCGCCTTTTCCGGATCCGGTTCGCTCCAGTGGCGGGCGTAGCCCAGGCAGGAGGTCACCAGCGGCCGGCCCGCCGGCGTCTCGCGGGAGAACTTCATGTGGACGTGGCCGAAGAGGACCGCGGCCAGACGGAGCTCCGTGTCGTAGAGCCTGCCGAATCGCGCCGAGCCCGCGTAGGCCAGGAAGAAATCCCAGGGCAGACGGCCCGGGGGCCGGATGACGTCGTAGGGCATGTGGTGGGAGCAGCCCACCACGGCGCGCACGTCCCACCGCGCCACCTCGGCCAGGTGGTCCGAGAGCCGCCCCTCGAGGAGCCGGCAGACGCCCTCGTCGGAGAGCCGCTCCCCCGCGCCGTCGGTGAAAAGGGCGTAGACGGCGTCCCCCCAGCGCCAGCGCCGGAAGAACTTGCGCCGGTAGACGTCCATGGAAATCTCGCCGTCGAGCGCGCGGTTCCGCAGCGAGTAGTCGTACCAGCCGACGCCCCCCACGAAGCCCACGTCCCCCACCCGCGCCGGTCCGGCGTCCAGGTAGCCCCAGCCGTGGCGCGCGCACATCTCCGGCAGCAGGCGGTCCAGCCGGTCGTGGCTCGTCTCGCCCCGGGACTGCCAGTAGAGCGGGACCCACACGTCGTGGTTCCCGGCGACGAAGAGTTTGGGGAAGGGGAGCTCGCCTATTTCGGCGAAGGACTCCTCCAGAACCTCCAGGTGCCCCGCCAGGTCGCCCAGGAGGACGAAGACGTCGGGCGAAAGGGCGCGCAGCCGGTCCCCCAGCAGCCGGGGCACCCGCCGGGCCGCATCCGAGTTGTCGGCGTGGATGTCCGAGGTGAAGGCTACGCGCAACGGCCACCTGCCGATCGAAGGGAATAGGATTTTACCGGAGTCCTTCCCCCAGCGCAAGCCGCGCAAAGAAGGGGCGGAACCGGAGGGTCCCGCCCGTCAGGCAAACGTTTCCGGTGCTCGCCGACCTCGCTGGACGCCGCCGGTCACGCCGGGACCTTTCTATCCCGCCCGTCAGACGGTTAAGTCACAGTCGCCCCGACAAGAAGGCGGGACCAGCCCTCGATCCCGCCCGTCAGGCAAACGTTTCCGGTGCTCGCCGACCTCGCTGGACGCCGCCGGTCGCACCGGGACCTCTCCGTCAGACGGTTAAGTCACGGCCGCCCCACCCAGAAAGGCGGGACCAGCCCCCGATCCCGTCCGTCCGACGAAGAGGCGCGCGATCGTCTAGTCGCTCAGGGCCACCGCGCTCAGGATGCTCTTCATGGCGTCCTGGACCACGCCCTTCTGCGTCGCGGGAACCTTGGTGCACAGGAGTATCCCGCAGGTGTCGGTGCCGGAGACGCCCACGAAGAACACGTTGCCGCCCGCCTCGTAATTGCGCAGCGCGTAGGTGACGCCCTCGGTGTTCTTGCTCACCACGATCTTCGTGCCCGAGGTCACCGCGTTGGCCGTCTCCGCCAGCTTGTCCTTGCAGAGCGCGTCCATGTCGCTCTTGCCGAGGCCCGCGGCCGTGGGCAGCGGGGTGACGGTGATGATCGAGCCGCTCGGCCCGTTGATGGTGAACTTGCTCGTCGAGACCGCGCCCTTGCTCCAATCGTTGTTGGGCAGGACGATGTCCACCGCGACGCCGCCGATGGTGGCCGTGAAGGAGGGCGTGGTGGAGCCTCCGTCCGTGGGGGTGGTGCCGCCGCCCGTGCTGGTGGCCAGCACCGCCAGGGCCAGACCGAGAACGATGAGGGCTGCCTTGCGCATGACGAAACCTCCTGGAAAAAAAGTAAGGCCAGAATTTTGTGATTATAGCCGGAACCAGGGGGGAATACAAGAATATCCCGGCCTCAATCCGACGGGCGGAAATCCAGCGCACAGAGGGCCTCCACCGCCTCGGAGCGCGGGGCCGTGGCGGCGAAGTCCACCACGAAGCACCCGGCGGAGGTGAAGTAAGCCCCGACCACCCGGCAGGTGTAGAAGCCGCCCTTGGGGTAGACCTCCAGGCGGAAGAGGCGCCCCCCGTCTCCGCCCGTGCGCTCGTCCACGAGCGACTCCGGCTTGAGCGACGGGAAGCGCCGCGCCAGGAGCCCCGCGAGGTCCGCCTGGTCCGGGGGGACCTCGTAGTCCGGCCCCTCCTCCACCGCCCCCGAGGCGAACGGCTTCCCCGACTCGGCGTAGGAGAGCTCCACGATGGCCAGCGCGTCGCCGTAGCCGGGGTACAGCTCGGCGGCGACGCCCTCCGGCAGGAGGAGGGTCACGGAGGGCGAGAGCGCCACCTCCCCCGCCCGGGCGGGGAAAAGAGATAAAAGAAAACCCAGCGCCGCGACGCGCCACCGCACGGCTACCCCCCGAAGTACTCCTCCGCCAGGACACCCATCAGCACCACGTCGTGCCAGCGACCGCCGTAACCGTAGGCCCCCCGCAGCCGCCCCTCCTCCTTGAAGCCGCACCTGGCGTAGGCGCGGATGCCGCCCTCGTTGAACTCGTACACCCGGAGCCAGACGCGGTGGAGGTTCAGCTCCCCGAAGCCGTATTTGAGGGTGAGGGCGGTGGCCTCGGTGCCGTGGCCCTTCCCCCGGAGCTCGGGCGGCCCGATGAAGACGCCGAACTCGGCGGAGCGGTGGACGCGGTCAATCCGGTGCAGGCCTACGTTGCCCGCCAGTCGGTCGTCGGCGACCAGGCGGACGGCGAGGACCACGTCGTCGGGGTTTTTGCCCACGCCCCGGACCCACTCCTCCTCCTGCCCCCGGGTCAGGGGCAGGCACAGGGTGAGGTTGCGGCGGGTGTCGGCGTCGTTGAGCCAGCGTGCGTAGAGCGGGGCGTCCTCGGCGCGCACCGGCGAGAGGTACACCCGCTCCCCAGCGAGGAAAACGTCCGGTTTATCGTCCATCGCCGGCCCCCGCCGGAATCCGTTTCCCGTAGGGGCGGGTGTCCACACCCGCCCGTGGAAAGCCTTATTATCGCTCCCAACCCAGACCCTCACCCTAGCCCGCAGGCGAGCCTCTCCCTAAGAGGGAGAGGGGACCGCGGGCGACCGTAGACGTTCGCCCCTACGGGTCGGATTTGCGACGGATGGCCGTAGGGGCGGGTCTCCTGACCCGCCCGCGGGCCGCCTTGTTTATAAGGAAGCCCTCACCCTCATTCCCTCTCCCACAGGGAGAGGGAGGCCGCGGGCCGCCGTTTACACGTTCCCAACCCCGACCCTCACCCTGACCCGCAGGCGAGTTTGCGACGATGTAGGGCGGCCCCTCTGCGGGCCGCCGTTTTTTTTATGGCAGCCCTCACCCTGACCCGTAGGCGAGCCTCTCCTTAGTAGGGGCTTCACCCCCCTACCCAACCCTCCCCCCAGAGGGGGGAGGGAACTACTCCTCGGCGCTCCGCACCGACTCGATGGCCTCGGGGATGGCCTCCAGGATGTCCTCGGGCGAGACGCTCCAGTCGCCGGCCGATTCCGCCGCCAGCTCCCCGGCCAGCCCGTGGAGGTGCGCCCCGGCGACGGCCGCCGAGAAAGGCTCCACGCCCCGGGCCAGAAGCGCCCCGATGATCCCGGCCAGCACGTCCCCCGACCCGCCCACCGCCATCCGCCAGTCCCCCGCGGGGATGAAGCAGGCGGTGCCGTCGGCGGAGGCCACCACGGTCCGGTAGCCCTTCAACAGGCACACCCCGCCGATTTCCTCCGCAAGAGCGCGCGCGGCGCCGAGACGGTCCGCGTTGACCTCCACGGCGCTGGAGCCCAGCAGCCGCCCCGCCTCCCCGGGGTGCGGGGTGATGACCAACGGGGCCTGCACCCGCTTGAGCACGTCCAGGCCGGTGGTGTTCAGGCCGTCGGCGTCCACGACCAGTGGGACCCGGACTCCGGGCAGGACGCTCTCGAGGGTCCGTCCGACGCACCCGTCGGCGCCCAGGCCCGGGCCGACCACCGCCGCGTCACCCGAGTTGAGTTTTGCCTGGGCCGCCGTGGCCCCGTAGTGGGAGACGAAGCCGGCCTCGTCGGGCAGCTCCACCGAGGTGACCCCCAGCATGGCCGGTTTGACCAGAAGGAGGGTGGAGGCGGTGGTGCAGAGGGTGACCAGCCCCGCCCCGGCGCGGCAGGCGGCCAGGCAGGAAAGCCCCGCCGCCCCCGAGTAGTCCCGGCACCCGGCCAGGACGTTCACCGTCCCCCGCCCGCCCTTGTGCGTGTCCGGGGGGAGGGGCTCGAAGTAGGGCGCGACGTCGCCCGGCTCGGCGTGGAACGTCCGCAGCTCGGCGAACCGCTCGGGGTTGACGCCTATGGGCGCGGTGACGACCTCCCCGGCCAGGAGGTATCCCGGCGGGAGGAAGAGGCCGGTCTTGGGGCAGGCCAGGGTCACGGTGAGGTCGGCGGAGACCGCCAGCCCCGCGGCACCGGTGGTCGAATCCAGCCCCGAGGGGACGTCCACGGCGACGACGAAGGCGGGGCCGTCGTTGAGGGCCCGGATCACCGGGGCGAAAAGCCCCCGCGGCTCGCCGGTCACCCCCGTGCCCAGGAGGGCGTCCACCGCGACCACCGCCAGGTCCAGGGCGCGCGCCAGCTCGGCCACGTCCTGTTCGCCCTCTATCACCCAGGCCCCGCGCCCCCCGGCCCGAAAAATATGCCAGTTCGCCAGGGCGTCGCCGGTGAGCCCCCCGGGGTCGCCCACGGAAAAGACCAGCGGCTCGACGCCGGCCCCCGCCAGGTGGCGGGCGACCACCAGCCCGTCTCCGCCGTTGTTCCCCTTCCCCACCACGACCACCACGTCGCCGGGCCCGAGGTCGGGGAAGCGGGAGAGTATCTCCTGGGCGACGCCGCGTCCGGCGTTCTCCATCAGGGCCATCCCGGGCAGGCCGTCGCCCTCGATGGCCGCCTGGTCAATTCGTTTCATCTCGTCGGTGGTGGCCACCGGTCGCATGGTCGGCTCCTCGGGCGGGTGTGGATGGGGGAAAATCTCCCCCAGTTTACCAGATTCCGGACCTCGGCGGAACGAGGGAGGTGACGGTGAAAAAAACCGCCGCGGGGGCGGCGCGGCGGTGCCCGGCTTTTTAGATAAGGCTGCTCTTACCATTAGCCGCGATGATGTAGGGCGGCCCCCCCCGCGGGCCACCATTTTTTTCTAAGGTAGCCCTCACCCTTAATCCCGTGCCTCGCAGGCCTCCCACGGGGAGAGGGAAACTGTTTCGACCCTCACCCCGTCTGTCTCTTAAATGTAGGGCGGGGATTTTAATCCCCGCCGCTTTAACCCCTCACCCCAGCCCTCACCCCTAACCCCGTCGGCGCGCCGCTCCCACAGGGAGAGGGGGGACGCGGGTTGCCGCTTTCACGTTCCCAACCTCGACCCTCACCCCCACCCTCTCCCTGGAAGGGAGAGGGGGTTAAGGCAGCCCTCACCCCGGCCCGGTCGAGTCGTGTACATAAAAAAACCGCCCCTGGGGCGGTGCCGCGCTCAGGTATCCCATCGTCAGAAGAAGAAGCTCACCCCGGCGCCCAAGGTTATCCCGGAGAACCGCTCCCCCTCGGGGGTGAAGGGGTGGATGTAGTGGCAGCCCAACTCGATGATCACCGACGGCTGGATGGGGAACTCGGCCCCCACCTCGACGAAGGCGGCGAAGCTCTGGGCGTTCTGCCAATAGTAGAAACGCTCCCCATCCTGGCGTTCGATGTCCAGGGAGGTCGTCCGGATCGTGAACGCCGGCCCGGCCCCGAAGTAAGGCGAAATCCACGTGGTGGGCGAGAAGCAGATGCGCGGTGAGACGCCGAAGGTCAACAGGCTGCCGGTCGGGTTCGGGTCCCAGAGCAGCCAGAGGTCGGTCATCTGGAGGTTGGTGTACTCGAAGAAGCCGTAGATCTCGAGCTCGCCGCCCTTGAAGCGGTACCCGGCGCGGAGGGACCCGCCGGCGCCGTCGTGGAAGTAGTAGGAGGGCCCGGAGTAAATCCAGTAGCCGCCGAAGAGCCCCACAGCGAACCCGGTGATGGGCTTTTGCGGCGCCTGGGCGAAGGCCGCCACCATCAGCAGCAACAGCAGCACCACGAGGGCTTTACGCAAGGCTCCCTCCCGCCGGGGACCCTATTTTATGGGGCAGTATAGCAGGCGGGTCGGATAAGTGTCAACGAATCCAACATTTTGGGAGCAAAAAGCGGGCCAGGGAACCGGCGGACCTTCCGGGGTCCCGTGCTCTCAGCAGACCTGACCACTCCTCCGCCGATGGTCACCCGCCGGAACGTAAAAAGGGTAGGATATAGGAGTGAATGGCCTCAACCAAACACTCACACGGCCTGTAGCCGATTTTCATCCTACCGTCGAAAAGTGTACTCCACTCCCAACCGGTTGTACAGTGCCGCGGTTCAATCCAGCTCGCCCGGGCTCCGGGTATTTGGATTAATGCACCGGGTGGACACGCACGGCCGGTACTCTCTCAGCTGGATGGCGCGACGGAGAAAACATGCCGTAGCACCCAGCGGCGAGGGCCTACCCCAGCCGCGCCTTCAACAGGCCGGGCAACTGGCTGGGCAGGTCGGCGACCGGCACGCCCACAGAGGTCAGCGCCTCGATCTTGCTCTGAGCCGTCCCCTTGCCCCCGGCGATGATGGCCCCGGCGTGTCCCATGCGCTTGCCCTTGGGGGCGGTGCGCCCGGCGATGAAGCTCACCACCGGCTTCGTCACGTTCCCGCGGATGAACTCCGCCGCCTCCTCCTCGTCCGTGCCGCCTATCTCGCCGATCATCACCACCCCGACGGTCTCGGGGTCGGCCTCGAAGGCCGCCAGGGCGTCTATGAAATTGGTCCCGATTATCGGGTCCCCGCCGATGCCCATGCAGGTGGACTGTCCCAGCCCGGCCGCGGTCAAGGACCACACCACCTCGTAGGTCAGCGTACCCGAGCGGCTCACCAGCCCCACGCCCCCCGGCCGGTGGATGTGCCCCGGCATGATGCCCAGTTTGCACTTTCCCGGTGAGATGATGCCCGGGCAGTTGGGGCCGATGAAGCGGAGCCCCCTCGCCCGGTAGAAGTGGTAGGCTCGCAGGACGTCCAGGGTGGGAATACCCTCGGAGATGCAGACGGCGAGCTTGATGCCCGCATCGGCGGCCTCGAAGAGCGCGTCGGCGGCGAAGCGGGCCGGGACGTAGATCACGCTCGCGTCCGCCCCGGTTTTCTCGACCGCCTCGGCCACCGTGTCGAAGACCGGGATGCCGTGGACCTTCCCTCCCCCCTTGCCCGGCGTGACCCCGGCGACGACCCGGGTCCCGTACTCGGCCATCTGGTGAGCGTGGAAGGAGCCGTCGCGGCCGGTTATCCCCTGGACGACCACGCGGGTCTTCTCGTCTACGAATACGCTCATCGTCCCCCCCTCGCGGCGGCGACGACCTTCTGGACCGCCTCGTCCAGGTTCACCCCGGCGGTGATGCCCGCCTCGGCCAGCATCGCCCGCCCCCGGTCCTCATTGGTCCCGGTGAGGCGCACGACGAGCGGAATATCAAGGGGCCTCTGCTTGAGGGCCGCCAGAAGCCCCGCGGCGATGTCGTCGCAGCGCGTGATGCCCCCGAAGATGTTCAAGAGAATCGCCCGCACGTCCGGGTCGCCGGTGACGATCTCCATGGCGACCAGGACCTTGGCGGGGTCGGAGGAACCGCCCACGTCGAGAAAGTTGGCCGGTTCGGAGCCGAAGTGCTTTATCAGGTCCATGGTGGTCATGGCCAGCCCGGCGCCGTTGACGATGCACCCCACGTCCCCCGAGAGCTTGACGTAGGAGAGCCCCGCCCCCTTGGCCTTGAGCTCCAGCGGGTCCTCGGCGCTCGAATCGCGCATGGCCTCCACCTCCGCCTGGCGGAAGAGGGCGTTGTCGTCGAAGACGATCTTGGCGTCAATGGCCGTCGCCCGGCCGTCCCGCGTGATGACGCACGGGTTGATCTCGGCCAGGGAGGCGTCGGTGGCGATGAAGAGCCGGTAGAGCTTCTCCAGGAAATCGGCGAGCTGTTTTTGAATACCCGCGTCCTTGGAGAGGAAGCCGGCCAGCCGCCGCCCGTGGTGCGGCCAGAACCCCACCGCCGGGTCCACGGGGAGCTTCAAGATTTTCTCCGGCGTCCGGGCCGCCACCTCCTCGATGTCCACCCCGCCCGCCGCCGAGACCATGAACACCGGGAACTTCGACGCCCGGTCCAGGATGATACCCAGGTAGAGCTCGTCGGCGATGTCCACCGCCTCGTCAACCAGCACCCGCTCCACGACGAGGCCCTTCAAGTCCATGCCGAGAATGGCGCGGGCGTGCTCGATGAGCTCCGCCTCGTTCCGGGCCAACTTCACGCCGCCGGCCTTCCCCCGGCCGCCCACGTGGACCTGGGCCTTCACCACGCAGGGGTAGCCCACCTCCGCCGCCGCTCCGGGAGCCTGGGCCGCGTCGGTGATGACCACCCCCCGGCTCGTGGGGATGCCGAACTTCCGGAAGAGCTCCTTGGCCTGGTACTCGTGTATCTTCACCCGTCGTTCCCCTTTCACCGAAGATAAAGCCGGTGCATTTTATCACCGGCCGGACGCGCCCGCAAGGAAGGGGATGATTGCGCTTCGACCCCGAATATGCCAAGATGACGCTGGACCTTAACGACTCCAGCCGAGGAGGGAAGATGCGCGTTATTCTTGCGGTATCACTCGCACTGACCGGCGCCTTCGCCGCCCAGGTCACCCTCGAGCCCCACACGGGCGACAACAACGACTCCACCATCTGCCAGAACGCCCCCGACTGGGAGTACGGCGACGAGTGGCAGCTCTGGGTCGGCCACTGGCTGGGTCACGTGGACTTCCTCATCCAGTTCCGCGAGCTGGACGACTACCTGGACGTGGACCTGGTGAACGCGACGCTGTGGCTCTACAACGAGCGCTTCTCCGGCGGGCCGCCGGTCCAGGCGGTCATCTACCGCGTCGCCCAGGTGTGGGACGAGGCCGACGTCACCTGGGACTCGAGCCCCGGCTTCAACGACGACATCGGGGAGACCTTCAACGTCACCGACGACGACGTGTGGTACTCGGTGGACGTCACCGACATCGTGCAGAGCTGGATTGACGGGGACATGGCCCACCACGGCTTCTACATCCGCAACAGCGTCCAGGATGAAAAGGTGGCCTACGTCATGAGCGGGGACTACTTCCTGGACTACTCGCTCTCCCCGAAGCTGACGCTCGTGTACACGGGGCCGGAGGTGGAGGAGGCGAGCTGGGGGGAGATCAAGGCCGGGTTCTAGCGGCGGGGGCCGGCCGGCCGGTTCGTAATCGCCAATAACCTAGGGGTAGGGGGGTAAACGCTCCTACACTAAGGAAAAATAACACTTGACATGGGCTAGCATGGGCTCATAATTATGATGAAGTTATCCTATAAAGGAACAAAGTTAAACAACCACCAGAGGAGTAGAAAATGAGAAGATATGCGGCCTTGATGATAACCCTTGCGGCCACTATCGCATGGGGGTCGTACGGTTACATTGAAGTAGATCCTAACCCGGCGTCTATACCGGAAAACTATACCGTATACTTCGTATTTGTAAATACTACGAGCCACGATATTACGGTATATTCGATTAACGACGCCGGTACTGAGTTTACGGTTGACGTGGTGGTCTCCGCCGGTAATAATGAAGTATGCAGGTCCGCTTCAGGCGTTACTTATACGCCAGGGGAGTTCTACCACAAACCGGTCTTCAATACCAGCGACGGCGTTTTCGAAGGTAGCTCTTATACGTTCGTAGTCCGATGGTAGAGGGTATCTTAACCGACAGGAGGTAATATCCCTGGGAAGGGATTATTTCCTGGACTACTCGCAGAGCCCGAAGTTGACGCTCGTGTACACCGGTCCGGAGGTGGACGAGGCGAGCTGGGGGGAAATCAAGGCGGAATTCTAGCGGCGTAGGCCGGCCGGCTCACGCGGATAAAAGCAATTAAAAAAGGCGGGGGCTTTAATACCCCGCCCTTTGTTGTACCCTCTCCCACGGTGAGAGGGAATACAAAGGCGGGTCACCAAACCCGCCCGCGTTATACCGAATTACCAGTGGAAAAGGCTTTGTATTAAATATCTCCACCTTCATTAATGAAAAGGTCAACCAGCAGATCGGCGGAATTTTTGATAGACCCTTGTGCCTGGGTGAAGTACTCTTCGTCTATTTCCACACCCACCGCGTTCCGACCGGCCATAACCGCCGCCACAATTGTAGTTCCCGTACCCATGAACGGATCGAGCACGGTATCACCGAAAAAGGAAAACATCCTCACCAGGCGATCCGCCAGGACCAACGGAAAAGGGGCGGGATGCGCGCTAGTCGAAGCGCCGCCCAGATGCCAGATCTGCTGGAACCACTCGTTGAAACTCTCCCGCTCGATCATGCTCAGCCGCCGCTGTTCAGTGGTGGGCTTGCGATACCCCCCCGATTTGCGCTGCATGAGGATGTACTCGATGTCGTTTTTCACGATGGCGTTCGGTTCGTAGGGCTTACCGAGGAACCGTCCTCCTCCTTCCACCTCCGTCGTCGCGTTGGCGATTTTATACCAGATGATCGGGTTCAGGTTGTCGAAGCCTATCTTTCTGCACCTGACGGCGATATCGGAGTGCAGGGGCATTACCAGATGCCGTCCGTTCTTCCTCCGCGCCAGGCACACGTCGCCGACCACGCAGCACAGACGCCCGCCGGGAATCAACACGCGGTAAACCTGCTTCCACACCTTGTCCAGCTCGTCCAGGAATCCCTCGTAATCCGCGATGTGACCCAACTGACCCGGTGTGTCGTTGTACCTCTTCAAGGTCCAGTAGGGAGGCGAGGTGACGACCAGGTGGCAGCTTTCGTCGGAGAGCCAGCTTAAGTCTCGCGCGTCGCCGCGTTTCAAATCAACGGAGACGGAAATCCGCCCGTTCCGGGCCTTCGCCCGCTCGGCCTCTTTGAAGCGCTCGTCAACCGAGAGAGACTCGTAGCTTTTTTCTCTATCGTTCATCGGTTAAGTTGACCCAGAAGATGACCAGTTAACGAATTGATAAAGGTAGAAAAAGACATTTCGGGTTTCGGCTCGGTGTAGAAATCCCCCCCGCGTGGGGACAACAACAGGCAGGCCGAGTTATACAGGCGCTCTAAAACCAGTTTCTCGCAGAACAACTCGTATCGCTTAGCGTAAGATGCGCCCTTGAATTCATGGAAAACCGGGTAATGGGGCTCCGCGACGCCGACCTTACCGCGCGAGGCCTCGCAGTCCTCGAGCAACATCAGGTAACCGAGCCAGGGTGCAGGCGAGACTCCGAAGGCCCTTTCCCTGAAAGCCGTGTGCAGGTCCTCCGCCGAACCGACCGCCTCTTCGATGCGATTGTTGAAGTTGTTCCCGAAGGACGGGCCAACCTGCGATTTGAACTCTATTACGGCTAAAAGACGTTTTTCGTGAATCACCAGCATATCCCACTCTTTAGTGGGGCGGTAAAATCCCGGCAGGATGAGACGGTTATTTAATTTAACGGATTCAGAGGGGAAACCGTTCTCTATCACCAACTCCGTCACAAGGTTGATAAAACCGTCCATCTGTCTGCCGCCGGTGACCGCCGTCCGCCCGCCGCGGTCACCTCCCCCGACCGCGCGGGATTGACCTTCCCGCGTGGACCAGAAGAAACGAACGGCCTCTCTCAATTGTTTATTCAACTCGTTCACGGCACGATCTGGATGGTGTCGGCCCAGACGTGGGTCATCTCCTCGATGTAGGAGCTGGACCCGCCCACGGACACCCGCACCCGCCCCGAGGCCATCTCGCTCTTTATGTACAATAGCTCGTTGATGTGGCCGGTGAAGTGGCAGTGGACGTGGCTCCCGCGGTCGGTCACCAGCATCAGGCTGGCGTTGTCGGTGGCGACGACGTTGACCTCGACGACCTCGCCGGAGACGACGGTGGCGCCGCGGGGGGTTTCCCAGTGCAGGTCCCAGCCGAGGGCCTCCCCGCCGGTGTCGTACTCGGCCAGAAGGCGCGCCGCGCGGTCCGAGGGGCTGGCCTCCAGCTCGCGCCGGACCGCCTGCCCCATCGTCGCGTCCGGCGTCTGCAAGAAGATGTGGTACAGGCAGTCCACCCCGTCCTCGCCCAGGTGGCCGAGCTCTGCTATCATCTGCTTTTTGGCCCCGGCCGCCGTGACGGGGTCGAAGAAGGCGTTGAAGAAGATGGGCACCAGGTCGGGGTCGCGCAGCATCCCCAGGGCCTTGACCGTCTCGGTCTGGATGTTGGCGTCGGCGGACCTGAGCCCCGAGAGGTAGACCTGGGCCGGGACGTCGCCGAACTGCTGCAAGGCCGCGAGGGCCGCCTTGCGCATGGCGGGGTCGTCGTCGGTTATCATGGCCGCCAGCGGCTCGATGGCGTTGCGGGCGCCCATCCGGGCCAGCACCGGCGGAACGGCCAGGCGCACCGTGGGGTCGGGGTCCGAGCGCATGGCCGCCACCAGGGCCATCGTCGCCCCCTTGTCCCCTATCTCGTCCAGGGCGTCCACCACCGCCAGGCGCAGGTTCACGTCGTCCAGGTAGCCCAGCGACTCGGTCAGCTCGAAGAGGTAATCCCGGTCGCCCAGGAGCGCCTTCTGCTTGTGGTACTCGATGTCCCGGGCGTCGTGGACGGCGCCGCAACCGGCGAGAAAAACGGCCAGAGCGACCGGGAAACCGAGAGAAAACCCGCGCGGCATATCCACCCACCTCGTGATGCTGCCTGGTCATTGTACCAAAACCGGCCGCGGGGGGTTGAAACAGGCAAGGGGTTTACCCCTTGTCCCGAACGTCCACAGTGGCGCGGGGGTGATAACGACGGTCGGATTTCTGGAGGAAGCGGCGCGGGCCGTCTGCCACCGGCTCCCCGGCCTGACGCCAATCGTCGACGGCGCGGCGCTTTTGTGCTGGCGCTGCACGGGGATATACGCCGGCGCAGCCCTGGCGGCTCTCTTCGTGATACTGCGGGGGAGGCTGGGACGGGGGCTGCCGGGGAGGCGGGGATTAGCCCTGCTCGTCATCTGGGCGGCGCCCCTGGTGGTGGACGAAATACTGGTCACCCTGGGCGTCTGGGACCCGCCGGGGTGGTGGCGGCTGGTCACGGGGGCCCTGGGCGGCGCGGCGTTGATGCTCATCGCCCTGGGCCTGCTCGGGGGGAGTTGGAGAAGGGCGAGGGCCCGGCGGAACGGGGAGCACTTGTGGCCATCGGACGGCGTGGTCGGCGGTGTGGAGGCGGGTTTACTGCCGCCGGTCGTCTGCGTCATTCTGACGGGTTGCAGCTTACTGGGCGAGGCGGGGCTATGGGTATTGGAGCCGTTGGGGCTAATCGGCGTCCTGGCGGCCTTTTCCACGGCGGGGGCGCTTCTTTTGTCGCCGTGGCCGCCGCTGACGAGGGGGGGATGGTGGGGCTACGGCGCGGGGTCGGTTTTCATCGGCCTGGCGGTGTGGGCAATTTTATGGTTATTACGATGGTGACTCGTAGGGGCCGACCTTTAGGTCGGCCCGCGGGCGACCACAGAGGGTCGCCCCTACGTCATCGCATACCGGGGTGAAGGGTAAAACACGGCGGCCCGCATGTCCCCTCTCCCTTTTAGGGAGAGGCTCGCCTACGGGCTGGGGTGAGGGTCGGGGTAGGGAACGTGAAAACGGCGGGGTTAGGAAACCCCGCCCTACGTCATCGCAGCGGGCGGGTCAGAAGACCCGCCCTACGTCATCGCATACCGGGGTTAAGGGTAAAACACGGCGGCCCGCATGTCCCCTCTCCCTTTTAGGGAGAGGGTTAGGGTGAGGGTCGGGGTTGGGAACGTAAAAAGCGGCGGGGTTGGGTATCTGCGACCGAAGGTAAAACCCGCCCCTACGTCATCGCAATCCGCGAGGCGCGGCCGGTGAGGGGTGAAGCGGCCCCCTCTCCCTCCCAGGGAGAGGGTTGGGG
>Ga0315289_10000938_pt1 | contig 45255 bp, 34 predicted proteins | sample YL17G11_40_MG_FD_203452 | JGI IMG/M metagenome (GOLD analysis project Ga0315289, IMG submission 203452) | Sediment microbial communities from Yellowstone Lake, YNP, Wyoming, USA - YL17G11_40 | ecosystem: Environmental > Aquatic > Freshwater > Lake > Sediment | place: USA: Wyoming | collected... | reverse complement strand
ACAACAGAATCCTCGTACTCGAATGGATGCGAAAGAAAAACATCAGATCGTATAAGAAATTCGGCAACATCATCGCCGAGTACAAAAAGTTCCCTGAAAAAATCCTAGAACTCGTAAAGAGGGATACAGAAGAATGAAATCGACGAAATACACGCGATTTTGTCGGCGACTCTTATCTGGCACCTTTGAAAAATTCAATGTCAGCGAGACAAGTAAAAACAACATGCTTGAAAAAGCAGATATCAGCATGGTGTACCAAGAGTACTACTCGATGGTTCTCATGAACATCATACTTGGGTTTATCACTTCATTCTTCTCAACACTGTTCCTGTATCTTCTCGTTCCGAACAACATCACCGCGTTACTTCTCTTGGTTGTTACCTCCATTGTTCCTGTTCTTATTGGTATGGTGTACCTCCAATTACCAGCTGCTAAAGCAAAATCACGAGGAAAAAATATCGACCGCCACCTCCCCTACGTCGCTAACTTCATCAACACGATGTCCGTTGCTGGGATTTCCCCCTCAGAAATCTTTGGTACCCTCTCAGGTATAGAACTCTATGGCGAAGTACAAAAAGAAGCAAAGAAAATCACCACAGAAATCGAGCTCATGGGCCTTGATGCGATCACCGCATTAAAAAACGCGATAGTGATTTCCCCCTCAAGAAAATTCAAAGACTTCCTTCAGGGGATCATCGCTGTGCTCCAATCAGGAAGCGAGTTAGCCCCGTATTTTAATCGCTGCGTCGACCGATACATGTTCGACGATTTAGACGAACGTAAAAAAAACCTTGAGTCCCTTGCAATCATGGCTGAAAGTTTCGTCACCACTGTGATTGCGTTCCCCTTGTTCCTTGTGATCATCCTCTCCATTATGGGACTCACCAGCGGTGGCATCTCCTTTGATTTCCTGTACATCATCTCCCTTTTCATACTCCCCATGGCATATTTCGGGTTTTATGTAATGATGAAATCAGGGATGGGTGAAGAAGTATAAAGAAACTCAGAATCGTCAAAGAATACAACATCAACAGAAAATACGGAAAAGATAAAACAATAGAGGTCATCATCGGAATTTCGGTTCTTCTCGCATCTCTTTTCTTTGTCTTTGGATTCTTCGCTTTCATCGGTCATCCCATTATCAATGTCGGTTTTATTCAACCCATCGATTACCTTGTCTTCGGCGTCTTGGGTTGTATCGGACCGCTTGGCTTTTACAACTCCATGAAGCAAAAACAAAAACGCGAAATCATGGATAAACTCCCTGACTTCCTGCGAGATATCGCTAACTCCTCCGCATCAGGGATGACTATCTACGACTCTATCAGATCAGCATCTGAGGGTGATTATGGGCAGTTAACCAAAGAACTGAAAATGACGGTTGCACAGCTTTCCTGGGGTATTCCCGTAGACGAAGCGTTAACAAATTTTGGGGAACGCATCAACACCAATGAAGTAAAACGACTCGCTATCACCATCAACAAGGCCTTGGAAATCGGCGGAAACACCTCCGCGGTCTTCAATGCAGCCGCAAAAGAACTTGACCAAATCCGGCGCGTCGAACAACAACGACGAACCGAGATGTCCATGTACAGCATTGTTATTTTCATCAGTTTTTTCGTATTCCTCGCTGTCATCCTTGTTATCAACGGAACGATCTTCCAAGCAATTTACGACCTTCAAGGAAAAATGGCGGGAAAAGCAATCGGGAACATCAGAATAGCAAATATTGATCCAAGCGAGGTAAAAACCATGTTCTTTACCTTTGTCTTTGTCCAAAGTCTTGGCGGCGGACTCCTCGGTGGCTTCATGATGGAGGGGCGCCTCTCCGGAGGCATACGCCAAGCGTTTGTCCTCGTTCTTATCTCCTTTCTCACCTTTAAAATCCTCTTCTAGATTGTCAAACCAGCCATAATGTCACGATACCGTTAAATAGACAATGACAACAGAGAAGTACTTGTGGTTAGGAGTGATGAAGAACAAGACGTTCTCTGATAATTCTTATGCAGTATCGGAAGTGATAGGTGCGATTATTCTTGTTCTTATTGCGGTCGGTGCTTTCGCCGCTATTTATTATCAAGTGTTCCCGGTGCCGTTTCCATCCCCTGAGTCTCACGTGCAACTCGCAGGAAAGGTTACCAGCGATTATACAGTCATCATTGAACATGTTGGAGGGGAGATTCTTAACTCCTACGAGATTTATGTTGAGCAATCAAACGGAATACGGACCACTGGCGTGATAAACGAACCCTGGGATATCGGGAAACCCTTTGATCTAAGTATGACATTAGATAATCAAAATAGAATCTTATTAGACAAAGAACAATTTCAATTAGATAAACAAGTCAGGGTTAGCGTTTATGGCCATTTCGAAGACGGCAGCACAAAAATAATTTTCGACGGCATCCTTACCCCAAAATACTATACAGAAGAGGGTAACGAACCATTACTTGATCCTATGTTGGTATCAACATTAAGAGAAAACACGTATGATGAAGACCTTATTTGTTATAACTACACAATCATCCCTAATATTAATCCGGTTACTTTCATCTATAACTGGATGGTCGCTTCGACCGGTCCCTATTCATCACTCACAAGAGTTTTTATGCCGTTTGACAGTCAGAACCCCTTCCAAATAAAAGATTACTCAGGAAATTTCTACAACGGAACCATCAACGGAGCCACCTGGATAAACGAAGGCAGGCTTGGGGGTGCATACCAATTTGGTGGCGATGACTTCATCTCCATCCCGTACTGTTTTGAGAACAACTACATCGATAAGATCACCATCGAAGCATGGATAAAAACCAGCCTTACCTCAGGAACTATCATGTCCTATAACCGAAATAAATACTGGGAACTTGCGGTTACTGACGGACGCGTTAAATGGAGTACAAATTCAAGTGATGGCGCCGCCGATGTCACCGGAAACAGACTTATCAATGATAACACCTGGCATCTCGTTGCTGCGACCTACGACGCTTCTTTAGGTGATTGCGCCATTTATGTCGACGGAGGACTCGATACCTACAAGCACATCCATGCCGCAGGCAAACTCCTCGGCTCCGGTGATACTCCCGTTGGTGCCATTGGAAAAGGAACCGGTGTTGCAGGGAGACAAACCATCTTCTCAACAGGCTTCGAAGCACAGGATGAAAAAAATCAGTGGATGGAAAACAATGGAACTGATGGAGGACAGCAACAGAACTGGACGAACCTTCGATATGATAATTTCAACTCAGCATGGGGCAGTTATGTCCCAGGAAGCAATGGCACCTATGCTGATTGTTATCGATCTACTTCCTATAAACACGAAGGAACCTCCTCCGCATGTATACGAGATAACAGCGGCACATCTTCAGCGTTCACGCTCACCAACAGTATCGATGTAGATACTCCCGCGTACAAATCTTTAAAGGTTGATTTCTGGTGGATGTGGCGAGGCAACGGGTGGGCAGACGGAGAAGACTGGTGGCTTCGCTATTACAATGGAACCGCCTGGGTTACGGTCCTTGATATCAACTACCCAAGTACTTATACAAAAAGTGTCTGGTACCATACCGTCGTCTACATCAATGAAAGCAGCTATCGATTCCCCACCAACATGAGACTCCGCTTCCAATGTGACGCAAGCTACGACGATGACCTTGTCTATATTGATCAAATCTATATTAATGCAACAAGCTATGCAAGAATAGAATGTGATTTTACTTTACTCCCCTCAACCACGTTCACACCGTATACAGGGTCGTTTTCAATTGGTGGGTCTGGTGACTTCGATCCAGAATACGCCGCGTTCAACAGAACCGGCATTGACCTCTCAGGTTACTCAAACGTAAAAATCTCAGTGTGGTACAGCTACAAAAACACAGAGAGCAATGATTTCCTGGGATTATATTACCGGAATGGGAGTCAATGGAAACCGATTTTTGAAGTGACTAATCCTCAAATGGTCGGTGGACAGCAACCCTGGACACAAGTGCAATTCGACCTGCCAACATCACTCAATGTACTTGGCTTACAGTTCAAATGGCGGACAACTGCATCAAACGAATACATGGCAATCGATGATCTGGAGATCACCGGGGTACGACTTGCAGGGGAAATTAACTTCACTGGTATCGTTGACGAAGTAAAAATCTATCCCCGAGTACTATCGCCAGAACAGCTCTATCAGAATTATCTTTGTACAAAAGATGGGAGCACAACTAGAAGCGTCATTGTTTCAGAAGAAATACATCTTGATGAAATCTGGAAATGCCTTGTCACCCCAAATGACGGGATTTATGATGATTTAACCATTGGTAATGAAATTTTCTTAATTATCGATAATTATGGTGGAGGCGGATAGGAAATGAACAAGAAACTATCTACAATCGTGATCACCTTCCTGCTGGTGTTTCTCGTTTTCGTAGCAATTTCCCCAGAGCCGGTGAACGCAGGTTCGTATGATGGCAATGATCTTGCGGTTGCCCTGCTTGCGAATCAATCAACACTCATTAGTTCTCAATATTGGGATAGAGATACCGGTGGACATCGACAAGCTGTAGCTCTCGCCTCACGAGGAAACCTTATCCCAACCGATGGAACAACCTTCGCTTTATTTAGTACAGGACGTGCAGATCTTGTTCTCGCCACCACAAACGGACTAAACCCAGGGAACGAACGCGGAAACTGGTACCAAGGCGGTCAATATGGAAACCCGCGAGACGAAGCAAACCTGCAACTCCAACTCCTCGTTCCCCAATACATGCATTATCTTTACTACGATGTTCAATTCTTCACGGTAGAATACCCGGATTATGTGGGAACCCAATATAATGACCAACTCACCATCACCGTCAACTCGCCATCAAAGGGAGTATCATCTTACGTAATTAACGTCAATGGTGGAGACTTCGTCCTCAACGCACGTGATACAGCCCTGCTCGGAACAGGGTACAATTTGTTTGCTCAGGATAATAACCCCTCAGGAGTCGACTGGCTTCAGACGACACCCAATTCCAATGGCGTTGATGCTGGTGCAACCGCACTCATTGGTCGAGAACATCCGGTGTCCCCTGGTGAAATTATTACCCTTACCATTGATTTGAAAGACGAAGGGGACAATCAATTTGACAGTATGGCGTTCTTCGATAACCTCAGATTCTCCGGGTTTGCAAAAACACAGATACTCGCACGAAAAACAGTCACTGACATCAATGGTGGCCTTGTCCAATGCGAAGACTTATTAGAGTATTCGATAACCATAAGTAATATTGGCACCGCAGCTCAAACCAACAACCCGGGACCTGAATTTGAAGATATCCTCCCTGCAAACATGCAGTATGTTGCTGGATCTGCGACCGCTGGGTCAGGAACCATCACCTATGACAGCGGAACCAACAAAATCCTCTGGGATGGTGTCATCACTGCGCAAAGCAGTATCGCGTTAAATTTCATAGTCAGCGTCAATACTGGTTTAGTCAACGGCACGAAAATCTCAAACCAGGGGGTCGTCCACTGGGACGAAAACGAAGATGGAATAAACGAGAAAAACGAACTTACTGATGATCCTACGGTAAACGACGGTATTGACCAAGATGGAGACGGGGAAACCGGTGACGATGACCCAACCATCGTCAGCGTCTGGTCGTACGAGGCACCAACTATTCTTACTGAGGATTTCGCCGACTTCGACGATATCGTCGGCGGCAAAGCACAAGATTCATACCACGGTCAAGTCTGGTTTGACACCAGTGAACAATCCGGTGAATCGAATTTCGAAGTCTCTCCCAGCTATCATTATTTCACTGCGAAATCCTTCAAGACCAAACTCCGATCCACTAGCACCATCCAGTATTGGAACTATTCCTTCTCCGTGTTTAATAGCAAGATAACCTCATGGGAGATCTGGTTTGCCTGTGGAAACAGCAGCGAGCCAGCAGACCTCTGCGCTGATTTCAAAACAACCAACGGTAATGATATTACAAAAATAAAATTAGATTATGTCTATGTCGACGCCGCTCCTCGCTCCTCCTGCTATCAAGTAAAAATGAGCATTAGAACATCAAGCGGATGGGTTCAGTTGCATTCTGATTGTGCAAATGGATATCTCTATAATGGGTGGTACAAATTACGGATAGAGAAGAATGGAGATGCAGCTATGAATTATTCCCTATCGAGATCTGGTGTAGGAGTGACAGATTTTGTTACAGGCCAAGGGTTGGGCTCGTCTTTCAGTGATCTTGCACGTGTTGAATGGTATTCCACACGTAACCCGGTAGTCAGTCCGATTGTCTTCTGGGATGAGCACACAGTCAGCCTTATCTCCATTTCATAAGGTGGTGTAGAAAGTATGACACGTGAATTTACACGAAACATGTTCATCATGCTGGTCTCAATCATGGTTGGCGTCATCATCATCACGTTCTTCGTCGGTGATATCATGAACCGATCAAAAATAGACACACTTACCGAACAACATATTATTGAAATCTCAGATATCAACAGTAGAAATGAGAACTTCACCAATTACTACTTACAAGGTGCTGTCAAAATGGATTCTGCACGTGAAGTCAGGGAAGTTGCAAACTACCATTTTGATTTCGCCTTGTTCTGGTTCAATAACGCATTAGCCAATCAAAGTAAAAATCTCACGAAGCAGTGTATTGATAATTGTACAAACGCGATGCAAAAATACCTTGGTTCCCATGAAAATTTCGGGAAATCAAAACCCTATTTTGAGACTGCAAAAAATTTCACAAATAACTCGCGATACCTTGAGGTGCTTGGTTATTACATCGGGTTTGCAGGCGCAGGACAAAACATCACGATGTTACGGTATAACGCTAGCGATTATCTCAGACGCGCGGCAGAGAACCTGTCATTTGGAAACATGGAAAATGTAACCATCCTCATGGAGAACTTTACGGTAATAGAACAAGCCTACCAAGAAGCACAACAGCAATATCAGGAATATCGGTATCAGATCGATGGTTATATCTTCTTTAGCACAATCCGCGAGATCCCTGATCAACAATAAATCTTTGTTTTTTCACCCTGCGGGCAGTCTTTTCTTTCTTCTTTTCTTAAAAGAAACGCTTCCAAAAAATTAAAGAAAGAGAAGTGATTACCCCAGCAATAAATAACAATGGTTACTCTGCCCCGGTAGTGTAGTGGCCTATCATGAAGCCCTGTCGAGGCTTCGACTTGGGTTCGAATCCCAGCCGGGGCGCTCAACCTTTTTTTTAGAATGTGATAATCAGCATCTTGGTGATAACCGGGTATTCCGCAATCAAGGTGTTTGAGCTATCATACGCGTATGCTTTTACCTCATAGACTCCAAAAGGTACCAGCAGGTCGGCGGAGCAGCCATCGGAAAGATTCATGTCCCAGAAGACAAACTCCTTTTTAAGGAACACCTGTGTTGCAGCGAATTTCACAGATGCTGCATCACTCGTAACCCCTGGGAGGACCACATACAGCGTATCGTAATTCACCGCAATGGAAAGACCTAGGGTGACAAGCAACCGAACCGGTCCTATTTTTGGATTGTCAAACAAGTAGATATATCCTGGGTCATACATCCCATGATCCGGGCACTGTACGGTTCTTCGCTCCTCTATTCTATTTCCCGCTGTATCCCACACTTCAACATAAATATCGTAGTTCTCACCACGATCAGCGGTAAAGTTCCACTCAAACCAGATAGGTGATTCTCCGTTATACAGCGAGTCGAAAATTGTCTCCTCATTGAGGCTGATCTTCACTCGGTCAATCCCAGAACCAGAGGCGTAATCGGTCGCACTGCCGTTAATGGTCGCACTCCCCGGAGGGATAATATACGATGGTTTATAGAGCGTGATCATCGGCACGGTACTATCGATCTTGATTCCCTCAACGCGATGATGCGGGAACTCCTCATTAATAGAGTCATTAGACCAGTACTCAATAAAGTTATCAGGGCGGTTTGAGGAAATCACCGGAGGAAACGCGGGGTCATATGGTTCTACCCCGAATCCGTTAATATCATAATACGTCGTAATGTTTTCCGGATCGCTATCTACATCAGAGACTACAAAGGTAGCGGTTACCCCTGTGACATACCAGTTGTTATTGCCATTCGGCTCTGCCGGGTCCAGCGTGATTTCTGTTGCTGGGGGATAAATGTCTTTTCCAACCAACGCAGAGATATTCCATTTGTCAAGAACCGGTGTATTTTGTGCTGAAGCGCGAGTAAATGTTCCTCGTAACCGAACACCTGATGTATTAACATCTGAGATGTTCTGACCATTCTGGACATTTGCTTTTAAAACGATGGTTCCGTTTTGATCCATGATATCAAAGACAATTGTACTCGCGGACGGTATGGTATCAATGAAAAAGAACTGCCGCCACTCACGGAACATATCTGGCTGGATTGGGATAGACATCAGCTGTGCAGTGGTTATCAACGTTACCTCTTGACCTATACTAGAGGTCACATTCGATGAGCCAATAGATTGGACAGAACGCCAGATATAACCAAAAGCATCAGCATAGAGACTCATTTGATCACGCTCATCTTCCCAAGTAGCAAAAATTCTGCCTGCTCCTTCTACGAGACTAGTCCAATCAACATTCAACGAAGAACCATCGGAAAGCTCCTGTCGACTAGTCATTATGGTACCATTCGAAGAAATCAGACGCCCGTAGATATCTTGATTCCCAAGAACTATCCCGTTATATGCAATAAAGAACATCGTGTCAAAATATGGAACAGAATCGGTACGGATGTAACTTGTTCCTGGTTCGATAATATAATTATTTTTCACCACACTGCCTGTTTTGCTAAGGATTTTCCCCCAGATGTTCCCGTCATAACTATCACGAATCGATGGGTCTACGCTTATATCACCATCATTCCAGGTAATAAAAAATCGTTGGACTATAGAGTTATACGACACTGCGGGAAAAATATAATCAACTGTAGGACTCCCTGTTGCAATCGTGATCCGAGAACCAATACGGTTCCCGTTCGAATCATATCGATACGCATAAAGACTGAAGGGGCCAATCTGCGCGTCAATCCCATCTTCATAGACGATGATAAAATTTCCTGTATTGTCAGAGCAGACCCACGGGTCTCCTTGATAATTAGTTTCATATGCTATCGGGAAATCAGCACCAACAGGATATCCATTGGAGTTATACAGCCTCCCTCGAACATCATAATCATCATAACCGTTTCTCGCGTCCGCCCAGACGACAAGGAAACGATTACTGGCGTCATCATATGCAACCTGCGGGTTAAATTGACCATTGGTGGCAACGCAAATCGGAAACCGCAGAGACACTTGGCTATCTGGGGTAACCAACGCACCTTTAATATCAGCTTCATAGCGGTACAACGGTTGATTCGCGGGGTTCTCTTCCCACACCACAAAAAACTTCCCGACACCAAACGCATTGCAGGGGTTTTCCGCATGATACGTGTTGCTTCCTGGTTCAGAAACATCAATGTCAGTATTATTATCAGGAACAGGATCGCCTCCGTCATTGTTATAACTCCGTCCATGGATCACCCCGGGAATTGTCCTCTCGTAATGCGGAAGTGGAATGTTGATATCCTCAGGCCCAAGACGTTCCTCCCAGGTGACAAGAAATCGATTCGCACCATAGATCACATCAGGGTCCCATGCACCCTCTGTCGCTGCTTTAAAGGAAACCATGGTGTCAGGTTTTGTTCGATTCCGCCACGAAAAAATGGAGGTAAAACTGCTTTGATCGCTCGCACTCGGATTTCCATAAAACAGGTAGATAGTGGTTTGTCCTGGGACAATGGTTGGTATTTTCACTAGTACCTTTGAGGAGACACCATTGATTTTGTTGAGTTTAAAAAAGGAGAGCTGAGCACCAGTATGACCAGTAAAACGAAGGTCATCAAAATCTGATTGCATATCTGTGTCGTACAGCACCGTAATATTCACATCATAGTCATGAAATGTTTCTTGTCCATTGTTAAAAATGGAAATTGGTTTCATACGGGTGAACGAGGGGTCAATCCATGCAGGATAAGTGTTCTCCATAGAGACCGTTCCAACGCTTGTATTCACAACAATATGGTGTGAGAATGCTGGATCAATTTTGCTTGTATTAATAAAATCATCCTGCCAGATATCAACAGATCCACTTCGTAGGACTGCAGATCTTGGGTTAACCACGCTTGATGCATTTCTGATGGATACCATGGCCTGTCCAGCAGTCGCAGTGATAACCACGAGCATTATCAGGACACAGATACTTATTTTCGTTTTTTTCTCCCCCATCGTTCATTCTCCTAGGGCCACGGCACCGTGTACCACTGGCTGTTCCAGAGCACTTGAAGGGTCCAATCACCAGGTAGCGGCACATCACTCAGAACCCAGATACGGACCAGCTGGCCGTTCACGGCGTACCATTGAATTTGACTGGTAATGCGGATGAGATGTTCTCCAATCAGTCTAAATCCATATTTGTAATTTCCGGTATGTTGCGGATCGTATCCGACCTCAAGGTTGAACTGGTCCCCGAGGGGTTGTCCAAAGGTATACACTGTGAAATGCCCGGATTCTCCTAATTCCCAGGAGAGTTGTAGTCGACGGTTCGCGTTAATGGAAACGTTCCCATGGATTTTGAAACTTTCACTTGCAGTATCAACAAAGGTAACAGCGACAGCTTTGTTAAACTGGAGTTCTACAGCTCCTGTTTGTCCAACAGTGATATCTGCGCTGACGGTGAAGACGTCCCCTGCAAGGTTTACAGCAATATCTACATCGGTGAGCCGAAGGAGCTTGCCAGACCAGTTGAAATTCGTGATTTGCCCATTGACGTAGTCCCAAGAAATGATATACTGATCATCTGTTTGGATACCAAAACCAATATGGAATAACTCAACACCGTTATCAACCACGGATATCGTGTTGTGGAACAGCTCACCTCCTCTAGTGATAAGACCAAGTTGTGTATGGGGATTCGTCTGCGTGGGGAGCTGCCAGATTAATTCAAGGTAATTATTTTTAAATTCAAGGGTATCATCAAGAATCCATCCGTCATGTTCAATGGCGAATGAAAGCGTTGGGCTCCCTCCTGCGGCATCCCGTGATAGTATTACACGCCCGGTTCTTTGCTCCCGATTGATATTCCAGGAAAGTTCCAGATGGCTGTTTCGTAGCTCAAGTGTTTTAGAAAACGTCCAATTTTTATATTCAATGGATGAGGAAATTGTAATCACACTTGCAGAGTCTCGCGTGATGTTAAATAAACCTGTGCCGTTCAGCAGGTCGATTTTCCATCTCATCTGAACGAAATTATTTTTCAATTCAAACGATTTGGTCACCACCATGTCTTGGTATTCAACGGAGATGTTTAACTTTCGAGCCTCATCAAGTCCTCGTATCAGGGTGATATTCCCGGTTCCGTTCAAGAGATTGACATTGCTTTCAAATCGGATCTTCCGGGGGAAATTTTCAAGAGAGATAAATGGTCGGTCGTTTCCAAAGAAAAACAACGCAAGGCGTTTGACATCCTGAGACATATTCAGTTCAGCAAAACTTGAAGCGGCAAGATCACCAAGTGTTCCAAGAGCAAGACCCCATGAGGCATGGATCCGCTCGGGGAGACCTGAAACCTGGAATGAGACAAGGTTGCCGTTCTGTTCAGAATCCAATGCATAGGTGATATTGTACGACCGGTCACTTTCATAGAGAAATTCCCGTGATCCCAGAATTGTGAGATCAAAGGCCATGAAACTTGGTAATGGATCAAGCAGGAGACTTTGAATGATGTCATCGAGAACTCCTCCTTCTGCCCGTAGGGAAATTTTCGTCGGAACACCAGCACTTCTGCCAAACTCATAGCTAATCTTTGCTTCACGAGGAATTGAAGTGATGGTCAACTCGGTTGCTGGCTCGAAATCAATTGAATATATACGCTGGAATATCTCATCACCATTGCCATTCACCGTGAGGTAACTGGTAAAAAACGTTAGTTTCGATCCGCTTCCAATATTCTCTGGTTTGACAGCCAATCGGAACACTCGTGGATCACTAATGTTTTCTCTCCCGACATAAAACGTGGTGTTGACATGGTTTGCTCCTCCTTGTCCTGTGATGGATTGATACCCGATCTTTGTGCTGAAATAAGGATTATTCTCCTCCGAGGGCTGTCCTCCTTCAAGCATTATAAACGGAAAGCGTGCTTCGACGGAGACTTCGTACTGTTTTGAAGTGTCACATGTTGTTACAATGTTGCATTTTGTTTCGATAACCTTTTCCGTGTTATTCATGATTTTCGTACGAGTAAATCGCAATTCGACGTTCGTATCATCTTTGCTTTGCATGGAGACACTGAACTGTCTTGATTCGCCAGTGTTTAACATCGATGCGAAATCCGTCATTCCCATCTGTAACGGCGTTGAAATGGTTTCACCGTCGTTATACTTCGTGTTTACCCAAACGCCAAAATCCTCCCGACCGATCTTCATGTACAACACTTTTATAGAATCTTGACTAAGTTCATAATCTGTCTCATTGTAGGCAACCACCGTGATCGTGTACAATCCCGAGGTCAAACCAAAATCTGTGCCTAACCCGTCCATAGTTCGATAATCCCATCGAACCGTCTCCCATCCTGTGAGCATCCGTTTTGCGATAAATTTTACATGATGGATATCATTGTACTCTGTATCGAGGTTGATGCTACGACCAACCACGACTGCGTACCCCAGTCCAAACATACTAGCAAAAGGCATTTTGATTGGCTGGAGCTTAAACAAATACAGGTAGCCTGCCGCTGGCGACACAATTGTAATGGACGGATCACCGTTAACTGTGACAGGAGTATTTTGTTGTTGTTGGTTAAAAGGTGTGGTATCAGGAGCTGCTTGTTTTTCAGCTGCAGATGCAAAAGCCCCTACTGAAACCACAGGAGAGCACACTAAACTAATCACAACTAACCATGCTATTTTATTTCCCAACTCTATTCACCTCTTCTTGTTTGGAGTATTATCCCCCTACATTCAACACTTTTTTTGTTTATTTCGTTTATATTTAATATAATAAGATTTATCGGTATTTAATCTTTTTGTAATAACGAAAAGTCAAATAAATTCTAGCAAAATTTAAATACTAATAGTTCTATATTAATAATCAAACAAACAATTAAATAGTGGTATATATAATACCAAAAACTTAGGGGGAATATATGACAAGAAAGATTAAGAGAATGAATCATTACACTATAGATATTAATTTTTCTTGTAGAAACAACAGGAAATAACCAATTTTTTCCGTTTCCCCTTTGATAGAGGTGAAATGAAATGAAAAGCATGAAAAAAACAATAAGTGCAATAACGTTGGTTATTGTGGGGCTAGTGATAATCAGCACAACTAGTGCTAGTGTACAGATCCCTAAAAACGGAAATAAAATCTTAAAAGTTGAAACACTTAATCTAGAATATTCTACGTTGAAAGCACCTACAAGAAATATTATTGAAAAACAACCAAGCAATAGTGGCTCGTCTTATCCTTTGACTGCTACCTTGTTATGGACTGGAGCAACGCATAACGCTGTTGATAACCAACTTAACACAGTAGTCTGTGGCTTTAGTCTCCCAAATGATGAGACCAACCCAGGTCCTTTTTTTACAGCATCTTCAGATGGGGGAGTAACTTTTTTAGAGCAGGCTGCAGGTTGGGTATATGAGGAACCAGTGCCAGATTTTCCTGAGATAGACTCCTGTCATGATGGTAAGTTCATTGGAAGTATGGTTCCTGGCTCGGGAGACACACGTGGTTTTGTTTATAAAATGGAATGTTCAAATCCCACGGATACTACTAATGGTTACGCACTGGCAAATTGGGATTTAACAGACCTTCCATCACCACCGGATACATATCATTTCACAAATATACCTTCTGAATCAGTAGGAGGTTATGCTGAAGCAAATCCAGCTTATCAAGATTTTGCATATGGGGGTACTAGTGTCGTATGTGACTATCAATTGAATGATGGCCCAATAACATATGGTATACCTGTGTTAGTGTATTCTTCTGATGCTAGCAATGGTTGGATTCATTGGTTCTCATCTGTAAATGGATCTGACTTTACACGGATGAATATTGATCCTATAACGAAAAAATCCTATACAGTTTGCAACGAGTTGACCAATGGAAAACTGTTTTATTATAAGATGAATTTTGGTACTTGGAACGCAAATATGCAACACACCAGTGCAGGTAGCGGTCATATTACTACAAGTGTAGCAGTACGCAATGTTAATTTTGATGTCGCTGCTTATAATAATAGCGTTATTGTAATTTCGCAACGATCAAATGGAGACGTGGTTGCTTATGTTTCAAGCAATGGCCTTTCCAGTGTTACAGAAGTTGCTATTGCAACTAGCGCCTCGAATCCAAAAGTTGAGTATACTGATAATAAAGTTGCGAAATGTTCCTATGTAAAACAGGATGGTAGTCTGTATTTCCGAGAAACAAGCAATGGCGGCATAACCTGGACAACTGAAGCTAAGGTTAATGAGCCGGAAAACGCAAACATTCCTTCGGGATACGGTGTGTCTGACATATGTGGAATCGGAGGAACATGGTGGAGTTCATCTGGCGGTGAGGATACTTTATACTTTGCGCCTATCGGTGCTATTCCAACCCTACCAAATCTCAACATCACCTCAGTTACTGGTGGTGTGTGGAAAGTAAGCGCTACGATTAAAAACAGCGGTACTGCCAATGCAACTATTGTCGATTGGACCATTCACGTCACCGGAGGTATTCTTGGTTTGATTGATAAAACAACAAATGGAACAATTGACACACTAGCAATTGGGGAAGAGAAAACGATAACAAGCGATAAAATAATTTTTGGTTTTGGGGCCATCTCAGTTACGGTTACTGCCATCTGTGATGAAGGAGCAAGTGACACCCAAAACGCCGCGGGGAAAAAGATTTTCGTTTTCTTAATCATATAAAATCCCCCCTCTTTTTTTCTTTTTTTTTATATTTTCATGGGTATTGTTTTTTTCTGCGGGGAGCGAAGTTTTCTGATGATATCTGCCTTACAATGATGGCAGAGTCCCTGGGCGACCTCACTCATCTCACCAAGTTTTTTCCCACACGCCCAGCAAAAAAACGTGTCATCTTCCGCTGTTTTTTTCATTGCTATTTTACATTCTTGACAGACTCGTTGAGCGATTTCATCAATGGTGAAGAGCTGTTTTCCGCAGGACCAACAAAAGATATGTTCAGCCTCTTCAAGCTCATCCCACGTTTCAAGTTTCATGTGCATCCTCGGTTAAATCCTTGAGTAATTGAATGGATTTCATCTTATATAAACTGTGTTCTTCGCGGTTATTTCCAATGAGTAAGAACACCTTGCTCCGTGATATAGCCTGTCACAAACCTTCTTGGTGTCACATCAAACGCAGGGTTTCTAATCTTAACCCATTCTGGCATAATGGTGTTGCCATTCACCACGGTAAGTTCATTTCTCCCGCGTTCTTCTATCACGATTGACGAGCCGTCTTTCAGTTTCTGGTCAAACGTGCTGACTGGTGCGGCAACATAAAAAGGGATATCATTTTCCTTGGCAAGCACTGCTTTTTCGTAGGTACCAATTTTATTGGCAAAGTCACCATTCTTTGCTATCCGGTCCGCACCAACAATCACGAGATTTATTTCCTTTTTGTTCATAAAATACCCTGCTGCGTTATCAGCGATGAGCACATACGAAATTCCTTCGTGGTTCAGCTCCCAGGCGGTCAATAACCCTTGTAGTCGAGGTCTGGTTTCATCGACATACACAAGGAATGTTTTTCCTTTTTCATGTGCCAGTCGGAACGGGGCTAGGGCAGTACCATAATCGACTGTGGCCAGGGCACCAGCGTTACAATGCGTCAGAATTCTCATGTTGTTTTTAATGAGTTTCTCCCCGTTTTCCCCTATTTTTTTACAGCGTTGAACCATGTCTTCTACATACATTGATGCTGCATCATAGGGGTCTTTTCCTTTCTTTAAAGAATCAAGCATGTAGTCGACCGCATAGAAGAGATCATGTGCGGTCGGACGTGTTGCTTTTAACAATGTAGCGGATTTCTGTGCTTCTTGTGCACCAAGCGCCATACCATACACCGCGGCAGCACCAATAGCCGGGGCACCACGAACCACCATTTCTTTAATTGCAAAAGCAACATCATCCACGGTTCTCGCGGTAAAGATCTCAAAGGAATATGGTAGTTTTCTCTGATCAATGAACTTAACGACGTTTCCGTCGTGCCATAACGCCCGGTATTGTGTTCCATCGATTTTCATTTCTGTACCCCTAGATATTTGAAAAGGGTATCTTGTATTTCTTTTATGTTAATCCCTGCAAATAAGATTCCTTCATTTTTTATCAGAATTGTTTTCCCGTTCCGTAGCGTCTTTAAGATTTCTTTCGCACGATCAAGGGTCGCCGGTTGTGTCTCTTTTTCTGTTGTAGGAAGTGTTTCCTTAAGTTTCTCAAACAAGGTTGTACTGTTGATCTGCAGGAGTGCGTTGATATCGTGACGTGCTTTTTGAATGATCCAATGCACCGGTGTCTCCAAGCATGGGTCTTTTGTCCCAATCACCATCATGATGTTCTTCAGAGGATCATAATCGACGATTTCCACGACGTCGTATTGCTTCATCTTTTTGACATCAATATTTTTTGCGTTAATAAGAAGGCGTTTCCCGTAATCAAGACTTACAATACCTGTTTCCTTGTCAGCAAGTCCGAGTTCTTCGAGTCTCTGACCAAGTTTTATCATCTCAGAGATCAACGGACAATTGCTTGTTTCTCGTGAGACAAAGAGTGTTTGCAGCACTGGACTAGGGAGAATTCTTTCATTCATAACAAGGCGATAACATGGGAAGGACTTTTTATCTTTTGTCTTTTACCCGTAAAAAGGGTTAAAGAACCCGGATACCACCTTTGCTGTTTATCTCGATATCACGCGGTTTTAACGTATGTTTCGTCCCACGCATCTTGCGTACGGTGAGTTTCCTGCGGTCCATCGAAGGATCCAAATCAAGCACAAGGATGCCATCAACAAGGAATTCAGAAACCGAGTCCCGTGAAAGATTCCGAGATCCTTCAGTAATTTCTGATGTCACCAGTGCGGTACAATCATCTTCCTCAAGAATACGAAGAATTCTACGGACATGCATCCGTGTTGCCTGGATCGAATCAAGAGGAAGGGGTGCATTGACCACGGTGTCTTCTGGGGGAATAATCTCTGATCCCCGGCTCACCACCCACACCGGCATTTCTGAGAGCGGCGTGAGCGAGTCAAGAACAACCCGTGAATACTTCCCTATTCGGATCTCCGCTTCCATCTCCTTGTGAACCGTGCGTTTCTCCAGATCAAGGTACATGAATTTTAGCTGACTGCTTTGCATTGCTGCATCAAAATCGAACCCAAATTTCTTTGCTTGACTGACCAGGTTGTAAATCCGTTCATCTGAGGTTAAAAACAAGCATTTTTCTCCATTTTTAATCCCCGCGTTAATGTATTGAAAACACACAATCGTCTTCCCAGTACCAGGAGTACCTGCAACTAAGGTGACACTCCCCTGTGGGTAGCCGCCTTGCAGCAGACCATCAAGCCCTTCAATTCCAGTACCAACCCTTTTATCCTCTGTCGATACATGGTAATCCATCCCAAATTTCTCCATTCCACATCACCCTCGGTTTAAAATTTTCTATGAGTATAAATTTGTTATAAGGTAAACGCTTAAATACGTTTCTTACAGAAAATGATAAAAAATAGAGGGGATGAGCTTAGTTGTCTCGCCTGTTTGCACAGATGAAAAACAATGATTTATCAACGAGTTCTAACTCACCAAATCTATGTGTACTTAACTGTTTGTTTTTCTCGAATATCATAAATTTGCCTCTCCCGAACCGGGACAATACCCTTGGGTTATTTAACACTTTCTTTTTATCCGATTCTTCTGACACAACAGAGAACGCTGTTGTGGAACCGTAACTTTCTAATAGGATCTGAACCTACCAAGTGTCATCGGTTGTGTCTCATATGCTGAAATTGGATTTACATCTTCATTCCTGCTATTCAGATGATGCGATCGGGTCTCCTGAGGACCTTATCAAATCCCTCAAGAAACGAGGTCTCCAGGGGATGGCTCTTACTGATCATAATACGATCAAGGGGTGTATAAAGGCACAAAAGGTCGCACCAAAAGATTTTCTTGTAATCCCTGGCGTTGAGATATCAACCGCAGATGGACACCTGCTTGCATTCAACGTTACGGAAAACATAGAAGGAGGTCTTTCCGTTGAAGAAACCGTAGAACGCATCATTGATGCGGGCGGGGAACCTATTGTGCCTCATCTCTTTCGGCTTCTCTCCGGTATCAAAAAAGAGAAACTAATAGGAATTCAAACGAAAGTATCAGCAATTGAAGTGTTTAATGGGTGTAGTGTCCCCAGTACAAACCTGAAAACCGCAAAAGTCGCCCGTGCGTTCAATCTTGGGGAAATCGGGGGAAGCGACTCCCATGATCCTCTCTATGCGGGATATGCATATACGGTTGTTGATTCAACAGATCTACGGATTGATACGATTCTCTCAGAAATTCAGAAGAAAAAAACATGGGGGGAAGGACTCACTATGCCGCTTACCTACCGACGAGACCGTATGGTTCTCTCTATACGACAGTACGTGCAACGAGGGTTTAAACGAATATAATAGTAACTTGATTGGTGGTTGATGTCAACAAAAAGACACCTTTTAATTTATCCAACGATTAATTTGATAAAAATTTATAGAATATTAGACCATTACTAGATAGGACCTCTTATCTAGAGAGCGAATCAATACTCTGCATTCACCATGCATGTTTATATATGTGGAGAGCTTATATCATACAATTATAGGGGATATCATATGAAGAAAGTTTCCACTCCATTAATAATAATTTGGAAGCAGTTTTTTGTCGTCTCGATTTCGTGTTTAATGGTTTTTTCTGTTTTAGCACAGTCGAGTCATACCACTTTGAATAATGATATCAAAGTGACCTATTCTTTTAACAGTCCGACCATTGAAACCATTGACATTGCAGGAACTCTCTACGACAGAGTTACCTTACTTGATTGCTATCCAGCTGGCAGCGCCGGAGAACCAAAAATACCATCAAAAGGAGCATTCCTTCTCTTGCCTCCAGAGTCGAAGGTTAGCGAAATAGACATAATACCTGGGGAGAAAATAGTTCTTGGATCAGGGCTCTTGGTAGAACCGACGAGTCAAGCGATTCCGATTTCACAAACAGAGAACCTGCCGATACCCATTCCCAATGAGGCGATTTATCATTCTAATGCAGCATACCCTGGGAAACTCTACACCCAAATTGGTGTCCATCATTTTCGTGGATATCAAATCCTTGTGCTCCTTTTACATCCTATCCAATATAACCCTGTGACCGGTGAACTTGTTTATTATAAAAACTTAGAAGTCTCAGTAAAAACCGAAGCTGCTAGTATACAGTCAGGTTTTTACCGAGGTCTCGAACAGGATCAAAACGAGGTGAATCAGAAAGTCGATAATCCTGAGATGTCCCTCCGATATAACGAAGAATATACACCTTTATCACTCCCTTTTGAACAGTACGATCTTCTCATCATTACCACGAATACATTAAAAAGTGGTTTTGAACCTTTGAAACAAGCGCACGATGCCACAGGCGTTTCAACAGTGGTTAAAACACTTACTGACATCGGTGGTAGCGATCTAGAAAGCATCCGTAACTACATCAGAGACGCCTATACAGATTGGGGGATCGAATACGTGCTCATCGGTGGTGACGACAATGTGGTTCCCGCCCCGATACTCTGGGTTTCTGGGATGGATGAAAACGTCACGTATTACGAAGATACCATGCCTTCGGATATTTACTACGCCTGTTTGGATGGACCGTATAACTATGATGGCGATGGGAACTGGGGTGAACCACATGATGGAACAAATGGTGGAGATGTTGACCTCATTGCAGAAGTCTATGTCGGTCGTGCTTGTGTGGACAGTACCGCTGATGTCAATAGTTTCGTAACAAAAACAGTAGCCTACATCAATAAAAATCCAGATGACGGATATCTCAGAAAGGTTTGTTTAGCAGGTGAATACCTGGGAGATTATGGTATCGCAAGCTATGGTGGTAACTATCTGAATCAATTGGTGAATGGCTCAACAGATGATGGATATACTACAGTTGGGATACCTGGCAGTGAATATATTATCAATAAATTATACGATTCACCAGGATATGACTGGCCACCATCAGCTATTATTTCTATTATAAACAACGGCGTCCATGTCATCAATCATCTTGGTCATGCAAATGAAGTCTATAATATGAAACTAGATACCTCTGATGTTGATGCTTTGACAAACCCTTCAAATCGTACGTGCTTTATCTATTCTCAGGGATGCATCGCCGGTGCTTTTGATTATAATGACTGTATCGCGGAACATTTCACGATAAAAACAACGCATGCTGCGTTTGCTGGTATCTGGAACGCACGCTATGGTTTCTTCTGGTCCTATAGTACTGACGGAGATTCACAGCGGCTACATCGCCAGTTCTGGGATGCGGTCTTTGGTGAAAACATACCAGAGATTGGTCGTGCGAATCACGATTCAAAAGAGGATAACCTTCCTATTATTGGTCGATCGTGTATTCGTTGGTGTTACTATGAAACGAATTTGTTTGGCGATCCTGCATTACAAATTACTGAAGGAACCAACCAACCACCTGAAAAACCTACTATACCATCCGGTCCAACGTCTGGTTCAACAGGTGTTAATTACGCGTTTACCACTAGTACGACCGATCCTGATGGTGATCAAGTGTACTATAAATGGGACTGGGGAAATAATATCAGCGATTGGCTTGGTCCGTACACCTCGGGGCAATCTGTTGCAACAACCCATAAGTGGTTAGACGTAGGGGATTATCAGATAAAAGTGCAAGCCAAAGATAGTAATGACTTAGAGAGCGCATGGTCTGATACGATCACGATACATATCATCGTAGGACCACAGATTGAGATTGGAGCGATTTCCGGTGGTTTGAAGATTACTGCAGAAATAAAAAACACAGGGGTTGTGAATGCGACACAGGTGAATTGGACAATTTCCCTGGAAGGTTTCGTTATATTCGGACATGAGAAAAGCGGTGATATTCCCACGATTATCCCTGATGGTAACTTCGTTATCTCTACAGGTTTAATCTTTGGTCTTGGAACTGTTGACATTATTGTGACTGCTGCTGATGCAGAGAAAACAGCGACTGCTTTCCTGTTAGGACCTTTCATTCTAAACATACGATAAACAGATACTGTCAAAATAAAACACCTCCATACCATAATTTAAAAAGAACACCATAACGTAAACACCATTGTTCAATAGAGATGTTTATGCTGCGAAACGGGAACCGTTTTCAGAATCGTTTTATCCTATGTTTGAACTATGAATACCATTGTCCGACTCCATTGTGTTCACCAAAGGTTTCATAGCGACTTACAGTAGATCAGGACGCTACAGTACCCAAGGATAACTAGGGATTTAATCATCGGTGATCACCGATCTATTGGCACAGGACTGCAATACCTCTTATAGAAACCAATAGATGACCAGAGCGTACCTTGTTTCAGACAAGAACGCAAAGATTTCCTTGCAGTTCACCTCAACAGCGATCCATAGAAATATTTGTTTTTTTCTTGTTTCACTTTACTTTGACTTCATCGATTGCAATTGCTCCGTTCTTGGCATCCGAAGACGACCAATTCCCTGAAAAGGTTATACCAATATCGAACCGCTTCGTACGATGCCGGTTCGATGATACCAAGGATTTTACTGGCGTCTCGGTAAGTGGCATTCAATGATGATGGAACACTCAAAGAATTTTGGTCTAAATAGCCTTCTTATTTCTTTAAAAAATTTTTTGTATTCCACAATCTTTTCTTTCGTTAAACACTACCCACCCTATTCCTAGATTATTGTTCAAAAATCTCAGATGGGATGGGGTTACTTAATTCTAATCTTAACAATTTCGATAATCATATCGTTTATCGTTTACTTCTAGGATTTGATTTAGAAAATACGGAAGAGTCAACATAAGATTATATAAGAATATTATTGTAACTTAGCTATTTTGTTAAAAGAGTCCCCTCAATGATTCTTAGGTTAATTACTCAGAAAATCGATTCATTACGGAAAAATTTTAGATATATATCAGAGAAAAAAAAGAAAAAAGAGGAAGGGGTTTTTCCCCTCGAGGTTTCTATTTTTCCTATTGTTCACTACGGTGTTTTGATGAAGATTAGGAGTACCGTTGCGTTCTGTGATTTTGTGGCTGTGCCTGCAGTGACAGTGATGACTGTTTTCCCGAAACCAACGATCATTTTGGAGGTAATTGTTGCTGTACCGCCGGCGGCGAGTGTAGGAATCGTTCCTGGGGTTGCTTTTCCAAGCAGGATGATGCCACCAGCTAGATCGATGCTCCACGAGACGTTCGTTGCTGCTCCAGTTCCAGTGTTCTTTACGACGGCTTTCACCTTGAACAATCCACCAGTGATTGTACCAATTTCTATTACTGGTTCTTGAGTTCCGGTAATAATTGCGGTTGTACAACAAGTCCCGTTCTGTCCGTCATTATCGGTGACTGTTAGACAGACATCATAAGTACCTGCTGCGGTGTAGTTGTGGGTTGGGTTTTGTTCTGTTGCTGTGTTTCCGTCACCAAAGTCCCATTCAAAGGTGTAGGGTGGTGTTCCTCCGGTTGCAGAACCAGTAAATGTAATATCTTCACCCACATCACCATAGTATGGCCCACCACAGAAAACTTCTAAATCTGTTGTTGGTACATCGAGAGATATATCGTCATAATACACAATAGATCCAGTGTCTGAGAAGAGATCGACTGCGACGAGCTTTAATGTTCCACCTGTACCGGTGCCCTGTACTGTGTCTGTCCATGCGTGCTCAGCGAGGAGCGTTCCATCATAGTAGATTTGAAGCCAATCGGTATCAAGATCGATTATACAACTAATTTTTTTCCATGCATTACGGACAAAAGGCATGCTTGGTCCAACTAATTGGGATTCAATTAACCCGGTTGCACCGTGAAATCCTAATTGTACAGTCCATACGCATCCGGGCGCAGCGCCAGAACCATCATAATCACTTAGCAGGATGAAATATGTATCTAATGTGAAATCCGTTGGGATGAACTGCCAGAGCTTATATTCCCATACTCCTGCTGTGTATCCTGTATATAGATGGACAAGATCTGTAGTGGTAGCGATCTCGACTGAGTAAGGGGCGCTATGGTATTGATCATCTCTTACATATGCGCCGGCTGTTGGGTCAATGGGAATGCCCCATCCTTGCCATCCTCCATCTCCTGGGCTTCCATCCTCTAAATATTGGTCGTTGGCGTACGAATCAAAATTATCAGACCATGCTAGATTCGCGCTACCAAGTGTGGCACTTGCTCCAAGGAATAGGAATACCAGTCCTATTACCAAAATTTTTCTACTACAACTTTTTTTCATTTTATATTGCCTCCTTATTTTATCTTATATATTATACTTCCTGTATTATACATAGTGCTACTTAGATTTAAATGTTTTGATGTAAATAAATTTTTATTTTTTTCCCCAAAATTACTTACTCGTGGAGAATAAAACAGATGCTTCAATCTCCTTGGAGGGTTGAATCAACAGAAGATACGATGGGTTAAATTTATATACTTGGAAAAAAAGCATCGAAACGATGGAGGATTACAGTTTTATAATAATGCCCACTTGAAAATAAACGAATTTTATCTGACGTTCAATCCCATGAATCGAATATCCGGATTTCAAGCATATGAAAAAGCTCAGGAGAATATGTTTATAAGGAGAAGCTTATTTTTAGTGTACAAGTTTTTTAAAAAAAAAGGATAGATGGTTTAATGAAAGTCCTTTGCAAGCGATGCGGAAACGAATTCGAATGGGAGAGCAGTAATATCTTTTTACAGCCAGAAGGATACTCTATAAACTTTACCTGTCGGGACTGTATAAAGGAAACCAGATTGTATAAAAAAGGGAAAATCTCACTGAAAAGCTAGAATTATTACGAAATTAGAAGTTTTAAAAAAGAGGAAAACAACGCGGGTTTCTGTTTACCCCGTTGACTTCTTTGTTTTACACGAATTTAGAATCGTATTTTCCTTCATCGATATCCTTGAGTGTTTCCTTGGGCTTTTTCCCTTCCACGGTGACACCCATCGATGTGCAAGTGCCGATGACTTCCTTGGTCTTATGTTTCAGGTCTTTACCCAGAATGGTGTCGAATTTCATTTTTGCGATCTTTACTGCTTGATCGACCGTGAGATTCCCGATTTTCGTCTTCGAGGGAGTCCCTGATCCTTTCTCCGCTTTTACCTCACGGAGAATCAATGACGCTGCGGGGGGTGTCCCCACCTCAATTTCAAAACTCTTTGTCTTAGGATCAATAATAACCTTGACTGGCACTTTCATTCCTTGGAACTGTTTCGTTTTATCGTTAATCGTGTTGATGACTTGCATGATGTTGACACCCTTTGGACCTAATGCAGGGCCCAGTGGTGGACCTGCAGATGCTTTTCCGCCGTCAACAAGCGCTTTAATGGTTTCTGGCATGTTTCCTTACTCCTTTTTCTCTTCTCTCTTCTTGTCTTCTTCTTTCCGTTTAATGATTCTGACTTGTTCCCCACGAACCGTAATCGGGATGGGAACCATGGATTCTAAGAGCTCGACGGTGATTTCTTCCTTCGAATAATCAATATGGGTGATCTTTGCTTTCTCGCCACGGAACGGGCCAGCGACCATCTCCACCAGATCTCCTTCGGTAATCTTGGCCACTGCGGATGTCGGTGCGAGGAAATGCTCGATCTGCTCAATCGGGATACTTCCGTCAAGCATATTACGTGCATAGGAAATTGATTTAATCATGTTCTTAATCAGCTCTTCGTCAAAGGCTTCCACAAAAATATATCCACGTAAATCCGGGGTAACAAGAATCGAAGGAATGTTCAACTTCGCTTTTTTTGCTCTACTATTAATCAGGTCTGCGGTATTCTGTTCTTTACCCACCTGTGTTTTGATGGTAAATATGCTAGCAACCTCGGTGTTAGTTTGTTCAGAACTAGTATTCTCCATACGCGCAACCAACCATTTCAATAGCCAAGTGCTTTAAGTATCCACGGTGCAACGAGTTCCCGTACAATATAAATGACAAAACCCAGTGCTCCGATCAGCATCATTCCTGCGCCGGTGATTTTCGCTGTTTTTTCGTACTCTTCGTTCGTGGGTTTCCGCGTCATCTTCAAGACTCGGCCGTATTTACCCTTTCCGATACGTTGCTGCCGCTCTTCTATCTTATGCTGCACTGCCCATGCTTTGTCCAGGAGACCTTTGTGTTCTTCGTTCACTCTTGACACCTGTAATACGTAAGGGTCAAATAGTAAGGAGTATATAAATAATTTGGCGGTTTTTTATGAGACAAAATCAATACCGAACTCCTTCTCTTCGCGAGATCGTTGCGTGGGACCAATAATCTGCTTGGATTTCACGCCAGTAATGACCAACATGGCTCGTATTGATTTCTTCATAGTCGGGTCAATGGTCGTTCCCCAGATGATTCGTGCGTTCTTATCGATCTTCGAGTAGATTTCTTCCACTACTTTTTCTGCTTCTCGCAGGGTCATATCGTTTCCACCAGTGACATTGACAAGAGCACCGGTCGCCTCCGTGATATCCACTTCTAATAACGGTGAATTCAATGCTTCGGTGATTGCGTCAACCGCCTTGTTATCACCTTCTGCTTCACCAAGACCAATTAACGCGACGCCACCGCGTTTCATCACGGTCTTTAAATCAGCAAAATCAAGGTTCACCAGACCTGGCATGGTTATCATCTCCGTGATCCCTTTAATCGAACGCATCAGTACTTCATCAGCGACCTTAAACGCAGCGTTCAACGCGAGATTTGGAACGATCTCGAGCAATTTGTCGTTTGGTATCACAATGACCGTGTCACAGACCTCGCGGAGTCGTTTCAACCCTGCCTCTGCGTTGTCCATCCGCACCCGACCTTCGACACAAAAGGGGAGGGTTACAACACCGATGGTGAGCGCGCCTGCTTCCCGAGCAATCTGTGCGACCACCGGGGCGCACCCGGTTCCGGTTCCACCACCAAGACCACAGGTGACAAACACCATATCTGATGGAACAATCGCATCTCGGATGTCCTGTTCACTTTCTTTCGCTGCTTCTTCGCCTATCTGCGGAAGAGACCCTGCGCCTAATCCGCGGGTCAGATGCCGCCCAATGAGAATTTTATAAGGAGATTCAGCTAAAAGGAGATGTTGCGCATCGGTATTGACTGCAATGAGGTCTGCGCCATTGATACCTGCTCCAAAACATCGTGTAATCGTATTGCTTCCTGCACCACCACAGCCAACGACTTTAATGGTGGTCGTCAGACTTTCTAAGACTTTTTCTAAATCCTCATCGTTCACACCAGCGATCTTCAAGGTAGGATCGCGTTTTGTTGCCCTTGTCCCTAGGGTTTTCTTTTCTTCATCCTTTATCTGTTCTTTTACTTGTTCTTTTGCTTCCTCAGCTGCAATAACATCTTCAATAATCTTCTTCATTTATCAATTCACCATCCTCACAACAAAGCCCCATCATTGTAGAGAATTATTTTTTTTACCAATAGTGTAAAGTGATTTCAATTCTTAAATATTTCCAAAGAAAAATCTTTATTTTTGATCGAATGCGTCAGGTACCCAAGCGAGATACGGTCAGCAAATGAGGCGTACTTGTCGATGTTTTTTTCTGTAATCCCTCCTGAAACCTCAATGAGAATACCTGGGTTGATTTCCCGAATCTTTCGCGTGATGATTTTTCCTATACGCGGATCAAGGTTATCAAGCATGATTATATCTACGTTCATCTTGGCTGCAGACAGTGCATCCGATTCATTTTCCACTTCTATTTCGATGATTTTATTCCGAATCTTACTTTTTACAGTCTTGATTGCTTCTTCTACTGACCCGATGATTCTCAGATGATTATCTTTGATGAGTACCGCATCATATAACCCGTAACGATGCGGTTCTCCACCACCAAGGATAATTGCTTTCTTTTCAAAAATGCGGAACCCTGGAGTCGTTTTTCGTGTTGCTGCTATCGTCACCCTCGGGTTTATCTTATGACATCGTTCCACTATTTTTTTTGTCTCGGTTGCAATCCCGCTCATCCTTCCGATGATGTTGAGTGCGAGCCGCTCCCCTTTGAGAATAGAACGGACCGGTCCTTTTATTTCTGCCACGGTTGTACCCTTTTTGACCACAGATCCATCCTTCACCAAAGACTTAGCTGTTGCTCCAATCATCTTAAACACCTGTCGTGCTTCTTCAAGGCCAGCAACAATGCAATCTTCCTTTGAGATAATGATGGCACGTGCAGTTTGTTTTGTAAACAACGCATCAGACGTAATATCTCCTTCTTTGCCTAAATCTTCCCTCAGGAATCGATTGATCTCATCCATAACAATATTTTTTATAGTGAGTTCCTGTTTAAAGGTTTTGGGAGATCCCAATTATGAAGCTTGGCATTATCGGTTGTGGCGCCATTGGAACAGATGTCGCAAAAGCAGCAGATGCGATGAAAGACATCGAGAAAATCTACCTGTTCGATATCAACAAAGCAGCTGCCGAAAAACTCTGTTCATTCCTAAAAAAAGCATCGCTAAAACCAGTTGAAGAGTTTTTAGAGGATGTCGATGTCGTCTTTGAGGCAGCGTCACAGCAAGCAGTCGCACAATATGCAGCATTTGTGCTTGAGGCAGGCAAGGATTTGATCATAATGAGTATCGGCAGTTTATTTAATGATGCATTGCGGAAAAAACTGGAAAACACCGCACGGAAACATCATCGAAAGATCTATCTCCCCTCTGGTGCGGTCTGTGGTATTGATGGTGTATTAGCTGCGAGTATTGAAAAACTGGATAGCGTCACGTTGGTTACGACCAAACCACCAGCATCTCTTGGAAAATCTGTGGAGGAACGCACCATAATATTTAAGGGGACTGCCCGGGACGCAGTGAAGCAATTCCCGCGGAACATTAACGTCGCTGCATGTCTTTCCTTAGCTGGTGTCGGTTTTGATGAGACAAAAGTCGAGATAGTTGCTGACCCGGTGGAAACCAGAATCAGCCATAAGATCCTGGCGCATGGTCGATTTGGGAGACTGCGCGCTGAGGTTGAGAATATGCCTAATCCGAATAATCCGCAGTCGAGTTACATGGCGTCACTATCTGCGATTGCTACTTTGCGAAAGGTTCTTGATCCAATCCAAATCGCCTAAGGAGAGAGGATACTGTAACTCAGTAAATGTGTTAAGATAAAACACATGTTGTATAAAAGAAGTCAACATCTCCTGTTTTTCGTTCAGGAAAACGCTTCACTAAAACCTAAATAGGATGGTTCTCTTACGAGGCTGTTGAAAAAATGACCTTTGAAATCAAGGAACGCGATGCAGCAGGACGTCTCTGTAAATTTACGACAAAACATGGAGCAGTAACAACACCGAATCTCCTTCCAGTGATTAACCCAAATAAGATGATGATCCCCCCCAAGGAAATGAAAAAACGATTTGGCACTGAGATACTTATTACAAACTCATATATTATCTATAAGGATGCGAAACTAAGAAAACAAGCGTTAGAGCAGGGCGTGCACAAACTCATCGATTTTTCTGGTTCGATCATGACTGACTCAGGGACGTTTCAAAGCTATGTCTATGGTGATGTTAAACTTGATCCTCTTGAGATTGTGCGGTTTCAACGCGACATCGGTAGCGATATCGGCACGATCCTGGATATTTTTGGGACACCAGGCCAAACGAAGGAAGAAGCAGAACAAGGAGTCAAAGAAACGATTGCACGGGCAAAAAAAAGTGTCCCTGAGAAAGGAGAACTGCTCCTTGCCTGTACTGTTCAAGGTTCAGTGTACCCAGATTTGCGAGAACACTGCGCGCAACAACTCAGTGCGCTCGATGCTGATTTCTTCCCGATCGGCGGCGTCGTCCCCCTTATGGAGAACCAGCGATACTCTGACTTGGTTCGCTGTATTCTTGCAGCGAAACGGGGTCTTGACCCATCGAAACCGGTTCACCTGTTTGGTGCAGGTCATCCCCTGATCTTTCCGCTTGCCGTTGCGCTGGGTTGTGATTTCTTTGATTCATCGGCGTATGCAAAGTACGCGAATGACGGACGCATGATTTTCCAGTGGGGAACTGAGAAATTTGATGATCTCACCGAACTCCCCTGCTGTTGTCCTGTGTGTTCAAAGCATACAGCTTCAGAGTTAAGGGAGCTTGATGCGAAGGAACGAACCCTGCAGCTGGCGTTGCATAATCTGTACGTGAGTTTCGCGGAGATGAAGACAATTCGAGCAGCAATAACCGGAGGCTGGTTATGGGAATTGGTTGAGCAGCGAGCGTCAGCAAACCCATCTCTATATGATGCGTTACGAGTATTACGGGAACCCGAGCATCTTCACTGGCTCGAACACTATGAGCCTACGAGTAAAAAAACCGCGTTGTTCTATACTGGTCCTCAGACGATCCATCGCCCTACGATTTATCGATATCATACGCGGTTATTCACAAGATATGAACCCTTATTGAAAACCACGGTTGTTTTCCCTGAGGGAACAAAACCGTACTCGATGTTTTACTCACGTGAAATAAAACACATTCTCGAGAAGAAGAACGTCAATTTTGTTGTAGATTCCCATCTTGGTCCGATACCTTTTGAACTTGATGAAATGTATCCACTCGCGCAATCCGTGTTTCCTGATGAAATTGACCAAGAGACCAGAGAAAAAGTACAACAAGTTGTTGATAGATTCCTTAAGAATAAAACAGTGATTCGTTGGGATGAGTGTACTACGATCGAAATAGAGAAATCCCCCAAACAGAACGTCGACCTGGATATGAGACGTATCTCTGCTGTTGCGGGTATGCAGTTCGGACGAGGTGCCTCTCAAGCTCTTCTCAACGGAGAGATTACTATAATTAAATCAAAACGAACCGGGAAAATTAGAAATATCATTTGTGATGGATCCCATGTGATTTCCATGCGTGCGGAAGACGGATTGTTTACCTTGAAGTTAGATGGTGGTCGTCGTCTCCATATGGGTTTAAAATATCCTTTGTTGCGGGTTGTTGTCACCGATGATGCGGTGCCATTTGTGAAAGAAGGAAAAAGCGTGTTTGCGAAATTCGTTAAAGATTGCGACCCTGACCTACGACCATTTGATGAATGCTTGATTGTGAATGAGAATGATACGTTGTTGGCTGTTGGTCGAACGTTATTAAACCGGGATGAGATGCTCGCGTTCCGTCATGGGGTGGCCGTAAAAACGAGAGAATCAATTAAATAGAAACGATCTCCATCATCCAAAACTATTATTATCTCAATACTTATTACAGAAAACGTTGCACTCCACATAAAAAAAAAGATTTGTTAGGAGGAAAAAAAAGATGAACAAATTTCAAGAGATTTCAGAGCAGATTAAAAACCTGAAAACCGCACGTGATTTTTTAAAAGAGAAATATGACGTCTCTGAGTTTCATAAAACAAAAGAGAAATTTCCACAGTCTGCGGTCCCATCAACGCCAAAAGATGAAGAAATCTACAAACTGTTAACCGCGATACAACAACTTGATAAATATATCAAGGAACTGCAAGACGCGCAGTTTAAGGTACTGAAACAAGAGGAATAAGGAAAAAACCCTTTTTCTTCCAGTAATCGTTTATTTTTTTCTTATTTCTTGGAGTCGTATATCAATGTCTTGTTGGAGTTCATCAGCAATATCTCGTTTGGTGAAGACATCTGCTTTCATTGCAGTTGAGATTTTATTCGCAAGAAGCCTTGCTATTCTTCCTCTTTCTGTTTTTTGTGCACGGTTTATCAAGGGGTGCTGAAAAATGACGCCGTGCTTTGGTGGTCTACCCCCCTCTTTTTTAAAACGGAACAATGCTTTCTCCGCTCCAAGAATCTGAACAGTCGAGGCTGGCAGCATCGCCATCCGCTGCATCCCACCAGCTAAGGCAATGAGTCGTGCGCCGATTAACGGCCCGATGATTTTGCTCGTGTTCGGGGCGATTGTTTTCATGTCAATTTCGATCTGGTCTTGTAATCGCTGGATCTCATCATTGACCACGGCAATTGTTTTTTCAAATGGTTTGACTTTCTTTTTTGGTGTCGGGAGCAGTAACCAGCAGCTGAGGCGCTCTGATAATAGATTTGCTGTCTGAACCAGGTCATCAAGCGCGTTGACCATTTGTATGAGTTGTAAATCTTCTGATTGTAATTGTTCATCTACCCGCTGTTGTGCAAGTAACAGTGATGCGTCATGGAAGAGTTCCTGGGAAAACCCGTAGTCCTTCGGATTAATCGTTATGGTCTTAAAAAACGGTTCTCCATCATTATAGGTACCGAGTTGTTGCAGTCGTTTCTCATTGACAATGACGTTTGTATTTTTTACAATCTTTTTTTCTTCTTCAAGGACGTTGTTTTTTTCAATCTCGCGTAATCGTTGTACAATTTCTTTTTCATGTTTTGGGAAGAGTATTTCTTTTTGTACTCCGGTCTTATCGCACAGAAAGACTCCGAACCATTTTGTAATAAGATAGTGGGTCATCCTAGGTGGATAAGAAATCCGTTTTAATGTAGTTTACGATAGAGTATCCATAGTTCACCCTGATCTATAAAAGAGATTTTAAATATAGGAACTTGTATTACGTGTGTTAACAAGTATCGAAGGATTGGGGGTTTTTTAATGAAACCGGAAAAAAAAGAAAGAATTGTTCTTACCAACGTCATCGAGACTGAGCTCGATATTTTGAAAAGGCATGTGCTTGTCCTTCAAACCCTGAAACTGAATGAACCTGCCGGTATTATCAAATTATCAGAGCTTACCAAACACCCGCAACATATGGTGCGATATTCGTTGAGGATACTGGAACAGGAAGGACTCATCGAGCCATCTCCACAAGGTGCGGTCACCACCGAGTCCGTCGACAAAGCAACCCCGATGCTGAAAGCAAAACTTAAAGAAATGCAAGACACCATCAGCGAGATTGTTAAAGAGCTCGGTTAAAAAAAAAATTTTCGTATCTTTTTTTTTGCCGCGGTAACTCAGCTGGGAGAGTGCACGGCTGAAGACCGTGATGTCGAGGGTTCGATCCCCTCCTGCGGCATACCTGTTAATTTATACAAATGAGAAAATACTATCTGGAAGTAGGTGGGGCATTTTGTCATTTAATTTGTATTATGTAGAATCATGTAAATGAGTTATAGTTCAATTATTGAACAGTAAGTCTAACCTTAAATTTTTTCGGTTGTAACATTCACAAGTTCCATCCGTTCTACGCCGCCTTTCACCATGACTGAAAGAACGATACCAACACCGGGGTAGTAATATTTATTCTCAAGAATACGGGGCTGAAGAGGCGTCCAGTCAGCGGTCTTTATGCAGTTATTGCATACACCGTACGGGACCGTGACTGATTCATTAAGGCTGAGCATCTTTATCGTGTCCATTGCTACACCAAGAGCATATTCTTGCCACCAGGATTCACCGATTTTTGGATCCGCCTTCATAATGATACCAGGTTTTGCGCCATGTTTACCCGCTTCCCAGGACCCTTTGATGCTTACAACGACTCCATTCTCGTATTCCTTTGAGTCTTCACCAAAGTACCAGACGTCACCGTTTTTATCCTGGGCATACCAATCATAGGTCTCTTCAATAAGCGAATTATTTTCATCCCAAACTCTATCCCATATAACAGTGGTATTAACACCAAGAATTATCTTATGCTCATGAGTGACGATGAGTTTGTTTGTCTCAGTATGATTCTCTGCTGACCCATTGTAGAAAAAGGTTGTTCCCGGTATTAAGGGGTAATACGGGTTATCTATTGTTGATACGAAATTAGCAGGATCTATCTCTGGATTGTAGATACATCCACTGATAAATACAGACATGACTATAGGTACTGCTAGCATAGCCACCATTAAGTGTGTTTTAATTTTTATCTTTCTCATTTTTTTCATCCTCCTTAGAATTCTCTACATAGAAATATATTAATAACCATTTAAATAAGTTATCAACCAACAATAGAATAGTTCTCTAATTGTAAATTTTACCATCTTAAAGGGGTAAAATTAGATGTGGGGATTTTATTATGATCAACCGCTCGCTTCTTTCGACCTATAGCGTAGAGAGATAAACCTACAAATGCACCGAGATAGAGAAGACCAGCTAAAACCACGGGGGCAATATCCCCAACAAGTAATTTAGCAAGAGGTGTGTTAATGCCAAATAAGGAAGCAGAGATGATAATGAATATCAATGGACGTCTATCTATGGAATCACCTATTAGAACCAAGTAGTGAATCAGCGGCAGGCATAGTACATCCACTTGAAAAAGGTTGCTAATTCCTGCAATGTAGGTGGGTTAGGCGCGAACTATCAGTATCCGCCGATTTTCAAACTCGGATCGCCAAAGAGAACCCATTGTTCAATATTTTTCGCTACTAATGCGGCCCCATTCACAGTGCCATCAGTCCAATCAATGGGACATGCTTTGAGTACAGCGGTCACTGACATCCTCCACGTATCGCCGAGAACGTCAGTCTGATTGAGGCTATACTCGGCGAAGAACTGTCGGTCCAGCCACTCGATACCACCATAACCGAGGCTGATGTCGGGTGATTCATAACTAAATGCTGTCGCGCCAATGGTCGCGATGCTGCCACCGTCCCGCTGAATCATGAGCGCCCAGCTGATGCAGTAAGGCGTGGGTAGACCATACACCCAGTGTGAATTGAAAAAACTAACATTGAACATGCTGTTGAAACACCCACTTCCTGTGATACATACAGGCAGCTTAAGGCGGTTATGGAGAAACGGCAGGTTGCGTAAGCGAAGGCCGGTAATCCACGTCTCGTTATCATTTGGAGGATGAGTCGCCCAGGATTTAGGGTTGCCGTGACCAGACAGCCACAGAAAACCGCAGCCCTTGTTTACAGCTGAGACGACATCCACCCAGCTCTTCAGGCTACCGTCAGAGGTCCACAGTTTCACCGGGCGGAACCCGGTCATCAGATCAAGACCCTGCTGGGTATAGACCTCGCCATCGTAATAAGGAGTCCGTCCTGGATAGGTGTCACCTGCGACGACGACCATGGTCTTAAACCAGGACTCGACACAACCTAGGGTTTCGTACCTGATGATTTTCTGTACAACAATGCGTAGTTCGTGTACATTCAGACAGGGAAGCCGACCAAGGCTCACATCAGGAATAAGATCGGGGTGGTCCACCGCTTCCTTGCCTTGTGGCCATTCCCCAAACACGCCGTTACCATTGTCATCCCAACTTGAGAATGCACCGTTTTCATCGTAGATATCTGCAAAATAAAGGTCTGAGAGGAACTTCTCCTCCGGGAACGTTTCATAGGGCCGGTTAAGATAACTGTACCGCACTGGGACCCACCATTGTTCAACGTGCCCTTGGTTTTTCCTCCCACCGACGAGAAGCACGTAGTGTACACCCCAGTTTTCGACCGCGGCTTTGATGAAGTACTTCACTTTCTCCGCATCATCCCTCCCTTGCCAGAACATCTGGTCATACACCTCGGTAGTGTCAACGAGGATCGTTCGTATACCAAAGCTATTTTTGTGACTCACAAGGGGAACAAGCTGACTGCAGAATTCCTTAGGTGCTATAATGAGCAGGTCGTAAAGACCGCATCCTTCACCATTACGCTGGACATAGACATTCCCTATAGTCGTGGTGCACATGGCAGCTGCTAACCCTGAGGGAAGAACCATTATAAGCATCGTAATGACAAGGCAAAGTTTGCTGGTTGCGGTGTGACTCATAGTTTCCCTGGCTTACTAAAATATTTGTTTTTTAATTTAAATAATTTGCTATAACGAAAAAGTAGGGGGAAAAGGACCTTAGAAGGTTTATATTCGGGAGGGTAGTGTACCTCTACCAGATCATCCCGACGGGAGTAAAATCAAAACAATTTTAATGGTATTGAGAATCATTATTCCCCTATAAACTGACAATCATTGGTATATTTGTAAATTTATACCAGTAATACGGCGTTCAAATCTTCCCTCTTGATCATTATTCAGCAGTACCTTTGTTTGCTCAGAGAAGATAACGTACTATCACGGTATAAGTATCACCTGTTTTTTCCTGCGGGCGTTTCACTCTGGCTCGGTACCCCCTCCTGCGGCACTTTTTCATTTAAAAAAAAGATAAAGAGCGCTTTATAGAGATTTCCATAAATAGTTATTCTGTTTTTGAACTTCTTTTATTTATCGACCATCTTTACCAGATATTTCATTCCAATTCGAAACATTAAAAGTCTTAAATATTTTCCATCTGATTGAGAAGAGTGCCATCCCAAAAAACGTTTTTTGAAAGTATGGATTTATCTTTTTCCATGAGTTCTTCCTTTTGAATAGGGGGGAGATGATCATCTGGCACTTTAGCAGCCCAGGCGACAAATCTTCGAACCATCCACCAGGTATGAGTCAATTCATCTTTCGCGTTCTGGCTCAAAGGTGCGATATCCTCCCATTTATAAAGACCAGTGCCGAGACAGGTGAAATTCGTATTCTTCATTTCTGTGATATGACCGTTCCACCAAACCATATATTCTGGATGAGGTGTACAAAGAAGTATTCTTCCCTCGTTGTCATTAGGATACACCTCTGCAGTTATGCTCGGCTTATTGGAATAATCTAATTCAATACACCTATCAGTTAACTTCCAATCTCCAGCCATATAAAATGTGTATAAAAACACATTTTTCAACGTATCGTTCTCTTTTTTAATATATTGCAGGGCTTTTAGGAAAGCAACAAAAAGACCACGAATACCTCCCGTATAATTCCATGCGTGAATTCTTATGTTCTTATCATCTGCTCCATTCTGAGGAGGATATTTTGCAAGTATCTTTACATCTCGATCCGGTTTTTCTGGTACTAAGAGGGCTGGTCCACCCCACCATCGGATCCGTTCAGAATCCTTAGCAAAATCTGAAAATATTGGATGATCTCTACATATTTGAAAATCTAACGGGGCTCCTCCCGTATGAATCCGAACACCATCAACCGTTTCTCCTGGAGCAAAAGAGAATACGTACGCTATCGCACCGATTTTCTCGGGGTGGTTTTTTTGAAACGAATAAAAAAGCGGAAATGCTATCGACCTGTAATACGATGAAACACAAGAAACTCCTAGAGAGCTTTTGTTATATTGTCTCTCTAAAAATGTGCGAGGTTTTTTGTCTCCTGTTTTTAAATCTGTTATAAGTGCGGCTCCACCACATATCCCAATATATCCACCACCATTCTTGATAAATGTGGAGATATTTTTTTTCCATTTTCTCACCTTCCTTGAGAGGTTAAAACCTTTCATCATTGCTTGTCCATCTCCCACACCACCTCCCGGAACGAGGAGAACATCAAACTCTTTAGTATTCAGTCGTCCCTTTAAGATATCTTTATCAAAAATATACTTGACAATAAATGTATAGGTTTTATTGTTGGTCATCCAGGTATAATTATGTAATATTATCGGGAAGAAATGCTTTCCTGACCCCCAACCCAATGGTTCTTCTGCAAGTATTGCTACTCGTATCAAGCGCTCTTCTTGATTTTTTTCGGTGTGGTTATTGATAGTTGAGGGCATATGTTTCACTTTGGTGGAGTGTAATTCCAGCGGTCAATAGTAAACTTCCAGTGCCTATTAACATGTTGCACAATTTTATTATCAATAGTGTAAACATTTGTTTTGTAATCTGATTGTTTTTCAAGGTATTTCAGCATTTCAGGCAACGCATTTTCGAAACCAGGGAGCTTTAATGTTGAATAGATGTGTTCCACTTGTTCTATTGGATCTGAGATAAGGTCTTCATATTTTATTTCAACAAGCTTATCTTTTTGGATTTGCTCTTTTTGTTCGAAATAGCTATTCATAAGTCTAATATAATTTTGTATCACTTGTTGTTCTATTTCTTCTTCGGAGGCGTTTTGTAACGCGAGTTTATCCAATACGTTCTGTCTCATTTTTTTTGTTGAAAGATATACCTTGTACGGACTCCTATACATATGGATAAAATTTGCTTCTGGAAAAAGTTCAAGCAAGGTGGTGATACGAGCTGTGTTTGGAGGGTTTTTAGAAAGAAGCCTTTTTCCGTGATTCGCTAATGTCACCGTTTTTATAAATTGTTGATAGGTTGTTTTCCATTGGTTTTTTTCTTCGGATGATAGACCTTGAAAATGAATGGATTTAAGATATTGTTCTTCAGCATTTCTTGGGAAATGCAAGCAATGAAAAAATGACCAAGGATATAATACTGCAAGCGCTGCTTCATCTTCATAGGGACCATCCATATCAACTTTTATTGAATCCATGGGTCTTTCGGAGGGGAGAAATCTCGAGAGAAATTTTTTTATCGGCTCAAGGATTAAAAAACTATCTGGTACAAGGGTATTCCATAATGAGACATAACAGAATTGTGGATCCTGACATAAAAGTTCATGAATGTAGGTGGTCCCACTTCTCCAGTGACCGATTATAAACACAGGAGGATGTGATATTTTTGTTTTGTTGATTTTTGAGCTGTATTTTATTTTAAAAAGTATTCGTGCAGGTGTCGTTACTATCGATGTCAACGTTATAAAGACTGCTCTATCAAGATACTCTCTATCTACTCCTCCATTTTTTTCTAGTAATTGTATCCAGTTTCTTATGGATATACCGAAGAGTGGATGCTGAACAGTTCGATTGTTTTTTTGTTTTTTCTGTTCATTCTTTGTTTTCATTCGCGCTCCTCTTTTTATTACATCATTAGACGGTGAGGTCTTTCTCAAAAACACGATGTTTTTTATAAAGTGTAGCACCAGTTATAGCGATAGTTGTATGAGCAGCAGCATTCTCTTCATCAATCCATCCAACTTCAGCACCAATGTACCCTCGGTTTTTCATTTCGATTAATATTTTATAATTTAAAAGAGACCCAATATTTAGATTACGGAATTCTTTTTTAATACCAATAAGATGTAATTTACCTACATTTATCTGCCGTTTCTTGCAAAGGAACAGCAGTATTTGAAAAGGTCCTAATCGTCCATTCATTTTCTGAAATATCTGATTATAATCCGGTGTTGACCAGACATAAGCAATTGGTGAACCTTCGATTTCCGCAACTAAAAATAACCGTGAATCAACAAACCATCGTAATTGTTTGACTCCAAAGCGTATCTTAACCTCCTCTGCAGAAACAGGGACATATCCCCAATGATCCAAAAAGGTTTCTAAAAAAAGTTCAGCCCACCATTTCAGTTCCTTCTGAGTGCGTAGGCGATTAAACGGACGAACCTGTACCTCTGATGCAACACACTGTCGTGCCTTTTCTTCCAGTTTTTTGGGAATCGGTTTTGTTAGATCGATGTAATAAAGGAGTTGATCCCTGATTTTTTTCATACCAAATTTTTCAGCATACGTCACATAATATGCTGGTGAATATGTGGAAAGTAAACTTGGCCGTGAGTTATACCCAGCATATAAAAAACCACAGCCAACATCGATACGTCCATCGATTGGACCTCGCATTACTTTTATTTCTTTTGACATAAGCCAGTCCTGAGCTGTTTGTAATAACGCGTTAGCACATTCGAAATCTTGAACACATTCAAAAAAACCAAAATATCCTATTTTTTCCCCAACTGTTTCGCAGTATGTAGAATCGATTATCGCGGCAATTCGACCGATAACTTCGTTATTTTTCCTAGCGATAAATAATTTACACTCTGCATGTGACCAAAAAGGATTCTTTTTTTTAAAGAAACCTTTCATTTCATTCCAAAAAGGAGGAACCCAGAAAGGATCTTCACGGTAGACTTGAAACGGAACATGATAAAATATTTTAAAATCTTTGAAATGTTGTACGGGTTCAATTTGGATATCATGAGGAAAACGTCTCATCTGGTTGCTATTTGACTCAAATACATATGTTCCATGATAGTCTGACTTCGAGAGGGAAATACTTCTACCTCCATGACGATATCGACAGGTTCCTGTCCAAATATTTTCGCATTCTTTATAAATGTTCTTCCCAATTCTATTCCAATTTCATCTTCGACTTCGTAAAGTTAAGAACCTATTAAGAAATATCTGACTAGAGAATTAATTAAATATCTTACTTCTTTTAATGCGAAAGAGGCACATACCAGGGGGAAAATAAATTCCATAGTTTTTCGATAAACAGATGTCTTTGTAAAAAATATAACAGAAATTGATGGAGCATAGTCCTCTGAACAGCATTGCTATTTGCTGGTGTCTTAAGTGTAACAGGAATCACATCGGAATCGTTGGGATCGTTTTGGTTTTCTACGCGTACATATCCTTCAAATTCGGTATTTTCTTGATTTGGTGCAACAACCGATACGTGTACTGTCACTTGTCCATCCTCTGGGGTAAGATTCTCTCCGGACTCCGGAGTATAGGACCATGTTCCCCAAGTAATTGATGAGGTATTGATTGTCCAATTCAACAATGAACCAGTATCTCCAATATTTTGTACCTGAAAACTTCCATTCACCGTTGCACCTGGTTCGACATTAGTCCACGAAAGACTCCCAGAACAATCTAAATCCGGGGTATTAGGTTCTGGTGGCTGTGGCTCTTCATGGGGTATGTACACGACTTTGAACACTTCACCTCCTGAGTTATATTGCCAAATGGTCGTTCCTTCTGGCGTGACTTCGAAGATTTTTCCTGTTTCCCCATTACATATCAGAGTATTACCATCGGCAAGTCGCTGGGCACCAGAAATATGAGATGCATAAAAACTCGTTGGTGGGCTAGCTGTATATATCCACGTTTGTGCAGTGGGCCCATACGCGGACCCTGGCGCAAGGTAATATTCTCCAGTGTCGTCAACCGGTGGAACGATTTCATCAACAGTGGAATAATGACTACCGGGACGGTTTGCTCCATTATTAAAAACGAGAATGTCTCCTTCACTAGGACACTCTTCATCTATCCATGTCGCGTCATGCTGACTAAATAATTTTCTATCATTTGTGGTCCCTACTCGATATGCTTGTGGGTTCCCCCAGCGGTACAGAAGATCGCCACCTTTTCCACTATTACCACCAGTATGACCTGCCGCTTCTGCTGTTGTCGTGCTATGATCGATCACCCAAATTTCATTAAAATTATGGACACTGATCAGTATTTGGTCAAACTCTTCGTTATAATCAATGGAATTCGTATGCATCCAATCTTGTTGTGTTGAAGTCACATAATTAATATCAACTAATTCTGGGTGATCTCCTACCACGCCGTAATTTGCTTTTAAAGAATCATAATCCTGGATGAGGTGATCCCAGACATGCCACTCCCAGACGATTGTCCCACTTGAAGGTCCGGTTGGTTGAACTTCAATGATATGGTCAGGCATAAAACCTTGATTGGAAACATAATTTGGGTTTCTTCCTTCGGCAATAGTCTCAGTACGTGTTTTTGTTTCCCAGGCAATCAACAGCACATTGCCATTTGGTAATGATTTAACGTCATGATGGCTGAGATCCCCATTGGTATTGTATCGAAAATCCCACACGACTGTCCCATCCCATTCAACTTTTTGAACACCACCACCAGCTCCTCCACCTCCAGGACCGACACCAACTCGTATTGTCCGAAGAATCATCCCATTACCTAACCACCGCACCATCACACCAGGGAAATAGCTACTTAACCATGTATGATTTATTGTTCCTGTGTTCTCTCTTAAATACGTAGTAGTGCTGAACATAGGTGAATATAATATTTGGCCATCAATTGTCTTCGGTAATGGTTGAGGATTTTGATTCACCAACTGAGACGATGAAATTGGTACAAAATATGCTCCTAGTAATAAAAAAATGATGAAAAGAATCGTCATGCGAAATTTGGTCTGATATTTTAACTTCGATAAGCTAGATAATCTTCCTTTATCCATAATATTTTCCCCTTTAGTATTTAACAGTGGTATTATATAAATAGTTTCTTCCCAATTGTATCCCTAACTTATTTTTACTATTTAATGAAGCAACTGAAGACATAAGAACTGATCAATATACAATGAACGATGATGTGAAACAAAAAATCGATGAAAAATAGGGCTTTGCAATCAAAGAGTTTGGATATTAAAATCGGGGATAGTAGGTTCTAGTGTCATGTCCATTTTGTTAGGATAGTTTCCCTGTTGAAAATCGCTTTAACAAAATAGAAGAGTCCTAGGTCAAGACATCCGTACAATCCCGCAAAAATAAAAATCATGACTGGTGAGAGAAAAATAAACCCTGAAAGTACACCAACCATAAGCACGACTACGGGCATGACGACGAAACCGCCGAGTTGTTGGGCCGCCCGTACATCACTGACTTTTGAGGAAACCAAGACGCAGGCAAGAACACTCATTAAACAAGCGGTTGGCGCAAGTAAAAGTATCGATAAAATCCATGTGAGATTCGGTAATAAGGGATACGCTACCTTTGGGATCAGTACAACATCGAGTAAAACTACCCCTAACGTGAATGCAAGCAGCGTCGATCCCATCGAGGGAATAAACGCGGAAAAAATCTTCCCAGCGAGCAACTCACCATCAGTTGTCGGTGTCGCAAGCAATGGCTCTAAACTCCGATTATTCTTCTCTCCGACAATACTATACGTGGCGATAATCGTCGGAAGGGTCGCAGGTATAATAATAAAGATCATCAGCACCATGTTAAACATCAGTGGAAGCACCTGGTCGATATCTGATGGTTTAGTTTTAGTAAACGCGAGATTTGATGAAACAGCAAGGATGTATCTCCCATCCAGTTCTGTTCCCTCTGAGCGAATCACCGTTACGTTATTGAGAAATGAACTGGAAAGAGAACTATTTTGAATAGTTGAATCTACCACTGTTGTGTTATCAAGGACACATGACAATATGATGCAATTATTGAGATGAGTGTTTTTGAGAATTTTATGACTGAAAACTGTTGAACTAAACGAAGTATTTTCCATTGTCTGATTTGTCCATGGCACACGAGCATCATCAGGTAATATACCAATTTCAAGAAGTCCGTCGACATCCCATGGCCTCTCAAGTGGTACCATAGTCACCATCGGTACAAACATAACAAGCGGTAAGACAACTCCTAGGACGATTGGCATTGCGATGATCGATCCGATCACGAGTTTCTGTTTCTTGAACTCATCAAGGTCCTTGCGCATCACAATCCATGCGTTCCTCCAGCGCATTACCGACCACCCTCCTCGATGAGTTTCAGATACACATCTTCTAGAGAATGTTCCTCCTCGGTGACAAATTGAACATGCAGGCCTTGTTTCATCAGCCAGGAGACCACCCGCGGGTTGTCTTCTTCTGGGTTCCTCACATTCAAGACCAACTGATTCCCGTTCACCTGTGCTTGTGAGACAAAATCCAGAGACGAAATATCCTTGAGTAACGACGGTGGGATCTTCTGCATCGTAATGCTAATTGTTCGCGCAAACAACCCTCGCGCTAACTCTTTTGGGCTCCCAACCTTTACGGTTCTGTTTTTCACCAGCGCGACCGTGTCACAGATCCGTTCTGCTTCCGAAAGATTATGCGTATTGATAAGAATCGTATCTCCCTGGGATTTCAGCTCAAGGATGTACTCTCGAACCATTTTCGATGCTGCTGGGTCAAGACTTGCGGTCGGCTCATCGAGAAAAATATATTTCGGGTCATGGATTAATGCACGTGCGATAGCAATCTTCTGTTTCATCCCTTTGGAAAACCCGCCAACCGGCTCGTTTCGTCGATCCCACAAACCAAGGTTTGTGAGCGTTGTCTTTATTGAGTCTTCACGTTGTGTCTTAGGGATGCCGTAGAGCTGTGCGTAGTAATCAAGGTTCTTGTACGCCCCAAGGGTTTCATACAAACCGGGCACCTCTGGGAGCAGACCAATCATACCACGGATTTTCTGTGCGTCTTCTTTCTTTCCAATCTCATACGAATCGATATGTGCGCTCCCCGCTGTCGGTCGGATGAGGCAAGAGAGCATCCGCATTGTCGTCGTCTTACCTGCACCGTTCGGCCCAAGAAGTCCAAAGATACGACCATCTGGAATCTCAATGTTAAAATCCTGTATCGCTGTAATCGAACCAAACGTTTTCGTTAAGCCTTCACAGACGATCATTACAAACTCATCCTTACTTTCTGCAGTGCGAATGCCCTATACTTACTATTTCTTTATAAATATAGCAGGTTATGTGGAAAACTCCTCCTTAAGAATGCACTCTAAACTAGCTTTATTTTTCTCAAAACCACAATTCAACAGAAGCTAACAATTATCTCCAAAATTTTATATACAGTTTTCTGTTTCTCCTTAATGGGATGCCGGATGGCGGTAAACATAGGAGCGGATTTGCTTCATAGTGGAAAGGGATGACTGTGTATCTTAAAAAAGTTGAGATGGAAAATTTTAAGTCCTTCGGGCATAAATTAATTGTACCATTTTATCCTGGATTTACTGCAATTACTGGACCAAATGGTTCTGGAAAAAGCAATATTGTTGATGCGATTCTCTTTGTGCTCGGTCCGAAAAGCTCAAAGGTCATGCGAGCAGGTCGACTCACAGACCTTATTTTTAATGGTGGGAAAAACCGGAAGAATCCATCAAAGTATTGTAAGGTCTCGCTGGTATTTGATAACTCGCAACGGAAGCTACGGATTGACGCTGATGAAGTGACCCTCACCAGGATGATTAAACGAGCTCCCTTAAAAGATAACCCGGATAACTATTACAGTTACTTTTATATTAATAATCGTGCCGCGTCGTTTTCTGAGTTTATCGACATCCTGACTCATGCTCGTATCTCTGGTGAAGGCTACAACATCATTAAACAGGGCGATGTCACAAGTCTTGTCGAGATGGGTTCTGTTGACCGGCGTAAAATCGTTGACGGCATCGCGGGTATAAGCACGTTTGATGAGGATATCGAAAAAGCGGACAAAGAGCGCGAGGATGTTGATAAGAACCTCGAGCGGATTGATATTATTTTAAATGAGATCACCAGCCAGATTCGTCAATTAAAAAAAGACAGGGATGCTGCGTATCGATACAAAGAACTGAAAGACAAACTCTACGAAACAAAAGCGATGATTGCGTACAAGAAAAAACAGGAAGTCGAATCGCAGATCTTAGAAGTAAACAAACAGATAGAATCCTATGAGGGGGAACAAAAGAAATTCGAAGAACAGAAAGAAAAACTGAAGACGCAGTATACGCAGTTACAACAGAAATTGGATGAGGTTGAAAAAAAGATCGGTGATGCTGGTGGCAATGAGGCAAATGATATTAAAGGAAAAATTGACGCGTTACGCTCTGAGACAATCAAGATTGACGAACGTATAAACTACTCAAATGATGAGGTAGCGGAGAAGAAAAAAGAAAAGAAAGAGTTAGAATCATCACTTGATGAAATAACAAAAGAGCTTGACGATTTTTCCACGCAGAAAAAAGAACTCACAATAAAAATCCAAGATATTGAAGAAACGCTCAAAACAAAAGAAGATAAGCTTGGTAAGTTACGAGAGGAAATCGCGCAGTCTGATGACACGTCCATGGATATAACCAGAGAGCTTGTAAAGATGCGGGAGGAATACAACAACAAACAGACTGAGAAACATGAGTTTGAACTTAAACGAGACCGGTTGAAAGAAAAACTAGATGCAATAGACTTACAGATCGCTGAGTTACAAGAGACAAAATCCACATATGAATTTGAGGTAAAAGATATCGACTGGCAGGCTGGAGAACTTCGCAAGGGAAAACAAGAAAACAGCAAAAAAGTAAAGGAATCAGAGAAACAGTTGTTTGAGAAGAAGAGACGGGAATCCGAGATCACCGAGGAGCTTGCTGATCTCGAAAAAGCGATTCTGAAGATGCAGCGAGAACAGTCGAAGTTGCAGGCTGAGCGCGACGCAGTCCAATCCGTGGGCTCAAAGTATAATTCAGCAGTGGAGTCGATTCTAGCTGCTCGGAATT